>Ga0187892_10000018_pt1 | contig 328536 bp, 324 predicted proteins | sample MA1701073metaG_FD_139345 | JGI IMG/M metagenome (GOLD analysis project Ga0187892, IMG submission 139345) | Bio-ooze microbial communities from a basaltic lava cave in the Kipuka Kanohina Cave System on the Island of Hawaii, USA - MA170107-3 metaG ...
GCCGCGACCCCGGCGCTCAACCAGTTCGGCGGCCCGGTGACGATCACGGTGACGGTGAGCGACGGGACGACGACGACGAACGAGACCTTTGATGTGACGGTCACCCCGGTGAACGATGCGCCGGTGGTGGCCACCAATACCGGCTCCACTGTGGCTCAGGGTGGAACGGACTCAATTACTACCGCTGAGTTGCAAGTCACCGATGTGGATAACATACCCGCGCAACTAATCTATACAGTGACCGTGGGGCCGGCAAATGGTCAACTCGAGCTGACGACTGCTCCAGGCGTGGCCATCAACAGTTTCACACAGGCACAGATCAACTCCGGTCAGGTTGTCTATGTGCACGATGGTTCGGCTACCGCCAGCGACAGCTTTACCTTCACGGTCAGTGATGGCGCCGGAGGTAGTATCGGGCCCACCGTGTTTGGAATTACGGTGACATCCGTGAATAACCCTCCGAGTCTTACGGCGAACGCGGGCTCGACAATCGTCCAGGGATCGACCGATTTCATTACATCCGGTGAATTGCAGGTAACGGACACAGATAACACACCGGCTCAATTGACCTACACGGTGACGACTGCGCCTGCGAATGGGCAACTTGAACTGACTACAGCGCCTGGCATGGCGATCACGAGCTTCACGCAAGCTGACATCGATGCTGGTCGGCTGGTGTTCGTCCACAGTGGATCTGTTAGCGCGAGTGACAGTTTCACCTTTACGGTGAGCGATGGTGCTGGGGGCACGATTGGAGCAACGACGTTTACTATCGCAGTTACGCCGTTTTTCCCTCCGCCACCTCCGCCCCCAGGGCCTGGTCCCGGTCCAGGGCCTGGACCCGGTCCTGGACCGGGTCCAGGCCCAGTACCTAGCCTTCCGGGACCACCTCCAGGCAGCGCTGTGCCGCCTGTGCTGGTCGGATCGGTGGGAGCAACCGATGATCCAGCGCCGCGCGCAGCAATGCCGAATCGAAAGTTCGCCGGTAGGGTAGAGCAGCCGGATATCGTACCCCAGGAGCCATTGGCTCTTCCGCCGGAACCAACCTCGCTTCCAGCGAAGGCGGTGCTGGCCATGGGGCAGAAAGTTGCTGAGCATTTGACCAGACTAGCCGACAAGCTCGAACGTGCGGTAGAGGAGCGTGAACACCAGGCACAACTCATTGGGCGGGTTGCGTCGTTCTCCGGGATTGCACTGTCTGCGGGATTCCTGGTGTGGATTCTGCGTGGCGGGTCTTTACTGGCAAGTTTCCTCGTCTCGATGCCGGCCTGGCGCCACTTCGATCCCCTGCCGGTGCTGGGCATGGGTGAGCGAGATCGTCGAAAACAAGATCGCAAGGCGCGTGAGGAACACGAACAAGAGAACAGACAATTCCGTGGTTTGGATAGGGTGTTGAAAGGGACTGAAAAGCCGGCTGAGCGGCAAGAGACGGGCGACGGGAGGAGACCGAAATCATAATGCGAGTGACGCCGTTAGTGTGGGTGAGTCTTGGGCTGGTCAGTCTGACGATCAGTGTGATGATGGCGGGCGATTGGCTCGTCGATTTAGTGCCGAACCACGATCGCCAGGTCTTCGAATATCGTCGTGATTTGGCAGAGTCGTTGGCGGTTCAGTACTCGGCGCTGGCCGAGCGTGATCAGATTGAGACAATGAAGTTCGCGATGGAGACGTTAGTCAAGCGGATTCCGGACATCTTGTCAGTGGCGCTCCTCCAGAGAAGCGGAATGGTGATTGCACAGGTCGGCGACCATGAGCGGGTCTGGGTCCAGCCGCCTGGCGAAGAATCTACCCTCGACTTTCTTCAAGTTCCGATCTTTTCAGGCGACCAACGGTGGGGCGCGCTCCAAGTTGCGTTTCGCCAAGCGAACGTGTCAGGTCTTGAATGGTTCTATACGAATCCGTGGGTGCGCTTCCTGGGGTTTGTCAGTGTCTCGGGATTCGTCGGGTACCTGCTCTTCATGAAACGGACCCTCCGTCAACTCGATCCCTCCGGCATTATTCCCACTCGCGTGAAAGCCGCGCTCGATGCGCTCACCCAAGGCGTGGTCATGATCGACACACGGGATTTTATCGTTCTGGCTAACGATGGCTTCTGCCACGCTGTGGGAAAGCCGGTGACGTCGTTGATTGGATCCGACCTCAGTGCCATGTCGTGGGCGTCCGCCACTTCATCCGCCACCGTGTCGGTGCACCCCTGGACAGAAGCGATTATGGACAAGCAGTCCCAGTCCGATAAACCGCTTCTCCTGAGTCTTCCGGATGGTAGCTCGCGAAAGTTCATCGTCAATACTGTCCCGATCATGGACGATGCCTCTACGGTGAGAGGAGCCCTTGTCTCATTCCACGACGTTACCGATCTCGATCGAGCGAATACTTCGCTTTTGGAGGCGAACCGCGAGTTGGAACTGTCCCGCTTCCAAATTCTGGAAAAAAACCAAGAACTCGAGACGACGAACACAAGTCTCCATGTCGAGATGAACGAACGAAAAAAGGCTCAGGCAGAAAGAGAGGAACTGCATCAGCAGCTCATACAGGCGTCGCGTCAAGCTGGTATGGCGGATGTCGCATCGAGCGTGCTGCACAACGTCGGGAATGTCTTGACCAGCATCAACGTGTCGACCGATATCTTGCTGAAGACTCTCAAGAAGCCGATGGTAGGGGATGTCTGCAGAATTGCTTCGATGTTTCATGAACATCAAGACAATCTGCACGGTTTTCTGACGCAAGACACGAAGGGCAAGCAGATTCCCTCGTACTTGAGTATGGTTGCCGAGTCCTTAAGTGGGAGTCACCAGACCATTCAGGGCGAACTCGACTCCCTCATGAAAAAAGTCGACCATATCAAGCAAGTGATCATGTCGCAGCAGGACATCGCCCATGCAGGGAATGTACGTGAAGCAGCGGAAGTTGAAGATCTGATAGAGCAAGCCTTAATGATGGGGATGCCCGAGCCGGAGAAGTACGGTATCCAAGTCGTGCGGGAGTATGTTCATGTTCCCACAATCATGACGGATCGCCATCATGTCCTCCAGATTCTGGTGAACGTGATCACCAACGCCAAGAACTCCATGGTCGAATACCCAGGGGACTCGCGTTGTCTCACAGTCAGAATCGGGTTGCCTCCTGACCACAAAGGATTCGTGCGATTTGAAGTAACCGATACCGGTGGCGGCATTAACGCTGAAAACCTTCCACGTCTGTTTACTCAGGGGTTTACGACGAGAAAAGCCGGGCATGGTCTTGGTCTTCACAGTGCCGCCATCTCCGCCAAGAATCTTGGCGGAACATTACAAGCCCAGAGTGCGGGAGAAGGACACGGCGCCACCTTCGTGCTCGATCTTCCGTTGACCTTGGCTGAGGTTGCCGCATGAAAATCGACGAAACAACCGACAATCGACGGATTCTAGTGATCGATGACAACCAGGATGTCCATGAGGGTTTTCGTAAAATCTTAACCCCGCCGAAAGACTCTGATTTGCTCAATCAGGCGCGGGCTGCCTTGTTCGGAGAGGCGCCGAGTCTCCCTCCGCAGGAGCACTATGAGCTTGAGTTTGCGAATCAGGGACAAGAAGGATTTGGTCATGTCCATATTGCACGCCAACAAGGCCATCCTTATGCGATGGCCTTCGTGGATATGCGTATGCCGCCTGGATGGGATGGTCTCGAAACGATCGAGCATCTGTGGTACGCCGACCCTGATATCGAGATCGTGATCTGTACGGCCTATTCCGATCATCCTTGGGAGGATGTCAGTCGTCGGATTGGGGACACCGATAAGGTGCTCATCCTGATGAAGCCCTTTAACAGCATCGAGGTTGTCCAGCTGGCACATTCACTCACGAAGAAGTGGAACCTGACGCGCTCGGTCAAGTTGCAGCTTGAGAACCTTGCCTCTTGCAAGAACCAGCGAACGACTGAATTGTGCGAAGCGAAAGACCGTCTTCAAGAAACCATCGCCAGGAGAATTGCCGATACGATGAAGGATCAGCCTCAGGACGCTGTAGCGGCAGCGTTCCGGCAGAAGGAAGAGTTTTTGGCGATTATGAGTCATGAAATCCTCGCGCCCATGAATGAATTGGTAGGCAAGGTGAGTCTGATGTTCGACAGCCCACTCAATCCTGGGCAGCGAGAGCATGCGACGACCATACAGCGATGCGCGAAAGATCTCCTGACCCTCCACAACGACATGCATGAGTTCCTGGCTGGCCGCAGACAAGAAACTCGATCGGAGAGTCGTCAGTAACGACGACGAGTTTGTCGGCGCGCCCGGAAAGAGATATATGACCAGGGATGCCAATACTCAAAACCTTCGAATCCTGGTAATCGACGATAATCAGGCTATCCATGAGGATTTTCGAAAAATCCTTCAAGCGAGGGCCGGGGAAGAGAGCTTTGAGCAAGCGCGGGCATCATTATTCGGCGATCCTCCGCGATCGCAAGGCCTCGAACGGTTCGAACTGGACTGCGCCGATCAGGGGCAAGCCGCTCTCGCTCTGATGCAGTCGGCGCTGAAAGAAGGCCGGCCTTATGCGGTGGCGTTTGTTGATATGAGAATGCCGCCCGGGTGGGATGGCCTGGAAACCATCGAACGCCTATGGAAAGAGGATGCTGAACTCCAGGTAGTCATCTGTACGGCATATTCCGACCAACCGTGGGACGAACTCAAAGAACGTATCGGCCGAAACGATAAGTTGTTGATCCTCCAGAAGCCGTTTAACGGTATTGAGGTGCTGCAACTTGCCACCGCACTCTCTCGAAAATGGGGTCTTGCACACAAGGTCTCACAACAACTGGGTGAATTGAGTCGACTGGTCGAGGAACGCACCGCGGAACTTCAGCGCGCGAACGATCGACTGACACAAACCAATGGAACTCTGATGCGAACCGTGGTGGATCTTGAAGCCGCTCAGGCGGAAATTTTGCGACAAAACAACGAACTGGAGCGGCTCGCATCTCGCGATCCTCTCACCGGATGTTTCAATCGCCGTGCTTATTATGGACAATTTGAGAAGGCATTCGCAGAGAGTCGTGAACATGGCACCGAACTGTGTTGCCTCATGGTTGACATCGACCATTTCAAACGCATCAACGACGAATTCGGGCATGCCATAGGGGATCAAGCCATTCAAGCGGTAGCCAATTGCCTAAGCGCCGAACTGCGTTTGACGGACGCCGTAGGTCGCTACGGAGGAGAAGAGTTCTGTTTGATGTTTCCGCGCACGACACTGGCCGAAGCCCCTAATCTGGCTGAACGTCTTCGGATGCAGGTCGAAGCTGAGGCTGGACAGAGGGTCAGAACGGTATCCCGCCTGGTGATCACAGTGAGCTGCGGTATTTCATCTACGGTGTTCGGAGCGCGGACGCCGTTGGAATTGATCGATCAAGCGGACAAGGCTCTCTATGCGGCAAAAGAAGGTGGACGAAACTGTGTCATGACTCTTGATCCCATTACCGTCGGGGCAAACCCGTCGGATCAATTCGAGCCGCAAGTTAGGCGGGTCACTCCACGGGTGTCGAATCCAAAGACTTCTCAGTAAAAAGGTTTACCTGTGCCGATGTGAGGCGATAAAGACCGGACGACTCATCCAACCCGATTCGACAATCTCGAATTCTTGCGCGCCTTGTCTGCAGTGCGAGATTCTTCCTCTCGGACTTAACACGGAAGTTCTGGCTAGCCAGACGGTTTCCACTAATACGTATTCAAAGGGCCGGACTCACCGATGAACATCCCGTAACGCTCAACATGGTTTCCGCACGAAGCCGTTGTTTTCTTGACAGAGATAAACAGATCATCTATCCGTTGACAAGAGAGAGAGGCCGGTCTGTCAACAAGTCCGGGCATGGGATCTGGGAGGAGCAGACGATATGGGCCGTATCCTAACCTGTCCACAATGTCAGAAAGATGGCATCCTTCGCGCCCGCCCGCAAACTCCGCGTGAACGCGTGGCTGCGCTTGTCTTCATCTCGCCGTTCCTCTGCCCTTCCTGCAGCCATCGATTTCTTGCGTCGCGTCTGGGGTTCAACCATGCACCACATCAAGTCGACCGACGCGAACACCTCAGAATTCCCGTACGACTCTATCTCTCATTTTCCGGAGGCAAAGTTCGCGGTGAGGGAACAGTGTACGATCTCTCGATGGGGGGGTGTATCATCAAGAGCGAGACTCAAGTTCGCCCAGACGACATCTTCTATCTCCAATTATCCCTTGATGACACTGAACCTCCTCTTGAAGTGGCTGCGATGGTCCGTTCTGTGAGCGCTCGCGGTATCGCCTTCAAGTTCCTTCGAGCCGGCCAGGAAAACAAACGTTTGCTCGCGTTCGTCCAATCCCAAACATCGGACCAGCCGAACAAATCACCTCTCAATGCCGGAGTCCCTGCTTGAGAGGGACGGCGGGTGCCGTGCCAGCCATAACCATCGTGAGCCGACCAAGATTCGACACATTAAGCAGGCCGAAGAACAAACGCAGTGCGGTGTGCTACATCGGAGTTTCCCAGGCAGAAGGGAGCGGGTGATTGTTGATCAGTTCTTCGTGTGCGGCCAGATCATAGGGCTCAATGGTGAGATCTTGCTCATTGAGCGGTTCCGGACAGACAGGAGAACAGAGGTACGTACGGTACGATTCAGCCTTGTCCTTCGTGGCAAATCGGCACAACCCATATTCCGGCATCCCTGACGAGGGATGCCAAAACGCCAGCTCAAGCGCACTTCCCTGGTAGATGCCGAGTGTGCGGTGCGTGATCTGAAATCCGCCGGACAATTGTGACGAAGGTTCAAGCGACATCAGACGACCTTGCCTCCATATCATGACAATATTTCTCATGATAGCACGGGCGATACCTAGCACCATAGATCGGCGTAGGCGACAAGGAGCGTAGCTGGTGGGGCGATCCGCTCTCGAACCTGGTCGCCTCCGTCACGAGCTATGCCGCGCTTGAATAAGGATAGGCTTGAAACGATAGTGCAGCGCGTCATCGCCATTGCGGAGCCCTCCTCGCACAGGTCAGCGTTGCCGATTCCGGCGATAATCCCAACGAGGTGCAGGAGAGATTGATTCAGGATCCATGATCATCCGCTTCATAGACTGGCCGGCTTCGTTCCGATAGAATTACGATCCATGTCCGATCCTACGGCGGCGTCCCCAGCTCCATCGAATACACAAGACGAAACTCGCGCAGTGGTCAAATCCGCCGGCGTGATCGGTCTAGCCACCTTCTCCAGCCGGATTCTTGGCTTCGCGCGCGACATCGTGCTGGCACGCATGTTCGGTGCGACGCCGGCTGCAGATGCCTTCTACGTTGCCTATCGTGTCCCCAACCTGCTTCGTGAGTTATTTGCGGAAGGGTCGATGTCTTCCGCCTTCATTCCGGTCTTCACGGAATATCAGACACTCAAGTCGAAACGGGACGCCTGGGAACTGGCGAGCGCCGCTTTCACCACTCTGCTCACAATAGTGACCGGCATCACGATCGTGGGTATTGTCGTTGCGTCCGGAATTGTCTGGCTCCTGGCGCCGGGATTTCATGACGATCCGGCGAAGCTAGGCATGACGACGCTGCTCACGCAGATCATGTTCCCCTATTTGATCTTTATCAGTCTGGCCGCGCTGGCGATGGGCATTCTGAATTCTATGCGGGCCTTCGCGGCGCCGGCATTTTCGCCCGTGTTCTTCAACATCTTTATCATCGGCTGCGCGGTGTTTTTGTCGCCCACGATGCAGGAGCCGATCCTCGGCGTGGCGATTGGAGTCGTGGCGGGAGGCGCAGCACAGTTCGCCATGCAGTTGCCCGGCTTGAGCCTGCGCGGTATGTTGTTCGGATTCCGGTTCGCCCCCGGCCATCCCGGCGTGCGGCGGATCGGCGCGCTCATGGTGCCGTCGCTCCTCGGTTTGTCAGTGACTCAGATCAACATTACCGTGAGCACGATCCTCGCCTCGTTCTTTGCAGGCGGGCCGACCTATCTCTTCTACGGCATGCGATTGATCCAGTTTCCACTCGGGATTTTCGGTGTGGCGCTGGCCACGGCCATTTTGCCGACACTCTCGGCGCAGGCTGCGCGCGGGGCGCTGGATGAATTGCGGACGACGTTGGGATTTGGCCTTCGCATGATCCTCTTTATCATCCTGCCGGCGATGCTGGGCTTGATTCTCTTGCGTCAACCGATCGTCCATTTGTTCTTCGAGCACGGGACCTTTACGGCGCACGATACTGCCGAGACTGCGCTGGCGGTGCTCTGCTATTCCGCCGGCCTCTGGGCCTTCGGAGGGGTCCGCATCATTGTTTCAGCCTTCTACTCGTTGCAAGACACGCGTACCCCGGCTATCTCTGCGGCTATCGCAGTGGCAGCCAATCTCGTCTTCTCACTCCTGCTGATGTCGTTTTTGGGAGCCGCCGGTCTGGCCTTGGCGACAGCTCTGGCAGCGATGGTGAATGGGGGGATCTTGATCGCGGTGCTACACCGTCGGTTGGGCGGCATCGAATGGGGTTCCGTGGGGCGATCATCGTTGCGCGTGATGGTTGCGTCGATACCGTTGGTGGTGGTCTGTGTTTGGATAGCAGCAGCGCAGGTTTGGACGCATCCAGGCGACTGGATCGAAAAATCTGTCATGCTTCTTGTGGCGGTCGGGTTGAGCATGGGAGGTTACCTGGGTATCCACGCCTTGCTGAAATCGGAAGAACTCGATCTCGTATGGGGAATGGTCAGGCGTAAGTTTAAGCGGGAAGTGGTCTAAGCAATGGGCAAAAGGCAACCTTCATCCAAACGCCTCACATCTGGCGCCGCGTATACGGCAGCCTGCATCTTCCGCACACCGTGGGGCTGGATGGGTGTGTCAGAAACGGCGAAGGGAATCGATGCGGTGGTGTTGCCGAAGGCGTCGCGCCAGGCCGTGCTATCCGAGTTGCGATTGGCCTCAGCCACGTTGATGGAGGGCCGGACTTCTCCACGACTACGAGAGGCCCAGGCGCAATTGACCGGCTATCTGGCCGGCACGCGCCGGACCTTCAATCTGTCGCTGGATATTTCACAGGGGACAAGTTTTCAACAGAAAGTCTGGAAGACCCTTCAACGCATCCCCTACGGCCGTCTTCGGTCTTATCAATGGGTGGCCGTTCAGATCGGAGGCAGCCGATATGCCCGTGCCGTCGGCAATGCCGTGGGGTCCAATCCTTTGCCGATCGTCATTCCTTGCCATCGCATTGTGGCGCAGGATAAGTCGCTCGGAGGATTTTCTGGCGGCTTGCCTACGAAACGGAAGCTGCTTACGCTTGAAGGAACTCTGACGCACCTTCGCCACGGACCTCATAACTCATGAAGGCTGTGATTCAGCGGGTGACCAGAGCGTCGGTTCACGTTGAGGGCCAAACCGTTGGACAGATCGGATCCGGCCTTCTGGTCCTGCTGGGCGTGGCCAAGGGCGATACAGAAACGGATGCCCGGTACCTTGTCGAAAAGATCAAGATGCTAAGGATCTTTTCCGATGAGCAGGGGAAAATGAATCGCTCCCTTGCAGACACGGGAGGTTCGGTCTTACTGGTTTCCCAATTTACTCTACTAGGCAGGACGGCGAATGGCCGTCGTCCGAGCTTTGACGAAGCCGCGTCTCCTGAGGAAGCCAAGCGATTATACGAGCAAATTGTAACGATATTACGAAGGCAAGGTACCTCTGTAGAAACCGGAGTCTTTGCCGCGCACATGCAGGTCGACTTGGTGAACGACGGGCCGGTAACTTTTGTGCTGGACAGTCGTCGTGAAAGCTAGTTCCTGGAGGAAAATACCAAGGACGACATACGCGCTTTGATCGACATCTGCTATACTGAATCGTGCGTGTTCAGAATGTCTAGGAGGTGGATATGGGAACGGAAGTTCCAATACGACACCCACTCCGCCAGTTGTTCGGCGCCCTGACCGAGAAAAGTTTCACGGAACATCTCGGGTGGCCCGATCCCAACGTCACCGGCTATGTCTCCAACCTGCTCGTCGACTTTACCCATACCGACCAGCTGTATAAAATCAGAAATCATCGGGATCAGCCGGTCAATACGGTGGTAGACCTCTTGTTTGAGTCTGAAGTGCTGCTTCAGGCCGAGTCGATGGATCGTGAACGGGATGTGCATCGACACATCGGCGATTTCACGCTTTTCATGGCGGGGCTCTTTCCGGAATATCTGCGCCGACTCAAAACGGCCGGGTTGATCTATCACGAGGATTTCCTCGTGGACTACATGAAGACCGGAAAACGCTCCTACGGGATTGTCGCGCGAATGGCTGACGGTCCATCGCAGGGGGAGCCTCCTCTGTTCAGAAAACTCTCCGACAACTTCGAGCTCTGCGTCACCGGCCTCGGGTTCGTGCGCTCCGATTTAGATCGCATGAAAGATCCGGCATATCGGCAGGCACGGAATCTTCTCCTCAATTGACCAGAGCACACCCTCTCATTCTTGCTCATGGAGGCGCCGGTTCCCGACGTTTGACGGCGTCGAAGGCAGCCTCGTTGGCCGAAGCGATCGCGGCCGGCTACGGCCTCCTTGCACAAGGAGGTTCCGCTCTCGCCGCTGTTGAATGTACCATCGGTCTCCTGGAGCAATCGGGACTGTTCAATGCAGGACGAGGAGCCAAACGCCAGCTGGACGGAGTGCAGCGGATGGATGCTGCAATTATGGAAGGGGCCTACCTCAAAGCCGGAGCTGTCGCCTCGATCGAAGGGATTATGCATCCGATTACGGCGGCCCGTCTGGTCATGGAAGAGACGGACCATGTCCTGTTGGTCGGTCCGCTCGCCGGCAGATTTGCGAAGCATTTCAACCTCGATCGGCATCATTCCACCGGTGTGTCGCGACGCCGTTCCTACGACCGGATTCTCGCGAGACAGCAACGCTCAACGACAGAACGGCATGGGACTGTCGGCGCTGTTGCCCTGGATCACTCCGGGACGGTGGCGGCAGGGGCTTCAACCGGAGGTATCGATTCGATGTTGCCGGGGCGGGTCGGCGACAGCCCGCTCGTTGGCTGCGGAGTGTACGCAGACAATCAGAGTGGCGCTGTGTCGATGACAGGAATAGGTGAAGGCATCATCCGTCTTGTAATTGCCAAGAGTATCTGCGATCGTCTGGCTATGGGGAAGACTCCCGCGGTTGCTGCTCGACAGGTATTGCGAGCGCTGGGGTCTCGGATTCGCGGGTCGGCTGGCGCCTTAGTTCTCTCGCCGGAAGGGCGATTTACCATCACGCATTCAACGCCCCATATGGCTGCCGGTTGGTGGAATGGGGCCGGCCAGCCGACCGTTCGAGGACAATTTCCATGAAGGACGTGCTCTTTCACTTGGCTTTTCCCGCGTACGATGTCGCGGCGACGAAACGTTTCTACGTCGACGGACTCGGTTGTACGTTAGGTCGAGAGTCGAGTCACGCCGTCACCTTCGGACTCGCGGGACATCAACTCGTGGCCCATCTGACGACCACGCCTCTGCCACAGCAACACGGCATCTATCCCCGCCATTTCGGCCTGGTATTTTCGTGGAAGGCCTCGTGGCAACAGTTCTTAGAACAGGCCCAGGCAAAGAAATTGTCCTTCTTTCAGCAGCCCCGTGTCAGGTTCCCCGGCACCCGGATCGAGCACCATACGTTCTTTCTCGAAGACCCTTCTGGGAACCTCCTCGAGTTCAAACATTACACACATGAGTCGGCGATCTTCGGCGAGCGAGACAGCCGTGAGGTCGGCGACTCTTCGGAGTATCCTTCTGGGTTGTAGCCTGTACCCGGATGCTGAAAAAGTTCGCCAGATATCTGGAAGGTCAAGGCTCAGACTAAGGCTGAGCCTCAGCCTCGGACCTTCGCTCAACCTTGACCTCGACTTCAGCCTATCCCAGCGTTGCTATGGTGCCGGCGGAGTATCTTCCTGATCGATCCGACTAACAATGCGGTCATGGCGACGAGTGAGAGCGGTCGTTTTTCGTAGCGGATCGTATCGGCGTGGCGACGGCAAGATGGCTGCCAACCAGGCGGCTTCGTCGGCCGTCAGGTCTCGCGAAGATTTATTGAAATGGTGGCGCGCCGCTGCCTCGGCACCGTAGACGCCCTGCCCCCACTCGGCAACGTTGAGGTACAGTTCGAGAATCCGCTCCTTGGTGAGGTGATTTTCGAGAGAGCGTGTAATCAGGGCTTCTCGGGCCTTTCGAAGCAGGGACCGTTCGGATGAGAGGTAGAGGTTTTTAGCCAACTGCTGAGTGATGGTACTCCCTCCGCGCTTGAGTTCGCCCGCTTCGAGGTTATAGAGGGCGGCATCCTTAATTCCTTCCCAATCGAATCCCTCATGGGTGAAGAACGACGCATCTTCCGCCGCTACGACTGCCTGGCGGAGAAAGGGAGAGATACGTGAGAGCGGTACCCATAACCAATGGCGCCCGACGGTGTGGCCTTGGGCCTTGGCCTGCGCCTGTCGCGCTTCCATCAGAGCCGTCACGGTTGGATTTTTCGCGCGCAAGGCCGCTATGTCGGGCATTTCGAGCAACCAGAGGAAGAGGACCACTCCTACAGGCAGGCAGAAGCCGATGATGAGAAAGGCTTTCAAGCGGGACCGGGATTGTGCGGTTGACTTCCGCATTAGATGCTGCGTATCACAAACGCGATGAGTTCCAGTGCCGATAGCATGGTGTCGACTAGGCGGATAGGTGCGGCATGAAAATCCTCACTGCAGAGTTTATCAGAGGTTGCGCGGGGCCAGAACAGTTTCTGAAAAGTGATCTCCCGGAAGTGGCCTTTATCGGGCGGTCGAACGTCGGAAAGTCCTCTCTCATCAACTCTCTCTTGAAGCGCAAGGGGCTGGCCAAGGTGAGCCGCACGCCGGGCAAGACCCGCCTGATCAATCTCTTTCGAGTCACCAGCGACGATCCCGGGTTGGCGCGTTTCGTGGTGGTGGATTTGCCGGGGTACGGCTATGCAAAGGTATCGAAGTCGGTGCGGGCTCAATGGGCGCCGTTAATCGAGCGGTACTTCGACGGCAGTGAACAGTTGCGCGCGGTGGTGGTATTGGTGGAAAGCCGGGTGCTGAGTGAACAGGACAAAGAGACGATCGCATGGCTTCTGTCAATTGGAAGGCCTCCTATCGTGGTGGCGACCAAAGTGGACAAGTTAAAGATGAGCGAGCGTGTCAGAGGGCTGCATCGGCTCCAGACAGGGCTAGGATTACGCGAGGACGACGAAGTTATTCCTTACTCGTCGGTGACGGGCGAAGGGCGGGAGCGGGTGTGGGCGGCCCTGAAAGAGCGGATTCGAACTTAATGTCGATGTAAGCCTTGTTCTTGAGGTTGGCCAGCCATGCTTGAAAGACATCTTCGCTTTTTTGCTGAAAGACGAGTCCCTGGATTTCAGCGCGGACTTGCTCGTACGGGCGGAACTGTTTCGGTTTCTTGTCATCCACGCGCATGATGTGAAAGCCTTCGGATGTCTCGATCATATCTGAGATGCCTCCGGGCACCAGGTTTGTGATGGCACGCTCGATCTCCGGAAGGAGTTCTCCCTGACGCACCAGGCCCAGACGACCTCCCTGTGAGGCATTCGGGCCGTCGGAAAAGCGCAGCGCCAAGTCCTCGAAAGACTCCCCCTGCTTGAGCAGAGCCATCACTTCGCGAATTTTCTCCTTCGCGTCGGCCGTATCGTCCGGCGAACGAGGACGAATAAGAATCTGACTCAGCGTGTATTCTTCCGAAAGCGCAAACCGATCGCGGTGCTCCTGGAAGTACCGTTTCATGTCGGATTCCGCGACCATCACACCGCTCCGCACTTCACGATCCACGACCCTGAGCAACGTCAGCTGTTCTCGGACGCTCTTCATGTCTGACGGGTTCGTCTCGTCGATCGTCTTTCCTTGTTGCTTCATCTGCCGGATGGCCTGCTGGACTTCTTGATCGGTGACCGTGATGCCTCGGGCCTTGGCCTCCTGGAGTTGTAACTTGCGCTCGATCATCGAAGTCAGCGCCATATACTCGGCCGTCTTCAAGCGACGCGCAAGGACTTCGCCGCGATACTCTTTCTGAATCCGCTCCCGTTCCGTGGCGAGCTCCCGTTTTATCTCGGACAGCATGATGAGGTCCGAGTTGACGATCGCAACGATTCCATCTTCGACCTGTGCGGCCGAAAGAAGAGACACCTGTGCAATCACACTGAGCGCGAGGAGCATCGTGCGTTTCAGCCAGTCCGGCGTCATCGTGATATGCAGCCTGATCCTCATCATGTATAGAGACCCCGCCATGAGTCGAGCGAGCCGGCAGGGATCCGCCGGATTGTACACGAATTACAAAGGACTTGAAGAGTCTGAGAGAGGGTAATTGTGTTCCGTGATGACTCAGCGTGCGCCGGCCTCGTCGGTCACATAGCGGGAGGCATCGGCAAGGCGGATGTTCGCCTTCGCGCGAATGTCGGCGATGACCCCATCAAATCGTTTCCGGCGCTTCTCGTTGAGCAGTTCCTGACGGAGACGTTCTCGAACCGCTACATCGGCCTGAATGATTTCCTTGTCGAGCGGCGTAATCATGACCAGGTAATAGCCAGCCTCCGTCTTGATCGGCGCGCTGATCATCCCGGGTTTGAGTGTATGGATGACTGCGTCGACTTCAGGAATGACCAATCCTTTGCGATAGGGGCCGAGATCGCCGCCGTTCGCTTTCGTTTTGCTATCGATGGAATAGCGCTGCGCAAATGGGGCGAAATGTCCTCCTTGGTTGACTTGCTTTTCGAGATCTTTCGCGGCCGAAATATTGGGCAACAGCATCAGCGACACTCTTACTTTTAGTGGCGTGAGAAGTTCGTTGGCATGCTGCTCGTAGAAAGCATCCAATTCCTCCTGCGAGAGTTCGACCTTGGCCTTGATACGGTCCTTGAGGAGTTCATCGAGGATCAGTTGTTCCTTGTAGCGTTGCGCTTTGTCCCGGATGACATCATTCTGGTCGAGTCCGAGCTTGCGTGCTTCCTGCATGAGCAGTTCTCGGGTGATGAGTTCGTCGAGAAAGAGACGTTTCCCCCCTTCTTTCAGATAGCGTGCCTTGGTGGCCTCAGCCAGTTCACCCCAGCGGGCATCGAATTCGGTCTGTGTGATCTGTCGGCCGTTGACAAAAGCCAACACGTCCTCCTCGGGCGGTTTCCCACATCCGATGAGCAGCAGAATGATGCCACAGATGGAAACGGCGTTCACGTATCCGTTCAATGATCGAGTCATATGCGAAAGAAACCTTGTCAGGGAGATGAGCGTGAGGGCATCGTGGTGTTGGTATCACAGCCTCCCAGGCTTTGCAAGATTGCGGTGAGTTCTCGAAAGACGGAAGGCCAGTCCTGATGCGGCATTTGGATTTCGAATGAGAGCGGAGACAGGAAGCCAACCCGCTTCTTGTAGCGGTCCGTCATCAGGTGCATCGCTTGGCTTGAGATTCGATTCTTGGCGTCGAGTGTGACGACGGCGGAGTGGGTCTTGAGTTCGATCGCGCTCAGTCGTAAAGCCTTGGCCTGAAGCCGCACCTGCATGACTTCGAACAACCGCTCGACGGAGTCGGGGACCAGTCCATATCGATCCTGCAATTCACCATGCAGGAGGGCGAGGTCTCCGATTTGGGTACAGGACGAGAGCCGTTTATAGCACGAGAGACGTTGGTGAGAGTCGGCGACATATTCATCCGGAATAAAGGCGGAGACGTGAAGCCGGAGGGTGGGGTCCGGTTCTTCTTCCACCACCTGGCCCTTGAGACGTTTGACGGCCTGTTCGACCATCTGCATGTAGAGATCGAGGCCGATGGCGGCAATGTGTCCCGATTGCTGTTTTCCGAGTAGATTGCCGGCGCCTCGAATTTCCAGATCGGCCGCGGCGATACGGAAACCGGCGCCCAGTTCGGTAAATTGTTGAATGGCTGTCAAGCGCTTTTGAGCGTCGTCGCTCAATCGTCCCTCGTCGGGCACCAGGAAATAGGCATAGGCTTGTTCGCCGCTCCGTCCGACTCGTCCGCGCAATTGGTACAACTGCGCAAGGCCGAACGTGTCGGCGCGATTGACGAAGATCGTGTTGGCATGAGGCACGTCGATGCCAGATTGAATTATGGCCGAGGCGATCAACACATCCGCCTCCCGGCGAAAGAACTTGAGCATCACGGCCTCGAGCGGTTTGGCGTTCATCTGCCCATGAGCCATCACGATGCGCGCATGAGGCACCAGTTGGTGCAGCCAGGCTCCCGTTTTTTCCATCGTTTCGACCCGGTTATGGACGAAGTAGACCTGTCCGCCCCGACTCAGTTCACGCAGAATTGCTTCCCGGACAAGTGTGTCGTTCGTTCTGACGACCTGCGTGCGAATGGAAAGACGGCCCACCGGAGGAGTTTCGATAATCGAGAGATCGCGCACGCTTGCCATAGCCATTTGTAAGGTTCGAGGAATCGGAGTGGCCGTGAGCGTCAAGACATCGACCCGGGTGCGGAGCTGCTTCAATCGTTCTTTATGTTTGACGCCGAACCACTGTTCCTCGTCGACGATCACAAGACCCAGGTCGCGGAACACCACATCCTTTTGGATCAGCCGATGTGTTCCGATCACGACGTCGATCTCGCCGGCCGCCACGTCCTTGAGAATGGCATTGGCTTCCCTTGGCGATTGGAAGCGCGAAAGCAGCGCCACACGGGCCGGGAACGGCGCGAACCGCTCAGCGAAGTTGTCGTAATGTTGGTGAGCCAACAATGTCGTAGGAACAAGCACGGCCACCTGGTGATTGGCCTCTACCGCCTTGAAGGCCGCCCGCATGGCCACTTCTGTTTTTCCGTATCCGACGTCGCCGCATACCAATCGGTCCATCGGTTTGCTGGACTCCATGTCGTGCGTAATATCTTCGATCGCTTTGAGTTGATCCGCCGTTTCTTCGTACTCAAACGCGGCCTCGAATTCGTGGTACATCGTACTGTCGAATCCGTAGGCATGGCGCGTCACGAGTTCGCGGTTGGCATAAAGATCGACCAACTCGTGGGCCATCTCCTCGATATCCTTCTTCACGCGCGCGGTCGTTTTAGCCCAACTTGATCCGCCCAACCGTTCCAGGTGCGGCGTATGGCCTTCCGCACCGCTATACCGCTGCACATGATTGAGCCGCTCCAGGGGAACGTACAGCTTGTCTCCGGCGGCGAATTCCAGGATCAAATAGTCGCTGTCGAATCCCTGCACCGAGAGGCGTTTGAGGCCCCGATATTTGGCGATGCCGTGTTGGATATGGACAACATAATCGCCCACGTTGAGATCTTCCAGCGAGGAAAGAAAGGTTGCGGCCTTGCTCTTGGCCTGCGGCTTGTGGCGTGCGGCCTTGGCAAACAGTTCCTCCTCCGTGAAAACGGTCAGTCGCAAGTCCGGCGCAATGAATCCCGCGGATACATCGCCGTGCAGGACGTAGAATGGCGCTCTGGTTTTACCGGAAGCGGTCCAGGCGCCCACTGTCCATTCCGTCGCCGGCACATCGTGTTCACGCAAGAGCGCCAGCAAGCGATCCACTTGACCTCGACTTCTTGCGACGAGCACTAGGCGACACTCCTCTCGCAGGCGATCCATGATGGCCAGTGTCTGGCTGAAGGACATTCCTCTGGCCCCCAGACCGGCGCTGGCAGGGGTCTGAGCCGGAAAGGTCTGGGCCGGGGTCCAGGACGCATCGCTCGCGGTCAGCGGCTCGAGCGCGAGCGTAGGCCAGCCGTTCGTACGATCCATGAGTTCCCGCCAGGAGAGAAACAACCGCTCCGGTGATGGATAGGGTGCGCTGGTCTCCCGATCAGTGTGGCGGAGATAGCCGTCGTCAATCTTGTCCCAAAGATCTGCGCAGGCCCTGCTCAACGCAGCCGGCTGATCCAGGACCAATACAGGCTGCTCGATGAAGTAATCGAACAGGCTGCCCATGTCGGCATAGAGATCCGGTGCACGCCACTCCGCATCCGGCGGGATGGGTGCGAGGGCATCCGGCGATGCCTCCGCACGTATGTATTCCCGCGCGGGAAGGATCACCGCAAGATCCAGTTTCCCTGTGGATTTTTGCGTAGCGGGATCGAAGAGGCGGAGTGAATCGATCGTTTCGCCGAGAAATTCGATACGAAGCGGGTCGGCGTAGGCCGTGGAAAAGATATCCACGATGCCGCCTCGAATGCTGAACTCGCCCGGGATTTCGACCACTGAGACTCGGCGGTAACCCAGACGCAAGAGTCCACCTGTAAGGGCCTCTCGCTCGATCTTGCCGCCCAATTTAAAGAGCAGGGTAGTGTGAGAGAAAGTCATGACGGGCAGTAACCGTTGCATCAAGGCCGCGATCGAGGTGACCAGACAGGTGTGTGGTGCGGTTCTGATGTGATGCAAGGTATTCATCCGACGTGCGATCAGACCGACATGAGGAGTGCTGTCTTCGTATGGCAGGGTCTCCCATCTCGGGAACAGGGCGAGGGAGGCCGTCGAAAGGCCCATGAGATCATGGAAAAAAAGGAGGTCATCAAAGAGGCGCTCAGCCGCTTCGTCCGACCCTGCGACGATCAGCCATGATCGATTTTCTTGAGCTCCTAGCTGGGGATGCATGAGCGTGGCAAGGGCAAACCCGGCGGTGGAGCCGTGCAAGCCGGTGACGGAGGGACGGCCTATCCTGCTTGCCAGTGCTGCAGCGACAGGAATGAACCACCGGGACGCTGATGTTGTAGAGATCGTATCGGACATGTTCCAACGGACTAGAGAACAGCTAATTCCTTATTGAGACATTCCGACGGCTGACTGGTCAGAAGTAAAATAATCAGGAAAACGGCTGAGCATCCTGCTAGGCGGAGGTTGAGCGAATGCGCTGAATCAGTGACGTGGTGGAGACGCCGGGGACCAAGGGGATGGTGCGGACGACTCCGCCCCGCGCTTCAACTGCCTCGCGGCCGACGATGCGATCCACCGCCCAGTCTCCGCCTTTGACAAGTACATCAGGTTGCAGTTCGACAATCAGACTTCGGGGATCCGGTTCGTCGAAGAGGATCACATAATCGACACAGCCGAGCGCGGCGATCACTTCCGCCCGTTGAACGTCTGGAACGATCGGCCGATCCGCCGCCTTGTTTAAACTCCTGACGGACGCATCGCTGTTGACCGCAACGACAAGCAGGTCGCCGAGGTCTTTCGCTGCCTGGAGGTAGCGTGTATGGCCAACGTGCATGAGATCGAAACAGCCGTTGGTAAAAACGATCCGTTTCTTCTGTGTGCGGGCTTGTTGCAGGAGGAGAGTGAGTCGCTCCTCGGTCATGAGCTTCAGGGACATAGCCCCATCATACCGGCTGAACGCATGGATGGAAAGAGACAGATCACTCCTCGGTGTCGTCTCGACTGACGCCGCCTAACCCGATTACTGAAGGCCCGTGTTTCGTAATCAGTGCGTCCATCGTCTCGATGGCTTTTGTCCGTCGTTGATCGAACAGCCCTGAGGGCGCAGGAGTCAAGGAGCAGAGCGTGAGTCCGGCCAATCGGTATTCGGCACCGGGCCGAACGAGTTCCTGTAACGTTTGTCTGACGGTCGGCCACATATCAGGATCGTAGTTGAGCGGGTGTGGAAAGCGATGCTGCCTGGTCGTGATGGCAAAACGGGCGTTCTTGAGCTTCACCGTGCAGGATCCGGCAGCCAACCCTTCTTGACGGAGATCTCGCGCCAGATCGCGGAGGAATCCGCGGAGGGTTCGCTCAAGGAAATGACGATCCTGCGTGTCATGCTCGAAAGTAGTCTCGTGGCTGAGGCTCTTAGATTCGCGATCGGCCACTACCGGTTCATGGTCGATCCCCTGGGCCAGATCTCGAACCCAGTGAAGTCGCGTGCCGAATATATGGCGCAAAGGTTGATCCCAGCGTTGGTCCAGTAGATCGCCGATCGTCTTGACTCCGATGGGGTCCAGGCGCGCAGCGGTTTTTGGACCGATCCCCGGCAATGAACGCAGAGGTCGCCGCGCCAAGAATGCTTCTTCTGTGCCGGGCGGGACCATCACCAGTCCATCCGGCTTGTGGCTATCCGCGGCTATTTTCGCGACAGTCTTGCCGGTCGCGACAGCAATCGTACAGCGTAATCCTGTGGCCTCACACAGCGCATCCTTGACGAGTTGCCCGAGGGTCCGAGGGTCGGGATGACGGGTTTGAAGCTGTGTCGTGTCTGCATAAAACTCGTCGATGCTGCTCCATTCGGTGAGGGGAAACAGCCGATCGGTGACGACCTGCATCTGTTCGTGGAGCCGGCGGTACAGAGGTCTATCAGGAGGAAGCAGGATCAGGTTGGGGCAAAGCTGGAGGGCTTTCATCGTTGGCATGGCCGAGTGGATCCCGAACGGCCGTACGATATAGCTGGCCGCGGCGATGATCCCGCGCGGTGGTGGGCTGCCGACCGCCACTGGTTTACCGGCGAGGCTCGGGTCCTTCACCACAGCCGCTGAGGCGAACATGGCGTCGACGTCCCCGAATAGAATCTGGCGAGACCAACGCATGGCTTGTTCCTATACAGAACCCTGGGTAGGAATATTTCGCTATAACCGAACATCGATAGTTCGCACATCCGGGTTGAGAACAGACACCCACGCAGGATGCTCAAAAAAGTCGTCCAGCAAGGCCGCAGCGAACGCAGAGGCGAGGCGTACGCTGCGGTACGTTGAGCCTCTGAGCGAAGCGAGAACGAAGCTGGCGGACTTTTTCAGCATCCTGCTAGAAGGTAAAGGACAATTGAAGCGGCTGCAAGGAGCGTTGTGAGGGAGACGCTGTCGTGTAGGAAGATCGTTCAGATTTGGTCGGAATCCGGCAGACAGATCCCACCAACTCCTGCAACAATCCCCTGCAGATGCCGCAATGGTGCCGGCGCGGCTGAATTGTGCGTCTCTGGCGCCGGTACACTCGTCCGCATTGCCGGCAGCGCCAGGCGAATCGCGTGAGCGCAAGGACTTCTTTCTGTAACGAATGGTAAATGGTGATTGCAAAAGCGCCGTCCCGATTCATTTCGGTCATCTTTCGGAGAAAATCCGCTCCATGATTCGGCCTCCGCTTCAGGATGTCGTATTGCCATTGATGGATCATTTCGTGCGCCAGCGTACTCACGATTTCCTGCTCGCCATCCTTGCTCTGTCGGACAACCTGTTGGAGCAGAGGAAGAGATAGGCGAATTTCTCGCTTCGGCGGAGGTCGAAGACCGTCACGATCCAGTCGTGGTCGCGGTCCTCGATGACTCACGAACAGGCCTACCGACGACGTCAGCCGGCGGCTCCAGACCAGATCGATCGGCGGCAAGAGACCGGCAAAGTAACGTCCGTTCAATTCCTTCCACAACTCGATCAGGTGATGTGCGCTTACCGGAGGGCGTCGGTATGGGGACATGCGAATGAGATCACCCCAATTCTTCGTGTACCGCCGCGATGAGCAACGGCACCATAATTTCGTGGTGGCCGATCAGAGAGTAGCCCTTTCCCCCCTTCTGTGTCGGCCGGCGCACCACGTTGGTGAGCGGGCGGTAGTGCGCCATGAAGTCCATATCCACGGTTGTAATATTGGTCAGATCATGACCGAGATTGCGTCCAAGCGAGACGGCTTTCAGGAAGACTTCCGGCAAAACGACGGCAGAGCCGAGATTGAGATACACGCCTCCCTCCATCCCTGAGACAACGGCTGCAAGTCGTCGAAAATCCAAAAGCGAAGTTGCTCCAATGGCGGCTCCATCCGCGGCAGGATGCATATGGATAATGTCGGTGCCGACGGCAACGTGCACGGTCACCGGAATACCGAGTCGCGCTCCGGTCGCCAGAATGCTCGTTGCTCGATGAGGAAACTGTCCCTGGCGCCTGTTGATATAGTGACCGACGGATTCGCCGAGTCCCTCGAGGTCATGGGCCCCACGGATAATCGCTTCGTTCAGCATGCGGCCGGTTTCTTCCGCCATCCCGAAGCGTCCACTGTCAATCTCCGCGTCGACTTCCTCCGACGTATGCCCCATGAGCGCCAATTCAAAGTCGTGAATGATCCCGGCGCCGTTCATGGCCACGGCAGACACGATCCCTTCCTGCATGAGGTCCACAAGAATGGGGCTTAGTCCGACTTTCACGACGTGTGCGCCGAGTCCCACAATGATCGGCCGGCCTTTGCGATGGGCCTTCGCAACGGCTTTGGCGACCGCGCGCAACGTTTTTGCCCCCAGGATTTCCGGCAGCGAACGATAGAAGTGGCTGAAGCTATCCCCCCGGCGCCAGGGGCGAGCACAGTCTGAGACACGAACCTTACTGTGCCGTTTCTTGAGCGGATACGTCGTGAGATCCGTCACGTCAATCGGCGGGATCAGACTCGGAGTCGTGACAGGGGGACGTTGCCGGTCAAGAGGCTTTGCCAATGAGCTGTTCCTCGATGAGTTCACAGAGCACGTGGCCGAGCGTGATGTGGCTTTCTTGAATTCTGGCCGTCACCGTCGAAGGTACGACGAAGGAGTACTCTACCAGGCCTGCCAGTTTCCCGCCGGTTCCACCGGTCCAGCCAATGGTCGTGAGGCCGCAAGATTGTGCGGCGGCCACCCCCTTTAAGACGTTGGGCGAGTTACCGCTGGTGCTGATGGCGATAGCGACGTCACCTTTTTGCCCATGGGCGCGCACCTGCCGGGCAAAGAGTTCGTCGAAACCGTAGTCGTTGGCGATGCACGTGATAGCGGCAATATCGGTGGCCAGAGCGATGGCCGGGAGCGGGGCACGTTCGCGTTTATACCGCCCGACGAACTCGGCGGACAGGTGAGCCGCATCCGTAGCGCTGCCTCCGTTGCCGAAGAGCAGCACTTTGTGTCCGTCGCGAAAAGCCGTGGCGATCAGCTTCGCAACCTGCACGATGCGATCGGCATACTCGTGCACAAACTGTTGCTTGACGCTTGCGCTTTCCGCGAACGCACTGAGAACATGTTCTTTCATGAAAACCGATTCTAGGCAACCTGTCGTCACCTGTCAAACGTGATTCACGGGACAGCTACGACTTCTTGCCTCTTCACGCTAGGCGTTGAAGGAACCATGAGTTGATCGCTCAGTGTGGCGATGACTCATAGGGCGGGGGATAAGTCTTCCCGGCAAGGCCGCAGCGAGCGAAAAACCGATGAGGTACATACCGCACTTCGTGTGAGCCGTTCGCCCTTGTAATGATTCTTGGCGAACGGAAAAGCCCCTTAGTGATTCCGACATCCGAGAGATCCCCTTCAGTACGTTGAGGCCTTGAGCGAAGCGAGAACGAAGCCGGAAGGCTTTTACGCCGTCCTATGCTATAGTCCGTACGAAATGGCGCAAGACCATCCAATCAAAGCCTTAGTGATCGCACTCACCGACCATACAGTGGCGGCGGTCTATTCGATCAATCGACTGCAGCCGGATTTGCTCTGCTTCGTGCTGCCTGAAGAGGCGAAGTCACTCGTAGAGTCCGAAGTCCAGCCGAAGATCGAGCACATGCCTAGACGGTGGGATTGGGTCGTGATGGATGAGCCCTGCGAGGTCGTCGGTTGTTATCAGACACTCGCACGATCACTCCCCGAGATGTTGCGTGCATGGGAGGTGCAGCCGGGCGAACTCGTCGTCGATGTGACCGGTGCCACCCCTGCCATGGCCGGAGCGCTGACGTTGGCCACAATGCCGATGAGCTCGCGGATCGTGTCGCTCGTTCCGGCACGAGAGGGGCAAGAGGAGGGGGACAGGGTCGATATAGCCGGGCAGCCATTCATATGGACACAGGGGAATCCCTGGGATGAGGCGGCATCTGTCTCCCGGCGAGAGGGCTTTGACCTGTTCAACCGTGGATTGTTTGTCGCAGCAGCGAAGCTGTTCCGCGAGGTCGAAGCACGGGTGAGCGGAGGGCAGAAACCGTTCTATCGTGCCTTTGCAGACCTGGCCGATGGTTACGGTCTATGGGAGCGATTTCTCTACCGTCAAGCCTGGGAAAAACTGAAAACTGCCGTGAAGGCCTTAGAGATGGCGTCCCTGTGGGGCGGCCCTTCAGGACTCACGTCGCTGTTACCTCCCATCAAAGCGAACGCGGGGTTCTTGGAGAAGCTCGTCCTCGATCCGACTCCGGTGAAAGAGATGCAGCCCCACGACCTGCTGGCCTATGCCGGCCGGAGGTTGCATAGTCTGCACGATCCGGAAGCAGCCATGGTTGCGCTCGTGCGTGCGCTCGAATCCATTGCGCAGCGACAACTCTTCAAGCAATTCACGATCAAAACCTGGGATGTGCGGCCGGAACAGTTGCCACAGGCGATGCGAGAAACCTGTCGATCTTGCTGGCTGGAAGATGTCGACGGCAAGTACAAGTTGTCCCTACAGGCACAGTTTCGAACACTGGCAGGATTAGACGATCCAATGGGCCAAGCATTCCTGCGTGAGTGGCCGACCATGAAACCCCTGCTCGATGCCGCCAATCATGCCGTCCTCGGCCATGGTTTCGAGCCGGTCAAAGCTGAGCGGGTGCAGCAGCTGTACGAAGTGGCCATTAAGCTATCGGGCGTCAGCGAGACATCGTTACCGAAGTTTCCAATCCTGAACGTCTAGAGAAGCGTCGTTCGTGAAGCGTATCTCGTTTGAAGATGGATCAACGAAGTTAAATGAACAAGATACGAAACTTTCGCGATCTCGAGGTGTGGAAACTTGGGAAGGGAATAGTGCGCGACGTGTATAAATTGACCAAGGGCTTTCGTCAAGAAGAACTCTAAGGATTCGTCTCGCAAATGCGCCGCGCATCTGTATCAATCGCAGCCAATATAGCGGAAGGATTCAATCGGAAGCATAACGCAGAGTATCGCCAGTTTCTGTATATCGCTCTTGGTTCCTGCGCAGAGATGGAGATTCACATTGAAATCGCTCATGATCTAAAGTTCATTGCGGGAGCTGGGCAGGACAATCTTTTAGAGGAACTTGACCACGAGTCTAACATGCTCAGAAATCGCATCAAACGGCTCTGACGAAATACGCTTCACGAACGACGAGATACGGTGGAAGTTAAAATCTACTACGAGGACACCGATTGCGGCGGGGTGGTGTACTACGGGAACTATCTCAAGTATTTCGAACGGGCGCGGACGCACTATCTCGAAGAGCGCGGGTTGTCAGTGAGGGGGCTCATGCAACAAGGCACGGTGTTCGTGGTGGTGCATGCGGAAGTGGATTACCGATCGCCGGCCCGTTATGGCGACAGGCTGACCGTCGAGACCGTCGTCTCAGACTTGACGGCAGCTTCCTTCACGTTTTCACACGTGATCAGAGAACGGGAGACCCAGCGTGTCGTTGTCGAAGGATCGGCCAGGTTAGCGGCAACGGATGAAAACGGGAAAGTGAAGCGCCTCGACAAGGGGATGGTAGCCGTATTAAAATCAGACTCTAGAAGGAGTCGATAAATGGAAATGGCATCTCTGGGAAGCTGGATCATCATGGCCGTCTGGACGATTGGCTTGTTCATACTCGGCTGGTGGTTTTTCATGCCGAACCCAATGGATAGAGACAGGAAGTCCAAGAAGAAACCGCCACCCCCTCCAGCTTGACATACGCCGTTACCCCCCTCGATCAATCGGCCTCCAGCGTGCAGAGCAGAAGAGGCGTCCCTACCGCAACGCAATGGGATTGGTTGGTTCAATCCTTTGGTTGTGCGATTTCACTGTGTAGGTGCTGATTGAGGGCAACTCCGAATTCTTGGCACTTGTTCACGAGGTTTTCATAGGTCTTGAGGTCTGCGTTATACTCTGCCATCGGGTACTTGACGAAATTGCCATGACTCTGCTCGTAAAACCTCCGACAAATCACTCGAAGGGCTCTAATAGTTTCCAGCAACGCCTCTGTGTATTGGCAGGCTCCCTCCAACGTGCCTGACCTTGCTTTCAATGCCGCCGAAATAGTAGCCAGTTTGGACACCAGCCGATCGAGAGTCTTAGAATGAGCCCCGTAGTCAGTGGCCTTGAACAGTCCGGGAATCGGGAGCGCCTTGCGCCACGAGAACTTGAAGATCTCGTCGTGAATGACGACGTACTCGCTAAGAATGGCATTCACTCGGTTCAGTTCATCGGGAAGGTCCTGCATGTGTCACACGCGAGAATTGCCCTCAATGTTCGATTCTTGTCGCCGAGCCCATGAAAAAGCGCGTTGCAGCCGCAGCATGATAGTCGTGCTCTCGGCCAAGTGAGGTTAGGCATCATTTCCATGTCGTTTTTCCAGTTTCCAGGCCCTCCAGGCATAAAAAAACCCTATCGGCGCACTGATGATGCAAACAATCGCCAGGGGAGAGGATTCTGCGAACAGCCAACCGCCGAAAGCGGTATAGAGCAAGGCTCCACCAAAGTAGACATACCAAGGAACCTTCCCTTTTTTTTTCAGAGGCCTGTCTGGTTGCGATGTCATTCAAACAGCTCCGTGCTTCGGTGATATCAACTATGTATTATCTCGCTCAGTATAACAAGCCACTTGTTCTGAAGCCGTGAAACGTAAGACATGAAAAGATGAAACGTGACATTGCCGAGCGCTCTTCCTCAGAAACCGTTCACGTTTCACGGATTGCTGGACGAGTTAGCCATCAACTTTTCCGCCTGCCGTACGAACGCACTGCACAATGTACGCCTGCGTTTCCGCCGGCAAGCACGCAAGCGGCAACGTCGTGAACTGTGACTTGGAGTACAACAACAGCCACACGTTCTGAAACCGCCACAACTCTTTGACGGCGGACCACTGAAGCGTCGTCGTTCCGATGTCCGAACTCATCGTAAACGAGGACTCGTCGGCGCGGAATGAGGCTCGAGGCTTTTCCAACTGGCGGAATTTGCGCAGCGAGTTGCTGTAGTGAATGACGTAGACAACCGCAGGGAACGCGATGCCCAGCGCCAGCACGGCCCCAAGCACGGCGATGAGCCATGAAGCCATGCCTTGCCAAACGAGTACACCGAGTCCGAGGCCGGCAATAAGAAGCGCAATAAAAAAACCGATACCTATCGAGCGCCACCAAAACCCGAAAACCGCTTCCTGAAGCAACGTCTTGCTATAGATGAGTGTGGCTTCGTGCAGCATGGCGGTTATCGATCCGGAATCAGGGGTCCGGCCCATGCCCGACCTCCGTAGCGGCACTGCGGAGAGGGGAAGAGGCTCGGATCACCACTGCAGAGCGAAGGATCGGGCTGCAGCAGTGCATGGTTAGGTGCTGTTTTCACGGCCCCAACTCTACCAATCCGAAGGGATTGAATGCTACTGGTCCACATTATTCATGACGGTTCATCGTCCCCAAGTCCCCTGTTTGGGAGTCCTGTGAGGGGGCGATTGGACGTCGAGGCAGCGTCGACTTGAGACTTTGGTCGAATGAGCGATGGATTCCCTTCGGACTCTTGTGCGGACGCGGTCCTTTATCGCGGTGAAGTCGATAGGGCTTCAGGTCGCTTGCCGGCATCTCCTCCGGCTTCCGGCAGAGATCACATGAAGGGCGAAGTTCGGACTCGCTATGCTCGGCGGTCAATGGTCGTGTCGACAAAGATGAGGGAGGGGCTGTCGATTGCTGGGCCGTGATCTGATGGGGCCCTATCAGAATAATGCCGAGGGCTATGAGCAGGCCGAATACGGTTCGACTTTGTGCCATGATGTGTGCGGGAATCACACTCCGTGCCAGATCAGTCTGGTTGACAATACAAAAATCCGCATGCTGCAATAGGGAACAATATCGTCGTTTGTGAAGCGCCGTTCGGATCTCGCAGGAAAGAACCCTTTCGTGGTTCATCATCAACGAGATACGCTTCACGATGACCATTGACAAATGGCGGAGGGTTAACCCATGGATATGATGGGACGTGTGGGGCTGGTCGAAATTCCGGTCTTGATCGCACCGGATCAAAAGGTCTGGATGGATCGCATGATCAAGGAAGGCAAAATCGCCATTCCCCCTGGCGGGACGTTGGAAAAAGGCTCGCTCTATTCGATGTTTATCCGGATGCTCCTGCATAACGCGATGGAAGAGCAGAAGAGACAGGAAGTATTAGACGCAGAGGACGATGATGATGAATAGAGGCACGTGAAACGTATCTCGTGAAGCGAGGACCAACATCGTGCGCCACTTCACTGTATCCAAAATGACCGTTTCTGTATCCCACGAGATACGAACAACGGTTGACGAACGACGTGACTAAAATTTCTTGAAAGCAACGTGTGCTGCGCGGATGGTTTTTTCGACATCCCGGGCTGTATGGGCAGTTGAGAGGAAGGCGGCTTCAAATTGAGAAGGGGCCAGATACACACCCTGCTCCAGCATCGAGTGAAAGAATTGCCCATACCGCTTCGTGTCGGATTGCTTTGCCGTATTCCAATCCACCACCGGTCCTGATGTGAAGAAGGCCCCGAGTATCGAGCCGACTCTGGTCTGCGCGAGCGGCACACCGGCTTTCCTAGACGCATCTCCGATCCCTTTGGCCAGGTCAGCCGATATTTCCTCCAGCTTCTTGTAGATCCCGCGGGCTTTAAGCTGCTTGAGCGTTTCGATGCCGGCAGAAACGGCTAGCGGATTTCCCGACAACGTTCCCGCCTGATAGACCGGACCCACCGGCGCAATCAGATCCATGATTTCTTTCCGTCCTCCATAGGCGCCGACCGGCAATCCTCCGCCGATGATCTTCCCCAGCACAGTCAGGTCCGGTGTAATGCCATAGAGGGTTTGGGCTCCTCCGTAGGTGACGCGAAAGCCCGAGATCACCTCGTCAAAAATGAGAAGAATGTCGTGTGCTTTGGTCAGTTGGCGGAGCGTTTGAAGGAATCCGGGGGCCGGCGGTACGACACCCATGTTTGCTGCGATCGGCTCCAGAATGATGCAAGCCAACGTGCCCCGCTGTTCATTGACGATCTGTTGCACCGCTCGGATGTCGTTGTATGGGGCAGTCAAAGTATGTTTGGCAAAATCAGCCGGGACTCCGGGCGAATCTGGGATCCCCAGCGTGGCCAAGCCTGAACCGGCCTTCGCTAACAAATAATCGCTGTGGCCGTGATAGCACCCTTCAAATTTGAGAATGTTGTCTCGTCCGGTAAACCCTCGCGCAACACGAATCGCACTCATGACCGCCTCAGTACCGGAGCTGACCAGCCTGACCGTTTCCATCGACGGGAAGGCATCGCGGATCATGCGCGCGAGTATGACTTCCAGTTCGGTTGGCGCGCCGTAACTGGTTCCGTTTGCGGCAGCCCTCCTAATCGCACCGATGACTGATGGGGTGGCGTGACCCAAAATCATCGGGCCCCACGAGAGGACATAATCGATGTAAGTGTTCCCGTCGACGTCGTAAAGACGGGCGCCTTTGGCGCGCTTGATAAACCGCGGTTGGCCCCCGACGGAGCGAAAAGCCCGCACTGGACTATTTACGCCCCCGGGAATCCATTGCTGGGCGTCGGCAAACAGCTTCGCGGATCGCGCGGTCTTCATAATGGGGGCGCACAGTATCATGCACACAAACCTCGGTCAAGAAAGCGAAGTTTCAGGCGGAGATCGAGTCGGACGACCTCAGGCTCTGAATCGGCGACCGGCCTGTCTTCTGTGCTCTTCCACTGGACAGGGTTGCTCAACGTGACTGGGAATATACGTCGAGAGAATACGGGGAGTCTTTCTAGCAGGACGCGAAAGAGTCCTGGTGCGTTTCACGGATTGCCGGAAAACGTTGTTGAACATCCTGCACGCTAGGGATGTTTCGAGGAAGTCCGGCGTGGTATTCTCGACTTTCGAGGTGGGTCCGCCTCGATTTCTTGTATTCCCCAATGGGCGCGCGCCGTTCTGTCCCGTTCCGATACAGCGAACAACACATGAAAGGGCGTGGCTCGTCGCGCACTCGCTTCCGCCTGTCCATTCCCCCAGACTTCTCCCGCATCGCTCAAGATCTCAAGGAAGTTTTCATACTCCGCGTCGTCGTTGGGCAACACGGACCCGGCATCGGTGATGAGCACAATATAGCCCTTGGCCGGCAGCCATTCCAGATCGGCCAAGCATTCCTCCAAGGCGTCCCAGTTGTGGCCGAAGTAGTCGGGGAACTTCATTGCCCGCGCGAATTCCGCAAAGAGATTTGCCGGGGTCTTACAGTGGCGGCCTTTGATGATCGTCAGCGCGTATCCGCCCGGCGTATGCACTAGTGATTCGGGGGCCTGCCCGGTTTTGACCGTCAGCAATGTGGTCCATGGCGGCTTCGTTGATTGAAGATAGGTCGTCAATGACAGTGTGTGTTTCGTAGTCATGGTCTCTCGTTCAACGGCACAAACGTCTGGTAATGGTCACCGGTATAGTAGGCCGTACCGGTGTCTTGCTCGATGACGATCCGTTCCGCGTCTCGCGGGCGCCCGCGTATTTTAGGGTTCACATCGTACTCGCGATAGCGGCCCCGGGGAAGACGACGCTCGCGATTTCGAAACTCACGCCCTCCGATGTAGCCTGGCAAGGGTTTGCCTTGCCTTCCTTGAAGTTTTACGAATAGGTCGTGCGCCTTCTGTGGCGCAACCTGTTCAGGCCGGAGATGCCGGGCGGCCGCCAATCGATCCGCCGGTGTCGCCGGGGAGATTGACTCCAACGCTTCTGCCCATTCGATGGGCCAGGTAGCCAATGGGCCATCAGCCTGCTGTCCAGGGGGAAGTGAAGCAAAGAGACTGCATAGGATCAGGATGCCGAGGATCCGCCGTAGACTCATTCGATCGCAACTCTTCGCCCAATTCCTTGGACAACCTTGGCGAAGGACCGTAGCATGTGGTTTTGACGTAGGTCAATGCTGAAGGAATCCGCCGGACGGCAGAGATGCTTTGCGGTGCCGGAACCCGTTTGCTAGAATGCGCGACACGAGAGTCATCAGGCGCCGTGCCCTTGTGTTCCAAGAATATTGTGCAGGCCCACAGCCTGTTTACCGGTGATCCCTCCCTCATGCGAAAAGCCAAAATTGTTTGTACGATCGGTCCGGCCAGCGCCGAACCAACCATACTCGAACGGCTGATTCTCAGCGGGATGGATGTGGCTCGACTGAACTTCTCTCATGGCACGCACGACTCGCACCGTGCGGCGATTGCTTCGATCCGTGCTGCGGCGGAGCGCCTGCGACGCTCGGTTGCGATTGTGCAGGACCTGCAGGGGCCTCGAATCCGTGTAGGAGAACTCGAGACTGCCGAAGTCGAAGTGATGGCCGAGCAGAGGATTCGTCTTGTCGGGGGCGGACTCCCGTCTGGCGGCCGGACAAGCGGCCAGACTCTGAGCCATCCGAAGCTCACGGAGGTCCCGGTGACTTATCCGCAACTGGCGCAAGACGTGCGACCGGGGGCCAGAGTCTTGATCGACGACGGACTGATCGAACTGCTCGTGACCGAAGTGAGCGGCGGTGTGATCGAGTGCAGAGTCAAGACCGGTGGGCGGATCATGTCTCACAAGGGGATCAATTTGCCAGGCACCACGATCAACGCTGCCACGATTACAGAAAAGGACCAGAAGGATATTCGTTTCGGTGTCGCAGAAGGGGTTGACTATATAGCGCTCTCGTTTGTGCGTGGCTGTGAAGACGTGCAAGCGGCACGCCGTCTGGTGGCGAAGTACGGAGGAAACCAGCCGATTATCGCGAAAATCGAACGACCCGAAGCCGTCGCGGCGTTGGAGTCGTTGCTGGGGGATGCAGATGGGATCATGATTGCGCGCGGGGATCTGGGTGTGGAGATGGGGCCTGAAGTCGTGCCGATCCTTCAAAAGCGGATCATTACAAAGGCGAACAGGCATCGCCGTCTGGTCATTACCGCTACACAAATGCTCGAATCGATGACCCGGCATCCCAGCCCGACCAGGGCGGAAACTTCAGATGTCGCCAACGCGATTTTCGATGGCACCGATGCCGTCATGCTCTCGGCAGAAACGGCCTGCGGGCAATATCCGGTTGAATCGATCCAGGTCATGGATCGCATCGTTCGTGCTGCGGAGGATGAGATTGTACACCTCAGCGTCGGTCCGGTGGAACGTTCGGCCGGCCATGAGCACCGTTCGATTCCGGAGGCAATGTGTGCGTCCGCTGCTACAGCGGCAGCCGAAACACAGGCAGCCGCAATCGCCGCGTTCAGCGAGTCCGGCATGACCGCACGGCTGCTCTCTAAACAGCGACCGGTCGCCCCCATTGTCGCCTTTACCCCTCACGATCCGGTGCGGCGACGGATGGCGCTGTACTGGGGCGTGCTGCCGCGGCTGATGGAAAGAGTCCATGATCCCGACGATCGCGTCAATGCCGTAGAGCATCGACTGGTGGAGGAAAGGTTGGCTGGGTCGGGCGACTGCATCGTGCTCTTATCCGGAACCGTCGCGAGACAATTAGGCGGAACGAATACCATGAAACTTCACCGGATCCCCTCATGAACAACCGCATGCTGAACCGAGCCGCCGCGCTCGTGGGTCTGATCGCATGGCTGCTCGTCGCGAGCCTCGCGTCGGCCCAGACGGGCTCGCTCAAGCACTCTCCGGCAGATGTGGTGAAACGATATCTGGCGCTGGACTATAAGGGAGCGCGGCTTGATGCTATGTCGGTCGAAACGGTCGCGCCGTACACGAGCTGGAATGAGGAGCCGGCGTGGGGGCGTGTTGTCGTGACGCGAGAATTTGCGGTGGCGGAGCAGTATCGCCAATGGGAGATAATCGATAGGATGGAAGTCATCATTCCGGTTACTTTTCAGGTCATAGGCTCAGTGTATTTGGAGACTGCCGGGTTCGTCCAGGAGGTTGAGACGGAAGAAATTCGGTTTCGCGTGAAAGCTGTCAGGAACCGATGGATGATAGTCGAGCCGATGCTCCCTCCTCACGTAGGGCAGAAGCGGATGATGAATTTCGTGCGCGACGCCTGGATGAAGGAAACCGATCCGGTAAAACGAGACAGTCTTGGGTTGTTGCAGAGCGAGCTACGAAAGGTGAAATAAGGATGGGGAAGACCTCGGTTGAGCTGCTGATTTTCGATCTGGACGGGACGCTCATCGAATCCAAATGGGATATTGCCGCGTCGGTCAACTTGACGTTGGCTGAACTGGGCCTCCCGGAGCGACCGATCGAGGAAATCTTCGGGTTTGTGGGGGACGGAATCAAACAATTGTTGCGCTTGTCGGTCGGCGAAGGGAGTCGAGTCACCTTCGAGGAAGCCTTGCGTGTGTTCCGGAGGCAGTACTTGGCCCATTGTCTCGATCGCACGACGTTCTATCCCGGCGTTGGGGAGATGCTCACGCATTTTTCAGGCAAGCGGAAGGCTGTGGCTACCAACAAGTCGATCGAGTACACCAACGTCATTCTTCAAGGGCTGGGGGGAAACCATTTCCAGTATGTGGTCGGAGGCGATCACGGGTTCGGATTAAAGCCCGAGCCGGGCATGCTGTTGCATGTCATGGAACAAATGAATGTGCCGAGAGAACACACTGTGCTTGTCGGGGACAGCACCAACGATATCAACGGCGGGCATAATGCCGGTATTCGTGTCTGTGCAGTCGGCTACGGCATGGGAAATCGAGCTAAAATGGAAGCCTGTCGCCCGGACTGGTTTATCGAACGACCGGAACAACTTATGGAGCTATTCATATGACGACTCAAGCATCGCTCGTATCTCGTGAAGTGTGTCTCGCGAAAAGAAGTATTCGACGAAGTAGCGATCCAAAAAGATCCGGCTGGCTCCTCAGCGTTCAGTTCTTAGCTCTACCCACGTTTCACGCTTCACGTTTCACGCTTTTCTTGCTGGCCACGGCTCTGAGCCTCAGCCTGACGCTGAACCTCTCGTACGCGGCATCGTTCGGGTTGGCGGATCGTGTGGTGGAACAGAAACTGGCGAACGGGTTGACGGTGCTCATGGTCGAACGGCATCAGACGCCGGTTGTTTCCCTCAACATGACCTTCGGGGTCGGGGGGGTTAATGAACAGGTGGGACAAACAGGCCTGGCGCACCTCTACGAACATATGGCCTTCAAGGGCACGAGGACGGTCGGAACGAAGAATTATGAGAAAGAACGCCCCGTTCTCGCAGAATGGTTTCGAGTGGGGACTGAGTTGGATCAGCGACAACGAGAACTCGCACGGAGGAGTCAGGAAAAACCGGCTAGTTCCGAGGATCGGGCAGCCATCGAGGAATTGCAGAAGCGATTTGCCGAACTACAAGATCAGGCAGGGCAGTTCGTAGCGAGCAATGAAGTGGCCCTACTCTACCAGCGACACGGGGGGGTCGGGCTCAACGCAGCGACCGGCAAGGATCTGACTCGGTATATGATCAGCCTTCCAGCGAATCGTCTCCCGCTGTGGGCGGTGCTCGAGGCCGATCGCATGGCGCATCCTGTGCTCCGCGAATTCTACAAAGAACGGGGAGTCGTGATGGAGGAGCGGCGTTTGCGGAACGACGACAGCCCCAACGGGCTCTTGCTCGAAACATTCACCTCGGCCGCTTTTCGCGCGCACCCGTACGGCGTCCCGACGATCGGCTGGGAGTCGGACATTCTGTCTCTCACGCCGGCCGATACTGAAGCCTTCTTCAAAGCTCACTATGGTCCCGGCAATGCGACGATCGCTATCGTCGGCGATATCAATCCAAAGGACGTCATGGCGCTGATCGAGCAAACGTTCGGAACGATACCGGCGTCGCCGGCGCAGCCTTCGATCGTCACAGTCGAACCTCCGCAACGAGGGGAGCGTCGCGTGGAGGTAGAGTTCGATGCCGAACCTTCGCTGGTCATCGGGTTTCACAAGCCGGGGCTGGGCCATCCGGATGATTATGTCTTCGACGTGATCGACGCGCTGTTGAGCGAAGGGGTTACCTCCCGGCTCTATGAGAACCTTGTCCGAGAGAAGCGGCTTGCCGCCTCGATCAACTCCGATTCGAACTATCCGGGGGTCCGCGCTCCCAACCTATTTGTGCTCAATGCCACGCCGCTTGCACCTCATACAACGGCAGAAGTCGAAGCGGCCATCTATGCCGAGATTGAACGGCTCAAGATGGAGCAGGTGTCTGCCAAAGAACTTGAAAAAGTGCTGAACAACCTCGATGCCGATTTGGTTCGGGCACTTCGATCCAACGTTGGCCTCGCCTCTCAACTAGCGTTGTATCAGACGGTGGCAGGAGACTGGCGCTATGCGCTAAAGGCCCGGGATAAGATTGCAGCCGTGACGTCGATGGATATTCAGCGCGTGGCAACCGAGTATTTCACAAAGTCGAACCGAACAGTGGCGACGTTGGTGAAAAAAGCCGCCGAGAAGAACGTCGCGACGGCACCGCAGCGCGAGGTGATGCAATGAAGAGCGTGAAACGTCAAACAGTCAATGTGACACAGGGGCACGCTATGTTGATCTCGATGGTCTTGGCTCTCATCGTTCCGGTGATGGCTGCCTGGGCCGGAGACTTTGCGCTGAGCGATCCCAGACAGATGACGTTCAAGCCTGTGGAGTTTATCCCGCCCGAACCGGATCGTGTCGTGTTCGAGAACGGGATGGTCGTCTACCTTCTGGAGGACCATGAGTTGCCCTTGGTCAACATCACCGCGACCATACGAACGGGCAGCTGGCTTGATCCGGCGGAAAAGATCGGCCTGGCTTCGTTGACCGGTTCCAGCATGCGGACGGGTGGAGGCGGGGGCCTGTCGGCTGAACGAGTGGACGAAGAACTCGAGCAATTCGCCGGGGATCTCAGCATCTCGATCGGCCGGCAATCAGGGTCAGCCTCACTTGATGTGCTCAGCAAGGACTTGAAGCGAGGGATCCAGATTTTCTCAGGGCTCATTCGAACCCCCGCCTTTGAACCGGCCAGGGTTGAATTGGCCAAGCTGCAGGCTATTGAAGGGATTCGCCGCAGACAGGATACGCCCGGCTCGATTGTCGGACGTGAGTTTCTGAAGCTTCTGTACGGAGAGAACCACCCGTCGGCGCGTGAGAGCAGTATCGGGTCCATCAGCCGGATCACCAAAGAGGATCTGGTGGCTTTTCACCAGGAGACCGTTCATCCGAACGGCATGATGCTGGGAGTGACGGGCGATTTCGAAAAGTCTGCAATGCTGGCCCTACTGCAAGAAGTATTCGGCGACTGGGAAAAAGGCGAGGTGCCGGTGTTGGTGATTCCCGAGGTGCCCCAGAGCCAGACGGCGAAACCCATCGTGCGGTTCGTGAACAAGGAGACCTCCCAAACGCACCTCCGCGCGGGTCACCTTTCGATCAGAGCGCAGGATCCCGACTATGTGCCGGTGGCGATCGCGAATGACATTCTGGGGGGCAGTTCCTTTCGGAGCCGTCTCTTTAACGACGTGCGGAGCAGGCGGGGATTAGCGTACTCGGTCGGCAGTCGCTTGAACGCCGGTGTGCACGATCAAGGTGTCTGGCTGATGCGCGCAGAGACGAAGCTGCCATCGACGCAAGAGGTCATCGCTCGGTTTGTCGCGAACATGGAGCGGATGCGAACCGAGCTGGTGACGGACAGCGAACTGGCGGAAGCGAAAGAGGCTTATGTGAACTCGTTTGTATTTTCCTTCGCCAGTTCATCGGCGATCGTGGCACGGTTGATGGAGCTGGAATATGACGGGTTGCCCAAGGATTTTCTCCAGCGATTGCGCGCCCGCGTCATCGCACTGACAAAAGAGGAAATCCTGGCGGCAGCGAAGAAACATTTCAATCCCGATCGCCTGCATATTGTTGCGGTCGGGTCAGGCGAAGCTCTGCCGAAGTTGCTGTCGGGATTCGGGGACGTCAAAGAAATAAAGTTGGCTCCGGAGGGCTGAGGGAGCGTGTGACCCGCTACTCTCCTGTGCTCACGCAACGCGCGGCCTAGGAAGGCCATCGTTGGACGCGCGCAGTGGGAGAGTAGCGGGTCACACGCCCTGGAGAACGGACGTCTCCGGAGCTATGGGCGAAGGAGTAGAAAGGAGGCTGCTGTGGTGACCTATGTGATGCTCCTCAATTGGACGGATCAGGGGATCAAGAATGTGAAGGAGTCGCCGAAGCGACTGGATGGGGCCAAGAAGCTCGCGAAAGATCTGGGTGGCGAAGTCAAAGGGTTCTATATGACGCAGGGCGCGCATGACCTTGTGCTTATCGTTGACCTGCCGAACGATGACAGGGTAGCGAGTTTCTGCCTCAAGTTGGGATCGCTTGGCAATGTGCGGTCCACGACTCTCAGAGCCTACTCTGAGGATGACTATCGCCGTATCATTAGCAGCCTGAGTTAAGATGGCGCAGGCACGGAAGAGAATCGATAGCTATTAGGGGTCAGCTATCAGCTTTGAGCAAAGAGCGAACTCGGAGCTGCGCTGACGGCTGATAACTGAAGACTTGGTTATGCCGCTCGAAGACGAGTTCTGTGACATTATCAAAAAGGCCCGTATTGGACAGGCATGGTCCGTGGCGGATGTCGCACAAAAGGCCGGATTACCGGGAAGCACCATCATGGCACTGGAGCGCGGTGTGTGCCCGCCTGATCGCGATGAGGTTCAGGTGCTGGCGAAGGCCTTAGGACTTCGCCCTGGTCCGTTGGAGCAGATTGCGATTGAGAAATGGGAACCGCTCGCCCAACAGCCGATAGCCTGGGTGGAAACGATACAGGGGTCGATCAATGGCTATGGCGTGCAGGGCTATGTGGTCCATGACAAGGGGGAGGCGGCGCTTATCGATACGGCATACAATGCGCCGGCGATGATCGAGTTCTTGTCCATGCACGGCTTGCGTCTGATGGGGCTTTGTCTGACGCACGGCCATGCGGACCATGCCGACGGGATTGACCGGATTCTGGATTATCATAAGGCACCGGTGTATCTCGGAACGAAGGATATCGATCTACTCAGCTGGAGACCTCCCGGCTCACTGATGATGCAGCCGGAAAATAACCGCACAATTCCGGTCGGGCGCATGCGCATACAGTGCCTGGCGACGCCGGGCCATACTCCTGGCGGGATTTGCTATCGAGTGGATGCCGGAACGCAATCGGTCTGCTTCGTCGGCGATACGTTGTTTGCGGGATCTATTGGCCGGTCAAATCCCAGCACGTTGTACGAGACTCAGCTACGGTCGGTCCGAACTGTCGTACTCGGTCTGCCGTCTGACTATCGGTTATTGCCAGGCCACGGACCGGCCACGACGGTCGCCGAAGAACTCGACCATAACGCTTTCGACGTCGATAATTGAAGACTACTCATGAATCTAGACCAGCGGAGCGACGACCAACCGGTCCGCAGCGGAGAGCTGCCGGTTGTCACGCCACAGTCTGAGAATCTCAGCGATTCCTCCCCGGGCGAGGAATTCGAGGAGTCGCCCTTCTCGAAATGGATACTGCCCATCAGCCTCTTTGTGGCGACGATCTTTACCACACTGTGGGCCGGCTCCTATCAGGCCTACAGCGGCCCGATCCATGGACCGGTGAATTTTTTGCTCGAGCACCCCGAGATGCTCTGGAGCGGGCTTCCCTTTGCCTCCACACTTTTGATTATTCTGGTGACCCATGAATGCGGTCACTATGTGCTTTCCCGCATCCACAGGGTGCCGGCGTCGCTCCCGTTATTCATCCCTGGCCCTCCCCATTTCGTCGGTACGTTCGGAGCGATCATTCGTATGCGCGGGCCGATTGTGAATCGGCGAGCGCTGTTCGACATCGGCGTGGCAGGTCCGCTTGCCGGCTTTCTGGCCGCGATCGTGGCGCTGATTATCGGTTTGAACCTGTCGACGATCGTGGATCGAACGTCAAACCATGGGTTGGAGTTGGGTGAACCGTTGCTCCTACAGTTCGTCTCCTGGGTGATCGTCGGGTCTCTTCCTCCCCACACCGACATCGTCCTGCATCCCATTGGGTTCGCGGCGTGGTTCGGTCTGTTCGTGACGTCCCTCAACCTGATCCCCATCGGTCAACTCGATGGCGGGCATGTGGCATACGCCCTGTGGGGCTCACGGCAGCGCACAATGGCGTTCATTATGTTGCCGATCCTCATCGTGTTGGGATTTGTGGGCTGGCCCGGCTGGTGGCTCTGGGCCTTCATGGCCGGACTGTGGGGGTTCGGCCATCCGCCTGTGCGCGATCTTCACGTACCGTTGGGTCGAAATCGGATCATTGTCGGCTGGATCGCACTGGTAGTATTTGTGCTCACGTTTGCGCCTGTCCCATTCTCCTTCCACTAACGAGATGCTGAAAAAGTCCGCGCATCTCACCCGCCCTGCCCGGGCGCGCCGAGACGCGCCTTTCACCAGGCTTCGTTCTCACCTCGAAAGCATCCTCAACGTAGCCCACTCGGAGAACAAGCTGTCTTGGCAGCTTGGGGTGGGCGGGTGAGAAATGGTACGCCTCCGGTGCTTTCATCGGCTGCGGCCTTGCTGGACGGCCTTTTTGAGCATCCCGTGTGTGTTTTCCTGTTGTCCAAGATCTGCAATCCCTTTCAGCCGTCCGAATCAATCCGGAGAATTTCTTGTCGGATTGCACACTTGGCCATACAGTGTGTCCATGGAATCCAGCGCGACGTCGACACGTTCCTGCCCAAAATGCTTGGCTGAACAGCCTGACGGAGCGATAGAATGCGGGAAATGCGGGATTATCTTTGCAAAGTATCGGCCGGTCGTCACGCTCCAGCGGCAGTCTGTGCCGGAGAATCGCGCGCGTTGGATGTCCCTTGCCAGGGAGTGGCTCGTTGATTCAGACTCGTCCACCGATTCGTTGACGTTTGGCGGCAGAGCCGTAGTGTTTCTTTTGCTCCTGTGGTGGGGCCGAGCGTTTATCTTTACGCCGCTCGAAACGAACTACACAGGGAAGTCGTTTTTCCATCTGATCAATTTGCCATTCCACGAAGCAGGCCATATTCTTTTTATCCCGTTTGGCCGCTTCATGACGATTCTGGGTGGGACTCTTGGCCAGATCCTGATGCCACTTGTCTGTCTGGGCACATTTATTGTCAAAACGCGAGATCCTTTCGCCGCTTCAGTGGCCCTCTGGTGGACGGCGGAAAGCTTTATGGACATCGCTCCTTATATCAACGATGCGCGGGCGATGGATCTCATGCTGCTCGGCGGAGTGACGGGGAAAGAGACAGACGGCCATGATTGGAACAATCTCCTGACGATGTTGGGTTGGCTGGAGTATGATCAGCGTCTGGCTCACCTCGCCTACAACTTCGGCATTCTGCTGATGCTGGGATCGTTCGCGTGGGGCGGACTGCTACTCCTGAAGCATTATCGCCGCCTCTCGCCGTAACCGGCCTTGTCTCTTTAGCAACTGAAGGGAGTCATGCCGGCATCGCATTTACACGGACATTGCAAAGGTCTTCAAGCGCCAGCATCAGCGCATGGGTTCCGCTCCGGCCATGTCCTAGCCGTTGGACGGTCTGGTAGAGCTGGTGCGCCAACGTGAGACCTGGCAGCACGAGCCCCATACGTTTTGATTCGTCCAACGCGATGCCCATGTCCTTGACGAAGTGCTCAACAAAAAATCCTGGGTCGAAGTTGCGCTGTAGAATTCTCGGTGTCAGGTTGTCCAAGGTCCAGCAGGCCGCGGCTCCGCCGCGGATGGACTCCAGCATCCGGTTCAGATCGAGCCCTGCCTTGTAGCCGTAGAGCAGACTTTCGCAGACACCGACCATTGTGCCGGCGATCACGATCTGGTTACAGAGTTTCGCCTGTTGGCCTGTGCCGGGCCCTCCCTGATGCACGATCGTTTTGCCCAATCGCTCGAAGAGCGGCATCGTGGCTTGTACGGCGTTGCGGTCGCCTCCCGCCATAATCGAGAGGCTGGCATTGCGCGCACCCACGTCGCCACCGGATACCGGGGCGTCAATCGCAAAGCACCCCTTGGCCGCTGCACGTTCGGCAATCTCTCGGCTGAGCGTGGGATCCGTCGTCGTCATATCGATGAGCACCGTGCCGGGTTTCGCGCCGGCCAGGACTCCACTCTCGTCGAAATAGACGGTCCGCACGTCCTGCGGGAATCCGAGCATCGTAAGGAGGACGTCAGATTCAGTCGCCACAGCGCGCGGATCATCGGCCCATTGCGCGCCGCGATCCACCAACGGTTGCGCCTTCGATCGCGTGCGGCTATGGACGGTTATTGGAAAGCCGGGGGTGAGCAGATGGCCACACATTGACGACCCCATCACACCGGTGCCGATCCAGCCAATCTTCGTGGTCATCGGTATGGCCAGTTGAACGGTCATCGATTGCGCGTTCCTTTATTCGGCGAGCGGGGTGATTCGATCCGCCACAGCCTGAATGACGCCTTCCCGCTCTCTCGCCACTTTCACGCCTTGGAAACTCAAATAATAGCCCCCGTGACTCGGCGACTGGATCGTGGCAGTGAGTTCAATCCGTTGTCCATCTTCGACATCGGGATCTTTCACAGTCGGGACCCCGCAGCGTCCGTAGACGGCCACGTTGATCGAGGACGACTCGTCATCCAGGTAGAACAGATACGCCGCATAGCACATCGTTCCGGCCTGGAGTTTGTAAGGATCAAGCGGTGTCACATTGCGAACCGTGCCGCGCAATGTGACCTGTTTTAAATGGAAGGACTTTGGATCGTCGAGAATTTCGCGAATGGTGATTGGTTCCGTGGCTGAAGCAGGAGAAGTACCGATCGCCGACCACCCAAGCCAAAGGACGGCGAGGAGAATGACCGCCGTTCGTACAGAAGATGCGCAACCGTAAATCACGGCTCCATTCTACAGAAGGTCGTCGCAGAAGTCCCTTCCGCCTCCTCGATGAACTCGCTATAATCCGCCGACCTTTTCTGGAGAATCACACATGATCGATTCCTCGCGCCTTGAACGCTACGTCACAGACAGCCGCCTCCGGTTTGAAGATCTGCTAGGGCAGATGGTGGAGATTCCTTCGATCAGCATGGATCCGGCCAGGGCCTCCGACATCCGGCGCATGGCGGAATTCGCTCGGCAGGTCCTAACCGGTCTGGGGGCCGAGGCCCAGATTGTGGAGACGGGCGGCTATCCGATCATATCCGGCGGATGGACAACTGGAGTCCATCATCCGACAGTCACCATCTATAACCATATGGATGTGCAGCCGGCACAGGAGCCGGAATGGAGGCAGGCGCCCTTTGCATTCAAGAACGAGAACGGGCTGTATCACGGCCGTGGTGCGACGGATGACAAAGGTCCGGCGCTTTCAGCTCTGTTCGGTGCACGGTTCGCTATCGAGCAAGGAGTGCCGATCAACGTTCGGTTTCTCTGGGAACTGGAAGAGGAGATCGGCAGTCCGAATTTTTCTGCAGGACTGAAGAATCGTGAACCAATCCCATGTCCCGATTCCGTGGTCGTGTCGGACACGATCTGGCTCGCGAAAGGAAAGCCCGCCATGCCGTACGGTCTTCGCGGCCTGCTGGGCGCGCGACTGACGCTGCGTACGGGAGCGAAGGACGCTCATTCCGGCGTAACCGGAGGCGCGGCGCGGAATCCACTCGCGGAACTGATGGAGGTGGCGCAAGCCTGCGTCGAAGCCAAGACCGGCAAGGTGAAAATCCCAGGGTTCTATGAGGATGTGGTCGAGCCGACGAAAGCGGAGATCAAGAGTTTCCTTGCGTCAGGTTTTCAAGTCAGGAACTTCAAGCAGGCGTATGGATTTTACACGTTGCGCACGAACGAGCCCGCAGAGGTCATGCGGCGCATTTGGGCCGCGCCGACATTCGAGATACATGGATTGACCGGCGGCTATCACGGGCCGGGGGTAAAGACGGTCGTGCCGGGCCATGGCGAACTAAAAGTAAGTATGCGGCTGGTGCCGAATCAAACTCCGGAAAAGGTCTTTGCGTTGCTCAAACGCCACGTGGCAAGGATCAATCCGGATGTAAAGGTGGAGAGTGAAGGAATGCTTCAGCCATTCAAGGGGCTATTCGAGGGGCCCTATGTCGAAGCGGTGAAGCGGTCGGTGAAGGCTGGGTTTGGGAAAGAGCCGGCCTTCATTCGCGAAGGTGGATCAATCGGCGCCGTAGTCACCATGCAGAAAGCCTGGAAAGTTCCGATCCTGTTTATGGGCCTGAGTCTGCCAGAGCACGGGTACCATGCGCCGAACGAATACTTCGACTGGGGCCAAGCTTCCGGTGGTATGAAAGCGTTTGCGCGCTATTTTGCTGAGCTGGCAGCAATGAAGTAATTAGTAATGTACAGAACAATAATAATTCCTGACGATGCACCTGTCCTTCTTGAGCAGTTAGGCACGAAGAAAAAATTCTGGCTCGACCAATATAAACTTCTTTTTAAGGAGGTTAGGCCCAACACGGGTGAGGACTGGGCGGAGAAAGTGGCGGCAGAACTATGTGCAAAACTCGGATTACCGCATGCGACCTATGAGTTAGCTGTGTGGAAAGGAAAGAGAGGGGTAGTCACCGAAAACTTTGCGCAGCGTGAAGACGGAAGACGACTGATTCTTGGAAACGAGCTGCTATTTAAGCTTGATCCGAAATATCCCGAAAAAGAAAAACGTAGAGTGCGGCAGCATACTGTGAGAAAGGTGTTGGCGGTAGCCTCCTTGGAAGGTGTGAACCCGCCCCTGGGATTTCAGCTGTCTCATGGGATAGAGACAGCAGCAGATGTTCTTGTAGGGTACCTAATGCTCGATGCGTGGATTGCGAACCAGGATAGGCATCACGAGAATTGGGGATTGGTGCTACTGACCAAGGAGAAGACCATTCATCTGGCGCCATCATTCGATCATGCTTCGAGTTTGGGACCATTTGAAACTGATGCAGCCAGATCTAAAAGGCTACGAACCAAGGACAAGATGCACAACATGAGTGCATATGTTGAAAAAGCGAGGTCGGCGTTCTATGGACATGACCCCAGTAATAAACCGCTTTCTACAATGGACGCTTTTCTTGCAGCGACAAGAATATTCCCAAGGGCTGCTCTCGCATGGTTGAAGCGGCTGGAAGGCTTGCCAATAGCTGAAGTAGAGTCTATCTTTAGTGAAATGCCAGAGGATAGAATGAGTGCTACATCTAAGGAGTTTGCAAATAGCATTCTCGTCTTGAATCGCTATAGATTGTTAGATTGCGTGAGAGAACTGCTGAAATGAAAATCTTATTTGTCGCGTGGCAAGATCCAGTTGATCGACATTGGCGACCTGTCGGTCGATTGAGTTTTGAAAATAATCAGTTCACGTTTGTTTATACAAAAGGGGCTAAGACTGCCGAAAACTTTGTACCGTTTGGCAGGATGAATGATCTAGGTAGCGTGTATGTCTCGAAGGAACTTTTCCCATTTTTTTCGAACCGACTTCTTTCGAAAAATCGACCAGAATACAAAGAGCATCTCGAATGGTTAAATATCCCAGTGGGGAAGGACGATCCTCTAGCCATTTTGGCTCGTACAGGAGGGATTCGAGGAACTGATTCTATCATGATTTTTCCATGTCCTGAACCCTCGCCGGATGGGAAATACCGTGTCCATTTCTTTAGTCAAGGGCTGCGATATCTATCAGAGAATGCATTGGCCTCCGTCAGAAGTCTTCAGTCCGGCACCCAGCTTTTCCTCTTGCTGGATGTTCAAAACGAATTTGATGAACTAGCTATTGTCTTGAGGACCGACAAGCCTCTCATCTTCGTAGGTTATGTACCTCGTTATTTCGCAGCTGATTTTCGACACCTATTGTTTAGCGCTGGCCGAAAATCTGTAAAAGTTTTGGTCGAACAGGTCAATCACGATGCACCTGTCCAACTTCGGCTTTTGTGCAGCATTTCGGCTGATTGGCCTAAGGATTTTAATCCTTGTTCCGGGGAATTATTTGAACCGCTGATCCCTGTTTCTGACGGCGCCTACTTAGAAAGTAAGAGATAGTCCTGCAGGCCTACTTCTAACCAACCTCTCTCACTGGAAATCTGAAATAGTTTTGCATTAATCGGACTAATGGACTTTGCCTGTTTACTTTCGGTAATGCTGGTACAACTGCAACCGCTTGCTCCATGTAAGGTATTGGCGACTGTTAAGGGCTAAAAAATTGCGAGTTTTCAGGCCTCATAAAACATCGAATTCCCAGCGTCCATGCCTTTCAGGCAGCGTGAGTGCTGAACCGAGGTGATCAAGAAAGTCGCGGCGCGGGATGGCTTCGGCGCCCAAGGCGATGAGGTGCGGGGAAGACTGTTGGCAGTCTATGAGGCGAAATCCCCATGTCTGGAGTTGGCGCACGAGTGAGACCAATGCCACTTTCGAAGCATCGGATGCACGAGTGAACATCGACTCTGCGAAAAAGGCACCGCCGAGTGCAACCCCGTAGAGCCCGCCGACTAACTGTCCTTCCTGCCAGGTCTCGACAGAATGAGCATAGCCGAGTTCGTGTAAATGCGTGTAGGCTTTGAGCATTTCTGGAGTGATCCACGTGCCGCGGTCTGGATATTGTGGCCTTGGTCCTGCGCATTGCTGCATCACGTCGCGAAAGCATCGATCGAGCGTGACGCTGAATAACCCGGGGCGAAGACTTCTCTTCAGGCTGCGCGAGATGTGAAGCTTATCGGGAAAAAGGACGGTCCGGGGATCGAGCGACCACCACAAGATAGGCTGATTCTCGCTGTACCAGGGAAAGATACCGTGCCGGTAGGCTTCGAGCAATCGCTCGGGTCTCAGATCCCCCCCGACGGCAAGTAGACCTTCTGGCGAAGCCAGCTCGACAGGTGGAAAGCTCAGGTCCTGCCCTTTCGCATTCAAGACAAACATACGGAGTTACGGTACGCGACGCGACGCGATGGGAAAAGACCACGGGATCGACAACTGTGCCCTCACCCCTGCTTTTCATCTGTCTGAGCCAGCAGAGGCTGGAAAATGGGATCAGCGTCCACCACTGCCTTCAATGACTCTGCTCCGATGAAGAAGTTCCAAATGTCCGGAGTTTGCCCGGGAATTTCAACAAACCATCGTTTGGCTTCCGTCAGCCGCTCTAACATAGCCCGGTTGTCCCGATCAGGCGTGAACAGCAAGCTATAGGCTTTGGTGTATTCGGCCATGAATTTATCGAGCGGAAGGTCGGCGAGCGCGAGCGCTTCGTCGGCATCCTGATAGGCTGTCCGGATATCCGGGTCATCGATATTGCGGTTCCAGGCAACTTTGTTTACGCGCGACCAGGCCAGTTGGAGCAGAGCCTCAGCCCTGGCGGTCTTTCGCTCGGGTGGGATGGCTTTGACCAGGGATCGGTGGGTCTCGATCGCGGCTTCTTGATCGTTGTTCCAACGTAGGGCTACGCCTAACCGAAATTGATTATCGAGTTGTTCCGGTCGTACAGCGGCCAAGGTTTGCATGGCTGAGAGCATGCGGTAGAGGAAGTCGGCAGTCGTCGGTTTGTCGAATCCGCCCATCTCCATCCCCAGGGACAAATCCATGCGCACTCCTTGGGCATAGATGTTCCAAAAATGCTCGTTCACCGCCAAGGCAAGTGTGGGATCTCCCACCGTGAGTTTGTGGAACGAAATGGCCTCGCGCAGGATTCTGGCGTAGAGGTGCCGGCTCAACACCGTGAGAGCCTCAGGCTGATGGGGATCGATGATAAGTACACGATTCAACAGAGCGACTCGATCACGCAGTTCTGGAAAGTTGGCTGCGCGAGCGACTGCAGAGACCAAGAGACCCGGACGATCTCCCGGCCCCCACCAGACGAGCGAGTCCGGTAGAGCGCGGCTGGTTTCCGTAGCAAATGGAATCTTTTCTTGAACACCGCTGCCGAAGATGGTGCCACTGGTCACGGCAAGGTTGACGACCGCCGTATCTCCTGCAAAGCCGTGTTTCTTCAGCCCGGAAAGGACAACCCACTGAGTGGTAACTTCCTTCAGCGCACGGCTGGTACGCTTGATCGTGGTGGTCCATTTGACCGAGCCGGCCGCGTAGGTCACTGGAGCAGTCAGAGGATCCTGATAACTGACGGACAACTTCACAAGAGTGGTCGGCACAGCTACGACAGGGCTACTCGGGCGAAGACGAAACGACGCTGAAGGAAGCGGTGTGCTTTCAACAACACGAACATGAAATCCAGTTCCCGGCGGTGTAAGCCCCAGGGAGTCGGTCACGAAGGTCGAGACGGGATAGCGGTTCAGATCTTCGGTGAAAAAGACCAACTCGCCAGTACTGGGCCACAAGACTTCCATCCCGACATCGGTTCTGACCATGGCGGGAGCATGTGCGTCCCGTAGACGTTGCCAGCAGGAGTCGTAAGCAGGATCGGAATCGGCAGGATGGGACTTGATACCATGCCGGGATGCCGCTACGAAGGGGTACTGACAGGCGAAGTCGAGCCGGCCGACGCCAACTTTGTTCCCCGTTCCCATCGCTTCGGCATAATTCCGTGCCGTCGCCTCAGCGGCGGTAGCGGCCCCCTTCGATTTCTTCGCAGCGCTGGCAGCCGATACCGATGAGGTCTCGATCAGTGTCATCGCGGTGACAATCGACAGGGTCCCGACAAAGAGTAGGATCGAGAACCGGCTACGGCGGAGGATCTGAGGATGCATAATGTGGACAGCCTCCTGGTTATTCAACCACGATCACAGCATGCATGTTATGGCCTGGCATGTCGCACAGGTACGCGAAGGTTCCGGTACGTACCGGTGTGAACTGAAATTCAACCAGCCCATCGGGCGGAATGATCACGCGTTTGAGCCCTTCTGGACCGAACTCCTGGGCCCCGTTTCCACTCACGTTTAGATCGGCGCTAAGGAAGAGATCTTTGGCTACCACGGAATGGAGTTCAGTGTCGTGGTTAAGAAACCGTAATACGGTCTTGCGATTGTGATGTAAGCGGACGTGCACCGGGGTAAATATCCGAGATCGGATTTCTACCGTGACCGAATCGACCTCTGCCTCGATTGGAAGTGCATGGGCTGAAGCGGTCAGCATCAAGGCCAGCCAGATGAATCCGAGCGTCCCTTTCACCGTGCGTGGGCCGCATCGAGGATGGCGCGGCGCATGTTCATCCGGTCGGTTGAGGTCAACTGCGGGGCTGGGCGATGTCGGCAGAGCGTGACGGTGTGCTGGAGAGAGGCAATGAAGACTTCGCAATTCGGGCAGGCTCCCACGTGTCGTCGAATCTCCCGGCAAATGTCGGACGGAAGTTCGTCGTCGATGTATGCGGACAATTGCCGGAGAAGATCCACGCAATGGCCTCGGCCATGGTTATGCCGGTAAGGCAATGGTCTGGATCGTTTCTTTTTCGCCGAGGTCTTTTTCTTGGTCATGAATGCGGGTCTCCCGACGTGTGGTCATCGTGATGGGTGATTCCGCGGGCGCTGAGCTCCCGCCGTACAAACAGTCGCGCCCGGTGCAGTCGCGATTTAACAGCCCGTTCATTCAAGCCCATGATGGTTCCCACTTCCTTGGCGCTCAATCCTTCCATATCCCGGAGCACGAGGGCCATCCGATATTTTGGGGGCAGTTTCTCAATCGCCTGGTCGAGGGCCTGCCGAAGTTCCTTATTCTCCAGTGCCTCTTCGGGGCTGAGCCCGTCCATCGGGATCTGGAGGCGAAACTCTCCCTCGGAAGTGGGTACGAACTCCTCGATCGACAGCTCGTGTTTCGGTTGTCCTTTGCGCCTGCGTCGCATCCGCGTGCAGGCCCTCGATGCGATGGTGTACAACCAGGTAGAGATCTGCGCCTCGCCTCGAAAATCTTTAAGCCCTTGATAGGCATTGAGAAAGGTTTCCTGGACGAGATCCTTCGCCGCCTCCGTTTCACCGCACAAGCGGTGTGCGTAACGATAGATCAGCTCAACATGGTCTCGGTACAGCCTATCAAATTCGTCAGGCTCTTGCATGGCCGGGCGATGGGGAGGCGTTTTTGAGGAAGGGGTATGCATGGCTGGCGCGAAGTCTAGGGAGTTGCCTGACGCCTGTCAAGCAAACCCGGGTGGCTGCTGAATATGTATGGTTGCCAGTTACGGGCTTGGTGAGGTGCTGTTGTGCAGGGATGGTGGAGCCTCAGTCGATGAAACCGTCACGCTCACATGTTCATGGTCGATATGCAACGTCAACGGTTGCCCCACCTTCACACGAGGGATCCCGATCTTCGAATTGATCATGACGAGGCCGATGGGCGTGCGGACAAAGACAAAATTGGACTTGAGCTTGGACACAGTTCCCGAGAGGAGGAGCTGCACGTCGGCACCGGCCGGTGGGGCTTGGCTTACCTGTATGTCGAATTGTAAATCATGCACTCCGGTAATGGTATTCGTTTCATCGACTTCGACGGTCAACGGATCCCCCTCACGATAGTTGGTGAGGCGCTCGTCCTGTGTGTCGATATGAATAATGTGGTCACCGTCAGGCCCCCACCATCGTAACGTTCTCGGCATATCGGATCCTGATGTCATTGGTCCGCTGAGATAGCGATGGACCAACGATCCGTCGGCTCGCTTTCTGATTTCTACGACGAAATGGCGCTCATGCGCCCAAAAGTGTACTTCCTGCGAGGCTTTAAGGTCTTTCAATGTTGTTTTGGATGTGAGGGTCAGCAGTCCGATCGGAGTTTTGAGAAAGACGATCCCTGCCTTGGTCCGCCACACCGCCCCCCGCAACTCTATGAATGGATCGATCGGAACCGGGTCAACAGCAGGATCTGGCGCAGTGGTTTCAGTCGCTGGAAGCGAGGACGTTTCAGCCGGTTCAGGCGTCTCCTCGGCGCAGACTGGTCCGAAGAGGGTAAAAAAGACCGTCACGACGCAGAGAGTTTGTGCTGCTCGATGCTGCAACCTGTGAGGGGAGCAAATGTGTATCACGCCGACCTGTGGATTGTTGCAAACCGCAGGAGGATAAGACTCTGTACGTGCGGAACGCATCATCAGTTTGAGCGAATATCATGATGTCCGTGAGGAGTCAAGGCGAAAGCCGTCTCGACAGTGACGGAGACGATCTGCTCTCACGAAATTAGGCGCTGGCAGGAGTGTGTGTTTCGGCTGATTGGCGGAAATGCTGTGAATCCGTGGCTGCGCATGGACGGGAGAGCAGGGGAGTGAGGGTCAAGATGATCCTGATCTCCCGGTTCGATGAATTGGGCACCCCGAACCCTGTGATCAGAAGGGATGGTGTGACCATGTGGCAGATACGGCGCATTTCGAATTGTGTCCAGTCTCGTACCTCGATTCGACGTCGGAGCTGTGCCAGCACCTCGCAACAGAACTCCGTGAGAATAGACGGCATTGATTCTGGGGCCATCTGCGGCCAGTGCTCGTGGGACTTACCGAACAACGCCATCAGTGCACGGGCCGGTCCATTCATGTGCAGGACGCGAGCGGATGAGGAAAACACGATCATGCCCGACTCAGGGGAAGAGAGGAGGGGTTGCGGCATTGCACCCAATCCTCTACGAACCGTTTCCTCTGTTCCGGTGGCACCGTGCTGCGGGAAGCTGAGCCGTTTTTGGAGAGATGATGGTGCCACGGGTATCCTTTCGGGAAATCGCCTTCCACGGTGCAAGACTTGAACCGAGGCGAAAGCTGAGGGACACGCGATTATCCTTCGAATACCGATCATAACGCGACACCTGGAGCCAGGTTGTGCACAAAGACGGTGTTTCGGTGGCGGAAATTGAACCAGACCGCATTATCCACGAGAGTTCGCGACGAAACCGCTGAGACGCCACGCGAGACGGGCGCGCGGAGCTGAGAAGGAAGGAAGCATACTTGACACAGTATGTTGACCAACTGAGCGGCGAGCCCACCCGCCGTCAGGCTTGTTGCAGCGGCGTATTGGCGGTTGCAGTAGAAGTCTTCGTGAATAATGCGGGTTAACTATTTCTTCCGAACCAGCATGCGAATCGGGGTCCCCTCGAATCCATACTCAGCGCGGAGCTGATTTTCTAAGAATCGGAGATAGGCAGGCGTGATATTGTCGGGGTGCCCGACAAACAACGCAAAGACCGGTGGCTGCGTTGCTACCTGGGTCATAAAAGCCGATTTAGTGATCTTTGTGGGTTTGCCTTTCCGCACCGGCAGAGGGTGGGTGGCAAGGATTTCCTGGAGGAACTTGTTCAGCGCTCCTGTCGGGATCCGTTTTGTAAACGCCGCGAAGACCCTATCGATGGTCGGAAAAAGCTGGCTGAGTGAATCGGAGTGAACTGCAGATGCGAAAAGGACTGGCGCCCAAGTCAGAAAAGGAAAGCGCCGGTGAAGTTCTTGTTCCATTTCTTGGCGGGCCTGGCTGTCACCTTCACGGAGATCCCATTTATTGACCAAGAGAAAACACGCCCGTCCTTGCTTGACGATGATCCCGGCGATCTTCGTGTCCTGCTCAGTCACGCCTTCTTTGGCATCGAGTAACAAGATCCCGAGGTCGGATCGGCCGATCGCCAAGTGTGATCGGACAACGCTATAACCTTCAATTCCCCGGTCGATCTTTCCACGCCGGCGGATACCGGCAGTATCGGTGAAGAGATAACGCCGTCCATGGTAGAGGGTGATGGAATCGATCGAATCCCTGGTTGTTCCCGGCACGTCGCTGACCACCACTCGATCCTCACCAAGCACCGCATTCACAAGCGTGGATTTGCCGACATTCGGTCGTCCCACGACAGCAATGCGTGGCATAGTCGCCGGTTCAGCGTTTTCATCCAGGACTGGAAGAAGTGGGTAGATCGCATCCAGAAGCTCGGAGATGCCGATGCCATGTTCCGCAGAGATAGGGTAAAGCCTATCGACACCCAATGCATAGAAGTCCGCCACGAGCGTTTCGACCTTGGGCGTATCGATCTTGTTGATCGCGACAAACAACGGCTTCGGTGTTCCGCGCAGGAGACGGACTACCTCTTGATCCGGGGTCGTCAGTCCCGTCCGGCCATCCATCAGGAGGATCAATATGTCCGCTTCTGCAATCGCGAGTTCCGATTGACGTTTGATGAGGGACAGCATGCCGTCCGAGGCCGCCGGGTCCAGGCCTCCCGTATCCACCAGACGAAAGGGCCGGTTGCGATAGGTGGCGTCGGCGTAGTTACGGTCACGGGTGACACCTGGAACGTCGTCTACAATGGCTGTTCGTTTACCGAGCATACGATTAAAGAGCGTCGATTTGCCGACATTGGGGCGACCGATGATGGCCACCAACGGGAGTGCTGAGAACTGAGTGCTGGGTGCTAAGGGTAAAGACATGAAGGCACGAGACAAACGCGAATTGCTGACCGTAACATAGGGATTTTCACAAAGACAACAGCCTCGTCTTCTGATCGGATCTCCGATATACTTTTCCCATGACTCAGCACTCAGCACTCAATTCTCAGCACGCTTTCGATTGGGAAAATATCGACGACGTCCTGCTCGACATGGACGGGACCCTGCTTGATCGCCATTTCGACAATTTTTTTTTCGAAGAGGAGTTGCCGCGTCGATATGCCGCGCTCCACGGCCTGCGACTCGACGAGTCTCGCGATACACTGATGGCGATGTACCGCTCGGTGGAAGGTGAGCTGGCCTGGACCGATCTGCACTATTGGACGCAACGAGTGGGAATCGATGTCGTGGCCATGACCAAAGAACTGGATCACATGATCGGCTTCCTGTCCGGCGCAGAGGAATTTCTGCTGTATCTTCGCCAGCTGGGGAAAAGGGTGACGATCGTGACGAATGCCCATGAATCTGGCGTGGCCATCAAAATCGCCAAGACCGGACTTGATCGGCATGTCGATCGAATCGTAAACGCATTCGAAGTGGGATATCTAAAAATGCATCCGGAGTATTGGCCCAATTGTCAGCGGTTGCTTGGGTTCGATCCTGCAAGGTCCCTCTTCATGGACGATGACGAAGAATGCCTGAATGCGGCCAAGCAGTTCGGTGTAGCCCATCTGATCCATAGTGCCAAGTCGAGCTCTCAACTGCCTCCCGCCCCGATCGCCCAGTTCGTCTCGGTGGCCGGTTTTTCTCCCCTGCTCAGTGAGCGGCCTGCGATTTAACCTGGTGGGGTTGCAGCACCTCGGTACATTTCACCTCCGAGCCTGGGGACTGTTTGCATCAGGAATCGATCGAAGGTCAAGATCTTCAAGCCAGCCCGGGTAATGATGTGGTCGATCTTGCGGTTCAGATTGCAGCCACAGCCAATGATGTTCTGAACGGGATTCAAGCGATCCTGCCAGGCTGATACCCGTGCGTCCTCGCTCCGGCCGTGCTCTAGGAACACGAACATTCCGTCAGGTTTGATAACTCGACAGACTTCCCAGACCGCCTTGTCCGGGTCGGAAATACTACAGAGAGTCCATGTGCTTACGACGAAGTCGAAGGTTCGATCGTCGAAGAACAATGACTCCGCGGCGACATGGTGGATGCGAACGGGAAAGGGCTGGCTGGCGCTGCGTTCCGTGACGATCTTGGGAAGGAGATTGGCAGGGTCGACGGCGTGGAGTAACGTAACTGTCTTGGGATAATGCCATATATTCAGACCGGTTCCTATTCCAAGTTCCAGCACGTCACCACGGACCTGCGCGAGCAATTCCGTGCGCAAGCGACGGAATTCTTCTCCCGACATGAACCAGTCCATCAGACGGGGGAAAACGTGGTGACGATAGAGTCCCATCGTTGCGCGCAGTATAACAAAGAGCTCTTCGCGCGACGCTCGCAAATCTTGTTGAGGTTGAGACGTCTATGCTAGAGTCTTTCCTCTCCTGAACCCGCTCCTGAGACCATGCGCAAAGGATACGATCACCACGCCATCGAGGCGAAGTGGCAGGCCTATTGGGAACAGCGCCGGACTTTCCGTGTGGCTGACGATCGGGCCAAGCCGAAATTCTACTGTCTCGATATGTTCCCCTATCCCTCCGGATCGGGCCTCCACGTCGGGCACCTCGAAGGCTATACCGCGACGGATATTGTGTCACGCTACAAACGTATGCGGGGGTTCAATGTCCTGCATCCGATGGGGTGGGACGCGTTCGGGCTTCCTGCGGAACAGTACGCGGTGAAGACCGGCATTCATCCGCTCGTCACGACAGCCGAGAATATCGCGACATTCAAGCAACAGATGAGACGAGTCGGTCTGTCCTACGACTGGGAACGCGAAATCAGCACGATCGACCCCGATTATTATCGCTGGACGCAGTGGATCTTCTTGAAACTATTCGAGCGAGGGCTGGCCTATGTAGCAGAAGTGCCGGTGAACTGGTGCCCTGCGTTGGGGACGGTGCTCGCCAATGAAGAAATTATCGACGGGAAGAGTGAAGTCGGCGGGTTCGATGTCGTGCGTAAACCGATGCGCCAATGGGTCTTGAAGATCACGGCCTACGCTGATCGGCTTCTCGAAGATTTGAAGTTGGTCGAGTGGCCGGCAAGCACATTGGAGATGCAGAAGAATTGGATCGGCCGGTCGATCGGCGCGGAAGTCGAGTTTGATTTGGCCGGTCTCCCCGGCATGATTCGGATCTTTACGACGAGACCTGATACTTTGTTCGGGGCGACGTATATGGTTCTGGCACCGGAGCATCCGTTAGTAGAGGTCGTCACGACTGCCGACCGACGCACCGAGGTCACGGCCTATCGCACGGCGGCAGCCAGGAAAAGTGATCTCCAACGGCAGGAACTCGAAAAAGATAAGACAGGAATCTTCACCGGCGGCTATGCGGTGAATCCGGTGAACAAGGAGCTGCTGCCGATCTGGATTGCCGACTATGTACTGATGGGCTATGGGACCGGAGCCATTATGGCTGTGCCTGCACACGATGAGCGCGACTGGGCCTTTGCGAAGACCTATGCCTTGCCGATCCGTGAAGTGATCGCGGGCGGTCAGGTCGAACAAGGTGCCTTCGTCGCAACTGACAGCGGGACCGTCGTTAATTCCACGACGCCTGATGGGACCTTTACCATTAATGGGCTGACGCCAAATGACGCGATTCCGAAAATCACGGCCTGGTTGGAATCGCGGGGGAAGGGTCGCAAAACAGTGAACTACAAGTTGCGGGACTGGCTGTTTGCCCGTCAGCGCTATTGGGGCGAACCTTTTCCGATTGTGTGGGTGGATGGGCAAGCCCTTCCACTTCCGGAAGAGCAGTTGCCCGTGCTGTTGCCGGGGACCAACAACTTCAAACCGTCCGGAAGCGGCGAAAGCCCGCTCGCGAATTTAACCGACTGGCTGATGACCACCCACCCGATCAGTGGGGCCCCGGCACGCCGCGAAACCAACACGATGCCTCAGTGGGCCGGTTCCTGTTGGTATTATCTGCGATTTATCGATCCGAAGAATCAGAACCAGCTCGTCGATCCGGCAAAGGAACGCTACTGGATGCCGGTGGACCTCTATATCGGGGGCAGCGAACATGCCGTGCTGCATTTGCTCTACGCGCGTTTTTGGCACAAGGTTCTCTACGACATCGGGGTCGTCAGTACGCCCGAGCCGTTCAGAAAGCTCGTGCACCAAGGCATTGTACTGGGGGAGGACAACCAGAAGATGTCGAAGTCCCGCGGCAATGTGGTCAATCCCGACGAGATCATGGACCGGTTCGGGGCCGACGCGGTGCGGCTCTATGAAATGTTCATGGGCCCGCTGGAGGCCGTGAAACCCTGGAGCACAAGAGGCGTAGAAGGGGTGACGCGGTTTCTCGAACGGGTGTGGCGACTCATGGTAAATGAAGAGGGTCATTTGTCGAGCGCTGTGACGGAAGTCGTGCCCGCTCTCGAACACCAGCGGTTACTCCATCAGACGATCAAGAAGGTGACGGAGGATCTCGAAGAATTGCGGTTCAATACTGCGATTTCCCAGATGATGGTCTTCACCAATGAGATGACGAAGACGGAACCGCGTTCACGGGCCTTGCTTGAACCGTTCGTCCTGACCCTCGCGCCCTTCGCTCCGCATCTTGCGGAAGAATTGTGGGAACTGCTGGGTCGCGAGCCGAGCGTTTCTCAACAGCCCTGGCCGACCTTTGACCCGTCCCTGACGGTAAGCGATCGGTTGACCATCCCGATCCAAATCAATGGAAAGCTACGGGCCAAGCTCGATGTGAGTGCCGAGGCCACTCGCGGACAGATCGAAGCGTTGGCCCGTGCGCAGATCGCAGAGTGGTTGCAGGGCAAAGAGCCGAAGAAGATTGTGTACGTCGAAAAAAAGCTGATGAACTTTGTCGTCTAAACGAGCACGAAAGGCACGACATGCGAGAAAAGCGAGACGGGCTGAGACAATGGGCTTCGCGGAATTGGAAATTTGCCTGTCGCGCATGTCTCGCGTCTCTCGCCTGTCTCGCGCTTTTCGGCTGCGGGTATCAGTTCCGTGTGGAAGGAGTTGGGCCCACGATAGGGGGGGCGGCAGCGACCTCTGCCCCCGCTTCACCGCCGCCGCGGCTGGTTGTCCGGACGTTGGAAAACAGAACCTTTGAGCCGAATTTGGAAGTTCGCTACACGAACTATCTCCGGCATGAATTCTCATCCGGTAGCGGGGCTCAAATCGTTTCAGATTCTGAGGCGGCCGACCTTGTGCTGTCAGGGCAAATTCTCTCGGTCGTGCTTCCGACGCTCAGTTTCAGCCAGACAACCACACTCGAAAGCCGTGCGGAGGTTGTCGTGGTCGTCAAGGTGGAAGAAACCCGGACGCAGCGTCTCGTGTGGGCACAAACTTCGAAGGGCACGTCGGAGTTCTTTGTGACGCAAGACCTGCAATTTAACCGGGTCCTGCAGAACCGGGCCTTGGAACAGGCCGGTCAATTTATTGCCGAGGACCTGGCGTCTCGATTTCTGCTCCAGTTGGAATCGGGGCAGTTGGCAAACCCGCCCGCTCGCCAAACATCAGACGACGTAGACAGCTCCACCAAATAAATCGGATACCCACTATGGCGTCGACCATTTCTCATGCCCAACTCAGAGCGCAGCTTGCTCAAGGAACGGTCGCACCGCTATACGCGGTGGTCGGCGAAGAAGATCTACTACGCGATACGGCTCTAGGCGCACTGAAGACCGCGTTGTTCGGGGAGGGCGAGAGCGACTTTAATTGTGACGTGTTCTATGGCGACGAGGTGAGCGGGGCGGAGATTGTCACCTGTGCCTCGGAGGTAGCCGTGTTCTCAGCTCGGAGAATGGTGGTGGTAAAAGCGGCGGATAAACTTCCGGCACGGGAATGCGATACAGTCCTTCCCTATCTGAAGGAACCGAATGAGTCCACGGTTGTCGTCTTCGCTGCATCCAAACTGGATGGACGACTCAAGTTCACCCAAACTCTCGCAAAGGTCGCGGTGACGGTCGATTGTTCTCCTCTGAGGGAGGCGCAATGGCTTCCTTGGCTCAGGGAGGAATCCGATCGGGTCGGGGTACGACTCAACGATGAGGCGATTGATTTGCTCAAAGAGAGCGCCGGCGGCTCGCTCTACTCTATTCGGCGTGAATTGGAAAAACTGGCAGCCTATGTCTCCCCGGACCGGGTGGCCACTGTCTCGGACGTGGGCACCCTGCGCGGAATGGAACCCGGGGCCTCGGTGTTTGATTTGACGTCGGCGATCAGCGAGGGCAACCGCGGGCGGGTCTTGGCAATCCTGGCGAGGAATCTGGAAGCAGGGGAGGCTCCACTGCGAATCCTCGGTTCGTTAGCCTGGCAATATCGGAGACTATGGAAAGTCAAGGAAGTTGTACAGCATGGGGGTCGAGAGGGAGAGGCTGCTCGGACCCTGCGCATGGATCCCTACAAGGTGCGGGCGTTTCTCGAGCGGTTTCCTGACGCCCGTTTGCATGAGGCGCTTCGGTTATTCCTGGAAGCCGATGCCAAACTGAAGGGCGGAAGTGGTGGACGTCCTGCCCGAATTCTTGAAGACGTGTTGCTACGGCTGTGCAATCATGCGCAAGTCAAAGCGCGTCCGTCTTCACCGAGTCGTGTCGCTGGACCACCCTTGCCAAGGAGGACGAGAACCGTATCGAACGTGCGAACGATTACGAGGGGGAAGCAGACAAGGAGTTAACGTGAAGCGTGAGGCGAGCAATCCGTCTCGAAGCCGTATTCGGTTTCATCACGCCTTTCGTCACAGCCTTGCCGAGGGCCGACGTGGCTTGGCGTAAGGATACTCTGGCCTCCTCAACCTTCTTCTCAGCCACGTCCGCTTGGACTTTCTTTACAAGACTCTTGAGAGCGCTCAGTGTTGCGCGGTTGCGGTCGCGTCGTTTGACAGCCTGGCGAGCTCGGCGAATTGTCGATTTATGTACAACCGGCATAGTAGACTCCTCTAGAAAAGAGCCCACTTGTACCACACGCTTCTTTGAAGCGTCAAGATAAGCCATTCATCCAAAGGACAAGCCTGTGCCATCCATCGTTGCTCGCGATCGTCTCATCTTGGCCCTCGACGTACCTTCCGGCGACGAAGCCGACCAGCTTCTTGATCGGGTGCAGGGTCAGATCGCATTCGTGAAGGTCGGACTCGAACTCTATACTGCTGCCGGGCCGGAGATGGTTCAACGTTTGATCGCGCGAGGCAAGCGGGTATTTCTGGATCTCAAATTCCTGGACATCGAGGAAACGGTTCGTCGTGCCACTGCGCGGGTTGCGGCTATGGGCGTAGAGTTCCTGACGATTCATGCAAACCGGAAGGCGCTGGCCGCGGCCGTTCAAGGCCGTGGAGACTCTACACTGAAACTGTTGGCCGTGACGGTGCTGACCAACTTTGACAGCCAGGATCTCCGTGACATGGGCATTCAGCGAAACGTCCAGGAGCTAGTCACCGCGCGCGCCTTATTGGCCTCAGAGGTGGGCTGTGATGGGGTGGTGGCCTCAGGCGAAGAACCGGCAATCCTCCGTCCCAAGGTCGGTCCACGATTTCTGATCGTCACACCTGGCGTGCGCCCTACCGGCAAAGATGTTGACGATCATGCCAGGGCGACTACGCCGACCCAGGCAATTTCGGCGGGAGCCGACTATCTGGTGATAGGCCGACCCATCAGAGATGCAGTGGATCCCGCAGCCGCCGTTACCGACATTCTTACGGAAATGCAGGCGGCCTTTGATACCAGAGGTTGACAATCTTCATGTGTCATCAGTCGAAATGAGAATCGAGCCGAAGGTTCTACTTGGTTGGTATGAAGAGGTTATGCCTGGTTGCGGGTCTTCTCGGGTCTTTGTTAAGATTCCCCTCCACTGCAGAATCCGTGTCGAGTAGCTTCTCCGTATGGTGGGTGTAGCTCAGCTGGTTAGAGCGCCGGATTGTGGATCCGGAGGTCGCGGGTTCGAAACCCGTCACTCACCCCATACCTCGAAACTCACCACACCCACCTCATTCCAGAAAATGGGCTGGACTATTCCTGTTGGGTCGATGCGATATGTCCCAATTGCCGTCGAGAGATTTATCATGGGCGTGAAAGCGAAACGCGTAATCGTGAACTTCAAAAGCGGCTCTCTTCTCTCGAAGAGCAAGTGTAACCGAGAGTGTTAGATAGACCGGCTTCCCCCTGGAGTAGGCGCGCCTATCGCCGTAAGAAGGCGATCCATCGCCACAGGTTCAGCAGGCTCGCTAGGGAGGCTGCCACATAGGTCAGCGCGGCTGCGATGAGGATGCGACGGGCCCCCTGCTCGTCTTCAGGCGACAGGTACTTTCCTTGTTGGAGCACCGGAAGGGCACGCCTGAAGCTTGCGTCCCATTCGACCGGAAGCGTGAGGAGGTGCACAAGCGTGGAGATTCCCAGCGTCGCCATCCCGGCAACCAGAACGACGATACCTGCCACAGGGGTCTGAGCCAACGCTGCCGCGACCGGAATGCCCATCATCACCATCCCTCCGACCTTTTCCGCTCTATGCGCGACCCGCACGAGCCGCGTGCGCTCGGCGAGCGGCTGGTAACCCGTAAGGTCTTGAATGGCATGCCCGACCTCGTGAGCGGCAACAGTGACCGCGGTGAGAGATTTCCCATTGAATTTATCGGGTGTCAGGCGGACAGCTTTAGTCTCAGGATCATAATGATCCCCAAGCTCGGTCGTTTCCACCTTGACGTGCTTCATGTCGAGCCGATCCAGCAGATGCCGCGCCAACTCCGCTCCAGTTCCTGGATAGTCAGGACGAGGCACACTATGCTGCGCAAACACACGTCTGGTCCATAGTTGCGGACCAAAAATAACGATACCAACAATGATCAACAACAGGGCTATACGCACTAGAGACCCCCCTCACTCCGATCTCACTTCTCGAGTAAGGCACCCGAGCAAGGAATTGGCTAGCACATTTGCGGGATCAACCACTTCCCTATGTACGTTAACACAATGGACGAATGGAAAAGACAGATGGGGCATGGCAGTGCCGGCTAGTTCATTGCGCTCTCCTTCGTTTCCCTCCTATTAATGCCCCTCCCTGCGAGGCTCCCAGGCCCTTCTTGATACACCCACTCCCCCGCTTCTCTCCATCTAGTCCTTCGTAAAGTTCGACGAGGGGATATTCCTCAGGCTGCAGGCCTATGTTTCTGGTTTTGGCTCAAGTCTTGACGGTGTGTGCGATGATGCTAGCATCTTCCTCTAGATGGTCTTGCCGCGCTATTTCTCTATGCTCTCATGCCTCCTGATTCTTTCTTGCGCGGCCGACTCCCTTGTTTCTACCGCTTACGACACCGCAGTTTGAAGTGCCGCGTTACGGTGTGTTGAACAGCAGGTGTAAACTCATTCGCCCACCTGAAGGAGAAGCGTCATATGGAGAAACATTTCACCGGCGTTCTGCGAAATCGCGCGATTGTGAACACACGTTGGTTGCTACACGCATGCATTGTAACGGCAGTCGGAATGGGGCTTGTGTCGTGCACGATAGAGCAGAGAGATGAGGGTATGATCTACCCCTCGGAACTCCGTCAGTCACTGAGGGCCTGTCAGCCGTCAGGAGTGTCCGCTACTGCTACCCCGGAGTTGTGTGTACTTGTGACGAATGTAGAGCTATTCAGCCATGAGACAAGGGCTGATATCGGACTGTCTCTCATGAATCGAACGGGGCGCAGGCTCTTCATCACGTTAATAGGAACCACCTCTCTGACAGACAGCAGCGGAAGAAAGTGGAACATGGGGGATAACAAAGGTTTTGGAGGCCTCAACAATCCGGTCCTGTTAGAACCGGACGGGGATGTGCAGGGAGCAATATCGTTTCATCAAAATGGACAAGCATCAGCGGACCCGACCTTCTCACTGCGCGGAGAAATCGGGATTATAAAGATGGACTCTCGAGGTCAAGCAGTCCCGGGTCAGATTGCCATAAAGCGGGGAATCAACCTCTCGGGGATTAGCACCCAACGACAGACGTCTCAAGCTAAGGGTGCTACGGAACAGAACAGAGACACTAAGCATACCCCATTGTCTGCCCGGCGTGCCAACACTGCATCCTCCAAGGCGTCGGCTTCGTCGAAGTCGTCCGCACCCGGCACAGTCGTAGAGGCATTGTCAACCAACGGAAATTCGAATAGACAGAAGCCAGGATTGCCCGACGCAGCTCGTTCACCAGGCCATAAGACTACTTTAATCGATTCTCCCGTAGGCGAGGTTACGATTGGCAAGAGCAGATCGAAATCAACCGGGAGCGGTGGGCTAGGCCCAGACGTAATTGGTTTGCGGATCGGCTTGACGCCTGATCAGGCCCGTAAAGTGTTCAAGTCGCAAGGATTCGGAGTGTCGACCAAATCCTCAAATAGACCCTTTGACAGTTACGCTGAGAGGACGAACGCACTGTCAATTAGTCTTCCCGGACAGGCTCCGAGGCCCGTGCCTAACACGAAGTATCTCGCCATGATATCCGGTGCTATTCGTGAGGTAAGAGATCCTGCAACGGAGAGCTCCGGAAGCATACTTTCTGTATTCTTTGGACCTGTTCCTGGACAGGAGGAAATCGTGCTGCTCAATCGGGCCGAGTATATTTCGGCCAGCAAAAAGCCAACTCTTGCCACCTTCGCAAAGACGTTAGTGGAGAGATACGGACCCCCCACCGAGGTGCTACCAGATGCATCTGGTGTATATCGATGGCGCTACGACAGCACTGGAACGTTGCTGAAACCGAGCCCCGCAACAAGTTTCGACGCCTGCCCCAGACTGAGACCAGGCGCTGTCGAATTCCAGCGCCAAGGATCTCCCCAGGTGATTCAGGAGTACCAACAGTCGGTGCCCAGGTGTGGGGCCATCTTTCTCGAAGTGGTCATGGGGTTCGAGGGTTTTAACTATGCTGGGCCCGAGACGCGGATCAAAGATTACACCACTCACATGACGGGACTTGATGCAACCATACGCGCATTGGAAGCTGCCAAAGGGATTGTCGATAAGGGTCACACCGAGACAGTCGCGGCTGCAACCAAGAAGGAACAGTAGCTAATGACGGGATTTTACCTTTCTGCCCTGCAAGGAAAAATGGAATCGGGCGCTGACCCTACCAGAGGCGGATTACACCGATTGTCACTGACACACCGCGGTCCTCATGATGGACTGAGGAAGCCACGTCAGAACTCATGTTTGGGAGGAAGTTACCGTCCACACCTACGGTCTCGATAGTACGGCCGCCCTATGGTATCGGTCATATCTCAGCGCAAGACGTTTCCTCTACGACTTTCAAGACCGCTTCGTTGACGGCTTTCATTGGCATGAGCACCGAATGAGTCCAGGATGAGCGTGCTTGCAGGTGGTAGGTCATGCACCCAGAGGCGTAGACTGTCTGGCCATAAAGCTCCATTACCCTACTTAAGATGGATTGAGAGAACCGGGAGAATCTGTGATACATACCGGCCTAGATTTTCTCTCAGAAAGCCCACCCTAGAAGCGGCTTCATGGATCAGAAGAGATTGTCGCGGATGTGCATTAATTAGTGAGGAGGGTGGCGTGCCACAAAAAACGAAGCAGAGGCCGTTTGTCATCTTTTCCGGATCGAAGCAGCAGACGGAAGCTGGCATGCGCTACATTGCCAACGACGGATCCTCGACTATCAGTAAATCGAAAGCAGCCCGATTCTTGACCTTCTGGGATGCCAAAGAGTTTGCCGAAATCAACCACATCGCTCTGAACGCTCATACGTACGTAGATCGGGAAGAATTTACCGAATCGGAACGACAGGATGAGCTGATTGACAGCGAGCGTCACACCTAAAACTTTCCCACGACTTTCCAGAGCTTCGTTTGAATCGCGATCTGCGTGGCACGTTTCGCTTCACTCGCCGCTTTCAGCATGATTGTGGGCATGGTCCAAGACCCTGGCGAGCCTAGGGCAGGCCCGAGTGTAGCGCATTCTCACGCATGTCCAAGCCGTGACCTGCTGTAGATGTTCGAAGCCTTGAAGTAGGCGGGGAATCTCAACAAGTACCTCGAAAACCTGCAAAGCCAGCGAGCGAACGGATGGTGGCGCTGGAAGATCGACGCCGCGTGGGGGTTCGCGCTGCAAAAGAGCCCACCTGTTGGAGTAAGTATTGATGACAGGCGTGCGGGACACGCATACTAATCCGCATCATCGAACGCTTATTCCGGTCGCACGGATGGCTGGAGCCGAGCGGGCGGGTCCACTGTATTCGGAAGAGAGCGGGGAAATCCGTTCTGGCGTTCGAGTTTTTCCAAGGCCTCCTGCTTGAGTCTCGTGGGTTCCTCAATCTGATTTTCTCTCTGCAATGTTCCCAATTCAGCCGATTTGCGGGCATTCAACTCCACCACGTCCCCATCATCTTTGACTAGGGTTGGGGTCAGGAAGACTAGCAGGTTGAGCTTCTGGACAGCTCGGCTTTCGGATTTGAAGAGCCAACCGAGGAACGGAATATCTCCAAGGAGAGGTACTTTCCGTTCGTTGAGAATGATGTTATCCCGCACGAGCCCGCCGATGACAATCGTCTGTTGATCTTTTGCGATTGTGGTTGTCTCCATCGATCGTTTGGTCGTGGTGGGTCCGACCGGGACACTGGACGTTCCGCTTCCGATCGTTTGTGCGACGTTCTCCGCGATCGCGGTGATCTCCTGCTTGATTTCTAAACGAATCAGATCGTTCTCCAGTACCTGGGGGGTGAGCTCCAGTGTGACGCCGACATCTTTTCGTTCGATCGTGACAAGGGTCCCACCCGTGATTCCCTGGGCTTGACCCGTGGGGAACGGACGATTTTCACCCACGACGATCTTGGCCTTTTGGTTATCGGCAGCGAGCACTTGGGGAGTCGACAGAACATTCGTGTCCGTGAGGCTCAGCAACAGTTGTAAGAATGCGCGCACATTGACCGTGTTGAGGACCGACACCCCCGTTGCAGCGCCCGCAGCCGCGCCAGCGATGATCTGCGCGATCGATGCAATATCTTCCGGCGGACGGTTCAACGAGGCGATGCCTTGCACTGAGCCGCTACTGCCCGCGCTCAAGACCTGAACAGGGTCGGTTCCTATTTGTCTGAGTCGATCGACCTGTACTTCCAAGATAACGGCCTCGACAAAGACCTGATTCCGACGCGTATCTAAGTCTCGAATGACCGACTGCAACTTGTTGTAAGCGATTTTTGTCGAGCTGATGATGATCGAGTTCGTGGCCTTGTCCGCAAACACCTGGACTGGGGCTTCAAATTCGCTCAATGGCCTAAATAGTGGCCGTGTGCCCGGTGCCGTCTGTGCGATGGTCTGGGATCTGGCGACGAGATTGGTCAGAATGGCGGCAAGATCCGTCGCGTTAGCGTGTTTGAGTCTGTAGACGAATGCTCCTCGTTCAGGAGGAAGTTCCCCCATCGCCACGATTTGATGGACATTGCCCTTCGGGACTACCGCGAGCCGACTGACCTCCAGCGCCGCCACGAACATGCCGTATGCTTGATCAGGTGAGACCTTGGTAGGGGAATACACGCTGATTTTCCCGCCCGTCTTCTTTACCACATCGTCCAAGACAAAGTTCTTGCCGGTCAACTCACTGATGAATCGAACAAAAACAGACAGTTCGACATCGTTGAAGTCGAGGGATACTCGTCCGGAAACGTTTCCTCCGGATTCAGCCCGTGAACTGAGAGGGAGCAGAAAGCAACCTAGGACTGCCAGCAGGCAGACGAGGGAAGTCCGCTTGATCCATCTCGATTGTCTAAAAGCGTAAAGAATCATGAGTCGCAAGCAACCTATGTGTAAATGCTGCTACCCCCCTCCGGATCGAGGTCGAACAGAAAAAAGGGAATGCCAAAGACGGTACCACAAGCTCCAACGGGGACACAACCAAGCTAGCGTATATGTCATGAAAGCCGGTCTCTCAACAGCCGGGCAGTATCAAATCTCTGCAGCCAGGCGGATGGCCTGCGCATGCCTGCCCAAGGGTGCCTCTTTTACCTGCTCAACCATTGCTTAATCTTCCCAAGTCCGCAGCAAGAGGACGGCGCATAGGCACGGAGCATTCTCCTACCTCTCCACCAGAAGGCTCTCTCAACGGCAATTATTGACTGCCCTGTTCATTTTTGAAAACGACTAGAAAATATCAACCAGGAGACTCGCATAACATATTAACAATAAACGATATTTATATGCTTACCGCAGGCCACAATGGCACTAGGATTGCACGCGACCGTCCAGTTTGCCTCCCCTCAAGAACGTAAGAAATCAAACGGACACGAAACCTGGTGCAAAATAGCCAGGGAAGCACTTTGTATCCTTCGTTGATCTGCTAAGGTTGTAACGTGCGGACCGATAAGAAATCCTCTCAAAAGGGTGACAAAAGGGCATCCTCCCGGGCTCACAACCGGGGTGTTGTCGGCTACAGCAAGAAAAGTGCGCTTCTCGAAGAAGCCATCACCCATATGAACGCTGGCAAGTACGGCCGGTCGTCCGCTGCGTTGAAAGAACTCCTCTCACTTGATCCTCAAAACACGGAAGCTCGACGGCTCTTTGCCACACTGCACCTACGACTAGGCAGTCTTGTCCCTGCCCGACAAGCGTTTGAATCACTCGCCAAAGAAGCGATCGAGAGACAAGACTTATGGCTGGCCGAATCCTTATTGCGTGAATACTTAGCTGCCGGACCACGTTGTGTCCCGTTCCTCGAACTCTTAGCCCATGTGCAAGAGGAAAAAGGGGATGCCATGGCCGCCGTGGTCGAACTGGGCAAGGCCATCGACATTCTTATCGAGAGCCCAGACTCTGAAAGCCCTCAGAAACCTTCACAACTCTACGCCAAAATGAGGGACCTAGCGCCGGCGAGTCCCGTGGCCTTGCAGTTGTCCTCTCTCTTCGACATACAAACCGGTGAGCTTCTTGTGCCTCCTCCGACGGCTCCGGCCACAGAGACGTCATCTGACATTGTCGTTTCATCTCTCCAGGGAGACATTCGCACTCTATCTGAACCAGCTAAGGCATCTGATGTGATGCCGTGGGAACTGTTCGGTGAGACTCCTCCGAATCCGCGGGTGTCGCCACCCATTATAGCGAACCATGCCATCGAATCAACCGACGTTCCGGATGGTCCGGTAGACCTGGCGGCGGCCAGGTCGGTTCCACATGAACTGGAGCCTTCTCCGTCCGGATCTACCGGACTCAGTCAAGAGGCCAACTTTCTCGATCAGGGAATAGCGCCATTGATCTTGAACGACCCGACTCGTTCGTCGAGCGAAGATCATGATAACAAGAGAGGGGATCTGACTGTCGAACGTTCTCCCTTTGTGGAGGAGGAATCGACTTCCAGCTCTTCAGAGGAGCGCCTTGAAGACGTCGAGAGAGTCACCGCGTCTTCCACTGGATCGTCGGAATTATCTTCCCCCATGCCTTGGGAGCAGATAGAGAACTCCACAATCAAGATAGAGGAAACATCTTCATCGCCGCCGCCGTTAGATCAATCCGAGAGAGCTTCCCTATTGGGTGGCGAATCCGTGCTTGCGCCGTCCTCCACCCCTCAGCCTGAACTTGTACCAGATCGGTTGTCGGGTCCACCTCCCGTCACAGATCCGACCGAGCCTGGCGAGTCGATCTTTGCAGTGGAGCCGTCAACGAGTCCAGCAGAACTTCCAGAGCCCGATCCGCATGCTCCATCCCCCGCTGACTCCTCACCCAAAGTTCCATTTTCATGGAACACCGTCTTCGACGGCGCATGGAAGTTTGCCGTTGGCACGCTGCCGACTGATTCGTCCAGTGCACTCTCCAAGGAGGATACGGCATCGCAGGATGCACAGACCAATGACTCCGTTGGACCAGAATCCGTTTCAGTCACAGCGCTCTTCTCCCCATCCGGTATATCGACTCCGGCATCGTCTGTGATTTCTAGCGACCTTGAGCCTTTGCTAACGGTCCATCCTCCAACCTTAAGTGAAGTGAGCGGATCGGTTGCAGAAACAGACGCAGCCAGAACGTCCGATGTGCCACGGCCAACTACCGCTTTTCTTTCAGAAGATATCTCCGGGCGAGAGGGGGCACCGACCGTTTCGAGCGATGCTACAAGCTCTTTCAAAATAGACACTCCAGTGCCGCCTCTTTCGGAGTCGGTCGAACCAACTCCTGAGCCCGACCCAGATTCGTCTCCATCTTTCATGACGCCGCAGTCTATGACCGTAGCCACGGATTTTTCTGTTTCGGAACCTTCCCATTCAGCGGTGATTCAGGAAGAGCCATCTGCACCGGCTGCCGCAGAGGACTATGAAATACCCCTTGCACTGGTCAAACCCGCCGAAGTTTCTCCACCCTCCGCACCGCCGGATGATTCGCCATCGCCACCTTCTGTTTCGACGGATACATCGTCCCGATGGAGTACCGGTGAAGTCGAGGTTCAGCGACACCGTCCGTCTAAAAAGAAACGAAATTGGGACAAGGAAAAAGGTGAGGCCCCACTCGAACCGCCGGCTCCATTACCGCAGGGAGAGGAATCTCCTAAATCTCCCAAAGAAAGCGTCGAGCTCTTGAGTAGTGGTGGATGGGAATCGGCTCCTTCGGAGCCGTCTCCGGTCGTTGAAGAGGCCGCTTCCATCCAGGAGAAGGTGGCTGCTCAGGAGGATACGAGACCGGATTGGGTTCGAGCCAGTGAATCGATCACATTTGTGAGTACCCCGACACCATCTTCCGCGACATGGCAGGACTCAGACGCTGAATCTACTCATTCGAGTACGGAAGCTCCACTTTCATCTGCTGCGTCGGCTGTTGATGTCCTTTTTGACTCAACGGGAGAGAAAAGCCGGGTTTCTACGAGGGATCGCGTGGCATCCCCACGACCGCGTCCTCGATTTGCTGCTAGAGTGGCGCGAGTCCGCATTGGCATTTCGTCGTTTATCGGGTCTTGCTTTTCAACGACGCGATCGATTGTTCTGTTATGTGTTGGGTTGGCACTCGCCTGCGTTGTGCTCGCGGCGATCACCATCGGGGCCATAGGATTGGCCTGGATGGTCATGGAATCTTCGCCGTCGTCGACCTATCACAACTTGACAGAGAGTCCTCCTTCGCCACATATCGATTCAACAAAAAACGGATATTTTCTGCTGCTCGGCTTCGACGTTACCGAAGAACAGGATCCAGTCCAAGCGGGTTACGATCGAAAAGTAGAAGGAAGCGATCTTCAAGCTGCAAATGCCTGCATGTCCGGAGGCGACGGAAAAGGGACGACAGGATCCTCTGCTGAGGTCATCCGTGGCTGGTTCACCGGTGCCGACCCGGTGGCGAAGATGAAGTCACAGGCTGCATCAGTACGATCGTGGGCGGCTCAAGAGGCGCTTGCCCTCAAGCGGTACCAACAGTGGTTGTCGATGTCGTTTGAAGATGCAGGTTATGGGCAAATCCTGAGCCCGAACTGCGCTCATATTCTGCTGGCCCATCAATTGTACCTGGCTGAAGGGTTCTCGCAGGATCTCAGCATCGGTCTCGGACGACTTGAGAGCGATATGGGGGCCTGGCGCATGGTGTTAGGACAGTCGAAGACATTGATGGTGAAGATGTTGGCAGCAACGGCCGTGCAAGACGATGTCGCAATAGTGTCAGGGCTCTTGACCCGTCAAGATCTCGATGAAGCGGTAATCGGTCGACTCGGGGCGATCGTTCGCCCTTTGGATCAAGTTGAGTTGTCTCTCCGATGGCCGATGCAGAGCCATCTTGTGTGGGGGACGAAAGCTGTGACAAAGAGCTTGAAGAACAACCAGGCCGACGAGCGTCCCTTTTACGTTTCTCTGGCGGCCGCAATGCCGCTACCCGTGCAGCGGCGATCCAATGCCTATGCCGACTACTACGAGGCTGCGAGTAAAGCTATGGCGGAAGGTCGCTACACTAACCTGCCGAAACCGTCCGGTTTTATTCGGACTTCCGCTGTCAGCACGGTGGATTATGTAGCGAATCCGATCGAGCACATCATCGGAATCGAGCCACTTCCATCTTGGGATCCCTATGTCGGGCAAACAGTAGAGACCGATGCGCGGCTCCGTTTGGCGAGGCTGCAAGTCTGGATCAGGCAAGGGGCTCGAGATGGAAATGTGGTCACGCGTCTTGCGAAGGCGGGACAGGCCTACTACGATCCCTTTACCGGTCTTCCTATGCTGCTCAATCAGCAGAAGGGTGTGATGTATAGTGTGGGGAAAGACGGCAAGGATCAAGAGGGCGATCCTCATCTCGATGTCGTAACAATCATTCCAAAGACCCAATCGGTCGGGGGTGAGAGCAGTCGCTCCGTACTCCCGTCACGATCCAAATAATCCACCGGTTTCTTGCTTCCAATCCGCGGCCAAGGATATCCGGCCGCTTCGCTCGCATGGTTGCTTGACACTTCCGGCTGTATTCCACAGAATCACGGCACATCGTTGATGAGAACGGGTATCATGGCGTCTTCACGATCACCATTTCCACGCCTTCCTTCGGCCAGGAAAGGGATCACATTTCGATCCTCTATCCCGACACAGATCGTGTCGAACGAAGAATTTGTTCCCTTCGGCCAGACTGCAGCTCAGGCTCGTGCCGAACGGCTCGCCACCGCATTTCTGGAACGGACCGCAGCTCGACAAGGTCTCACACGCCGGGACTTTCTCAAAACCACCGGGGGGATCGCAGCCGCGCTGCTGGCTATGAACTCAGTTTTCGGGCGGTTCTTCAACATTGAGGATGTCGAACTATTTGAGACAGCGGCCTTTGCGGAACAACAGGGTCAGCCCTATTTCATCTTCGACATCCAGACGCACTACGTCGGTTCGCATTACGACCCGACCGATGCTGAAGACCATCGAAAGGGCGCTGTGTCCAAACATGCACTACTGTCGCTCAGACGATGGATACGAGAATCAGGACTCAACCCGAAACTTGCAGATGATCGAGGTACGATCGACGATCTTTCTTGGAAGAACTTCGTGAAGGAAGTGTTCCTCGACAGCGAGACGACCATCGGTCTCATCAGCACACCGCCAGGACCCTACCCGCACGAGGCGGTCGTGCCGCCGAACGAGATGGCGCACATCCGCGATGAAATCAATCGCCTTGCGCAGTCCCAGCGAATGCTCGCCCATGGATTAGCTACCCCCCAACTGGGGACGGCCGATTTGGACTTCATGGCGATGCAAGCAGAAACGCTCAAGGTCGATGCGTGGAAGTGTTACACCGGCTCTTGTCCGAAAGGGTTCGATCGTGGCTGGTGGATGGACGATGAACGGATCGCCTATCCGATGCTGGAGCAAGCCCGAAAGCTGAACGTTAGACGTGTGTGTGTCCATAAGGGACTTCCTCTTGGGCCGGTGCCGGATTACAACCATCCCAGGGATTTGATCAAGGCCGCGCGGGATTTTCCCGACATCGATTTTCTCGTGTATCACTCGGGACTCAAGAGTACCTTGACAGTGGATTTGACGCTTGCGCGGACAGGTGAGATTCCCTGGACCACCGAATTTTGCCGCATGAAGAAGGCTCAGTCCGGAATCAAGAATATCTATATGGAACTCGGCTCAACCTTTGCCCAGCTCGTCACGACGCATCCGGCGGTCTGCGCACATTTACTCGGACAGGTCATCGACGCATTCGGCGTGGATCACGTGCTCTGGGGCACAGACTCGATTTGGTATGGCTCGCCGCAATGGCAGATCGAAGCGTTTCGGCGATTCCAGATTCCGGACCAAATGATCCAGCAGCATCGGTACCAACCCCTCACCCGTCAGGTGAAAGAACAGATCTTCGGTTTGAATGCGGCGCGTGTGTTCGGCGTCGATGCCAAAGCAAAGCGGAATGAATTGCAGCAAGACATTCTGGGGCAACTCAGGATGAGTTACTTGGAAGAAGGACCGGAACCGAGCCACAAGGCCTACGGCTGGGTGGTATGAAGCCGATATGAATAGATGGAGGACGTGACGACATGAAGAGTGAAATTTTATATCCGGGCGCGTTTCCGATGGTGCGAATGGAATTGGCAGCCGGTGAGAACATCAAAGCCGAGTCTGGAGCGATGGTGGGATGCTCCCCGACCATCGATATTGAAAGCAAGATGGAAGGGGGCTTTCTCGGAGCTCTGTCGCGGAAGTTTCTGACAGGGGAGAAGTTCTTCTTCCAAACGCTGCGCGCCAGTCGTGGGCCCGGCGAAGCGTTGCTGGCTCCGACGGTGCCTGGCGAAATTGTCATCTTAGAACTCGATGGCGTAAACGAGTACATGGTTCAGAAAGACGGCTTTCTCGCAGGAGCAGATACAGTAAAGATCGAGAGTCAGATGCAAAGTTTGAGTCGCGGACTGCTGGGCGGAGAGGGTTTCTTCATCCTGAAAATCAGCGGAAAAGGGATCCTCGTTCTGAACAGCTTCGGAGCCATTCACAAAATTGAGTTGAAGCCCGACCAGGAGTACATCGTGGATAATAGCCACCTGGTAGCCTGGTCCTCCACCACCTCATATAACATCGAAAAGGCCACCTCCGGCTGGGTGACGAGCTTCACCTCAGGCGAAGGCTTTGTCTGCCGATTCCGGGGGCCTGGGCTCGTGTACATTCAAAGCCGAAATCCCGGTGGTTTCGGAGCATGGATTAGGCAATTCATCCCGGTCAGCGAGTAGGGATAGCGGGGTATGGAGGTTATGGGGATAAAGGAATGGACAAATGAGTGACCAGCCACACACCGCAGTACCCCGTTATCCCGATATCCCGGTTGCCCCTCTATGACTCCCAACGCGCTCTGTTTCGGCGACGAGTTTCCCGCCGCCGGAGCCCCTTGTCTGGTTCATATCGAAGAACATGGACTCACTGTTACCTTCGAACCTGAGGCTGACGATGGCCAGCCGGAATCCGCTCCCTTCTCAAGTTTGACCGTTTCAGCGGGGGGTCTGAATCATGACCAGCTTGTCGTCAAATGGGCTGGACAGAAAGGGGAACGGACGCTGTATCTCAAGAATCCCGACGTGATTCGGGCGTTTCGCGAAACGGTTCCCCACCATCTCAGTGCTCCCTTTGCACAGGCTGCAGCGCAGGTACGTCAGGTACGCCACCTCCGCCGGCTTGTCTGGAGTGTGGTCGCAGGTGTGATCCTGGCCACGGTGCTGGGGCTCTGGTTCGGGTCCGATCTGCTTGTCGAACTCGCAGTCAGCCGGATTCCGGTGGAGTGGGAGGAAAAGCTAGGCGAATCGGCCTATCGGGATTTTCTCAGCCATCAGGAGGTGATGGAAGAGGGCCCCGCGGTTATGGCGTTGGGAGAAATGACGCATCGACTGACGGAGCAGATTCCGAACAGTCCCTACAAGTTCGAAGTGACCGTGGTGAAGAGCGACGTCATCAATGCCTTCGCACTCCCAGGCGGGTATGTGGTCGTATTCACCGGACTGATGAAAAAAGCAGAGAGCGGCGAAGAAGTGGCTGGTGTACTGAGCCATGAACTGAACCATGTGCTGCAGCGGCATGCGCTTGAGCGGATCGTGAAAAATCTTGGACTGATGACGGTGGCAGCCATTATCTTTGGCAACCACCAGGGCCTCATGGGGATGATGAAACAGCTCGGCGTCGAACTCTTCACTCTGAAGTTCGGCAGAGAGCAGGAGACCGAAGCCGATCTCACGGGATTACAATTGCTTCAGCGGGCGAAGATCGACCCCTCCGGTATGATCAGGTTTTTCGAACGGCTTTCGGAGAAAGACGAAGGCCGAATGGAATGGCTCTCGACGCACCCGATGAGCACTGCCCGGGCCGAACGCTTGAAAGAGGAGCTTGCCGCCTTGCCGAAGAAACCTCCGGAGGGGTTTACGTTCGATTGGAAACAGGTTCGTGCGTCATTCGAATCTCAGCCTGCTGCGATCCCATGAATCAGCACAGAGTCATTCAGATCGGAGTGATTGCCGATACCCACGGCCTGTTCGATCCGGCGATCCTCCGATACTTTCAGTGCGTTGATCATATACTGCATGCCGGGGATATCGGCGATCGGTCTGTGATCGCACGTCTGGCGCAGATCGCTCCGGTCACTGCCGTTTCCGGCAACGTCGACGGGTATGAGCAGAGCGGGTTTCCATCGGAGGTCATCGTCCAATTGGCTGGCCGTCGCATTGCCATCCGTCATATCCTGTACGAAGGCGGGAAGCTCACGAAGGACGGACGAGCCTTTCTGGATCGCGAACAACCCGATGTCTGCGTCTTCGGCCACACGCATCAGCAGAAAGTCGATTGGTTCGGCAAGACGCTGTTGTTCAATCCGGGATCCGCGGGACCGAAGCGGTTCTCACTCCCACGAGGTATCAGGCTTCTGACCATTCAGAAGGAAAGGGTTCTCCCCAAGCTGATTCGCTTGAGCGATAACGCGAACCATCGAAACAGGTCCACTGGTGTGAAGTTGCCTAAGAAAAATGGAGGAAAGGATATGAAGGGAAAGACGCTGATAGGTAGAATCGTCGCGGTGATAGTTGTGGGAAGTTTCCTGATGGTCACGACAGCCTGTTAAAGGTGTGCGCCTGATTGAGCGGACGAGCTCGTGACTCAAACTCTAGGTATAGGTAAGATGAAATGTCATTTGAGCGCAGTTTCATAAGCTGAGACACACATGCCATTTGGACTATTCCTCCGACTTCTCCTTAATAATGTTTGGCACCACATCTCCGGCGGTATATACGGTTCTGCAGGAATAGGGGGCTCTAGCTGAGGCGTAGTGTGGTGTAGTGGGTTCTCCAAAGCGGATTCCCTCGCAAAATCCAAACAACAGGAGGACGGATGAGACAATGGTTTGCATTGGGGAGTTATCGGTCTTGGGCTATTGAGTCCGACCGGCTGTCAGTCGGTCGCATCGCCTTTGCTGGGAGTGTTCTATAACGAAACCAAGTTTGGCTATGTAGCCACAACGAACTCCAATGCAACGAAGGAAGGAAAAGCTTATGTGTCCCCGATTATGAACTTAGTTGTGACCCGTGATGCTAGCATCGCGGCAACTAAAGCAGCGGCGGGGAATGACTGACGTTTCCCATTTGGATTATCACGTTAAATGCACTCTTGGTATCGTTGCCGAGTATTGTACGGTCGTCGTAGACAAGTAGCTCCACGACAAATACTCGTGACAGACAGGAAGGGCCTGGCTCGCCAGGCCTTTTTCTTACCTAGCCAACTCCTCACGACTAAATGCTGTGCTATACTGCTCGCGCGATCGGTTTTCCTTCCAAATGAATCAATGATGTTTCAAGGAGGGGGGCCTCACAAATGAGGCACGTAATAGGCTTGATGGTCGCAGTCGGTTTTTTCGCAGTGCAGGCAAGCATTGCGCTAGCCACACCGAATCCCGATACAGGGCCTGGCTGTGGGCTTGGCAAGAAATTGTGGGAGGGCTGGAAAGGTCAGAAGCAAATTGTCCCACAAGTGTTCATGGCCAGCACCAATATGACCGGCAGCTACTCATTCTCTATTAGTTCAGGAACTTCTGGCTGTAGTAATGACGGAAGAATATGGGATAGCGAGAGGGCTAGCCTTTTCATTGGAATCAATTACGCCAGCCTTACTGAGGACATGGCTCGTGGAGGTGGCGAGCACCTCGCGTCGTTGGCAACTCTCATGCACGTGCCGTTGGAATATCAGCCTGAATTCTTTGCGGTGGCCCAAGAGCGTTTTCCTTCCTTGGTCAAGGGAGGGGAAGATGATCCGGTCGTGATTGCGGAAGCTCTCCAAAAAACTATAATGACTCATCCCGTCCTTGCCACGCTGCAGATCATGCAGTGACCGACCCTCCTATCTCCACAAGGTTTGCCCCGGTCAACCTCAGGATCGTAGGCGCCTTGTGCGGTCAAGCAATCAGTGGGCTATCGCCGAGATTTTTCTGGTCATCATCATTTATTTATTGTATAAAATATCAAAAGCGTTTGAATAACGCGACCTCGCTTAAATTCACATTGCAAAGGAGGGTTGTATATGCGCAAGGGACATATCGTAGCTTTGGTTGCAATGGCAATTCTTGGAGCGCAGCCCAGTATGGTGTTGGCTGCGGGGATTGCTGACATGGGTCCTGGGTGTGGTCTTGGGAAGGAGCTCTGGCGGGATCAGAATACCGATGCGTGGGGAAAGCAGGTCTTGATTTCCACAACCAACAACACCGTCTTGCCGTTTCAGGCATTCGGGATCACGTCACAGACTATGGGCTGTAAAAACGGTGGGAAATTCTGGGTAGAGTATAAAACAAACATGTTTGCCCAGTTGAATTTCGAGAACCTGTCCCAAGAAATGGCACAGGGGCAGGGCGAACACCTGGCCTCGTTGGCGACGCTGATGGGTGTTCCAACTGAGCACCAAGCTGAATTTTTTGCCATGACTCAAGAAAAATACACAACGTTGGTGGAGGCGGGTGAGGCCTCGCCAGTCGCGATGATCAAAGCCTTAAATAACGCGGTTGCTACTCATCCGGTTTTGGCGGAAGTCTCTGCGCAGTAGCTTCAAAGATTGGTGGAGGGCCCCCATGACAATATGGGGGCCCTTCTTGTTTTCAGGCGTAGGGGTTACGGTTCCCCTATTCGTTCTCGCCGTTACTCAGTCGGCAAGTGCAACGCCCATCCCCGATCATTCTTATCTAAGCGAGCTTATTCAGAGAGCAAGTCAAACTAAGTTGGCTGAATCACGCGAGTGGCATCTACTCCTCCACTACAGGAAAAATGTTTTCGGCGGTTACACGAGCGAAGCGGATGATCCGCAGTTTTTTCTCTCTCCAACCGGTCGGACTGATCCGCAAGCCGAACTCGATGGCACCATAAATGCGTTCTTCTCGACGGAGCATGTCGGGAGTTCGAAGCAACCTGCTCAATGCGCTTTCATCGCGCGCTATTATTGGCTGAAGTCAGAGTTACAGATCGACGATCTCAAGCTTCCCGCTCAGACCTGTGAACGATTTGACCAATGGATCGCTGAACTGAACGCTGATTCCATCACTCTCATCTTCGCTTCGGCTTTTCTCAGCAATCCAGCATCAATGTTCGGCCATACATTCTTGAGAATTGATCAAAAAGGTCAAACTGAACAGACGCGCCTCCTTGCCTACACGATTAACTACGCGGCGGATGTTCCCGCAGATGCGGGGGTGTGGTATCCCATTAAAGGGATTTTCGGAGGATTCAAAGGCTATTTTTCTACGCCACCCTACTACCTCAAGGTGCAGGAGTATCGGGACATTGAAAATCGTGACATCTGGGAATATCGTTTAAACTTCTCGGAACATCAGTTAAGGCGGTTACTCGAGCACGCATGGGAATTGGGCAGCACGTATTTTGACTATTTTTTTCTTAAGGAGAACTGTTCCTACCATATTCTCTCCCTCTTTGAATATGCGGACCCGACTCTTCATTTGACGGACCGATTCCATGCGTGGACGGTACCGGCGGATACCGTTCGGCTCGTAGTGGCTCAACCAGGACTTGTTAAGGAGACGATGTACCGACCCTCACGAAGAACAGTGATTCAACGGAAGCGCGAACGGCTTTCAGTTGAAGAACATCAATTGTTTGTTGATATCACGGAACAGGTTGGGTCGACAAAACAAGAGGCATTCGTCAGGCTACCGATCCAAAGACAAGCCTTCCTTCTTGATGTTACGTCCGACTACCTGCGTTATCAAAGCGAGACGGACAAATCCCATGCGTCCGTTTACAAAGAACAAAACCGAGCTGTTCTCGCCGCCCGAAGCGCTCTCAGAATCCCGTCAGAGGATCTAAAGATCGATCCATTTTCCAAACAGCCTGACCTTGGTCACGGCACATCACGTGCAAGTGTAGGGGCCGGGTGGCGCAACAACGATACGTTTGAGGAGTTGGCGATCCGGGCTGCTTACCATGACCTCCTGGATCCTGAGATTGGCCATACACAGGATGCACAGGTCGAAATCGCATCAGTGAGCGTTCGACACTACAACCGGGCCGATCAGACCAGGGTTGAACAGGTCACACTGGTCAATATGATGTTACTCTCGCCGATGGACTCGCTGTTCCATGGGCTCTCGTGGAAGATCAATGCCGGTATGAACACGATTCGCTTCGGTAGATGTCAACTCTGCAGTAACGGAGTGCTGAATGGTGGCATCGGGGCAGCGAAGGAATCTCACTGGCTCAAACGGGAAGTTGTCTTTGCCTTCGCAGAGGCAGAGGCTGACTATAGCCGTGCGTATCAAGAGGACTATCGCGTCGGCGGCGGGGGAACAGGGGGGATGCTGGCCGATGTTTCGGACCACTGGAAAATTATGGCCACTGGCTCATATTTGAAGTACCCACTGGGGGAGAAGTCCGACGATATCCGATGGTTCGTCGGGTCGCGCTATACGCTCATGCAGAATTGGGCGGTCAGGCTGGAGTACAATCATCGTGATCGCGATAACGATGTCGTCTTTTCCGTCCAAGCGTTCTTCTGAGACGACCATTCGCCCGCCCCTTGCTCGCGGGAGAGAGTCCTGCTACAAGTGTGCCCGTACGAGTCTCGGGAAGCGTCATGATTCAGTCCATTGAGCCAACCGGCCAACGATCCACGAGCACCTCCAGTCAGCCGCTTGCGCCCCATCCGCCGTTGAACCAGTACTACGAGAAAAATGAGATCAGGCAAGGGTTTCTCAACGAACTCTTCAATCGCACGGCTAACCAGTATCGCAATATCGATAAGGCCACTGGTTTGGGCTCCGGGCTCTGGTATCGCCGCAAGGCCTTGAGGCAGGCGGGGCTCAAGCTTAGTATGCATGTCCTCGATGTCGCCTGCGGGCCTGGATTAGTCACGCAAGGTGCCCTCGATGTGGTGGGATCCTCAGGCTCGGTGATCGGCCTCGATCCGAGTATCGGCATGCTGCGCGAAGCGCAAAAGGGTTCCTGTCGCACTTTGGTTCGTGGCGTGGGCGAGCATTTACCCTTTCCCGATAATCACTTCGATTTTCTGAGCATGGGTTATGCCCTGCGGCATGTTCCAGATCTCAAGACCGCTTTTGCGGAATACTACAGAGTACTCAAGCCCGGTGGGATTGTGTTGCTGCTCGAAATCTCCCGTCCCAAGTCTGCCGCACTCCTGACGCTTTCGCGGTTTTATATCAAGACGGTGTTGGGAGTGGCATTTTCGGCTACGACGGGCAATCGCGACATGCAGACGCTAATGGCATATTGGTGGGATACGACGGAGTACTGTGTGCCGCCGAAGGATATTCTTGGCGCACTCAAGGACATTGGGTTTAGCGACTGTACGTTGAAGGAATTGGGAACGGGGCTGCTGCGAGACTATCGCGCGGTGAAACCGCAAAAGGCCTAGGCTGTGTCGGAGTCTGCCTCGTTCGAACAGGATGTCGCAAAGCTGATTGTCGAGACGCTCAAGCTCAAGGTCGATCCGGCGACTATACAGCCTGAGGCAGCTCTGTTCCGCGACGGGCTCGGCCTCGATTCGATCGATGCATTAGAACTCTCGCTGGCCATTTCACAAACTTACGGCTATCAGCTCAAGTCGAGCGATCCGGAGATCAATGCCATCTTTTCGTGCCTACGAACGTTAACCAAGGCGATTGAGAAGAACCGTACGAAGTGATGCGCGATGTGGTGCCATGTCAGACGCCCCGCTAATCGGTTCCTATCGTCCGGACGACGTGCTAGCGTGGGAGCTGGATGGTCCCCGCACCGCGCGCCAGTTTCTTGTCGACGTGTCCTGCCTCGCCAAGTCGCTTCCCGATCGGCCCGCGGTTCTCAATCTCGCGATAAGCCGCTATGAGTTTCTGGTGGGATTTGCCGCCGCGATTCTGCGGCGTCAGTTGACGTTACTCCCACAAAGCCGGGCTCCCCAGACCCTTCGCCGCATTGCTGGCGACCATCCCGACAGCTACATCCTGACAGATCGGGATGAAACGATCGAGGGGATCGAGTCCGTTTCGATCCAACAACGGAGAGACCGATTCCCCTGGCTAGGGGAAATTCCGAGGATCCCTTTGAGCCAGGTCGTGGCGATCGCGTTCACGTCGGGGAGTACTGGTCATCCGGTGCCCAACAAGAAAACGTGGGGGGCGTTAACTGCCGTGGCTCACGCAACTGGGTATAGGCTCGGCATCAAAGGTGGCGAGCGCATCGCGGTGGTGGCGACCGTTCCGCACCAACATATGTTTGGGCTGGAAGCTTCCGTGATGTTGCCAGTCATGCACGGGTTGGTCATGCATGCCGGGCGACCTCTCTTTCCGCCTGATATCCGGTGCGCCTTGGCCGATGTGACGGGTCAACGGATCCTCGTGACCACGCCATTGCATCTACGCGCTTGTGTCACAGAAGGGATAAGAGTTTCACCCGTTGCACTGATCCTATCCGCCACCGCTCCTCTTTCTCGTGCATTGGCGCAAGAGGCCGAACAGCATTTTCACACCGAAGTACATGAAATTTTCGGTTTTGCCGAAGCCGGCAGTGTGGCCGAACGACGTACAATCGACGGCGATCTGTGGCGACCATTAGACGGCGTGCGCATAGTGCAGGGCCAGACGTCGTGGATGGTGCATGCTGAGTATCTTCCGGCTCCGGTCTCGGTACCGGACCGCATCACGGTTGATGCGCAGGGGATGTTCGTCTTCCACGGTCGGGGAGCGGACCAGGTGAACATTGCCGGTCATCGTGTGTCGCTCGGCGACTTGAATCAAAAGTTGTTGGAGATCGACGGTGTTAAAGACGGTGTCTTCTTTTTGCCTGAGGAAGGGGCCGATCTTGTTACAAGGCTCATGGCGTTTGTCGTGGCTCCAGGAAAGACCAGCGAGGAGATTCAGCGCGCCTTGCGGACGCACATTGATCCGGTGTTTCTGCCTCGCCCGTTAGTCTGTGTGCCCAGTCTGCCCCGGAATGCCACCGGCAAATTACCACGTGAATGGGTCAGTGAGCTGGTCCGGCAGTGGCTGGCAAGGCAGCACCATGGTGCATGAGCGCGTGCTGTCGATCGGGCACGATCATCCGGCGCTCGCGGGACACTTCCCCGGCTATCCCGTCGTGCCCGGCGTAGTGCTAATGAACGAAGTGATCGAGACGTTGCGTCGCGGATCGGCGACTTTACTGGTGGTAACAGGTCTGCCGATGGTGAAGTTTTCCTCTCATCTCAGGCCGGGTGAGGTCGTGACCATACGCGTGGACGAGGAGGGAGCCGGTCTGGCCTCATTTTCCTGCCAGGTGGAAGCGCGTCTCATTGCGTCTGGCGCAATTGAGTTCACGTCTGGCACAGAGGCGCAAGTGGAACGGACGTGAGTCTTGCCTGGCAACAGCAGCAGGAGCGCGGCAGCCGCACCAGCATTCGAATGATGGCATGGGTGGCGCAGTCGCTTGGCCGCCCGGTTGCGCGGACGCTGCTGTACCCGATTTGTGTCTACTTTTTTCTGGGCTCAGGAGTAGCCCGTCGGGCGATCAGGCGATTTCGCGAGCAGGTCCTTGATAGTCCCGTCAGTTGGCGCGATCTCATTCGCCATTATCATGTGTTTGCCTCAACGATTCTTGACCGGGTCTATTTCCTGCGCGGACGATTCGATCTATTCGAGATTCAGGTGCATGGTCTAGACGCGCTCGACCGTGAGCTGGCCAAAGGGCGTGGCTGTGTGCTTTTGGGGTCGCACCTCGGAAGTTTCGAAGTGTTTCGTGCGGTGGGACTCTCTCGCCAGCACATCGAGATCCGAGTTCTCATGGACGAGGAGAATGCGCCTTTGATGCGTGAACTGATTCAGGAGTTGAACCCCTCCGCAGCTGAAACGGTCATCCAGATCGGTGGGACGGATACGATGTTGCAAGTGAAAGAATGTCTCGATAGGGGTGGTGTGGTCGGCATTATGGGTGATCGTGTGATGCAGGACGATCAGGCTGTTGTCTGTAATTTCTTGGGCCGTGAAGCTCGGTTTCCGACCGGAGCGATGCGATTGGCCCATGCTGTCCGTGCTCCTGTGGTCCTGTTTTTCGGGCTCTACCGGGGAGGGAATCGGTATGAGGTGTACCTTGAGTCTTTCAGTGAAGCGGTGCAGCTTTCGCACGAACAGCGGACCACTGATTTGAAGCAGTGGACGCAACGGTACGCCGGTCGGCTTGAGGCCTTCTGCCTCCGCGCATCGGACAATTGGTTTAACTTTTATGAGTTTTGGAACGATTCGCACTAGCTGGGTTTTTCCGATGTGCACTCTGCTGCTAGCTGGGGGCGTAGCTAGCGCGGGTGTCGAGAGTTCGCCAGTTCATGGCGATCGTTCGAGCAATACCTGGACTGTCGAGCAGGTCGTGGCCTCGTTGAAGGAAGGACGAGAATCTACAGTGTCGTTTGAAGAAGCGACATACTCGTCATTGCTGACCGAGCCGTTGATCGTGCGCGGCACACTGCGCTTCACGCCCCCATCAACATTGGAGAAGGAAGTGGTGGAACCGTACCGAGAACGCTATGTCATTGAAGGAGACCAGGTGACCTTCGAGAGTGAAAGGAAGCACGTGAAGAAAACTATTTCACTGGAAGACTATCCGGCCTTGCGCGGCGTTGTCGAAGCTTTTCGGGCCAGCTTCACGGGCGATGTGGCGGAACTGAAGAAGATCTATGAAATCACGCTCGAGGGCACCAGTCGTCACTGGACGTTGCTCCTTCGTCCACACGACCCGGCCGGGAAATCCATGGTCGATTATGTGTTGTTCTCAGGGTCTGAGGGGCGCATTGCCACCATCGCAATCCGAGCGCCAGACGGTGACCGCTCGGTGATGACCCTACGCCGTGGACAATCCAGATGAGAACCGCGCAGTGGCCAGTTCTCGTCTGGGTCGTGCTCATCATCGGCGCATGTTGGCTTACCGCGACCCGCCTGTCGATCCATAGCGAACTCAGCGACCTGCTTCCCGAAGGGACCACCGCTACGCAACGGCTGTTGCTGACCCAAGTGCGCTCGGGCTTGGCCGGTCGGCTGATGCTCCTGGCCATTGAGGGCTCGCCCCAGGATGAATTAGCCAGACTCAGCAAAGCGCTGGGCGAAGGGCTGCGAGAGCACCCTCAGATCGATTTCGTGGGCAATGGAATGCAGGCGCTGTCGACTGAAGAGAGACAGGTCTTGTTTCGCTCGCGTTATCTCCTGAGCCGTACGGCAAGTGCCGATTCCTTTTCCTCCGACTCGTTGCACGTCGCCCTCGAACAACGGCTCGACGATCTGCGTTCTCCTCTCGCCCCGATGATTAAGGAATATATTCCGAGCGATCCCACAGGGGAGTTTCTCGGGATCCTTCAGTCGTGGTCTGGATGGGAGGCGCCCGCAATACATCGCGGAGTCTGGATGTCGGCCGATCGCCATCGTGCGTTGTTGGTGGTCGAAACTAAAGCTGCCGGGTTCGATGCCGATGCGCAGGAAGTGATTCAACAGGATATCCAGGCGTCGTTTCAACGTGTGCTCAATGAGTCGTCACCATCGGCTCGGTTGCTCATGAGCGGCCCTGGCGTGTTTACGGTCGAAGTCCAGCGAACGATTGAGCGGGAAGTGTGGTGGCTCTCGACAGTGGCAGCCACGTTGGTGTTCCTCTTTCTCTATACCAGCTATCGATCCATGACGCTGGTGTTGCTCAGCCTGATTCCACTCTCGAGCGGGATCCTGGCCGGTATGGTCGCGGTGAATAGTTGGTTCGGGTTTGTTCACGGCATCACATTGGGATTCGGCATTACACTGTTGGGTGTGGTCGACGATTACCCCATCCATTTGTTCAGTCATCTGAGCCAGCGAGATACTGCCCAGGCGAGTATGCGGGCGATCTGGCCGACTATGCGTCTCGGCGTGCTGACCACGGCTATTGGGTTTTCGGCCCTGCTGCTTGCCGGTTTTCCCGCCTTGGCGCAACTGGGACTCTTCGCCCTGACCGGCCTCGGTACCGCGGCGCTGGTGACTCGATGGGTGCTGCCGGTCTGTATTCCTGCCGGTTTTGTCCCACGGGAGATTCGGTCCGATCTGGTTGGAATGTTGGCGCATCTGTCCAAGGCAAAGGTTGTGGTACCGGTGGCGGTCGTTCTTGCGACAATCGTGCTGATATGGTCAGATACGCCTCTGTGGGAAGAAGATCTAGCGAAGATTAGCCCGGTCTCTGAGGAGAAGAAGCAATTCGATCAGCAACTGCGCGGTGAAATGGGTGCGCCGGATGTGCGGGACCTCCTGGTGATCGAGGCGCCGACGCAAGAAGATCTGTTGCAGCGGAGTGAAACGATGATGCCGAAGCTGGATGGTCTTCGAGACACAGGTGCCTTGGCGGGATACGACTTGGTGTCGCGCTACGTGCCCAGCCAGCGCGTGCAACGACAGCGACAGCAGGCCTTGCCTGACCCTGCCGTGTTGGAGGCCCGGCTCCGCGAGGCGGTGAGAGGATTGCCGTTTGCGCCCGGCCTGTTCGCTCCATTCCTGGCTGGGATCGAGGCGGCCCGCAGCCAACCATTAGTCGATCGCGCCTCATTCCAGGGAATGCCATTGGGCCTTAAGATCGAGGCGTTGATGATGGAACATCACGGACGATGGCTGGCGGTCGCGCCGTTGCGAGGTGTTGCCGATCGGCAGGGGCTGAAGGCGACGGTGGCCGACTGGGGAGAGGCGGCGGTCGCCTATGTGGATCTCAAGGAAGAGTCCAACCGGCTGATGAGAGAGTATCGAGACCGGACGGTGCAGTTGCTCGGATGGGGAGTGGTTGCCATTGCGGCGGCCTTAGGAATTGGATTGAAGTCTTCGCAACTCTGGCGCGTACTCCCCCCGATTGGCGCCGCCCTCATCGTGGTGACTGGAATTGTGAACCTGTCCGGTGAATCGTTATCATTGTTTCATGTCGCGACCTTGCTCTTAGTGATCGGTCTCGGCCTCGATTACGCGCTGTTCTTCAATCGTCCAGAGGACCAGGGCGGAGAACGACGCCGGACGGTCTTCGGGTTGCTGGTCTGCAGCACCACGACCATTCTAGTGTTCGGAGTGCTCGCATTTTCGAAGATTCCTGTGCTGCATGCGATCGGCCTGACGGCAGCGTGTGGATCCCTGTGCTGTTTCCTCTTTGCGGGCTTCTTAGCCGAACAGGATTCCCACGTTGTCTAACATGCAACTCATGGCGCCCTTGACCCTGACGGCCTATACCCTCGTCACGACCAACGGTCGTGGCGTGGGGCCTGTCCTTCAAGCTTTGCATGAGCGGCGCTCGGGATTAAACCGCTGCGACTTCGAAGATGTTTCCCTCAAGACCTATATCGGGCGGGTCGAAGGTCTTGAAGATTTTTCGCTCGGGAATGAGTTAGAGCGATTCGATTGCCGCAATAACCGGCTCGCCTGGCTCGGGTTGCAGCAAGATGGATTCATGGTGGCGGTGGCGGAAGCGAAGCAGCGCTATGGCGCCCATCGCGTCGCTGTCGTCATGGGCACCAGCACCTCGGGTATCCTGGAAACGGAGCATGCCTATCAGGCACGAGACCTCGCCGGTTCGTTCCCGGCTTGGTATACCTCGCGGTATCGCTACACACACAATATGTTTTCTCTGGGCCACTTCGTGCGAGCCTGTCTGGGTTTGCGCGGACCCGCGATGGTGATTTCGACTGCCTGTTCGTCCAGCGCGAAGGTGTTTGCGACGGCCGATCGCTTGTTGCGCGCCGGCCTGTGCGATGCCGCCATTGTCGGTGGTGTCGATAGCCTCTGCTTGACCACATTGTATGGGTTCTCGGCGCTTCAGCTACTCTCGACGAGTCCCTGTCGTCCCTGCGACGAAGACCGCGATGGGCTCTCGCTGGGCGAGGCCGCGGGATTTGCGCTGTTGGAATCCAGCACGTGCGTCAGTCGACGGGGGGCGGTCGCGCTGTTGGGATATGGCGAGAGTACCGATGGCTACCATATGTCCCATCCCCATCCGGAAGGAACCGGAGCAATCAGGGCAATTCAGGATGCGCTCGGACGGGCCGGTCTGCTGCCCAGGGATATCGACTATGTCAATCTGCATGGCACGGCGACCAGAGTCAACGACGCCGTGGAAGACAAGGTCGTCTCCGGCATCTTTGGGCGCACGACTCCCTGCAGTTCGACAAAGGGTTGGACCGGACACACGCTTGGTGCTGCGGGGATCACAGAGGCGTTGATTTCGCTGCTCTGCCTGAAGCACGGCTTTCTGCCGGGCACGCTCAATTGTGAACGGATCGATCCGACTCTGCAGAGCCAAATTCTGCGTGACAATGAATTGCGCCCGATTCGACGGGTTCTCAGCAATATATTTGGATTTGGTGGGAACAATTGCAGTCTGATCCTGGGGACGCTCCAATGAACGTGAGCATTCAAGGCATCGGTCTTCTGTCGGCAGGACTTGAAGGATGGCGCGCCGGTCGTGCGGTGTTGGCCGGTACCGAGCCATTTGCGCCTGCCGCGGTTCCCGATCCTGAGGCGGCACTGTTGCCTCCGAACGAACGACGACGGAGCAGTGACTGTGTCCGCTGGGCTGTGCATGTTGCGAAGGAAGCGATCGTGCAATCTGGCTTGGATCCGCGCGAGGTCTCCACGGTTTTTGCTTCATCAGGCGGTGAAACCGGGGCGCTTAATGCGATCTGTCGCATCCTGGCAACGACGGATCGAGTGATTTCGCCCACGCTATTCCATCAATCGGTACACAATACGGCTGCCGGCTATTGGAGCATTGCCACAGCCTGCCAGCAATCGTCGACCGCGCTGTCCTGTTACGATGATTCATTTGCCGCTGGTCTGCTCGAAGCCATCACCCTTGTATGCATGGAGCAATGTCCGGTGTTGCTAGTTGCCTACGATCTGGCTGTGCCTGCTCCGCTTAACGAAGCCCGCCCGATTGCCGCAGGTTTTGCCGTTGCGCTCGTGTTGGCTCCGCCATCAGGTTCGTCTCTGACCAGTATTCATATGCGTGTCGAAGAGGTACAGCAAGAAGGCACATGCAGCCTGCGAAACACCGCGTTGGAGCGAGTACGACTGGACAACCCCGCTGCCCGATCACTGCTTCTTCTGAGCGCGATTGCCGGTGGCGGCTCACAGACCGTCAGTCTAAGCCTGCTTGATAGCCAACAGCTCATCCTGGACCTTGATCCATGCCACGATTGACCAAAGAAGAACTATGCACATTTCTTCCCCATGAAGGAACGATGCTTCTGATTGATCAAGTGGAGTCGTGGGATGACAGGACTATTCAGTGTCGCACGCGGTCGCATCACGATCTGACGAATCCTTTGCGGCATGGCACTCGACTCGAAGCAGTAGCAGGACTGGAATATGCGGCCCAGGCGATGGGAGTCCACGTGGGCCTTCTCAACCAGACGCGATCGATGGAGGAATGGATCGGCTATATCGGGGGTCTGCGAGATGTGGTGTTCGATGTAGACCACCTCGACGAGTGCCCATCGGAGCTCACGATTAATGCTACACGCGTGTTGGATGGCGACGACAGTTTCATGTATCAGTTTTCAATTTCGTCTGAAGGCCAAGCTGTGATGACAGGTCGGGCATCTCTTTTCCTGAAACATGGAAAATCATGATGCAGAAGCGCGCACTAGTTACACGAGGGAGTAGTATCATTGGGTCCGCCGTCTGTACTCAGTCGGCGGCAGACACGTTTTCCATGATCGTGCATGTACACGGCATTCTTCACGCGCAAAAGGTCCATGTAATATGCAGGGATTAAAACCAGAGAATGTATCGCTCCTTGACGAATTCGATGAACACATGATGCGGATGCGGCAAGAATATTTTCCTGCGCTATTTGCAGACAAGTTTTTTAGCGAGGCCCTTGCTTTAATAGCCTGCAGCGCGTGGATACGTGCCTTTCGTGCAATGAGATCATGACGTAATGGGTACGAGAGCTTAACCCGGCAGGGGACTTCGGCATTCTATGAGACCAACCACAAAGTTTCATCTCGTACTCATCAAACCCTCTCACTACGATGACAATGGCTACGTGATTCAGTGGATCCGTTCAGCCATTCCATCGAATACCCTCGCTATCTTGAACGGTCTCGCCCTCGACAGCGCGAGGCGCAACGTATTGGGTGACAGCGTCACAATCGAAATAGATGCGTATGATGAAACGAACACCGTAATTCCTATTAAATCAATTATTCGAAAGATGGCAGGCCAGTTTGGCATGGTTGGCCTTGTTGGTGTGCAGACAAATCAGTTCCCGCGCGCGGTTGATGTGGCGGAGCACTTTAGGAGAGCGAAAATTCCAGTTGTCATTGGTGGGTTTCATATCAGTGGATGCCTCGCTATGCTGCCCAAACTCCCCCGAGAAATTCAAGCCGCCAGCGATAAAGGTATTAGCCTCTTTGCTGGTGAGGCGGAGGGTCATTTGGACGAGGTCTTGCTCGATGCTTACGCAGGAAGGTTAAAACCCATTTATAACTTCATGGACGAGCTCCCAGGTCTGGAGGGCTCCCCGCCTCCTTTTTTGCCTGCCCGGATCGTGAAGAACACATTCCGCCGACTGACCAGCTTTGATGCAGGAAGAGGGTGTCCCTTCCAGTGTAGTTTTTGCACCATTATAAATGTACAGGGGCGAAAATCACGCTTCCGCTCGCCGGATGACATTCAAAACATTATTCGAGCCAATCTGCGACAGGGGATCGGACGGTTTTTCATTACGGATGATGATTTCGCTCGCAATAAAAACTGGGAGCCGATCCTCGACCGATGCATAAAAATGCGAGAGGAGGAAGGCCTGCCTATCTCCTTTACCGCCCAGGTCGATGTCCGCTCGTATAAAATCCCGCGATTCGTCGAAAAATGCGCCAGGTCTGGATGCAAAAACATTTTCATTGGGCTGGAAAGCCTCAATCCCGACTCCCTTGCTGGGGCAAAGAAGCATCAAAATCAAATCTCGGAATACCGCAAGATGCTTCAGACTTGGAAAAACCATGGCTGCACGACTATTGCCGGGTACATCTTGGGGTTTCCAACGGACACACGAGAATCCATCGTACGCGACATTGAAATCATCAAGAAAGAGCTTCCGCTGGACGGTCTTGAATTCTTCTGTCTGACCCCTCTGCCAGGCTCAGAGGACCATCGGAATCTCTATGAACGTGGCACGTGGATTGAGCCGGATATGAATAAATATGATTTGGAACATGTCACAATGGCACATCCCTCCATGTCCATGGGGGAGTGGCAATTAGCCTACCGTAACGCCTGGAAGCAATATTACACACTGGACCATATTGAAACGGTGCTTCACCGTGCCTTGACTAAAGACCAAGACGTGTACAAGGTGATGTTCTTGCTGCTCTGCTTAGCGGGTAGCATCGCTCTGGAAGGGGTTCACCCGCTCGATGCCGGGATGTTCCGACGCAAAGTTCGTACGATGCGCAGGCCCGACATGCCACTTGAGAGTCCTTTGAAGTTTTACCCGCGCAGGGTGTGGGAGATCTTATCGACAAGTGTTCGATGGATGAATCTGCTTTGGAGGTTCCACCGAATCTGTCAACGAGTGAGATTGCGACCTCATCCGCCAAAAGAGAGAGATCTCGCAATGACTCCGGTAGATGAACAGCATGATGAGGTTTTTACCTTGCTGCAAATATATCGCGCCAACATTCCCATTAGTCATATCTCTAAATAGACAATTACCTCTGATCATAGATGGCGGGGGCTGGCATCTCTTTTCCTGAAGGACGAACAAGCATGAGGCAGAAGCGCGCGCTCGTGACAGGAGGCAGTGGCGCTATCGGATCGGCCATAGCCAAACGACTGGCGGCGGATGGGTATGCCGTGGTTGTGCATGCCTATCGGCGCCCTGAATCGGCTGAGCAAGTGGTCGAGAAGATTCGGGCTGATGGCGGGTCGGCATCGAGTGTCCGTTTCGATATTATCGATGGGGGTGCCACGCGCTATGCACTCGAAACGCTGCTGAACGATGGACCGATCCAAGTCATCGTCAACAACGCCGGCCTTCACGACGATGCGCCCATGGCCGGCATGACCAGCGAACAATGGACGAGAGTCATCGATCTTTCGCTCAATGGATTTTTCAATGTGACGCAACCGCTGTTGCTGCCGATGATCGGTACGCGCTGGGGGCGAATCGTGTCCATCTCTTCGTTAGCGGGCATAACTGGTAACCGTGGTCAGACGAACTATGCTGCGGCAAAGGCTGGGTTGCACGGGGCGAGCAAATCATTAGCGATCGAATTGGCTTCACGGGGCATCACCGTCAATGTCGTCGCCCCCGGTTTGATCGAATCGCCGGCCACAAGAGACGCGTTTAAACCGGAACAGATCGAAGCGTTGGTACCGATGAAACGAGTGGGTACGCCGGATGAAGTCGCGGCGCTGGTTTCGTTCCTCGCCTCTCAGGAAGCCGGATACATTACAGGCCAGATCATTGGTGTTAACGGAGGTATGGCGTGACACAGCCGCGCGATCTCGCCCGTTCTTACTGGGTCGTCATTCCGGCCTACAACGAAGCCGAGACGGTGCGCGATGTGACGATGCGCGCTCGGCAACAATGTGCCAATGTGATCGTGGTGGACGATGGATCCACCGATGACACATTTCGTGCCGTTGGTGGTCTTGATGTGACCGTCCTCCGCAATGAAGAGAATTGCGGGAAGGCTGGGAGCCTCTCACGTGGATTCGAACATGCGTTGGCGCAAGGGGCCATTGGCGTGATCACGCTGGATGCCGACGGGCAACATGCGCCGGAAGAGATTCCCTTCTTCATGAAGCAGTCTCTGGATGATCCAAGCGCATTTCTCGTTGGGGCCCGTCGGCGCGATCAACGAAGAGTTTCATTTTGGCGGTATGGGGCAAACCGAATCGCCGATTTCTGGATCGGCTGGGCTGCGGGGCAGCCGATCGAAGACAGCCAATCGGGATTTCGGCTGTATCCGGCCGGGTTGCTGCGAGAGGTGACGCTCAAACATGATCGAGGCCGGAGCTTCGTCTTTGAAAGTGAAATGGTGATCGAAGCGACCAGACAGGGATGGGTTTGTCAAAATGTATCGATCAGCGTCAGGCTTCGAGCGGGTCCCCGTCCCAGCCATTTCCGGCCCGTGTTGGATATTGTGCGGATAACACGGATGGTGGCGTGGAAATTACTCTCGCGAGGCATGTACCCAGCAGGACTCTATCGAGCGCTCAGAGGTCGGAACTTCGTGGGAACTAGTGACGGGCCTGCGGCGATGAGTTGAGGATGGTTCCCCCCACCAACCAAATGTTAAATATATGTTGCCGCTTGCCTAGGGGTAAACGGTCAATTGGGTTTTCCGGCGCCGCCGAGCTCTCGCTGGATTGAAACATTCAGATTCCGAATCCAGCTATTATAGTTTTTATGGATCGTTCGTTTTTTCTCGTCGTACTGAAGATTTTGGCTGCTGATGTATACAATGCTGTACGAATTGGTGTCATAAGGAATATTCACAATCGCTTCATGTTCTCGAAGGTGTAGAGTAGCGACAATTAGGCCTGGCTTTTCCACTCGCATTTCCCATCCATGCTTAGAGGCAGCAACTGTAATGGCTCTTGTAACTTCATTTAGTGAAAGCGAACGATCTGCAGAGATAGGGATAGCTGTTTCTTTAATGTCATAAATGGGGGCGCCAGCTCGGCACCCACCAAGTGCCACTAGAACTAGACAGGTTATCGCGATCCTCTTTAGGAAAAGTTGCTTCATCGCTGCCCCTCCTCTCGATAAGTTCGATCCGACTGAAAACTGCCTGCTTTTAGTCCGATTGGCTGCTCCAGGTCAAGCCGACGGACTGAGGTCTCCATTATCTGTGTCGGCCTGTATTCGTGCTTCAGGACATAGTCGAGTAATGCCTCCAAGATCGACAGGTTTGCCGGACACATGCCTTTCTGATTCCATTTAGACATCGCGTCGGGAAACACCTGATCCTTCGCGTACACGAATTCAGAGGGATGACAGTAAAATACAAGGTGGCGCGATCGGCGGCCGATCCAGCGGATCATGCGTTGGACTATCGGTAGACCGAGCGTTCGCAGCGTCGCCATGTTGATCGGAAAGAGGCATGAGGACGGAGGGACTTCGATCAAGGAACTTTCCCCTGGTGCTGCCAAATTGTCTCGCGAGGGCCGATACGGTTCAAGTGAGGACCAGAAGTATTTCAGATAGTGGACCCGTCCGAATCCCATGTCGAATCGCCTGGCCGGGATGGAGGAATCATACCGATAACCTTCGTGTTCGAGAGCACGGAGGGTGGTCTCGCCGATCGAGAGATTGGGTGCCCGAAAGACGACGGGACGAATTCCGGCGGCCTTTTCTACTGCGTCGGTTGCCTGATGGATCCACCGGCGTTGTTGCTCATAGCCGGTACTACGGAAGTCCTCATCCTCCTCCAGCCCTCCGTGGGCCCATCCGTGTGTTCCCAACTGGTGCCCTCGGTCGCGACAGTTTCGGACTAAATGTGGGTACGCTTCCGCAAAGCGGCCGGCGAAGAAGATTGTCCCCTTGAGGTGAATTCGATCACAGAAGGCTAACAGCATTTCGAGTCCGACCTGAGAACCGGGCACCCAATCACAGTCGATCGTGAAGTAAAACTGCAGGGGAAGGGTCTTGCCATCCCCGTTCCCATTGGCGAGGTGTTGACCGTTGCCGTTACCCGTGAACATGATGAATGATTCCTGGCATGATAGAGACACCCAGTACACGGTGAGAAGACAATGAATGAGGCAGCATGGATTGGGATCAGTCTGAAGTGATAAGTCCCTCGATTTCGACCAGCAGTTCCTTGCGACAGAGCTCTCCCTGCAGGAACAAGACCTGCTCTGAGGACAATGGGCCGCTGCGAAGGGCCGCACGGACCTTGGCCAGGTGGGCCGCATTCCGCACATAGACTTTGTAGAGGGCCTCGTTCTGTGCGCCGGTAAATTGTATGCGCGCTGCGCCCTCGGCATGACCGAGCAAAGTCCTGAGATTCTGCATCGTTTCGTGAGTCTGTTCCTCCGGAAGCCCCACATGCCGGCTGCTATGTCCTACCACGCTCGCCATTCCGGCAATATAGAGTTGTGAGCGGGTCTCAGATCGATAAAAGGTTGCGCGGGCAAACGACGGGCTGCGCGGTCCGTAGATGGTTGGATACTCATAGGCATTCAGTTGTCGAGGGTTGCCGAGATGCGTGGCCGGATGCTTGCCGGCGAGAATGTATACCTGAAGAGGACCAGATCTCGTTCCCACAGCGGTGCCGGCCGGAAGAGATTCTGGAAAGTCTTGGAAAAACTCCGTCAGGGCCTGGTACCGTCCGACACAGAATTGTCGATATCGCTCAAGACCCTGCGATTCCTCGTTGATGCGAGGGAAATAATTCCATGCGCGCCAGAGGTGCGGGTAGCCGAGCCCGCGCAACTGGTGAAGTAATTTCCGATACGCTGCGCAGGCGGTGGTTTCCAGGGATAGGCCCGGTTGTTCGTCGAGGACGACCGAACCCATCAGAAAATCTCCGCTCATGGCCACAGTCAGGCCGTTGATCTGCTGCGTCCGGACTGGCTGATCCGAACTCCAGACTTCGATCATCGGAGAGCCATCCAATTGTGGGAGGTCGAGTGTCACGAGAAGACATGCGTACTGTTCGGGAAACGGCCGGCCAAACGAAATGAGAGCCAGGGGATAAGTATTCGCTGCGGCGAGCCACGAGTCGAGTGTGGCGGCCTCGACATACGTGACTGCAAGGCGAGCGGCCGTTTCCGAGACAAGGTGGCCGGATGGACCGGATCGTTGTGCCTGGCTGATTCCCACGGAGGACTCCTCGATCAGAATCGGCTATGAGGGTCGGTGAACGGCATAGTCTTTCACCTCGGTGACGGTCTTAGGTACGCCGCGGACACGCCGCCGGTAGGCCACCCAATTCTCTCTGAAGTTGAACAGGTACACGAGATAATACACAATCTTGAACAAAAAAATCGGGACACGAGTCGAGGACTTCCCAAAGGCGTCACCGGCCAAAATGGAGAGGATGGCCTCTTCCATTTTGAAAATGGAACCTTCTGACATGAACAAACTGCGAAAGGCGGGCTGGGTGAAATGATAGATAAACCATGAGTAAGTTTTAACCCCTAAACGAACAGTTCGCTCAAACTCCCGCAGGCAACGTTGGTACTCCGGCGACTTCCGCAAGTAGGCATCAACGACATCGGCGCCCAAGGTGGCGCTGTTGAGCGCCAGATGCACGCCGCTGGAGAAGACAGGGTCGATGAACGCAAATGCATCGCCGATCATGATGTAACCCTCGCCCCGCATTGTGGTCCGGCGATATGAATAGTTCGCCGCGGCGTAGGCTTGGCCGATCAGTTTGGCTTTGGCCATGCGTTTCGCTACAGGAGGACAGAGGGCGATCGTGTCCGAAAGGAACTGTTCGAGGGGGACTTTGCGAGTGCTGATGTATGAGGGCCAACAGACGGCGCCCACACTGGTGGTGCCGCCTTTAAACGGGATGATCCACCACCAACCGTAATCGAACCATATGATGCTGATGTTGCCTTCATCCGCACCAGGAAGTCGCGTGACGCCCTCGAAATGTCCAAAGATCGCAGCACTGTTGTGATGTGGATTGCGATACTTGCCGCCAAATTGTCCGGAGAGGAATGTGTCGCGCCCGCTGGCATCCACGACGAACTTGGCTTCATAGGTTCGTGCCTGCCCTGCTCGGTCTTCAGCCTGAACCAGATGTGTGGAATGCGGGCGAAACTCGACGTGCTTGGCCCGGACGCCTTCATGCACATGAACGCCTTTGCCGACTGCGTTGTCGAACAGGATCTTGTCGAATTCTGCCCGCTTCACTTCATACGCAAACGGTTGTGAGCCATCGAGCGCTTTCGAGAAGTACAGCATGCGGGAGCGCCCGTGGTAGGGCGAGACCATTTCGGCTCCGTATTTGAGAATGCCGATCTTTTCGATGTCGGGCAACACGCCGAGTTGCTTGAGCACGGGAAGGGAATGTGGAAGGAGCGACTCACCGATGTGAAAGCGCGGATGGCGGTCTTTTTCAAGGACCTGGACATTCCAGCCCCGTTCAGCCAATAAAGCCGAAATGGTCGAACCCGCCGGGCCACCTCCGACCACGAGGACGTCGCACGATGTCAGAGCTTGGGTCACATGCATCCTTAGGCCCACCAATAGATAGGGATTTTTCCAAGGACGTTCAACTTCAGCGCAGTATACTCAAGAGGCAAAACAATGGCTAGTTACGCGCGGATGATTTTGCGACTTATCGACGGACGAGAACCGCCATTGGAAAGGATACTTGACCGGAAGTGACGAACATGTCAGAGTTCGTCGCCAATCGCTGCATTCACCAGGCTTCCTAATGGTGTTAGCACCTCTATCTCTTACTCGAAAGGAGGGATACATGAAGATCGCGTGCATTGCTCTTGGTGTGTTTCTGCTGATGACAACTGCGGCATGCCAATCGGCACCGGTGAAGTTGCCGTCCGCATCGATAGGACCGAATGAAAAATCACTCGGCCAAACCGAGGGGTCGAGCACGGGTATCATGCTGTTCGGATTTATTCCGATTATCCAAAATACTCGATTTGAAAACGCGTATACGGAAGCGGTTCAGAAAGCCGGAGGGACGCGGCTGACTGACATCACCATTTCTGAGCAGTGGTTCTGGGCTCTGGTCTTAAACGGATATATTTTTACAGTTCAAGGAACCGCCGTTGGGAATAAATAACATCCCGCTAGAGTTACAAACAGGGGACAAAGGAGGATACATGAAACTTGCCAGCCTGTTTCTTGGTGCCGCTTTGTTGCTTGCCACAGTGGCTTGTCATTCCGGCCAGTTGCGTGTTCAAGCCGACCCTCCTGGTCCGAATGAGAGACTGACAGGAATTGCGGACGGGCACAGCGGTGGGTTTATGCTAATGGGATTTATTCCCATCAATCAGAACCATCGCTTTCAGAGGGCCTACACGTCCGCATTGCAGAGATCTGGCAGTACTCGATTGGCCGATGTCATAGTCTCTGAACGGTGGTTTTGGACTCCAGTCGGAAACGGATTTATATTCCACGTGCAAGGCACTGGAGTAGCTCCAGCTCTTAGGTAGATGATTCTCTCTGAGCGCGTGGACGAAGCCATAATTCTGCGTCGTTCCCGCGCTCCCTTCGTTCGTCTCCTTATCTTTTGTTTATCCTCAAGAGTCCCGGATGCGTCAGGGCACGCTCCACCACCATCGGAACAGGTTAGTTGGTTTGTGGTATGGTTTACATGAGATTGAAGGTGGGCAATGCAATTGCGTCGACAAATGTGGCTGGCCATCTGGCTGTTTCTTCCAATCTGCCTCGCTTCGAGTTCCGCAGCGCTGGCTGAACGCGCACAACCGACCGGCGACCGCAGTGTCGTCGAGCGGATCGAGGATACGGCCAAGAAGGTGGGGAGTAAGATCGAACAAGGCTTCTCCAAGACAGCAAAGAAGATCGAGGACAAGCATATTGTAGACAAAGTTGAGCGGAAGTTGAAAAATGCGGCTACGAAGACAGCAGAAGGGTTCAAAAAGGCTGGGGAGAAAATCGACCAAAAACTTCGATAGTAAGTATCACGAGCGTCTGCTACTCCTCTCATATCCTTTCGGCTCCTTCCCGAATGCCAAAAATGTTCTGTCAAGAAGATCATGAGCCTATTTGACCAATTCTTTGTCTATCACCCAGATCCCTGGATGGATCTGGACTGGAAGGCCCGCAGCGGCTTGCCGCTCGAAGAGGTCTGGTTTCAGTCGGGGGACGGAACGAAGCTGTTCGGCTGGTACGTTGACAGTGCCGCGACGTCTGCGGTCGTGCTCTGGTGCCACGGCAACGCCGGGAACATTATCAACCGAATGGAGAATCTGCGCGAACTCTATCGAATCGGACTCTCCGTCTTCATCTTCGACTATCGAGGCTATGGTCGGAGCCAGGGTCGACCGTCGGAGGAGGGACTCTATCAGGATGCGCTGGGGGCCCACGATTACCTCACTCGAACCAGAATGATTCGACCGGAACGCATCATCCTATTTGGGCGTTCGCTCGGTGCGGCTGTGGCAGGTGAACTTGCTGCGCAAAAGCCGGCTGCCGGTCTGATCCTCGAATCGTCGTTTCCCTCGATCGAAGCGGTAGCCAAATTTCATTACGGAGGGTTGCCGGTCCATTGGCTGATCGGGGCAGAGTTCACATTGATCGACCGCCTTCCGCAGCTCTCGCTTCCGAAGCTGATCATTCACGGAGACAAAGACGATATTATTCCCCTTGAATTGGGCCGACAGGTCTTCGAAGCGGCCAAGCCACCCAAGTCGTTCTACGTCATTCCCGGCGCCGATCACAACACCACCTACCAAGTTGGGGGAGCGGCTTACTTCAGGCGATGGGCCGAATTCGTTCAGACGATTCTCGAATCCTAAGTCACACTGAAGCGAAGCGGGTGAGACTAGCGAGACAAACGGGACGGGCGAAGGCAGAACTGCTCGTCACGAGCGTCATGCTTCGCGTCAGAAATTCATAAAAATTTATTGGCGATTGCCGCGGCATTTGGTACAGTGCGCGCGGCAAAGTCGAAGACCTGCTCATCGGATCGATTCGCTGGGGTCGGCGAAGAAGGTTTTCTGGATAATACGGGGTAAGGAGGCTGGGGTGATTTCTCCTTCTCGTCTGTTGGCGTTTAGTCTGATGGGTCTCGGGTTGTTGATCGCTGTCGGCTGTGCAGAGAAAACCGGCACAGTGAAACCACAGGAATTGAGCGATGCAAGACCGGCTCCGGGCCAGGTTCCTGCGTCGGTGCCTTCGGCGCAACCAGAGATTTCACGGGAGGAACTGCTCGATCCTTTCGCCAGTGCCGATGAGGGAGCCGGTGAAGAGTACGATCCCTGGGAGCCAATGAACGTTGGTATTTTCGAATTCAACCGCCAGCTTGATCGATTTGTGCTGAAGCCGGTGGCGAAAGGATATGATTTCATCTTGCCCGATCTCGTCCAAGTTGGCATCAGCAATATGTTTTACAACCTCCGGTTCGGCCCCCGCTTTTTGAACAATGTGTTCCAAGGCAAGCTGAAAGGCGCCGGCATCGAAGCAGGGCGATTTCTGATTAATAGCACGGTCGGATTGGCGGGATTCTTCGACATCGCGAAAAAACTTGATCTCGTGACCCCGGAAGAGGATTTGGGGCAAACGCTGGGTTTCTACGGAGTCAAGCCGGGTCCTTATCTCGTGGTCCCGTTCCTTCCGCCATTTACGGTTCGAGATTTCGCCGGGTATATCGGAGACATTTTCCTCAATCCGATCAACTGGTTGGTCGTGCCGATCATTGAAATCGAGGAAATCCCCTCCGCGATCGAACACAAGAACCGTACAACATCGACCATCATCCAGCTCGGAGCACGTGTGGGAGACATCGTGAATGAACGGTCGCGAAACCTCGAAAGGTATCAGGGAGTTGAGGAAGCGACGTTGGATCTTTATACCGCTGTCCGCAACGCCTATCTGCAGACACGCGCCCGCGCTATCCGAGAATAAAGAAGTGCTGAGTCACGAGTGCTGACAACAAGAATCGCGGATACTTTACTGGACTCAGCACTCATCGCTCAGCACGAGGAAATTACGCCCAGTTCCCGACCGACCGCGGCGAAGGCAGCAATGGCTCGCTCAAGTTGTTCGTGCGTATGGGCTGCCGACATCTGGACGCGAATTCTTGCCTGACCTGCAGGCACAACCGGGTAGCTGAACCCCACGACGTAAATCCCTTCCGCCAACAGCCGCTCCGCCATTCTGGTGGCAAGTGAGGCGTCACCCAACATGACTGGGATAATAGGATGTTCGCCGGGAATGAGCCGGAATCCAAGCGCAGTGAGTTGTGAGCGGAAGAAGGCTGCGTTCTCTTTCAGCTTGACCCGCAACCGGTCGCCCTGGGCTACGAGGACCACGGCCCGTCGGGCTGCCGCAGCGATGACGGGGGGCAGTGAATTCGAAAACAGGTAGGGTCGCGACCGTTGCCGCAACAGCTCGACGATCTCTTTCCGTCCCGAAGTAAACCCGCCCGCCGCGCCACCCAGGGACTTTCCCAGCGTACTGGTAACGATCTCGATTCGGTCGGCAACGCCGAAATGGTCCGGGGTGCCGCGCCCGTTACGCCCGAGCACACCGGTCGCGTGACTGTCGTCCACGATCACCGCTGCATCGTATTGCTCCGCCAGCTCGACGATTCGATCGAGTTTTGCGAGATCGCCATCCATAGAAAAGACCCCGTCCGTCGCAATCAAGCGAAGCCGGCACGTTGCCGCATCGCGCAACTTGGCTTCCAGGTCTGCCATATCTGAGTGCGCATAGCGGAGCCTAGTGGCCTTGCAGAGCCGGATGCCATCGATCAGGCTCGCGTGGTTCAAGGCGTCGCTGATGACGGCGTCCTGCTCGCCGAGCAGGACTTCAAAAAGTCCACCGTTGGCGTCGAAGCAGGAGCTATAGAGAATCGTGTCCTCGGCGCCGAGGAAGGTGCTGATCGCCTGTTCAAGTTGTGTGTGAAGGTCTTGCGTGCCGCAGATGAACCTGACGGAGGCCATCCCGTAGCCATGCTCCTGTAGTCCATCGATCGCGGCTTGTCTGATATCGGGGTGGTTGGCGAGCCCAAGATAGTTGTTGGCGCAGAGGTTGAGGACCTCGCCTTGGGCCACGCGAATCTCAGTCCCCTGCGGGCCGAGGATATGCCGCTCAGACTTGTAGAGGCCTGCTGAACGGATTTCAGTGAGGCGCTCTGAAACTGTTTTCTTGAGTGAACGGTAAGCCATTCTCGGTTGGTTCAGAATCTTTCATCACTCACCCTACGCGTCATCTCGCACCTTTCACGGAAATAGAACCACTTTCCCGCATTGGCCGGAATTGATCAGCTCGAATCCCTGCGCGAACTCTGTCATGGGAAATGTATGAGTGATCACCGGCTTGATATTGAGTCCGGCCTGAAAGAGACCGGTTAGGCGATACCAAGTCTTGAAGAGGCGGCGGCCCGTAATCCCATAGACCCGAATTCCCTTAAAAATGATCTCATTCGCGAGGTCGCAAGTCATCGGTCCCGTTGGAATGCCGAAGAGTGTCACGCGTCCGCCGTTCTTCACGGCACTGAAGGCTTGATGCAATGCCGCAGGGTTCCCCGACATTTCGAGCGAAGCGTCGACGCCTTCGCCGGCCGTGATTTCCCGAATAGCTGCAGCGATGCGCTCTGCGGTCTCGGTCTTGGCATTGAGCACATGATCGGCTCCAACCTGTTTGGCGATATCCAGACGATATGCACTGACATCCGTGGCGATGATCATGGCAGCGCCAGCCGTTCGTGCGACGGCGGCCGCGAAGAGTCCGGTCGGACCACAGCCAGTGATCAAGACGGTCTGTCCCGTCAGATCTTCGGTTAGAGCGGCATCGACGGCGTTGCCGAGGGGTTCTTGAACGCAGGCAAGTTCCGGTGGAATGCTGTTGGAGGTCTTCCAGAGCACCGTTTCGGGCAAAACGACGTACTCTGCGAACGACCCGTCGCGGTCGATGCCGAGGATACGGCAATTCTTGCAGACATGCGCCTGTCCGGTGCGACATTGAAAACAGTGGCCACAGGTGATGTGCGATTCGGCGGCGACGTAATCGCCCACTTTGACGAGCGTGACATCCGAACCGACCTCCACAACCTCGCCGCACATTTCGTGCCCGATGATGCGTGGAGGATGGATCCGGCTGTGTGCCCAGGGGTCCCAATTATAAATATGAGCATCCGTCCCGCAGAGAGAGGTAGCTTTGACACGGATGACGGTATCCGTAGACCTCGGTTTCGGGTCCGGCCAGTCGGTGGAGACCAACCCTGGTTGAGGCGAGATCTTGACGATTGCGCGCATGTGTACATTCTATACCACAGGCTCGAGCGCGCCTACCCATTCATGAAAAATCGGGTTGCGTCGTGGTTCGCGAGATCGGTAGGATGCATCTCATGAAGGGTTTGCTTCAGCGGGGCGTTGTCCTTTTGGCGGCAATGTATTGGGCGATACTGTCCTGTCCCGGCCTCGTCGCACCGGCGTACTCCGCAGCATCGTCCCAAACAGCTTCCTCGTCCGGCCCCGCGAAGCGGTGGGCGCAGTTCGAGTTGATCCAAACGGAACCGATGGGAGATCCACAAACCGGCAAGCCCGTCACCCTGACGATCTTCCTTGGCGGCGTGACAGCGGGAGCGACTCCGGTGGTGGCGATCTGTGAATCGGTTGCATTTCAAGCCCAAACGGTCGTGCTTGAGCCAGATGAAGAGTCGATGGTGTTGAAGGGAAGGGTGACACTCGAGCCGATCCTGCTGAGTCGGACCTCCGTACCACCTCGGGCAGCACGAGTTCAGGTGACATTTGCGCGATCTCGCCAGGACAGGCTCGAACGGTTTATGCGGCGGATTGTGTATGTGACCATGGATCATTTGGAGTCGGTCGACGAAAATAGTGAGCCGCCGCCCGTTCGCTCAGAGGAATTGCAAGGCGAGGATGTCGTTCTGGATGAAGTACAACCGGCTGTGGAACCGGTCTCGACCGGCGCCTTAGCTGAGGAGGATCTCGTCCCGTTTGCTTCCCCAGGGGAAGGGAAGGCGTACTGGCAACAAGTGAGCCACCTCATCAGCCGGAGTTGGGCCCGCCAGATCCGCGGACTGCGGCGTGCGCCGAGCAGCGAAACGGTGAGGGTTCGTTTTAAAATGTTTTCCAACGGCCGCGCTCAGCTGATCGAGATTGAGAAAGGCTCCGGCATACGTGAAATCGACGAAGCCGGAATTTATGCAGTGATCAATGCCCAACCGTTCTTGCCGTTTCCCAGCGAGATGGAAGAGGACGCAGTAGACGTGCATGTCCGGATGAGGACCGGCAGTCGAGGGCGACCTCGCGAGGTACAGTCGATCGGGAATCAGTCAGATCGCAAGCCAGAGGAATCGATCCAGCCTTCCAAGCGATAGAATATCTCCCGTTCAAACCTCATCAAAGGTGCTTTTCATCCAGGAGAAGAATTTATGCTGAAGAGAAGAGGACAGACTTGGCAAATGCTCTTATGGGTCGGAGCGATAGTCTGGTTACCATTGGCAGTTCACGCAGAACCAGCTCGTTGGAACGTGGATCCTGAACATTCGACGATCGAGTTTCGCGTTGCGCACATGGTGGTGTCGAAGACGACAGGCCGGTTCACGGACTACATGGGGTTTATCGATATGGATGCTGAAACCGGCATCGTGAAGGCCATTGAGGCCACGATTAAAGCCGAATCGGTGAATACAAATCACGAAAAACGCGATGCCCACTTGCGGAATGCCGACTTCCTTGACGTCGAACGCTTTCCGACGATGACCTATAAGATGAAGAGCTACAAGAAAACCGCAGAGAGCTATACGGCAATAGGAGATTTCACGATGCGCGGGGTAACAAAGGAGGTTACCCTGATGGGCCAGTATAACGGAACGAGTAAGGACCCCTGGGGTAATACCAGGGCCGGTTTTACCGCAGAAGGGAAACTCAACCGCAAGGATTTCGGTATGGCCTGGAACAAAACGTTGGATAGCGGTGGACTTGTCGTCGGCGACGAAGTTCAGATTCGGCTCGATATTGAATGTATCAAGGCGAAACCCTGACAGGCTGCTGAAAAAGGCCCCCAACGTCGTTCTCGGTTCGTCACAATCCTCAACGTATCCGAGAGGGTACGCCTCCGGCTGTGACTCCCCTGCGGCCTCGTTGGATGACCTTTTTGAGCAGCCTGTGTTGTGTTCGTCCACTCGGGCACGGTTCACCATCGGCCAATTTTCCTGAGAGGAATCAGTGATGAAGGCGATGGTTTTGGAGCGTACGGCGGATGTGGGGACGGCCCCGCTACAGCTTCGCGAGCTTCCAGTGCCTGAGCCAGGCCCCGGAGAAATTTTGGTCCGCCTGACGGTCTGTGGAATCTGCCGAACAGATCTTCACGTTATCGAAGGCGAACTGGCTAACCCCGCACTTCCACTCATTCCCGGCCATCAAGCCGTCGGTGTTGTGATTCAAGTTGGCTCAGGTCCGAGTGAGCGGACGGTCGGCGAGCGAGTCGGGATTGCCTGGCTTCAGCGTACGTGCGGAGTTTGCGAATTTTGCACGAGCGAGCGAGAGAACCTGTGCGAGCATGCCAGGTTTACCGGCTATCAGGTCGATGGTGGGTATGCGGAGTATGCGCTCGTTCCGGCAGCATTTGCCTATCCGATTCCACCGGTTTTCAGCGATGCGGAAGCCGCCCCGCTTCTGTGCGCCGGGATCATCGGTTATCGTGCCTTGCGCCTGAGTGGGATCCAGCCGGGCCAACGACTCGGTCTCTATGGATTCGGGGCGTCCGCCCATATTGCTATCCAGATTGCTCGGCATTGGGGCTGCCAAGTGTATGTCAGCTCGTTGAAGCGGGAGCATCAGCGTCTCGCGCATGAATTGGGCGCAGAATGGGTGGGAGGGGCGACCGACCAGCCGCCGGACAAGCTTCATGGCGCGATTATCTTTGCGCCGGCGGGGGAATTGGTCCCGCCCGCCTTACGAGCATTGGAACGTGGCGGCACGCTCGCTCTCGCCGGCATTCACATGTCGCCGATCCCCTCGCTCGACTATGATCGCGAAGTCTTTGGAGAGCGGGTCATCCGCAGTGTGACGGCCAACACGAAGCAGGACGGCCTCGATCTCCTGCGCGAGGCAGCTGCGATTCCGATCAAACCCCGGACCCTGTCGTTCTCCCTCGCCGATGCCAATCGTGCTCTGCAAGACTTGAAAGCCGGACGCTATTCGGGTGCCGGAGTGCTTACCATCTCCTCTTAACCGATCCAGGGAAAGCACGCATCGCTCCCGTGATGTTTTCCCGCGATGCACGAGCCTGCTCGAGGCATGTCAGACTTGAGGTGAAGCGAACACGACAGTTCTTCTCTGAAGATACGCCCTCTGATTTGAAAGCCTGTTTACAGCGTAGCTCCGGGAGATTTTTCCTTTAGAAGAGAGTGAATACGCTCGCTGGTTTCTTTGACCAGGACGCCCATCTTCGGGTGAGAGGGTTCGAGATCGATGGGGAGATCGTACTGGCGGAGGCGGTCGCTGGCTGTGGGGCCGATGGATGCGATGACCATCTTCTTGAGTGCCGCACGAAAGGGTCCACCCTTTCCATCTCGCTCCAATACCTGCATCACATGATCTACCTGAGCGGCATTGGTGACAAGCAGGACGGCCGCTCTCCCTGCGATGACTTCATCGAGTGCCAGCCTGAGTGATCCAAGATCTTCAGGGAGCGCCCAACGATAAATGGGCACAGGGAAGACCTCCGCTCCACGCTGTCTGAGAGCCTCCAAGAGATCCGGATTGGACGTGCCATATTCCTGCACGGCGACACGCAATCCCTTCACCGGCCGGTACTCATCCAACGTAGAGATCAGATCGACCCATGTGTTCGGTTCCGGTACCGTCAGCGTCGGTTGAAGACCGAGTGCTTTGAGCGCGGCGACCGGCTTGGGTCCTCGGGCCACGATGCCGGTATGCTTGAGCGCTGCCACAATTGACGACCATGGGTAACGCGTTTTGAGGAGATCGAACAGCGCGGCGGTGCCGACGCCGGTAAGAAGAAGAAGAAGATCGACTCGCTCGGTCGTGAGTCGAACCCCAAACTTCAACGCCGCGGAATTGTCATCCAGCGCGACTTCGCGAAGCGCAGGAGCAACGAGCGGGATTCCCCCGTGGCGTTCTATGAGCCGGGCGATCTCCGCTGCCATGCGGCTCTCGAACGCGGCGACGGTCAGACCGTTGAAGCCAAGGTCAGCCATTATGACTTCGATGAAAACAGTAACGTTGAAACGAGAAAGAGTCGGATAAACATCGCTGAAGAGTCCTTGTTCAACATTGAAAGTGCGAGTATCGTACCACAGCCGGTAGAGAAGGCGCAGTGATCGGCGTGACGGAGACAGGTCGGACGGTAGGGGTTTTCAATTGACGGAGTTAAGGCGCCTCCCTACTATACGGACACGATTGAGGAAAGCCATGAGTGCTCCGCTCCATCGAGGATTGCGCCATGTGGCGCTGCGCGTCACAAATCTCGCCCGCTCGCGCACGTTTTATGAGGAATTGCTGGGGATGAAGGCTGTATGGGAGCCGGATCCTGACAATGTGTATTTCAGCTCCGGATCGGATAATTTTGCCCTGCACCAGATTCCGGCATCCGAGATCGTCGCGTCTCAGCCCTTGACAGGGCAATCGCTGGATCATATCGGCGTGATACTTGAGAGCCCTGAAGCGGTCGACCGGATGTATCGGAAGGTCGAACCGCATCTACCGAAGCTGGGAGGACGGATTGTGGCACTGCCGAAACAGCATCGCGACGGCAGCTATTCCTTTTACTTTTCAGATCCCGACGGGATTGTCATTCAAGCCTTGTACGAACCGGCAATCAGCAAACTGAGGTTCAGTGCTGAGACATGAGTGCTGAGATTTAGGAAGGCAATAATGCCGGAACGATGCGCAGCAAGGCGAAAACCACGGGAGTTCACCAGGAGGGTGTATGAGGTGACAGAAAACGGGCGCTTTGCGAGAGATCTTGGGTTGCGAGATCAGGTCAGACGTTCGTCGGTCTCGGTCATGGCGAATATCGCTGAAGGATTTGAGCGAGCCAGGCAATCGGTATTTCACCAGTTCTTGAGTATTGCCAAGTCCTCTTGCGCGGAAGTTCGCTCTCACTTGTACGTCGCGCAGGATGTCAAGTATGTTGATGCCGACATGTTCGATGAACTCATGAGGCGTGAGCAGGAAGGCTCTCTTGTCCTCGACGGTCTCAGATCAGCCGTCCACCGTCGCCGTGCAGAGCGAGAATCACATGGTCGCTAGTCTCCACGTCTCAGCACTCAGCACTCAGCACTCGTATCCATGAGTCAAATCTGGAACAGTCTGCCTCCGCATCAATATCTCAGCCTTGCACCCTGGACCTGGGTGCAATTGGAGAGTTCAGACCCTCCCGGACCGTTTCCCTTCATCGCAGGCGTAGCGCCCGAAGTCGTTGCGAGCCTTCATGAGGCCCACAACCTCCTCTCCAGCGCGATCGATACAGCCATCAGCGATGTCTTTTCTAAGCGAGCCCCGCTCGACGATCCCGATCGTCAACGGCGATTGGAAGATGCCTATGTGGAGGCGATCAGCGCCCGCCCCTATCTGCAGCAGCACATCCGTTGTGGGAGGAAACCGGACGGCACGTTTCAATGGGAATTTCCGACCGATCCCGCCAAATCTGCCACAGTTACCAACAGCGGGCTCCGGATCTTCAATTCCGTGAAGCGGCAGGCCATCCCGATCGGGTTCGATCAACGGCCGTTGGGTCCGATAGTGGGAAAGGTTCTCGGGTTTCTCGACGGTACACACCAGACCGACGAAATCAGAACAATGGTGGAGACTTCGTGGCGAGGCGGAGAGCGTGTCCTCACGCGGTTGATCGAATCGCTTCATCATCATGAGTGCTTGATAAGTTCGAACACCTCCTCAGTCAGGTCCCGCTGGTTCGATACGCTATGTGACCGAGACACGATCCATCTGGGCCATGCTGCGCTGCTGTATCGGCAACGGGATCAGGTACTGTTATTCGATCCCTGGTTGCTCCCCTGGTTTGCAGAATCCTCCGTTCCGTCGCTCTGGGGATCGTTGTTGCCCAGCCCGTCCGCCGTCTTCTTGACCCACGATCACGATGATCATGTGGATCCGCGTACGCTCTTGCATCTGCCGAAAGAGACGCCGGTCATCGTGCCGAGCCGAAAGGATCGCCGCACACTCTGCTTCGATTATCCGGCGCTTTTAAAAGAACTGGGATTCGGTCGCGTGATCGAGTTGGCGCATGGAGAAAGTTGGGCGTTCGAAGGAGGAGCCGTATACTCCGTGCCGTTCTACGGCGAAGATCCCTGCGACCTGGAGATGCCGCGCAACTGCTATCTCATCGCCGATCGCGGCTATAACGTACTCGTGCATGCGGACAGCGGGCCGACGAATAACGGCAAGTCTCCACTCAAGGACGGAGTGATCCAGTCGCTCGTGCAAAAGCACGGTCCGATCCCGTTGGTGTTCGCCTCACAACAGCAACTCCTCGAAGTCCGTGGCCATGCGGCCCATGCACCCTTGTCTCATCCTGGGAAATGGCTCGATGTAGGAGAAAACGGTTATCTCACGAATGCGTATCTTGCCGATGTGTGTGCGGCGGCGCGAGCCAGGTTGTTCGTGTCGTATGCAACAGGCGGCGCTGATTGGTATCCGGGCCATCTCTCGTTCATGTTTAGCCGGCGGAATCCTGCCCGCACAGCGCTGCTGACGGCCCATTGGGAATCGCCGGAAACTCTAAAAGAATTTCTCGTTAAGCAGGGATGCGGGTATCATTACGGCCATGCGTTGGATCTATTTCGCCGCACAACCGACGGGCAGGTCGAACCATTGACGACCGGAGAAGCGCTGACGCCTCTCTCGCTTTACCGACTTGACCACGGTGATCCTCCGTATATGAACACTGGCAGTCGAACCACGCCATCTCGCTGAATCGACAAGGACCGACTATGACCAAGCGTAAAACGCAACAGGCCCCGGTCCTCGTCACCGGCGTCGCAGGATTCATCGGCTTTCATACAGCGACCAGATTGCTGGAGCGGGGCGAGCGGGTCATCGGACTCGATAACCTCAACGACTACTACGACGTGCGCCTGAAGAAGGCGAGGCTGGCGAAACTCAAGCCGTTCAGTTCGTTTTCATTCACGAAGCTCGATCTGGCCGATCGGACCGGGATGAAGAAGTTATTTGCGAAGCAGCCGATCCGGCGCGTGGTCCATCTGGCGGCGCAAGCCGGTGTGCGTTACTCGCTGGTGAACCCGCATGCCTACACGGACAGTAATATCGAAGGATTTCTGAATGTATTGGAAGGCTGCCGGCACACAAAGGTCGAACACCTCGTCTATGCCTCTTCGAGTTCCATATACGGCGGCAATACTCAAATGCCGTTCTCTATCCACCACAACGTCGATCATCCGGTCTCTCTTTATGCGGCCAGCAAAAAGGCCAATGAACTCATGGCCCATTGTTACGCACATCTCTATCGGATTCCCTCCACCGGTCTGCGGTTTTTCACAGTCTACGGTCCCTGGGGAAGGCCCGATATGGCGCTATTTATTTTCACTAAGGCGATTCTCGAGGGAAAACCGATCGAGGTGTACAACCACGGAAAGATGCGCCGGGACTTTACCTATATCAATGACATCGTCGAGGGCGTGATCCGGACCCTCGATCATCCGGCTACTGCGGACCAGACATGGTCCGGCGATCAACCGGATCCGGGAACCAGTTCAGCGCCATCACGGATCTACAATATCGGCAATCACCAGCCGGTCGAGCTGCTGCGGTTTATCGAGGTGTTGGAGAATGCGTTAGGAAAGAAAGCGGTGAAGAAGCTCATGCCGATTCAGCCGGGCGACGTGCCGGCGACGTACGCGGACATCGAGGACCTGGCACGGGATGTCGGGTTCAAGCCTTCGACCACGATCGAGGAAGGTATCCCGCGGTTTGTGAACTGGTATCGCGAGTTCTACAAAAAATAAAGGGCGCCAAGCGTTCCGGATAGCTGGCGCCCCATAATCTCTTGCCGATTATTTCGTTACGGACAACCGATCGGCACAAATCCCGGTCCAAACAGCTTCGACAGCGTGACGTATCGCGCATTGTCGTAGAACGAATAGCTCGGACCTCGCTGATTTCTTCCAGTAAGATCTCCGCCATATGAGGGATCTGTCCCGTAAAAGAACCCGCCGCGGGTTTTCTGAACGAGGTGGATCCACTCTCCATACAGAGCGCAGACTTCAGCGTGAACGGATCCGGACGAGGCGATGCTGTTATGCCAGTCTTTGGCCCACTCAGGTACGGTTTGTCCCCCGCCGAGCATGCCGGTCTGAATGCGGTCGGGGTATGGAGGAATATCATAGTGAGGAGCTGCGGCCACGGTAGGCCGATAAGTCGGCATGTTGTCCAGCGAGGGCACGACCGACAGTTCCTTCAGCGTCATCAGGTTGCAGCCCGGCAAATCCTTGTTGGTGTAAAGAGGGCTCCCATCAGCTTGAGGGCATTCCCGCATCACGAATGGATCGAAGGCGATCGTCGTTTCAGAGAATGCCGGCGTTGAGGACAGGGTGAAGATCATTGCGGCAACCATAAGAACATGGGCAGGCTGCATAGAGCACCTCCCTCGAGTCAGAGGACCAAACAGAGTTTGTATCATTGCTCACCCCTTTTATTATACTCACCGATGGTGCTGACAAGCTATTCTGCAAGCGCTAAGGCTGTCTATTCATCTTTGGAGGGGGTTCCGGCTACCTATGAGGGGCTGACAAGTGGCTCTGATGGCCGATTCACAGAGTCCGATGTCTCGATTGATTCAGGATACACGCTTCCAAATTCGACAGGACGGGATCAGTCCTTTGAGCATAGGGAAGGCCGGACGGTTCGAACTCCAACAGGTGCGAGAAGAAACCCGTATTCCGAGTGTCCCGCCTGACGAGGATCATACCCCGTCTGATCGAATGTCTCGTCAACCGCTTGTGGCGAAACGGGTTCCGTTGAACCACAGCATAACCTTGTTCCCACTTCGCTGTTGGGGTATTCTCCGCCTCGAACCTTTGAAATCTGCGACATTTCAGGCCGTTATCTCACCTGGCCGATTGCTGTCATGACTGACTACGGGGTGCTGGCAAATCTGCTCGTGATCTTCACAGTATCGATCGCCGTCGTCTTTATATTTCACAAGTTTAAGCTTCCATCGATCGCCGGATTCCTGGTTGCCGGCGCACTCATCGGTCCTAACGGATTGAACCTCATCTCGGATATCGCCACGGTTCACGTGTTGGCGGAGATCGGGATCATCCTGCTCCTTTTCACTATCGGCATCGAATTCTCGTTGGTGCAATTGGCCTCCATGCGCCAACTCTTGCTCGTGGCCGCACCTATCCAGGTCGGCGGCGTGCTGTTGATCGCATGGCTTGGGGCGATGCTCGTCGGACTGTCGTGGCAACAAGGGGTGTTCTGGGGATTTCTCTTTTCTTTGAGCAGCACGGCGATCGTGTTGAAGGCGTTGGCCGAACGGGGGGACAGCGATTCCATCCACGGAAGAGCCACCATCGGTATTCTGATCTTTCAGGATTTGGCCGTCGTACCCATGATGATGCTGACGCCGATTCTTGCCAGCCAATCCCAAGAAGGCGGGCTGTCGGTCCTCTTCGCCTTGGGGAAGTCCGTTGTTGTCATTGCCCTGGTCATTGCCGCCGCCTGGTATCTAGTTCCCAGACTGTTGGGACATATTGTCCGCAGCCGCAGCCGCGAGCTGTTCCTGCTGACGGTCATTGTTTCTTGCCTCGGTATCGCGTGGCTCACGTCGCTCGGTGGCATCTCGTTGGCGTTGGGCGCGTTCATTGCCGGGTTGGTCATTTCCGAATCCGAGTATAGCCATCAGGCCATGGCCGAAGTGCTGCCGTTTCGCGACAGCTTCAACAGTCTCTTCTTCGTGTCGATCGGCATCCTGATGGACTGGAGGGTGTTAATTGCACATCCGTTGCCGGTGGCAGGACTTCTTGTGACGATTCTGTTGGTGAAGTTTTTTGCCGGGGCCGGAGCGGTCCTCTTAGCGAAGATTCCCCTACGTTCGGCGATCATGGTGGGCATCGCTTTGGCCCAGGTTGGAGAGTTCAGTTTCTTATTGGCGCAGCAGGGGCAGGAAAGCGGTTTTCTGCGTGGTGACCCGTATCAGGTCTTTCTCGCGGTCTCGGTGCTCTCCATGATCGTCACTCCCTTTCTCATACAGTGGTCGCCGCACTTGGCTCGCCGCACGGAAGCGTGGCAGCGCCTTCATCATTGGTTGCCCGGTCGCACCACATCCCATGTCTTGCAGACCGAAGGGAAGCAGATCCGGATCAAGGACCACGTCATTATTGTAGGGTACGGGTTGAACGGGAGGAACCTTGCTCGTGTTCTCGGCGACACGGAGATCCCGTATATCGCCTTGGACCTTGACGGCGATACCGTCAGCCGCGAGGCAAAACATGGGGTCCCCGTCTACTATGGTGATGGCACAAATCCGAATGTGCTGCGGCACATGAAGATTGAAGAGGCGAAGGTATTGGTCGTTGCCATTTCTGATCCGTTCGTTACCAGGCGAGCCGTGCAGGTTGCCAAGGGGCTAAACCCCAAACTCCATGTGATCGTACGGACTCGTTATCTGCGCGAATTGGAGGAGCTGCATCAACTTGGTGCGGACGATGTGGTGCCGGAGGAATTCGAAACCTCCATCGAGATATTTGGATTAGTGCTCCGCACGTACAAATTGCCGCAGAGTTTCGTGATGGAGAAGGCTAAACAGGTTCGCCGTGAGGGGTATGCCTTGCTTCGTCGCAGTGAATCGCCGGAACTTCCGCATCATCTGCGTGATGGGACTTTGACTGATGCGGAAGTTGAAACCTGTCGTATCAGCGACGATTCGCCTGTGCTGGAGAAGACATTGGCCGATATCGCTCTTCCTCCACGCACCGGTGCTTCGGTAATTGCCTGGACGCGTGCCGGGGTGACGCAAGCAAACCCGCCTGAGAACACTCGGTTAATGGTTGGCGATACGGTGGTACTGCTCGGCTCCCGCGCCCAGATTCAGCAGGCGATGGGATTATTAGTGCGCAAGAGTATAGAGTGAAGCGCTACCGTCCTGCCGTAGTCATGAACAGATAAGCCTCTTCCAACGTTGCGACTTCAATGATTTTAACGTTCCAGCTTGCCGCTAGCTGGGACAGATCCCAGTCGGCGTCGGCCGGTTGCCCGCGCGGCACCAATATCGTTTTAAACTGTGCGCGAGCTGCCGCTTCGATTTTAATGAGCAGCGCACCAACTGATTCGATCTGACCGCCCGGCGTGATTGTTCCGGTCAGGGCGACGTCCGGCCTGACGCTGTCGCCTCGCCAGGCTGCCATGATGCCGACGGCGACGGCGCTGCTGGAACTCATTCCCTCAGTCAATTTATTGGAAGACCGGTTCTTGATCGTGACTACCCAATCCCGCCCGTCTTCTCCAACCGCTTTCGCAGCCGCCACAACAGCTTGCTTGACGCCTTCCTTCCAATCCTCGCTGACAATCGACCCGCCGCCCAGGTGTATTTCATTAAACTGGATGGTTGGACCCTCTTGGCGGAGGTCTTTCTCAATTTGGAGCACGATGTAGTGAACGACTCCGGTCTTCCCATCGGCCAGCACGGCAAGTGCGGGTACCGTTGCAAAGCGACGGCTGTCTCCTGCCCAGACAGGAAGGGCGTGCGTACAAAAAATAATCACTGTGAGGAGGAAAATAAAGTGAGGCATTTGCCGAGCCCATTTCTCATCCGCCATGATCTTGAGTGGACTCGGCTGTGATGAGTTCGGTGTTCATGAAAAGAACCAGATGGCGGGTGTCATCGGTTCGTTCGGGACTATAGCCGGCGGACTGAGTGAATTCAAGGTCGTTGCCTTGACAAGAAAAAGGAGCAGAGACTATAGTGAAAACTCAAAGAAATCGCTAAATTAATAGTAGCCGGATGGGGGAGATGGTGTCATGACAATCGCTCAGATGGATCCCGCGGTTACGCTGGAAAATCTACGGACTTCCAAACCTGAAAAGGTGACGATCGTGCTGCTGAGCGGGGACATGGACCGAGCAATGGCGGCGTTTATCATCGCCACGGGGGCCGCTGCTATGGGGATGCAGGTCACCGTCTTTTTCACGTTCTGGGGATTGAATGCCATCCGCCGGAAAGGTGCAACCAGCTCTGCCAAGGACTGGCTTCGTCAGATGTTCGGGCTGCTGAATAAAGGGGGCGCAGACAGTCTTCCCCTTTCGCGATTCCATTTCTGGGGACTGGGCACGAAGATGATGCAGAAGGTCATGAAGCAAAACCGGATGCCTGGCGTGCCGGAACTCATGGAGACGGCACTGGGTCTCGGAGTTCACTTTATTGCATGCACAACTACCATGGGACTGATGGGAATCACAAAAGATACGCTTATTGAGGGGATCGATCAATTCGCAGGAGTGACCACCTATCTCGCAGAAGCCAAACAGGGCAGCGTGAATTTGTTCATATGAATGATCGAGACATGCGCGAAGGGCGTGAAAGGCGAGACGCGTAGCAACCATTTCGCCAAAGCTCTGCGCCTTTTTTGTGGAGTAAGAAAGTGATTCAAGCCGATGTGAAACTCGATACGCTCGGATATTTTTGTCCGATGCCTATTATCATGACCGTAAAAAAGATCAAGGAGCTCACGTTGGGCCAGGTCCTTGAAGTTGTTTCAGATGACGAAGGCATTAAAAAAGATATGCCGGCCTGGTGCGATACAACCGGCCATCAGATGGTCGGTCTCGAAGAGGAACAGACCAAATCGGGAATGATCTATAAGGCGTTTGTGAAAAAGACAAAGTAATCGCCGGATAACGATCCGTAACGAGAAGGAAGCCGGAGGGATGATGATCAGACCTCCGGCTTCGTCATTTTGGTTCTTCACGGAGGCAGGCCGTGGATCGAATCGTCGAATGTGTACCGAACTTCAGCGAAGGACGAGACCACACGACGGTACAAGCACTTGTACAGGCGATAGAATCGGTGCAAGACGTCTGGCTCTTGGATCACATGATGGATCGAGATCACCATCGTTCCGTCTTAAGCTTTGCCGGCGAACCTGATGCCGTCGCTGAAGCAGCCTTTCGTGCCATTCGTGTTGCGACCGATCTCATCGATCTTCGCAAGCACAAGGGCGTCCATCCTCGGGTGGGGGCAACGGACGTCGTCCCCTTCGTCCCGTTAAGGGGAACGACGATGCAGGATTGTATCCATCTGGCGAAACGGTTGGGTCAATTGGTAGGAACCGAGTTGGAGATTCCGGTATTTCTCTATGAACAAGCAGCTCCGCACCGCGACCATGCTCCGCTCGAATCAGTGCGTCGAGGTGGGCTTGAAGGTCTGGCCTTCCGCATGGCCTCCGATCCTGATTGGGCACCGGATTTTGGTCCCTCTCGCCTCCACAAAACGGCTGGTGCTCTGGTCATCGGTGCGCGACCTCACCTGATCGCCTTTAACGTAAATCTCCGATCGACAGATCTGTCACTAGCCCGGTCTATCGCGAAAGACATTCGCCAATCGAACGGAGGGCTTCCCCATCTCAAGGCGATCGGCGTTGAGTTAGCCAGTCGACGGATGGTTCAGGTTGCCATGAATCTCACCAATTACGTCGTCACACCTCTCCATGCAGCATTTGAAACAGTCCGATCCCGCGCGGCTGAGCGAGGCGTCGAGGTGGCTGGGAGCGAACTAATTGGACTCGTGCCTCAAGCGGCATTAATTCAGACCGCCGGGCATAGCCTGAAACTCGAACAGTTCGACTCGACGCAGGTGTTGGAGATGAGATTAGAAGATCGACTCTTCGGTGAGTCGGCGCGACAGGCCCCGTCTTCTAACCAGAAGCCGGTTGATCTTCATACACAATCGATCGCGGACTTTTTAGACACAGTAGCTGCAGCGACGCCGAGTCCGGCTGGCGGTACGGTCTCAGCCTTAGTAGGCACTCTTGCTGCCTCACTAGGGATCATGGGAGCGCGCCTCAGCCGGCAACAAGGAGTGGAACATCGGCTGAGTGAGATCAGCCGGAGGCTTCGCGAACTGATGCAAGCGGACGGTGACGCGTATCAGCGGTTTATCCAGGCGACGAAGCTTGAGAAGACAGACCGGACTCGTACTGTCGTCTTGTCTTCTGCACTCCACCTGGCGACCGAAATCCCTCTGGAAATCGCCGAACAGGCAACGGAGGCCGGCGCCCTTCTTTATGCATGCTTGGCAGAGGTGAAGCCGCATGTTCGGTCTGATCTTACCGTTGGACTGATGCTGGCAATTGCCGCAGCTGATGGGGGGCTCCATACAGTCGCTGAAAATATAACTATTCAGCATAATCGCGCACTTAAATCATCGCTTCTCGGCCGGATTCGTCAACTGACGGACCGCCTTGAGGATCTCAGGAGGCTATGTTACACTGCGCCACCTCGTCAGGGTCAGGTCGGCACAAGAAGAAAGCTTACACAGGTATCGTCGCCAGGGAAGGCACAAAGACAGGAAGAATGGAAATCAAAGTCTTCAATAATAATGTCGAAAAAGCGCTCAAAGTCGCCAAGAAAAAACTCGCAGGTGAAGGACTCTTCCGCGAACTGAAGCGGAGGCGGTTTTACGAAAAGCCGAGTGTCAGGAAGAAAGCCAAACAGCGCGAGGCACAGCGGCGACGTCAAAAGTGGCTGTCGAAGCGGAAGCCGGAGTAGGAATCCCTTCAGACGCTCGTCCGTTTGGTTAATCGCACTCCTCCCAAGGTTTTCATATTCCTTCCTCGTCCATGCGCCGGGATCAGATCTCTTCCGCTCTCAGAATCGTCAAGCGCGAGATTCGGCAGTGGGAAGAGCCGGTTGTCGGAGTGGTGGCGCGCAAGTCGAATCGAGATCCCTTTCGCATCCTCATATCCTGCCTCCTCAGCCTTCGAACCAAAGATAAGACAACACGCGAAGCCGCTGCCCGGTTATTCGCGATGGCGCATCAGCCGGCTACGATGCTGGCACTCCGGCTCCAAAAGATCGAACGCGCAATATATCCCGTCGGGTTCTACCGGACAAAGGCCAAGTCGATTCATGCAATCTGTCGGCGCTTGCTGGAGGTTTATGGAGGAATAGTTCCTGAATCCATCGAGGAATTGGTCACTCTTTCCGGGGTCGGACGGAAAACAGCAAACTTGGTGGTGACGGTTGGCTATGGCAAACCCGGCATTTGTGTGGACATCCATGTCCATCGGATCAGCAATCGCTGGGGTTACGTAAGGACAAAAAAGCCGGAAGAAACCGAACAGGCGCTTCGCCGGAAATTGCCGGTGCGGCATTGGATTACCCTCAACGATTTACTTGTTCCCTACGGGCAGAACCTCTGCCAACCGGTCTCGCCATTCTGCAGCAAGTGCAAACTCATCGAATACTGTGATCGGGTGGGAGTGAAGCGCTCGCGATGAGCGAGCGCAAGCGAGACGTGCAGATCCAGAGCTTGCGAGTCTCGCCTGTCACGTTTTTCGCGCGAGTCTCGCACGGGCATCCCGCTAGATGAACAGCTTCGTTTCCGCGTCAGAGGTAAGCGCAATGATAGCGGGGAGTCCCATGATTTCGTCAACGTGCTTTTCAACGTCTGCACTGTCAACGCCCATGTATTCCAGGCCGGCACTGCAGGCGATCAGACGAAACTTCCCGACGTGTTTTGCGTCCTGAAACATCTCAGAAATCTTCGGTACTTTCTTCTCTTTCAAGAGCCTCGTCACTTCACCAGCTGAGTCGGCATGCTCAGGGGGAAAGTCCACCTGATCGATCTTTCCTTCAGCCAGTTTCTTGATCGTCCAGAACAAGAAGATCACGATCACATCCTTTCCCATCGCCGCGGCAGTGAGGCCGAGGGTCGCCACTTGGTGCAGCGTATCGTAGGTGGCGTGATGGGCAAAGATGATGAACTTGGGTTGAACCGGCATAGTCGGGAGCTACTTCTTTGTGGCGCGTGTCTTGACGCTGTTCACATAGTCGTTAATGGCAGCATCGACTTCGCCTGCGGTCATGGGGCGGTCATGCGTCTCACTTTCGTCCACGATGTACGCATTATGCTCTTTTTCCTGCCGCACGACCACGGAATTCTCCGGTGTCACCTCAATCAGCATGAACCACTCGCGCGCTCCCTGCGTGATGACGACCTCCTTGCCCAGGCCTTTCTTTGTAATTTCGATGTGAAGATCATCGGCCGCGCTGACTGCGGAAGGACAGGCCAGGAGCCCTATGCCCAGGCATGCTATTCCCAGCAAGGGGTTGATCCGAAGTGTGAAGGACGAACGACGCGACATGGTCGAACAAGTATAGCCCGTTGAGAAATGCACCGTAAACACTCGCTGCCAGCCGTTGGCTTGAGTGCCTCTATGTCGCATGCTAGGATGCGCGGTGCATGGATGATTTACTCGAGACAGTCCAACAATGGGTTCCAGTCGATGTGCTCATCGGTCTCACCGCTGCCTCGATCGTCGGATTTGTCGGTACCCTGATTGCCATCCCGCTGATTCTAGTTCGCTTGCCGTCCGATTATTTTGACACTCGCACTCCACGCCATTGGATGAAAGACCATCATCCAGTGCTGCGCCTGTCGGGGTTGATCATCAAGAACGTCGTCGGCATCGTGTTCTTGCTGGCCGGCTTTGCCATGCTCTTTTTACCGGGGCAGGGCCTGTTGACCATGTTGATCGGGATCTCGCTCATGGATTTCCCGGGAAAGCGTATGCTGGAAGCCAAAATGGTCGGCCAGCCGACCTTGCTGAGTGTCATTAATAACATGCGTAAAAAGTTCGATAAACCACCGCTGACGCTGGCCCCCGATCCCTAACCTGCATCATGCCGAACACCGACCTCACCCGTAAGACGCTCTATTTGATTGATGGGAGCGCCTACATCTATCGTGCGTTCTTTGCCCTGCCGGCCCTGAATAATTCTAAAGGCCTCCAGACCAATGCCATCCTCGGCTTCACGACGATGTTATTGAAGATCCTTCGCGAACGAAAACCGGATGGCCTCGGCGTGGCGTTTGATGAAAAGGGCCCGACCTTGCGGCACGCCGAATTCAAGGCCTATAAGGCGCAAAGACCGCCGATGCCGGAAGGCATGAGCGCCCAGATTCCCTACATCCATCGCGTGGTGGATACCCTCAACATTCCTGCCGTCCGGCAGGCCGGATACGAGGCGGACGATTTAATCGGCGCACTCGCGCACCAGGCCGAACGGGCCGGTTTCGACGTCGTCATCGTCACCGGCGATAAGGACATGTTCCAGCTTCTGACACCGCACGTGCAGATCTACGACCCGGTAAAAGACAAGTGGTTTGGGGAAACGGAATGCCGAGAACGCTTCGGCGTGGAGCCTGGACGCGTTGTGGAGATCATGGGGCTCATGGGCGATGCGACCGACAATATCCCCGGCGTGAAGGGCATCGGCGAGAAGACGGCGATGAAGTTGATCGCCCAATTCGGCACGATCGAAGAACTCTTACGCCGAGTAGAAGAGGTGGCGCCGCCTCGGGTCAAAGCACTGCTGATCGATCAGGCCGAGAATGCCCGCCTCAGCCGGCGGCTGGCGACCATTCAAGTGGATAGTCCCGTGATCTTCGATGCCGAGACGTATCATGTCAAGCCGCCACATCAGGACCGCCTCATCGATGTGTTGCGCGAGTTGGAATTCACCACGCTCCTGAAATCATTCCAGCCGGCATCCACACCGGCCGAGCCGAACGCGGTTCGGACGGAACTCATTCAAGACGAATCGTCCGCCCAGCGATTTGTCGCGAGGTTATCCAAGGGCGGCGCCCTCGGCCTGGAGTGCCTGCTTTCCCTCGGACCTGTCGCGCAGGTGGACGTGCAGGGCATCGGGTTGTCTGCGGGAGACCAGACCGCGTTCATTCCACTCGACGTCCGAACGTACATGCGCCCTATCACGGCGTTGCTGCATGACCATACGAGGACCAAAGTCGTTCACGATCTGAAATCGACCTTGCTGGTCTTTCACCGCATCGGAATCGTCCTCGCGGGTCCCTACCTGGACACCATGGTGGCGGACTATCTGCTCAATCCCAATCGGCGCGATCACCAGCTTGGAACCATTGCGATGGAGGTGCTGGGCCATCGGCTTGGGGCCGGACATCCATCGAACGCCGCACCGCAATCTCTTTTCGACGAGGATACAGGATCGCGAGAGGAGGCGGCAGAGGCTGCGTCAGTGTTGGCTAAGCTTGCTCCCCTTATGACAGAACGACTGTCTGGACAGGGAAGCCTCGCGCTTTTCACCGACGTAGAAATGCCGCTGGTGCCGGTATTGGCCGAGATCGAACGGACCGGGTTTTTGCTGGATGTTGAAGGCCTGCACAGACTTAGTGAGGAGTTGGAACGGGAACTCGACAGGATGATCAAGGCGATCGGAGAATTGGCCGGCGGCGAGTTCAACATCAATTCGCCGAAGCAACTCGCCACGGTGCTCTTCGAAAAGTTGGGACTCAAACCGATCAGAAAAACCAAGACCGGATATTCGACCGATGAAGACACTCTGACGCAGCTTGCCACACAGCACGAATTGCCCGCGCAGATTGTGAACTATCGGAGTCTGAGTAAACTCAAGTCCACCTACGTGGACGCGCTACCGGAACTCGTGAATCCGGAGACCAAGCGGCTCCACACCTCGCTCAATCAGACCGTCGCGGCCACCGGACGGCTCTCATCCACCGAGCCGAACCTGCAGAATATTCCGGTAAAAGGCGAGTACGGATTGCGAATCAGAGAAGCGTTTATTGCACCGGCAGGCCACACCCTACTCTGCGCCGACTACAGCCAGATCGAGCCGCGTATCCTTGCGCATCTGTCGCAAGATCCGCGCTTGCTCGCTGTGTTTGCGAAGGGCGAGGACATCCACATGGCGACGGCCATGGAGATTTTCGGTCTGCCTTCCAGTCAGGTCACGAGAGACATGCGACGAGTGGCCAAGACGGTCGTCTTCGGTATTGTGTATGGGATCAGTCCGTTCGGCCTAGCCTCGAATATCGGCGTGTCGCAGGCGGACGCGAAGAAGTACATCGAGACATTCTTTGAAAGGTTTGCAGCAGTGCGAGCCTTGATGGACCGGAATATCGAAGAAGGAAAAACGAAAGGCTACACGACAACGATCCTCGGTCGGCGGCGTCCGATTCCCGAGTTGCAAAGCGGCGATCCCGTGCAGCGGGGATTCGGCGAACGCATGGCCGTGAACAGTCCGATCCAGGGCTCAGCCGCGGATCTCATCAAAGTGGCGATGATCAATGTGAACAAGGCGCTCCATCACGAAATGCCGCACACCAAGATGATTCTTCAAGTGCACGATGAGTTAATCTTCGAAGTGCCGGAGAAGGAATTAGAAGAGGCGAAGCAGCTCGTGAAGACGGAGATGGAGGCGACGGGGAAGAAACTGGGATTGTCGGTGCCCTTAAAAGTCGATCTAGGGACAGGGCACAACTGGCGAGCGGCGCATCCCTAATAGCGAACAACGCGAGGTGATCTATGCAGAACATGCGATTGTCATGGGCGTGGTTGGTAGCGGGTGTCAGTCTTTGTGCTTGGGGGGTTCTGTTGGTAGCGGGGGAGCCGTTTGCAGTGAAGGCTCAAGAGCCGAAACGATTCCAATACAAAATCGTCGAGGTCCTTCCTGACACCCAAAACATGCAAACCGTGCTGAACGAGTTCGGAGCGAACGGGTGGGAACTGGTGGCGGTCCCGATGGGGAGCATGACGGAGCCGAGGTTGATCTTTAAGAAGTGAGAGACGGGGAGGGAGGCTGATGATCTTCTCTGCTCGCGCAACGCGCGGCCTCCGAAGGCCCTCGTTGGACGCGCGCAGTGGAAGATCGATCAGCCTCCATCCCTAAAGAGATAGCGAGCGAGCTTGGAGGGATCATTCGTACGATAAAAGCGTTGAGTGCTCGATGCGTGCAGTAAGGGACAGTCTGGCTGCTCCCGATCAGGGATGCGGTGGGGGTAGGACCAGTGAAAAGGAAGTCGTTCGACGGCCGCAGTTGAGATCGCCTTTGTTCTAAGAGTAAGGAGACATATGAAACGACTCTTTGTCTCTCAAAGCTTAGTTGAGGTTGAGTCGCTCAAGGAGCTTCTGAGCACCGACGGTATTCTCTGCACGATAAGAAATCAGCAAGGATCCAGTCTGGCGGGTGAAGTTCCGTTCGTTGAGGTGTTCCCAGAATTGTGGGTGATAAACGATGCTGATTTTGATCGAGCCAAGGAGCTTCTGGAGGAACAGGGAAGTGGAGATGAAGTCGAGCGACCCACGTGGGTTTGCGCTGGATGTGGGGAGAGGCACGTTGGTCTGTTTACTGCCTGTTGGAAGTGTGGATGTGAAAATGATGCAAAGTCAGAGGCACGCACTGGAGAAAACAAAGGGGTCTGACCCAGTAGAATTGTCGCCGCCAGAATATGCGAACCGTGCTGAATGAGTTCGGAACTGGCTGGTGGGAGCTGGTGGCGGTCTCGATGGGGAATATGACGGAACCGAGGTTGATCTTTAAGAAGTAAGGGAGAGGGATGGAGGCTGATGATCTTCCGTGCTCGCGCAACGCGCGGCCTGGGAAGGACTAGGAGGGAGTGGCCAGGTGCCCTTCTTGCTCGCAGAACGCGCACGGTGAAACTGTGCTCGTTCGATGCGCGCAGTAAAGGGCAGCCTTGGTCACTCCTTGAAGTGAGGTGTGGCAAGCTGGAAGGCCCTCGCCCGGGCTCATGGCACGTCTTGGCGTGCCAGTGGGTGGGAGGGAGTTTTAAGGGGACATTCTGTGTTTCCTGTCGCATGATAACTTAGGGTCTCTGGAAATTCAGAATGTCCCGTTTTCTTGTGCGCATGTGCTCAATCGAGGCGGGCATGGAGTGGAGAGCCCAGCAGACCGCCTGTGACCCAAGTAATCAGCCAGGATAAACTGCGGGCTGTTAGCCTGATAGTCTGCAGGATTCGCAGTCTATCCCGGCAGGCGAAGTAGGGACATCAACTTGATAAGTCTCTGAATCTACAGTAGCATGTGGCGTCCGTAAAGCAGTTAGGCTGCCGCGACATCCTGCAAGGGTAGCTCGCAGCACACTTAATAGTTGGGGCTCAAGCGAATGAGCACCGGACGAACCTCGCTTCCCGCGGACGTTGTGGCAAAGATAGCAGCGGACTTCCCGCACGAGCGCCTTGACAGCGTTCTGGCGATACTCGATGAATACAAGGGTGTCGAAGGGCCGCGCATCATTCGCTGCATCATTCATCTGGCTTCGGGGAGCACCAATCAGTTGCTCGATCTCATCGCGAACGCCAACGCTGACTACAGAAACGTGGTGTACTGGGCCGAGTACGATCGCGACGACCGCAGAATCCGAGATTTCACTCAGCCATTCGCGGTCGCGTCAGCGGGTCCGGGCGACGTCTCACTATCTTTTGTCGGCGGGCGGCCGCTCCTCTCCAGCGGCGCCGAAATTCCCACGTGTGCCCTTTGCTCCGAGCGTATGTGTTTCTTCTTTCAGGTCGCGCTGCCGGTTGACCACCGCTGGCAAGGGGCGCTGGTCGCGGTTTTCCAGTGTGTTTCCTGCTGCTCGGAGGACGCTCTCATTCCTGAGATGCCGAGCGTCGCCCTGAGTGGTGCCGAGATTCCGCCGGGGTTCCTGACACGTTACCAAACCAACTTTCGTATCGTCGTCTCGGACGCACCGACCGCTCAAGTCCGCAATGACTACCATCCGCTCATTCAACACGCGTCGATCGATCCATCGGCGTGGCGGATCGGAGCGGAACCTCAGTGGTTGCTCGATGACGAGGCGCCCGGGTCTTACGAATCATTCAAGGATCCAGTCTTCCTCTTTCAGGTGCCGCTCGGCATGGCTTTTATCAGGTGCCCAGATGCTCCGCCCCAGAAGACGATGGGCCTGGAAGGAGAGGTTGTGGACGCGGACGGGCCTCAGTACGAACTATTCCTGAGTAACGCGTCTTATTTCTTCGGGTTCGGCGCTCCGGCAGCCGGCCGCATTTATGTGGTTACCCAAACCGAGTGAGGCCCAACCAACCTCTACCGAAGGAGGAGAACCGTGAGAAGACACCTGCTGATCTTTGCTCTGCTTGGCTCGTCCCTCGTAGGCCCAGGGGCCGTGCTAGCCGAGCCGACGAAACCCAACATCCTGGTCATCTTCGGCGACGACATCGGGATCGCCAATGTCAGCGCCTACAGCGACGGTGTGATGGGGTATGAGACACCCAACATCGACCGCATCGCGACAGAAGGAATCCGCTTCCTGCATTACTACGGCGAGCAGTCGTGCACCGCTGGCCGTTCGGCCTTTCTTACCGGGCAGCACATTATTCGCACCGGACTCAGCAAAGTCGGCTTCCCCGGCGCGCCCATGGGCATGAGTCAGGAAGACCCCTCGATCGGCGGCTTGCTGCGTAACGTGGGTTACGCGACCGGTCAGTTCGGTAAGAACCACGTCGGCGACCGCAACGAGTCGCTGCCCACGGTCAACGGCTTCGACGAGTTCTTCGGCAACCTTTACCACCTCAACGCCGAGGAGGAGCCGGAGCTGCCCGACTATCCGAAGGACCCCGCGTACCAAGCCAAGTTTGGCCCGCGCGGCGTGCTCAAAACCAAGACCACGGCCAAGGACGACCGAGCCGTCGACCCCCGCTTCGGGAGGATCGGCAAGCAGACCATTGAGGACAGCGGTCCGCTGACAAGGAAGAGGATGGAGACCATCGACGATGAGACATCCGCCGCGGCGATCGACTTCATGAAGCGTCAGCACGCCGCCGACAAACCGTTTTTCGTCTGGTATAACTCCACGCGCATGCACCTGCGTACGCACGTCCGCGCAGAACACCGCGGACAGTACAAGCACGGTGACAGCGAATACATCGACGGTATGATCGAGCACGATACAACCATCGGCACACTGCTGAAGTCGTTAGACGACATGGGTATCGCAAACAACACGATCGTCGTCTATACAAGCGATAACGGCCCCCACATGAACACGTGGCCGGACGGCGCGATGACGCCGTTCCGCTCGGAGAAGAACACGAACTGGGAGGGCGCGTTCCGAGTACCGATGCTCGTACGCTGGCCGGGCCACATCAAACCTGGCACGGTGACCAACGAGTTGATGAGCCACAACGACTGGATCCCCACGCTCATGTCGATCGCGGGCGAACCCGACATCGTCGGCAACCTATTGAGGGGCTACACGACCACCGGACCGCAAGGCCGTACCTACAAGGTGCACCTCGACGGCTACGACCAGTCCAAGTTCCTGACGACGGTCAGTGGAACCCCCGGCAACAACGGCGTGAAGAGCGCCCGCGACAAGTTCTTCTACTCCGACGATGACGGCCTGCTGGTGGCGATGCGGCAGGGCGACTACAAGTACGTCTTCTCGGAGCAGCGTTCGCCCGGCACGATGCAGGTGTGGGCCGAGCCGCTTACGACGCTGCGCCTCCAGAAGATCTTCAACCTCTTCCAGGACCCGTTCGAGCGGGCGGACATCACGTCCAACACCTACTGGGACTGGCAACTCAATCATGTGCAAACCATGTACGGCGTGATGGATGAAGTCTTCAAGTTCGCGGCGACGTTCAGGGAGTATCCGCCTCGCTCGTTCCCGCCGAGCTTCAATCCGGCGAACGTCATGGAAGAGACGCTCCGCGAGATCAAGGCAGGGCGGAAGCTGCGCGAGGCTTTCCCGATGCTGAATAAGCCAGATGAGAAGAAGCGCCAGTGATCATCATCCTGCTTGCGGAAGAAAAAGGGAACATTCTAAATTTCTGCTTGGCACGCCATTTCGGCGGTGAATTGATCATAGTTTAAAATAAAAAGCAGAAGGTCCCTTTTTCTTCTCTACAAAGAGTGTCGTTCGACGGCCGCAGTCGGAAATCGCCTCAACCTTGGGTGGGCGCTAAACTCATAGCGGCTTTATATTGGAGTTGATTCGAAGAATGAAACCGTGCCCGGAGCCATTTTCATGCGGAGCAGAGATCTTCTACTCACCTGAACATTGATTTGCCATGAACCACTCACGGAGGTGATGTCATGCCAAGGGAGGCAACATTGTTTGAGAATGCAGGCGGGAGCGTGTTGAAAGGCTATCGGCTTCTTCAGCGAGGCGGAGCGAATATTCCGCCGATGTGGATACAACGGGCTTCTGAGTCGCGATGCCGGCTGCACAAGGATGTGGCACAGGCGCTTCGCCGAAAGAGTAAATCTGGACAGAGCACTCTCAAGGGATGGGAAACGCGGTACAACAAGGAATGTTTCTATTACGGTTTGCGTGTGCTCCTCGAATTGGCAAGAAAGGGCAAGACGAGAATGACCAAGGCCCCTCGTTCCTAGGTCTTAGAGAACGCCTGCACGACTTCCCCTCTAATCGTCGCTCTCATCCATAGAGATTCTTCTTTCAATTGTCCCCTTGACAGCCCTTGTCTCCGCATGTAACATTTTGTGACATGACGGCAAAACAGTTCAGGCAGGCGCGGGTTCGGATGGGGTACACGCAGGCGAAGTTGGCGGAAGTACTGCAACTGAGCCGGATGACGATCAGTCGTTATGAGGCCGGTACGTGGGAAGTACCCTTGTCGGTCGAGATGGCATTAGACCAGTTGGGGTCGGCGCAGATTCCGATGTTGGGGATGGTGGCGGCAGGAACGCCGATCGAACCGATCACGCAAGCTGAACTGGTGGCGGTGTTGCCGCCGTTGCTGCGCGTGGGAGAAACCTTCGCGCTACGGGTAAAAGGCGAGTCGATGAAAGACGACGGCATTTTCCCCGGCGATCTGGTGGTCGTGCGGAAGCAGGGCACTGCGCGGAACGGGCAGACGGTGGTGGCCCTGGTCAACAATGAAGCAACGATCAAGAAATACTACCGCAAGGACGGTCGGATCGAGCTGCATCCGGCGAATGTGACGATGAAGCCGATCGTCGTGTCGTCACAGGATGAGTTTTGTATTCAGGGAATTGTCGCAGGCGTGGTCCGCCACTTCAATGAATTGTGAGGTGTTCTATGGCTCAAGTGCGGCAACAGGCGATGGAACTTCCGTTTCGTACAGAGGGTGGTGATGCGATCATCGGAGCGCCCCGCCATCTGTTGGCGGTGTTGCGACGGAATGCGGCGTCGCACGATCGGCCGAAGGGGTTGGTGCTGTTGTCCGGACCGTCGTCGGTGTATCGCCTGGGTCTCTGTGCGGCGGTCGATCGCGCGCTGGCCGGCGAACCGGTGTTGTATCTAGCCGGCGCCAATGTCTTCGACCCATTCCTGGTAGGGCGGCTGGCTCGGGCAAGTCGGGTAGCGCCGGCTCATGTGTTGCAACAGATTCACGTGTCACGGGCCTTCACCTGTCATCAGATGGTCCGGCTGGTCACGGATTGTCTTCCATCGGCACTGCGTACTTATGAGGCGCGCTTCGTCATTCTCGCCGGTCCGTTCGATACGTTGTACGATCAGTCGGTGCCGGAGTCTGAAACGACGCGCCTTTTTCGCACCATGACAGAGGCTCTGCGGAACATGGCCGATCAGGATGTGCACGTACTGGTCGTGAGCCCGCTCGCGCCGCCTGAATCCGGTGGACGGAGTCGATTCGTAGCAGCACTCCGTGCGCAGGCGCGCCGGACGATCGACCTGTGCGAGGCGGAGGATGGATTGTGGCTTCAGGAAGAGGGAGGGCCTGAACCCAGACGATGGATGATTCCGCGTCTGCTCTGGAATCGGTTGTAACCATGGGACGCACACTCGCCACGTTCACCCAATTGGTTCAGCAGGAAATAGACTCGTGGAGCCGCTACCGGCGCGCGTTACGGCGCGAGGATCAGCAGGCACTCGATGTCTTGTTCGCTGCCGCCAGGCACCATGCATCGGCCGGCGCCTATCTCGCGCGTGAGACGCCGTTCGAGGTGATGCTGCTGTCCATGTTGATCGAACAACAGAAACACGTCGTCACGTTGCAACAGAAAGTGATGATCCTTGAAACCCGCCTGCACCACGACTCGGCTCAAGGGGTGGCTTCTTGATGTCTACCCGGCACAAGAGGGCATGGTCGTCTGGCTCATCGGGGAGGACGGTCGACGCATCAGGGCCACCGATTCCTTTGTACCGATGTGTTATCTGGCGGTTCCACCGTCCATCCGCGAGCAGGCGCTCCGGCTACTCCGCCGTGCTTCCTGTCCTATCGGCACCAGAGAGGTGGAGCGATACGAACTCGGCGCGCTTCGTCCGACCCGGGTACTGGAAGTCTCGATATACGCTCCCGACCAGTTCCTGCCCCTCACACAGCGTCTGATCCGCGCCTGCCCCGACGCGCAGTTCTTTCACGTGGATGTGTCACTGCCGCAGCGCTACTTTTACGACCGGCAACTCTTTCCTTTGGTCCATTGCGAGATTGATCTCACAGCCGAAGGCCGGATTCAGTCGATTCGGGCGCTGGAATCTCCCTGGGATACAGACTATGGCTTCCCGCCGCTCACGATCATGGAGTTGTCGCTGGACAGTCCGTCACCCAACCCGAATCATGGCGGGCGCGGTTCGCTCGTGGTGCGGCTGGACGGGGAAGAGCGTGTGTTGGAAGGCGATGATGCCGATGTGATCCAACGCCTTAACCAGCTGCTCGTACGGCAGGATCCAGATATTCTCTTAACGGACTGGGGCGATTCCTACCTCTTGCCGAGACTGATGATGATGGCTGATCGGTTGCACATGCCGATCGTACTCAATCGCGACTCCCATCGATCCATCGGCGTCAGGAAACCCTATTCGTATTTTTCGTACGGCCACATGGTCTCGCATGCCGGCGCCCGCACCCTATCGGGGCGGCTCCATCTGGATCGCCACAATTCCTTTGCGCTGGCGGAAATGGGCCTGGCCGGACTCATTGAGCAGGCCCGTGTCGCCAAGGTCGATCTGCAGCAGATGGCTCGCACGACGACAGGGACAGGGATTACCTCAATGCAGCTCGAAACGGCTTGTCGAGACGGTGTGTTGATTCCCTACCGGAAACAGGAACCGGAAGCCCTCAAATCTTCCCTCGAGTTGCTGCACACGGATCAAGGCGGATTGGTGTTTGCACCGGTCGCCGGCTATCACGAACAGGTCGGTGAACTGGATTTTTCCTCGATGTATCCCTCCATCATGGTGCGCTTCAATATCTCGCCCGAGACGGTCAATTGCCGGTGCTGTCGCGATGAGCCGGCTGCGCAGGTGCCGGAGATCAACCACCACACCTGTCTTCGTCGGAAGGGATTGGTCCCGCGCACGCTGGAGCCGTTGCTCGACAAGCGCGCGCGGTACAAACGGTTACTGACATCGACGAGAAATGCCATGGAGAAGACGGTGCTCGATCAACGGCAGACGGCGCTCAAATGGCTGCTCGTCGTCTCGTTCGGTTATTTGGGGTACAAGAATGCCCGATTCGGTCGGATCGAAGCGCACGAAGCGGTCACGGCCTACAGCCGCGATATTTTGCTGCAGGCGAAAGAGATTGCGGAACGTCAGGGCTACTGCATGTTGCATGCGATCGTGGACTCGCTCTGGCTGGTCAAGCCCGGTGCGGTCAGGGCGGACTATGACAGACTTGCGCAGGCGATCACTGAGCGGACGGGGCTTCCGATCGGCGCGGAAGGGCTGTATCACTGGATTGGGTTTCTTCCGTCACGGGTCAATCCGCTCATGCCGGTGCCGAATCAGTTCGTGGCTCTGTTTGACCATGGTGCCATGAAGATCCGCGGCATTGAAATCCGTCGCAGCGACGCTCCGTTCCTGGTCAAGCGGGCACAGGCTGAAGTGCTGCATTGTCTCAGTGAGGCACGAACGCTGGCCGGGCTGCGTGAACGGATTCCTCAGGCACTGGAGATCGTCCGCACCTCTCGGCGGTATCTCCACGACTGTCATGCCACTGTCGAGGAACTGGCCATTACCAAATCCCTCTCGAAAGAGCCGCAGGCCTATTGCCATCAGACCTTGTCGATGATTGCAGCACAGGAGCTGCTCGCACGCGGCGTATCACTCCGGGCCGGCGACAGAATTCACTATGTCATTACGGATGCCGATGCGATCTATCCGGCGGACCGGGCCCGCGCGGTGGCCGGACTCGATGGGGCCTGGAGTTACGATGTTTCCGCCTATGACAACCTGCTTCTACGGGCCGCTCTCGTGTTGTTGACGCCCTTTGGTGTGACGGCGACCTCACTGAACGAATCGACTGATCCCAGACAATTATAAGGACGAACGGTCCATTCGGAGTGCAGTCTGTTCGTCCTCGGACTTTCACTCGCAGCGGCCTTGTCAGGGAGCCCTTTTGGACATCCTTGAAGAGACTTGTGGCCGGTGATGGTCCTCTATGAATAGAGAGTGCGAACGATTTCTGTCGTGTTGAACAGCATCGCGTTGAGACGAGTGTATGCCGCATGGCCGTAGTAGTGATCGCGCACATTGATTGACCCCGTGGAATCTTTGTAGTCGGCGAGAATCCCCAGCCCCTCACCAGGGATTCGGACAGCGCGGCGGGCACACTCGAGCCATCGTTCAAATCCATCAAACGGCTCTACGAGTTCCCACAAGGCTTTGTTGGCTGCTTTGGCTGCGTCGGTCGTCGGCACGGCGTCACTACCGGCCACGGCCAATTCTTGGATGTAATCTCCGCCCCAAGCGATCGGCATTTCCGTCGTGATCTGAGGCAACTCCATCTTAGAGAGCCAAGTCTTGCCGTCTATGCGGAGAGTACGATGGTTCACAATGTGGAGGAGTTTGCCTAGTCCCGACGGATCCCATCCGTAGCGCACCGGTGTTCCTAGTGTCACGACATCGAGCATAACACCATTAAGCAGGGCGTGCGATACAAGGAGAGGGCCAATCCGTTGAATGACAGTGGACAAGTAACTGTCCTGCGATTGCTGTGCGTATGATGTGAGCAGTTCGAACAATGTTTTCCGTCCGCTGATGGGTGACGGACAGAGCAAGTTGGAAGCAAGGGCTAGAACCAACCCGGCTTGTCCGTGCGCTTGCACGAGGATGCGATCTCCGGGGCTAAGCTTTAGCTCTGCGACCAGCGTGCGCAGTCTGTCGAGCAACATGCACGCGGAAATAGCGCGTCCCAGGTGGTGATTTTCGCAGGACCACAATTCTCTCAAACACACGATCGGCGTCGGCGCTCTCCGGTTGATCGCTTTCTTGAAGCTCTCAACGTAGGCGGTAGTGAAGTTTCCCGCATCGCCGACTTGGTCGTCCAGCAACTCTTTGGTGATGTCGTCGTTCTTCAGCGGCGGTCTTAGGCCTCCCGGCCCCGCCAACCCGTTCGACTCTTCCCGCATCAAAGCGAGCAAGGCATCGAGTCCGGCCACTCCGCGTGAGTAGCCGCGCTTCAAACCGCCGACGTCATCCAACCGCTGCATCCCGAAGACGTCGGTCCCTATGATGGAGCCGCGCAGTAAGACAATCACCCGGACTCCTGCGCGCGAGAGGCGGATGCCGAGTGCTGCCATTGCCTCCTGCCCAGTGGGTGATTCCGGCAAGGCAGTCGAGGTCACTTCACGAACGGTGAGGCGGTCACCGGGGTTTTTTCGTGACAGCTCATCGTGTTGAAAGTTGTTCTCGATCGGCATGGGGGTGTTACATACCCGATGTGAGCGACGGACTGCAACGCAAGTTCACCAGGAAGCTGGGACGCCGAGACGCACATTTTCCCATACCTCGCTCTCCAAAACCGTGAAATGTCGGACTGCCGAGAGTTCTTCCTTACATGCGTTTTGCGTGAGGACTCAGGAACGTTCGTATCTGCATGATCCCTGGTGGATCACGGGGGAAGGGTTTGCCTCGCTTGCCTTGGCTGAAAACGTCATGATAGCGTACATATTTCCTTAGAAGAGAATGCAGAGAGCTGATCTGTGCAGGCACTAATGAACCTTGCTCGCGGATGGTCGTTCCGTATATTCGCCGAGGCCTTGTTCTTTCTTTGTCTAATTCTTCCGAAAAGTGAGGCGATTGCTGTTGCATCGGAGTCAGACACTGCCCGAACGGTTCCAAGCGAGCACGTCATTCTCTTTGTTCTTGAAGGATTCAGCCGAGATTCCTTGAAAGGTGGGACGATGCCGACCCTCAGCCGGTTGATCAAAGAAGGGGCGGTCACCTGGTCTGCCACAGCGGTGAGGCCTGCACTACGGTTGCCGACGATGGCGTCGTTGATTACGGGCATGCCGGTCGAAAAACACGGCATTACCTGGAACAGTTTCGAATTCAGCCGTGGTTATCCACGCGCTCCGAGCGTGTTCGATTATCTCGATCTCAGCGGGGGACGCGACAGCGCGATTTTCTTCATGGACGAGTCGCTCTATCAGTTGGCGAGACCCGAGCCCTACACGGATTACCAGATGTGCGGACCGTTGAAGCCTGAATGCAGCACGGACCGGGTTGTGTCTTATATCCGTCAATACTTCAATAAGGCGACCAGCGGCCACGGTTACGGGCACGCCATACTTTCACTGCCGCATTTCTTGGTTGTGCATCTTCCTGAAGCCGGTCGAGCCGGTGTATCCAGCGGCTGGACTTCCAAGGAATACCGCGAAGCCCTTCGCGTGGTAGATAAGGCCATGCAGTCTGTGATGGACATCTATCAAGAGCAGGGACTGACCAAACGGACGACCTTGTTCGTGACGTCACTGAGCGCTGCAGGCAGAGATGCCGGCAGCGAACAGGCCGATACCGCCGTTCCGATGGTTCCGTGGATTGCCTCGGGGGTGGGGATCAAACCCGGCCATGCTATACATCAGACGGTCTCCATTCTGGATACCGGCGCGACGGTGATGCGAACGTTGGGATTACAGACGCACACCGAATGGGAGAGTCGTGCTGTGGAAGAGATATTTCAGGCCGCTTTTGCCGCAGCCCCAAGGGAACATATGGAATAGGTCGGCTGATGCCCATTGTGAAACAGTACGCGGGTTTATGTCTGGTTGGATGGTTGCTGGGTTTTACCGCGGTCATCGAGCCGGCCTCGGCCGGTCAGCCTGCTGCCTACACTCAAGAGCATGCGATCACCATTGATGCGACTAGCATAGTCCCTCAAACCTGGTGGCATGTGCCGGGCGTTACCCCGTCGATCTATGCTTCAGACCCCGAGTCTATGGATGCGTACAAGACAATCGAGTCGCGTGCCCTCAAACTGAAACCGGGTAAATATAAATTCGGAAGCTTCACGTTCGATTTTTCGTTCACGGTGAACCTGGAAGGGAAATTGGAGTTTGCTCAATCGCTCGATCAATGTGTGGAGGGACGAGGGACCCAGACGTTAACCATCCGCTGCAGCCGGACATATCCGCATGGCGGTCAGCGCGATTATCAGTATCAGTAGAGGAGCAGTATCGATGTCGCAGACGCTCGACGACCTGTTAGCGGCACTGGAGGATGTGGACGACGCAACGCGCGAGGAATCGGCCAAGGCTCTTGCCGAACTCGCCGATCCCGATACGTTGGATGCGCTGGTCGATGCCTGTAGGGATGACTATTGGACTGTGCGGGCTCATGCAGGCTGGGGTGTGGCCAGGATCGGCGGGGCGAAAGCGATTGAAACGCTCATTATCCTGTTTAACGATCCCATCATGGAAGTGCGAAATGCTGCCGTCGCAGCCATGGCATCGATGGGAGCCGCAGTCGTCGATCGCTTGATCGCCGCATTAAAGGACGAACGGTGGCGGGTTCGTGAACACGCGGCGAAAACTTGCGGAGACGTAAAGGACCGGAAAGCCGTAGAGGCTCTTATGCTTTCCTGTCGGGATCGCGATGGCGCCGTAAAGAGTGCGGCAGCGGAGGCGTTGGGCAAGATCGGCGATCAGAGGGCGATTCCAACCCTGGTCAAACTGTTCCGCGACCCGTCAAAAACGGTGCGGGAAACCGCCGGAACTGCGCTTATATCTATAGGCCGGCCTTCCGTCGATCCGTTGCGCGAGTGTCTTAGAGATAAAGATTTCGTGGTCCGGTGCCATGCGGCGCGGGCGCTCGGTGGAATGACGACAGACTATCAAATAGGCCGAACCTGGGTGCGGGATGCCAACGTTGTCGACGCACTGGTTGCTGCCTTGAAAGATCCGGATCGGGCGGTGCGTGAAGATGCCACGATCGCTCTGGGTCAGATCGGCGATCCACGTGCCATCGATGCCTTGGTCGAGGCGATGAAGGATGGCGCGGTAAAGCGGCATGCCATTGCGTCGTTGGGCATGATCGGCGATCCTCGTGCGTTGCCTCCTGTGTTGGACGCATTGAAAGGAAAAGGAATACGACAGGATGGCACTCCGACGCCGGGCTGTATCGTCAGCGAAGACGCCTTTATCAAGGAGGCGGCGGCGACGGCGCTGGGTCAATTCCGTGATCCGCGGGTCATTCCCGACCTGATCATGCTGTTGAAGGATGGCGTCCTGCGGGAGAAGGCCAGTGCCGCCCTGGCCACCATCGGGGATACGGCGATCGAGCCGTTGATCGCTTTTCTGTTTGACCCGAAAGCGTCTGAAGTCGTTGCGGAGGGAGAGCGGGTGCTCTCCTACGCGTCCGTCAGGCTCACGGCAAAGGATGCCTTGCGCCAGTTGACGCTTCAAACACTCGAGAAGTTGGGGTGGGTGCCGGCGCCGGAAGATTTCACCGTCAATTCGAGCCTGGTTGATAATGCCAGGGTAGATATGCCCCTTGGCGATACAGGCCGATTTGGTCCTTCGGGAGATTTCGCTTAGCAGGCTTCTGTAAAGGTACAGCACACCACGGAGGATGCTCAAAAAGGCCGTCCATCAAGGCCGCAGGCGAGTCGAAACCGGAGGCGTAGCATTCTCACCCGCCCAACCCCGAGCTGTCGGAACAGCTCTTTTCCCTTGTGGGGTACGTTGAGGATTTCGATGAGCTGAGAACGAAGCTTGGGTAAAGGCGCGTCTCGGCGCGCTGGGGTTGGGCGGGTGAGAAAGACGACTTTTTCAGCATCCGTTAGATCGAGGTCGGGTATGGCAGACGCAGTAGCCGAACAGATTGCTGCGCTCAAGGACGAGGACTGGGCGATTCGCGAGGAGGCCGCTACGATCCTGGGTGCGCTCCGAGACCCGAGAGCTGTGGCGCCGTTGGTTTCTGTGCTTCGTGACGGCGATCGAGCGGTTCGCGATGCGGCGCTCGCCGCCCTGTTAGCCATCGGAGAGCCTGCCGTAACGACGCTGGGCGTCTGCCTCTCCGATCCGGCGCTCTCGGTTCAGGAATTGGCCTCATCGGCATTGGCTAACATTGCTGATGCACGGGTCCTGGCGCCGCTGATAGTCGCGCTCGAGAGCCCAGACTGGATTGTGAGAATGCATGCGGCCAAGGCGTTGGGCCGGATTCAAGATCCTGTCGCGGTGCCGCCTCTGGTATTGCTCCTGCACGATTCAGTCAAGGCTGTGCGAGAGGAGACATCGACAGCCCTTGCAGCCATCGGAGAGGCGGCGTTGCCCTCATTGCTTGCTTCGCTGACCCATACTGAATGGGTGGTGAGGCTACACGCAGTGGAAGCTTTGGGGAAAACGGGCTCGCCGGCGGCTGTGGAACCGCTCTTGTCGGTTCTCTTCAACGATCGGGATCCTGCGGTTCGCGAAGATGCCGTTCGCGCACTCGGCCAGATTGGAGATGCACGCGCTGTTGAGTTCCTCGTAGCGGTAATGAGAGAACCGGGGGTGCGGCCACTGGCGGTTGAAGCGCTGGGCCGGATCGGCGATCCTCGCGCAGTGCCGGTGCTGATCAACGTGATCGAAGGAGTAGAGCGGCCGGAAGTATCGCGGTCGATCGATGGCTGCGGCGATCACTGGGATGAAGAATCAGTCACGTTGGGTGTGGCCGTCAGGGCGTTGGGCGCAATCAGAGACGAGGCGGCCATACCCTCGCTTATGAAGGCGCTCCGTCATACGGTGACTCGAGCGGAAGCCGCCGACGCGCTGACTCGGTTCGGCTCCCCCGTAATTGCGCCCTTGCTGGCCATGCGCGCATGTGAATCGGATGATAATATCCGCTACCATATCAACGAGACATTGACGAAAGTGGGCTGGCGGGCGGGTCGTATCTAGCAGACTAATATTCAATGTTGGATGGTAAATGTTAATTTTATAACTCAGCACTCATTGCCCTCCGGGTCATAGTGTCATGCCGAAAGAAACTATTGAAACGCTGATCAATGAGCTTATCCATGAAGAGGACTGGCGCCGGATGCGGGCGACGGCAGCCTGTCTGTCAGGCGGACCGCGTGCGGTACGGGCGCTCATTGACGCGCTGCAGACCGGCTCGCCGGCGCTGAAAGCCGAGGTAGCGGCTATGCTGGCGCGCGTGAATGATCCCCAGGCCGGTGTCCCGCTGGTCGGATTACTCCAGGATGAGCATGAGGCCGTCCGCAAGGCTGGCGCGTCAGCGTTGGAACACATGGCGGGCGTACTTGATGAGGCGACCGCAGCGGCGCTGACGTCATTGGTCTATGCGTCGAGGGATGAGGGGGTTCGCGTTGCGGCCTCGCAGTTGCTGGGAGTCATCCCGAACGCAATCGTGCCGCTGTGCGAGATGTTGGCCCATCAGGACCCGGAGGCGCAGATTATGGCCGCTACGATGCTGGAACATCTGCTCGATCCACGTTCGGCTGACGCGTTCATCAATGCCATGGGGCAGCCAGCCGTTCGCGATATCGCCGTACGGACGCTCAAGAAACTGACGGCGATTCGTGAACGCATCGACCTGGTATTTGACGAGCTTCGTGCGATCGAGGAATTGAGCGAGCGGGAAGAGGCTCGTATGAGTGCGGTCATCAATCTTCTGGCTATCGGGCGTCCGAGCGTAGAGATTTTGATCGAGTATCTGGAAGATGATGATTGGATCGTCAGAGAGGCTGCCGCAGACTTGCTAGGGAAAATCGGCGACGTTCGTGCGGTCGAACCCTTGATGCAGCGGTTGCGGGTCGATAAGGATACGGGCGTGAAGGAACTGGCGATGAAATCATTGGGCTTGATCGGCGATGCCAGGCCTGCCCAACTCTATATCGAGGCCATTCCGATTCGGCCCCTGCGGGTCCATGCCATGGAAGCCTTGGCCAAAGTGAAAAATGTGAGGGTGTTGCGCCCGTACAAGGAGCTGTTCGATCGATTGAGGACAGACCGAGACGGCCTGGTCGCATACAACTCAGGGTTGATCGCCGATAAATTGGAGGCGCTCGACGGGATGCCGGTCGGGAGTCATGGAGGTCAGGGTGACGATGAGTGACGATGGACAGACAGAACGGATTGAACAATTGATAGGGGCCCTTCGGGACGATAATGAAGCGCTCCGCGATCACGCGATTGCCAGCCTGAGTCAGGTAGGCGAGGATGCGGTGGAGAGGCTGATCGGGCTTATGGCGGACGAGGACGTCCTGATTCGGGAAGCGGCGACCAGCGCGATCGTACGGATCGGCCCGTCCGTCGTCGGCCCGTTGATCGAGGCGTTGGAGGATGATGAATGGGCGATTCGCGAGCAGGCTGCGTCGGGATTGGGAAAGCTGAAAGATCCTCGAGGTGTCGATCCTCTGGTGAAGGCGCTCAAGGACAAGGATGGCGCGGTACGGACGGCTGCTGTCTGGGCGCTTGAGCGTATCGCTGACGTGCGGGCGGTACCTGGATTGGTGGAGGCGCTGACTGATCACACGGTGCGTGAAGACGTAGCGCGTGTGCTCAAAAAGATCGGCGATGCACGGGCCGTGGACGCCTTGATCGACGGATTACGGGGTAGTAACTGGATGGTTCGGCGTCATGCCGCCGAAGCGTTGGGTAAGATCGGCGACCTTCGCGCAGCAGACCCATTGATCGAATCGCTCAAGGATGAGGACTGGCTCGTGCGAAGGAATGCCGCAGAGTCCCTTGCGCGTCTCGGGGCGAAGCAGGCCATCGAGCCCTTGCTCCCGCTACTCGAAGATGAGAATACGATGGTGCAGGAAACGGTCGAAGGTGTGTTGGCAAGTCTCGGATGGAATGTGAAATCATAATCGTTATTTCGATGTAAAAGGATATATCTCATGGCGGAAGAAGTCCCTCCGAAGCTTATTCAGATCGGGCCGAAGGGCGGCGCGAAAAAGGACGGGTTTAATCTCGTCACGGAACGAGTGGTCGCGGTCAATCCTGAAGCAAAACAACTCGAAGTCGAACTATTAGCCTACGACGGAAAGACCGTCGTGCTGGACGTCGATGACGAGGCGCTCGAAGATCTGAAACAGATCAAGGTGGGTGATGGCGCCACGATTCGAATCGTCGAAGAGGGCGGCCGGCGGATCGCCAAAAGTTTTCGGATTCGCGCAAAAGATCCCAATTCAGCGCGGGCCGACGCGATGCTCTTGGATCTCAAGGATAGTCATTGGCTTAATCGAAAGTACGCGGCTGAAGTGCTGGGGGAACTGAAAGATGTTCGTGCCGTGCAGCCGTTGGTCGATGCATTGGTGGACGAAGTCGGCGATGTCCGGCAACGTGCCTATGATTCTTTGATCAAGATCGGCGGGCCGGCGGTGTCCTTGCTCGTGCCCTTGCTGGTGTCGGAGGAAGATGAGCTCAGACAATCCGTGACGGAAATCATCCGTAAAATCGGGAAACCCGCCGTCGAACCGTTGGCCACGGCCCTCGTCGAAGCCGACGACCGTCTGAAGATGCGGGTGATGAAGGTCTTGGACCGGATGGGCTACAAGCCGAAAGTCAAAGATGAAGCCAAGGCCGGAGTACCGCGACTCACATAGCACCGGTGTTATGCGCCAGGGGAGGGAGCCTTACTGGCCCTTCCGACCGAGACATGGCGGAAGCCAAATGCAGTGACCCTCTCCGGTTCATAGACGTTGCGTAAGTCGAAGAAGACAGGCTGGCGCAATGCAGTTTTCAGTCTGTCGAAATCGAGGGTCCGGAACTGGTTCCATTCAGTCATGAGGATTAACGCGTCCGCCCCTTGAGCTGCCTCATAGGCGTCTTTGCATGGGATGAGGCCAGAAACGGTCTGGCAGGCCTCCTCGAGCGCTGCGGGATCGTAGGCGCGAACTGTGGCGTCCTGTTTCAAGAGTTCTTGTGCGATGGCCAGAGCAGGCGCATCTCGCAAGTCGTTCGTATTGGGCTTGAAAGACAAGCCCAGCATCGCGAAGGTCTTTCCTTTCAGTCCTCCAACTTCTTTCATGATCTTTTCGACCATCCGGCTCCGTTGCTGTTCATTGATGAGGGCAGCGGCACTCGCGATTTTCATGGGATAACCGACTCGTTCCCCCGTCTGTACGAGGGCGGCCAGATCCTTCGGAAAGCACGATCCACCGAACCCCGGCCCTGCATGGAGAAATTTCGATCCGATCCGGTTGTCGAGCCCCATCCCCTTCGCCACCATTTGCACATTGGCGCCTACCCGTTCGCAGACTGTTGCAATTTCATTAATGAAAGAAATTTTCGTAGCGAGGAAGGCATTGGAGGCATATTTGATCATCTCGGCAGTGGAAATGTCGGTTACGACGAACGGAGTTTCGATCAGATACAGTGGCCGGTAGAGGTCCTTCATAATCGCAATCGCCTGCTCGCTGTCTGCCCCGATGACGACTCTGTTTGGCCGCATGAAATCTTCGATGGCCGACCCTTCACGAAGGAACTCCGGGTTGGACACGATGTCGAACCGGAATTTGCCCGATTGATTGGCGGTAATGACTTCACGCAACTTTTCCCCTGTCCCCACAGGGACAGTAGACTTTGTAACGATGACTTTGTATCCGGTCATGGTTTTGGCGATGCCACGGCCGACTTCTTCAACATACGAGAGATCTGCTGATCCGTCTGGTCGCGGCGGGGTCCCAACCGCGATGAAGATAACCAAGGCTTTGTCGACAGCTTTGGCTACATCGGTGGTAAAGCTAAGCCGGTTCTCTCGAAGTCCTTTGGCGACCAGCTCCGTAATCCCCGGTTCGTAGAATGGCACATCGCCCTTCTCAAGCCTGGCGACCCGTTTAGCGTCGGTATCCATGCAGGTCACGTTCACCCCGAACTCCGAAAAGCAGGCGCCTGTTACCAGCCCGACATAGCCGGTCCCTATCACACTGATATGCATGAGTTTCTACCCTCCCATGGTCAAGAAGGAACTGGCCGAGTATAGCAACGGTATTGAGAACGAGCAACGAAGTCTTGAAAATCGTCTTCACCGAGAGGGATCGATCGTTGACAGGTACATGAGGGCTGGGTAGTATTTGCTCCCCCGTCGGACGGATCCTATCCTATGGCGACTCAAAGCGGAGCTTTTCAACGGCCTCTCGTCGTGATGATGCGTCGGACCTTGCGCACAATCAGTCCTGACGCGACGTTGTTGGAAGCGGCCACGCTGATGCGTGACGGGAAAGTCGGCGCCTTGTTGGTGCACGAGGGCGGTCACTACAGTGGTGTCGTCAGCGAGTCGGACCTGGTTCGAAAGGGAATGGCCGAATCGATCTCGACCCAAGAGACGTTGGTCCGTGCCGTTATGAGCAGCCCGCTCGTATCGATCGATTGCGCGAGCTCGGCCCACGAAGCGAGTGAGAAAATGGCGGAACATGGGATCCGGCATCTGGCCATTTCCGAGGATGGGCGGATCGTCGGGATCATCTCCGTCCGCGACCTCCTACACTACTTCAAAAACTGGGGCGGCCTATGATCGTGCGAATACGCAAGGCAGCGCCGAATCGCCCTCCTACCCCGTGTCATGTTTCTGCATGAGCGTTGTGAACCGGCCGGCTCGGATCCCTCACTGGTTTCTTTTGGTAACGGCGCTGGCGACCGGCGCTGTCGTTATGGCGCTTGAGATTTTGGGAAGCCGGCTCTTGGCCCCTGTCTTTGGAAACTCGTTGTTTGTCTGGGGCGCGTTGATCGGTGTGATCCTTGCCGCCATGAGCGGCGGGTATGCTTTTGGCGGCTGGACTTCCGATCGATACCCCGGCGCGCAGGTCCTGGCCGGCCTGCTGTTATTCTCCGGAGCCTGGACCTTACTTATCGCATGGCTTGGTCAACCGGTGCTCTTCAAAGTAGCGAGAGTCATTGAGGATCCTCGAGGAGGACCCTGTGTCGCCGCGGCACTGCTCCTGGGTCCGCCAGCCTTCGGTTTGAGCGGCGTGTTGCCGGCCATGTTACGGTTGGCCGTGTCGGATTTTGAGTATTTCGGCCGGCGTACCGGTCGGATGATCGCGCTCTCCACTATGGGGAGCCTGGCAGGAACGTGGGGGACAGCATTTTTCCTGTTGTCCTGGATCGGCAGCCAGGCGCTTGTCGCGTGGCTGGGTGCCATTCAAGTGGGGCTTGGTCTCTGGTGGTTGATCAGCAGGGCGAGTGTACGGCCATTGGTGATAGGCGGGACCGTTCTGTGCCTTGGAGGTCTGGGGGCAGGTGCAATGTCTCCGATGCAAATGTTGAGTGCGCCGGTTCATCAAGAGGACAGCCCATACCAACAAGTACGAATCCGCGACGATGACCTTTTTCGCTATCTTGTCTTGGACCGGACTTTCCATGCGGTCATGTGGAAGGCAGATCCTGTCGCCCTATTCCTTCCCTATAGTCAACTGATGGTCGCATCGCTGGCTCTGGTGTCCGAACCCAAAAGAGGTCTGATCCTTGGCCATGGAGGCGGATCACTGGCGAAGTGGCTCGCCCACCGATGGCCTGAGTTCGAGCTGGACGTGGTCGAGTTCGATCCCGTGGTCGTCCGCATGGCCGAAGAATATTTCTCGTATCGCCCACCTCCCCAACATCATGTGCACGTTCGGGATGCCAGGGTCTTTCTGAATTCCACGAAGCTGACCTACGATGCCATTTGGGTCGATGTGTTTGCACGACACATGATTCCGTTTCACCTGACCACTGTCGAGTTCTTCGCGGAGTTGCGCGCCCATCTTGCGCCAAACGGTATGCTTGCGGTGAATTTGGCCTCACCGGGTGAGGGCGGAGATCTCTCGCGGGCCAACGCGGTCATGCAAACGATGAGACGATCGTTTCCCAACATTGAGTCGTTTGCGGTCAAAGGACCCTGGAATCCTTCTCAGACACGATCTGAAAATCTCATTTTCTTCGCCGGTACACCGCTTGAACGGTACACGGCTGCTACCATTCTGGCTGATGTGAGCAGATTGGTTGAGCAGCAACGCCTTCCTTTTCAGACCATCGCCTTACTGGATGCCCATCGCTCGAACTCCTTGGAGACAGGTGTCGTACTAACCGACAACTATGCTCCGTATGATCTCTTGATGGGGGCCGCGGTTCAAGAGGCACAGCCTGGGAGGTTAAGCCGTTGAAATGATTGTGACTCGCTTGGTGATGCCGAACCTCTGTCACCTAAATTAAGGCAGAAGAGGGAAAAGTTCGGAATAACGTTCTTGCTTCCGATTTCGTCGCGGTGCTATCTATAAGGTCACTTTCGAAGAACATACTTGCCGTGAGCGTTGGATGGGACGCTATACGGGAACAGTGGTCGGCAAGGTCAGGGCTAAGCGGGCTTGGCGGAGGTATTCACCAACCTAATCACATCTCTTCGTCTTTTTTATAAGGAGGTAGGTCATGGGCAAGACAGTGTTGGGGGTCTTCTTCGGCCTCATGATGATCGTGGCTGGAGCATCTGCAGCATTGGCGCTCCAGGCAGGGGGAGTCGAAGTCGGGGATTTGGAGACTGGCTCCGTTGTGGGTCAGTCGTTCAAGGAGTTGGATGTTGATGCACAGCTGTTCGCGGTCGAGATTGGAAACTTAAAGACGTGGTATCCATCCGTGACAATCATCGACTTCAAAGTTCGGCCTGGTCGTCCTGTCCTGCTGAAGGTGACGAACAACGCCTCTGCCGAGCATGGGTTCCAGATGACCGATGCTGCGAATGCCGGGTCACCGTTTGTGATGAAAGCCGAGGTCGTGCTGAAGCCGGGAGAAACCAAGTATATCGGAGTTCCGACCAGCGACATGTTCTATGCGACCCAGGGGAACACCTTGACCTATCGCTGTCACTTACATCCGGCCCATGTCGGCGGCAAGATTCTTATGCTCAAGTAGGACTGTTTCGTTGAGGTGAGTGACCACGGCCCTCTCTGCAGTGTCTCAGAGAGGGCCGTGGTTTTTCTCGACACGCTGTGACTAACTGAGCGGAAGGGTTTACTAGGGGCTGTCACAAAAGCGATGCCAGAAAGAGAAAGGCCCCGCTTCTCCTCGAGAAGCAGGGCCTCTCGGTTGAACGATACACGAAGATTAGTTGCGCACGCCGCTCCAGACTTTCGCCTCATCGATCGCTTTATCCGGATTAAGTGTCCTCGCCTTGTCAAGCAAGACTTCCGTCGTTTCAGGATATGCCGGATCAGCAATGCAGCAATTGTCGACCGGGCAGACGGCGGCGCACTGCGGTTCGTCGAAGTGACCGACGCACTCAGTGCAGCGGTCGTGAGTAATCACATAAATACTATCCCCGACTCCCTGGCCGTCGCCAACATGATTGCCTTTCGATTCCGCATCGCTGCGAGTCTCAAAAATCGCCTCGTTCGGACATTCCGGTAGGCAGGCTCCACAGGAGATACATTCATCGGTAATCAGCAACGCCATAACCCTCGCCTCCTTCTCACTACAATAGGAACACACACGGTTGACAAGTCTGCCTCAGCACGACCATTATGAGTGCCGCGACGTGGCCGTCATTCTAGTCTGCGGTTCTTTTCCAAGTCAACAGAGCGGCAGTTGCCCAGAAGGCCTAGACTCGTTTTATTCATGGGCCCTTGGGCCCAAGGGGTTGTGGCGAGTTGTGACCGGGAATGGCTATGGCTAACGTACCGGTGAGTGATCAGGGCCAGAAAAAGAAGCGCATCGTCACGCTGGTCCTGATGGCAATTTTCTTGATGAGCGCTTCGTTCTTTCTCATCGATCGAAAGGAGGAGACCATTATTATCGTCTCCTTTCCGAACGGCCGTGAGCTTGAAACGGAAGTGGCTGATACGCCGGAGAAACTGTTCGTCGGCCTTGCTTTTCGAGAGGCGTTGCTGGCGAATACCGGATTACTGTATATCTTCGAGTCGACCGGTCAGAACCATCTCTGGACGAAGGGGTATCGATTTCCGGTGGATATAATGTGGATTGATGAAAGTCATCATATCGTGGGGCTGAACGAAAATGTCGATCCCTGCAGAGAAGATGAATGTCCCAGATATAGTTCCGCTCCGGAAGCAGTCCGCTATGCGATTCAAACCGAAGCGGGTTTCATCAAGCGGGAAGGGATCACTATAGGTTTGGAGTTGAAATATACGCTTCGTATGTAACGCGCACGGGTGGTTAGGTGGAGCGTACGAGGAGAGGAGTCGGTAGGGAATGCTAGAAGGATTTCAATCAGTCGGGCTGGTGGCCGATCTGCCACCCGGGAAGTCAAAGGCCGTCATGGTGAACAATCGGGAGATCGCGCTCTTCAACATTGAGGGAGCGTATTTTGCGATCCATAATATTTGTCCCCATGAAGGCGGTCCATTGTGTGAAGGGCGCGTAAAAGGTTTCGTCGTGGCCTGTCCGTGGCATGATCTGGCATTCGATGTTCGAAACGGGCAAGGGACGGACGGTGGCGGATATTGTGTGGGGAGTTATGATGTCCAGGTCGTCGGAGGGGAAATTTTTGTCGGGCCTCGCCGAAAACGATAGCATGATCAGCCGAATCAGAAGGAGCGGGTTGTCGCGCCAACGACGATGAATACGACGCCTGGTCACGACCATGAGGGCACCACTCGCTCGGACGGGGCCAAGGTCATTGAGACAACCCTTGAGCATCCCGTGCAGATTCATCTTTGGGAAGATCGGACGCGCGGGGAGCTCTGGGTACCGACCTATGATCCCACGGGACTCGAATTGCTGGCCGACGACTATCTTCGCATCGCTGGAAATAACGCGGTCGATAACGGCCAGAGGACATTCGAGTTTAAGGCGGTCAGGCCGGGAACGCATCGTGTGCTGTTTGAGAAACGCATGGGATGGAAATTCACTGCCGAAGACCGGCGTGTCTTTGACGTGACTGCTTCCTGATATCTCGTTTCGGAGAAGTGTGTCGTTTTGCCGAATGTCGCCTTCATCGATGGAACGTTCATGTCGCTGGCCGAGGCGAAGGTCTCGGTTGAAGATCGGGGCTTTCAGTTTGGCGACGGCATCTATGAGGTGATCCGGACATACAAAGGGCGTCCGTTCGCACTCGAAGCCCATCTGTCTCGACTGGATCGTAGCGCCTCGGCGCTCGACCTGACACAGCCGTACTCTCGAACGGAGTGGGTTCACCATGTCCTCGAAGGGATTAAGCGGGCCGCCTATCCTGAAGCCAAAATCTATCTTCAGATCACCAGAGGTGTCGCTCCCCGTGATCATGCCTATTCGGGCGAAACGACTCCCACGGTCGTCATGACGGTTCGTGAGTTTCACCCGCTCGATAGATCGATACAGTCGACCGGGGTGGAGGCGATCACGACAGAAGATATTCGCTGGGGGCGCTGTGATATCAAGAGCGTAAATCTCTTGGCAAACGTACTTGCGCGCCAGAAGGTCAAACAGGCGAAAGTCTTCGAGGCCATTTTCGTCAACGCCGGATTGGTTACTGAAGGGGCGGTCAGCAACGTGATGGTGGTCCGGAGAGGAATCGTAGTGACGGCTCCCGAAGGACCGCGTATTTTGTCCGGGATTACGCGAGCCGTTGTGTTGGAAACGGCTTCGAACGAGAGCGTGCCGATCCAACAACGTTTTGTCTCACAAGCAGATCTCTATGAGGCAGACGAAGTTTTTCTCACCGGGACCACAGTCGAGGTTTTAGGTGTCGTTCGTATCGACGGGAAAACCATAGGAGATGGACGGCCTGGTCCGATGACCCAACACCTTGCCGCAGGCTTCACGAGTCGGGTTACCTAGCCCCTTGCTTTGGCATAGGTGGCGTGCTATGGTCCGCAATCTGGAAGTGGGCTCAGGCCCACTTTTTTGTTTGATCTCTTGAACGGGTCGTCCAAACATGCGGGGCTAGGGGTACCGGTGAGGGAGTCCCGAGCGGTTGTCGATCGCATCAGCGAGGTGGTATCGCCCATCCTCTGGTCGTTGGGCTTAGAATTGAACGGCATCGTGTGTGTAGGGCAAGGTCCGCGGTCAGTCGTTCGCGTGTATATCGACAAGCCGGGCGGAGTCACTATAGAAGATTGCGGGCGTGCACACCTTGCGATCGGTCCAGCTCTGGATGTGACTGATCCTTTCCCTCATGCCTATACGCTGGAAGTTTCCTCCCCCGGTCTGGATCGGACCTTTAAGCGGATTCAGGATTATCATCGGGCCTTAGGGAAGCAAGTGAGTGTGAAACTCAGGCAGCCGCTCGACGGACAATGGCGTGTGACGGGAGTGTTGACTGAAGTGAATGAAGAGGGAGTCAAGGTCGCGGTGAACGAGCCACGTTCTGAGCGGACGGTGGCTCTTGCGTTCGAGTCGATCGCGGAAGCTCGGCGTGTCGTCACGTTTTAGGCCGTACCGGAGTCGATCACAGCGGTATGATCATACCGTCAAATTGGTAAGATCACTGTAACGGCAGTGGCTGGAGAGTAATCTATGAATCGAGAATTGATTTCGGTCATCGACGAACTCGGGCGGCAAAAAGGCATCGACAAGAGTCGGGTAATCGGGGCGATCGAAGCCGCCCTTCAAATGGCTGCCAAGAAACGTTTCGGACAGGCTGAGAATATTCAGGTCGAGATCGACTCCAAGACCGGTGAAATCTCCGTTGTGTCGAAGAAAACCATCGTCGATGCGGTTGCCAATCCGAAAACCGAAGTCTCGCTTCAGGAAGCTCGCCAGTTCGACAGCGAAGCAGAGGTAGGCGACGAGATCGGGTCGGTCATAGAGATGACCGATTTGGGTCGAATTGCTGCGCAAACCGCCAAGCAAGTCATCTTCCAGAAGGTCCGGGAGGCCGAATGGGAAGCGGTTCAACGAGAATACTCGACGCGGCAAGGAGATCTGGTCAACGGTATCATCCTCGGGGTGGAGCGTCGGAACTACCTGGTTGATCTTGGCAAGACCGAGGCAGTACTGCCGATTCAGGAACAAATTCCGCGGGAAACCTACCGTTGCGGCGATCGGGTGAAAGCCATGCTCTTGGAAGTGCGCAGGACTCCGAAAGACGTCCAGGTCATTTTGACGCGGAGCCATCCTCAGTTTGTCGCGAAACTCTTCGAATTGGAAGTGCCTGAAGTGCTTGAAAAAATTGTAGAGATCAAATCCATCGTGCGAGAGCCCGGCGATAGGACCAAGATTGCCGTGACATCTCGCGAAAAAGCAGTCGACCCGGTCGGGGCTTGTGTAGGAATCAAAGGGTCACGGGTTCAAGCAGTAGTCCGTGAACTGCGCGGAGAGAAAATCGACATTATTACCTGGACCTCCGATCCGCGCGTTTTTATTGCCGAGGCCTTGAATCCTGCGAGCATTGAGAAAGTCGGCATCGATGAGGAAAAGAAGTCGGCATTGGTCGTCGTGGCAGACTCCCAGCTATCATTAGCGATCGGGAAGAATGGACAGAACGTGAGGTTAGCGGCTCGCCTGACCGGATGGAAGATCGATATTATCAGCGCAACGGAATACGAAAAAGAAAAGGCCGAACGCGATAAAGAAATCAAAGCGGCGTTGGCAGAGGAAGCAGAAGCGCTGCATCAGCAGGAAGAGGCACGAGAGCAGGAATTAAAAGCCCGGGCAGAATCGGAGTCGGATGCCGGATAAAGCGGATACGAAAGAGCGGGTGTCAATTAGTCATGCGTGTGTACGCATTAGCTAAACAACTTGGGATGGAAAACCGTGATCTAATCCCGGAATTGAAGCGGATGGGGATCACTGTTGCGTCACATAGTAGCGTGCTGGATGACGATGTAGTGCAGAGGGTCTTGGAAAAACTCGGCCCGAAACACAAGGTTCACGGGAAAGTGACGGGCAGAGAGGCAGAGGCCGATGCTGGTCGGGGTGAACGGGGTAAGATCGGTTCGGTGTCCGATCACGGAGCAGGAGCAAAGGCAGGATCTACCCAGGCCGCTCCGGCGACAGAGTCATTTAAGCCCGACAAACGCCGCATTCTGATCAAACGCAAGAGACTCGATGACATTCCAGCGGAAGAAGCCGTATCCCCCCTGATGGGCGAATCAGCAGGCACGAGCGTAGGGATCGTCGATACCCTCATAGTCAGCCCGCCGATGGTGGCGCATCCGCAAGCCGAGACTCCTGCCGTTGGCCATATCGAGCCGATGGTGACGCCGGATCAGGCGCATCCTACTATAGGAACTGCAGCCGTCCCGTTTCCCACGGCTACCGTGAAGGTTCCTGCGGCGCCGAGCGTCGATGTACTTCCGGGAAAAAAGAAAGCCCTCTCCCTGGAAGAGTTGCAAGCCGAGGGTCTCAAAGAGAAGGGAAAGAAAACTCGAAAGCCTGGCCGGACGCGGGAGGAAGAGGAGCTTCGGCTTCGTGAAGATGCGGCTCGCTGGCAGGATCTTCGCGCCATTCCGGTGCAGCAGCGCCGCGACGATCGCAACAAACACGTGCATCATAGCGCGCCGGGAGAGGTGACCAAGCCACGGAGAAAGAGCTTCAAGCTTACGCCGGGCATCACTGTAAAGGAGTTTGCGGAACTGATTGGACAGCGCCCTGCTGATATCGTGCGCAAGCTGATGGATATGGGTCAAATGCTCACGTTCAATCAGCCGATGAACGTCGATGCAGCCATGATTATCGGAGAGGAGAACGGGATCAAGATCGATGTATCCGTGGAGAAGGCCGGAGAAGAATTACTGGAATCGGTTGTGCAGACTGAAGAAGGGGTCCAGCTAGAGCCGAGGCCAGCGGTCGTCACGATCATGGGCCATGTCGATCACGGTAAAACCTCACTGCTGGATGCCATCAGGCAAACGAAGGTGGCGGAAGGCGAGGCCGGCGGGATTACGCAGCATATCGGGGCATATACGGTTGCGGTACGCGGGAAACAGGTGACGTTCCTGGACACGCCGGGCCACGAAGCTTTCACTGCCATGCGAAGTCGTGGCGCCAAGATCACCGACATCGTCATTCTGGTCGTCGCGGCGGATGATGGAGTGATGCCGCAAACGATAGAAGCGATAAACCATGCAAAGGCCGCGAGTGTTCCGATCATTGTCGCTATCAACAAGATCGACAAGGCCGGTGCCAATCCCGATCGTGTCAAGAACGCGTTATCTGAGCATGGGCTCATCTCCGAGTCTTGGGGCGGTGATACGATCATGGTCGAGGTCTCGGCCAAGGAGAAGATCGGCCTGGACACCTTGCTGGAGATGATTCTGCTGCAATCCGAAGTGTTGGAACTTAAGGCTGACCCGCATCGGGTGGCAAAGGGTGTTGTGGTGGAAGCCAAACTGGAGCGGGGGCGTGGGCCGGTGGCGACCGTGCTGGTTCAAAGCGGCACGCTGCGCGTCGGCGAGGTATTCGTTGTCGGCATATTCAGCGGGAAAGTTCGAGCGTTGATTACGCATACGGGGGCCAAGGTACAGGAGGCCGGCCCCTCTATCCCGGTTGAAGTCGCTGGCCTTCCCGGTGTGCCGTCTGCCGGCGATGTGTTTCAGGTCGTTAGGGACGAGCGAGTGGCGCGAGAGATTGCGGAGGATCGGGCTCGCAAACAGCGAACAGCCGATTTATCGGGATCGGCGAAGGTCACGCTCGATGATCTGTTTGCCAAAATCAAGGAAGGATCGGTGAAGGAACTGGTACTGGTCATCAAGTCCGATGTTCAGGGATCGGCTGAAGCATTGACGGCAGGGGTTGAAAAGCTTGCAACCGCTGCAGTCAAGCTGCGGGTCATTCACAGCGGCGTCGGCGGAATCACGGAATCCGACGTGTTGCTGGCCGCCGCGTCGAATGCCATTGTTGTCGGATTCAACGTCAGACCGGAGCCGAAGGCCGCCGCGTTGGCCGAGCAGCAAGGCGTCGACATCCGTCTTTACACCATCATTTATGATGCGTTGGCGGAGATCAAGGCGGCGATGGAAGGGCTGCTGGAACCGACACTCAAGGAGCGGACGTTGGGGCGGGCCGAGGTTCGCCAAGTGTTTACGGTGTCAAAAGCCGGTATCATTGCAGGGTCTTATGTGGTGGACGGCGTGATCACCCGCGCTGCGGTCGGTGTACGGGTGATTCGCGACAGCGTGGTGGTCTATGAAGGAAAGCTGGGGTCATTGCGTCGCTTCAAGGACGATGTTCGGGAAGTGCAACAGGGCTATGAATGTGGGATCAGCGTCGAAAATTTTCATGATATCAAGGTCGGGGACATCATTGAAGCATACGCAGTCGACAAGATTGCTGCAAAGCTCTGAGGCGTGAGTCTGCTCCGTGGGTATCATTGTCGGACTCTGTACGGTCGAGTTGTTCATCCCCGAGAGTCAGTCGTTAAAGGACAAGCGGCAGGTGCTGGTGAGTCTTAAGGATCGATTGCGGGAACAGTTCAATCTCTCGGTCGCCGAGGTCGATGGGCAGGATTTGTGGCAAAGAGCCGTATTGGGGCTCGCTTGCGTGGCCAACGAGGGACGATACGTCAACCAAGTGTGTGATCGAGCGTTGAACCTCATTCGCAGTATCCCCGCGGTGGAAATCGTCCAGTCTCGAGTGGAATTGTTGTGACGGCGGCATGCCAGGATGGAGCGTGCGGTGCCCAAGACCGGATATCATCGGGCCGAGCGAGTGGCCGATCAAATCCGTATGGAAGTGGCGGATATTCTAGTTCGGAAGATTAAGGACCCGCGTGTGCAGTCCGTGACCGTGACCGACGTGAAACTGACCAGCGATCTACGGATCGCACGAGTGTTTGTGACGACCATGGGTACGGAAGAAGAAGAGCGGACCGTCTTCGCCGGATTAGCTCAAGCCAATGGGTTTGTGCGTAGTGAGTTGGGTCGCCGCCTCTCGCTCCGATATCTCCCGGAGATCGTGTTTGCCAAGGATGTCAGCGGACCGAGAGGCGATCGGGTCTTGAAGCTCTTGGACGAACTCCAGGTAAAAATGAAGACCGAAGGCAATTCGTCTGAAGAGAAGACCAGTTCGTAGTGGCGGTGATGTGATGATGGACATCGTACAACGCTGCAACGCCCTCGACGGCGTGCTGATAATCAACAAAGAGGCAGGCTGGACCTCCCACGATGTCGTGGCCAGGGTGCGACGTCTTCTTGCCGGAGTCAAGGTCGGTCATGCCGGGACCCTCGATCCCGCTGCAACGGGAGTTTTGCCCTTGCTGATCGGGCGGGGGACTCGTATCGCTGAATATCTTGTTGAATGGGATAAGGAATACCGTGCGGTGCTTCGTCTCGGCGAAACCACCGATACACAGGACGCGACGGGAACCGTCCTGACACGCTGTACGACACATCCTGTGACGCCGAATTCGATTCATGAAGCGGTTGGCCGATTCCATGGGCCGATGCAACAGATTCCTCCGATGTATTCAGCGGTCAAAGTCGGTGGTGTCCCCCTGTATAAGTCCGCCCGGGCCGGCAAAACAATTGTGCGGGAAGCGAGAACGATCGTCATTCATGCACTTGAGGTAGAAGCAGTTCAGGGACGGGATGTCACATTGCGCGTTGTCTGCTCGAAGGGAACCTATGTGCGGACGCTTTGTGCCGATATAGGAGACGTTCTGGGTGTCGGTGGCCATCTGCTGGCATTGGAGCGAACAAGGGTGGGTCCCTTGGCGATCGATCAAGCGCTGACGGTCGATGAGGTGATCACCCGTCATGCCCTCGGTGGGTTGAGCGGCCATCTGTTGTCGCTGGATCGTGCATTGGATCGACTGGGGGTTGCAGTGGTGGATGAGCAGACCGCCGACCGTCTGAGACATGGGACTCCGGTGTCCGCGGCCAAGATTCTTCGTCGGGAGATGGTAGTCGGTGCCGAACACGAGTTGCGCAGTCCGGTTCGTATTCACGATACCGATGGATGTCTGGTGGCGATTGGACATTGTCCGGAAACCGCAGGAGGCATGCTCAAGGTTGAAAAGGTACTGATCGATCAGGATCCATAAGTACTTCGTTGCAGAGATAGGCAAGGGAACAGGAAGGAAAGAACTCATGGCATTACTCAAAGAGGCAAAGACCGAGTTGATCAAGCAATACCGGCAGCATGAGACGGATTCTGGCTCGCCGGAAGTCCAGATCGCAGTGTTGACGAATCGGATCTCACACTTAACGGAGCATTTTAAGCTCCACAAGAAAGATCATCACTCCCGGCGCGGACTGCTCCTCTTGGTCGGTCGACGACGACGTTTACTCGACTATCTGCGGGGCATTAGCGATACACGCTATCGTGCGGTGATCGAACGATTGGGTATTAGAAAGTAGCACCCGCTCCCGCTGTCGCGTCAGGGAGCTCGCAGCGCGCAGTAGTCAGCCGCACAGGTGAACACTGGCATGCGCTCATCGCCAAGAAGTTCTATGTCGTGAGTGGTGGGTTGTGAGTTAAACGGGTGTCCGTATACTCCTCACTCAAAGCTTAGAACCCATCTGTTGAGCGCATATCTGTGGGCATCTGTGGGGCATAACCAGAGGAGACCCAGATGGCACACATAGTTGAAATAGAGGTCGCCGGGCGTGCCCTGCGACTCGAGACGGGTCGTGTGGCACGACAAGCAGACGGCTCGATATGGGCTTCGTATGGCGATACCGTCGTGTTGGCAACAGCCGTCGCATCACAAGTCGCCAAGCCGGGGGTTGATTTTCTTCCCCTCACGGTCGACTATCAAGAAAAGTCTTTCGCAGCCGGAAAGATTCCCGGTGGGTATTTCAAACGGGAAGCGCGTCCTTCGGAAAAAGCTGTGTTGACCAGCCGGCTGATCGACCGTCCGCTCCGTCCGCTTTTTCCTGAAGGATATTACTTCGAAACCCAAGTCATCGCTTCAGTCCTCTCGGCCGATCAGACCGGCTCATCCGATATCCTCGCTATTATCGCCGCATCCGCTGCTCTGACTATCTCGAACATTCCGTTCGACAATCCGGTCGCAGGGGTACGAATAGGGCGACTGAACGGCAAATTGATCGTCAACCCGGACCTTGAGGCCATGGCGAAAAGCGAGATGCAACTCGTTGTGGCAGGGACGGCCGATGCGGTGATGATGGTCGAAGCAGGTGCGAACGAACTGCCCGAAGCCGTTATGCTTGAGGCGATCGAACTCGCCCATGCCGAAATCAAGAAGATTGTGGCCAAGATTCGTGAACTGCAAGCCTCTGTCGGCAGGCCCAAGCGTAAGGTGGTGAAGGAGCAGATCGACTCCGCGCTTGCTGCTCAAGTAAAGACCTTGGTGGCTCAAGGGATTCGCGAGGCCATCATGATTCCGAACAAAGCGGCTAGACAGGAGCGGTTGGATGAAATCAAAGACGGCGCCGTTCAATTACTCAAGAGCGCGGACGATCCGGATCGGGAGCGGCATGTCAAATTAGCGTTCCATGAACTGGAATACTCAGAAGTTCGGAACATGATTCTAGAGAAGGGTTCCCGGGCTGATGGACGGGGCCCAGCGGACATTCGTCCGATCACCTGTGAAGTCAGCGTGTTGCCACGGACCCATGGCTCCGCGATCTTCACCAGGGGCGAGACTCAAAGTTTGGCCGTGGTTACGTTGGGAACTACTGATGATGAGCAAAGGATCGATGCGTTGGAAGGGGAGTACATGCGGACGTTCATGCTCCATTACAATTTTCCACCGTTTAGTGTCGGCGAAGCGCGTCCGCTTCGCTCACCCGGACGACGAGAAGTCGGTCATGGCGCATTGGCGGAACGGGCATTAATTCCGGTGGTGCCCGGTAAGGATGTCTTCCCTTATACGCTCCGTATCGTGTCCGACATCCTCGAATCAAACGGGTCCTCTTCAATGGCGACGGTCTGCGGCGGGAGCCTTGCTATGATGGATGCTGGGGTGCCGATCAGAGAAGCCGTGGCCGGGATCGCTATGGGATTGATCAAGGAGGGCGAGCGGGTCATGATTCTTTCTGATATTCTCGGGCTGGAGGATCACTTGGGCGACATGGACTTTAAGGTGTGCGGCACGAAACAGGGCGTAACGGCTCTGCAGATGGATATCAAGATCGGCGGCATTACGTCAGACTTGATGCAGAAGGCTTTGGAACAGGCCAAAGTTGGCCGTTTACACATATTGAGTTGTATGGAGAAGGCACTTCACACGCCAAGAACAACACTGTCGGCCTACGCGCCACGGATCTTCACGATGAAGGTGAAGCAGGACAAAATCCGCGAAATCATCGGTCCGGGCGGCAAAACGATCCGAGGCATCATCGCGGACTGCGGGGTTAAGATCAACGTCGACGACAACGGAACTGTGACCATCGCGTCGGTTGACGGAGCCTCGGCCGAGAAAGCCAAAGAAATGATCAGTCGGATTACCGAAGAGGTCGAGATCGGGAAGACATACATGGGCACAGTTCGGAAGATCATGGACTTCGGGGCCTTTGTCGAGGTCCTGCCGGGAACCGACGGACTGGTGCATATCTCGCAGTTGGCGCACCACCGAGTTCAAGCTGTGTCCGATGAGGTGAAGGAGGGCGATCAAATCCTGGTAAAGGTCTTGGAAGTGGACCGGCAAGGAAAGATTCGCTTGAGTCGCAAGGAAGCCATGCCGGCTCCGACCGGAGCGGGCTCCTCCGATCCGTCCGCTAGGTAGCTGTCTTGTATCGCAAGCTCGTCCTGGACAACGGGGTGCGAGTGGTGACCGAACGGATGCCGACCCTCAAATCGGTTGCGGTCGGGGTGTGGGTCAATACCGGGTCGCGAGATGAGCAACCTTCACAGACAGGCTACTCCCACTTTATTGAACACATGCTCTTCAAGGGAACGCGCAAGCGTTCCTCCGCCGAAATTTCAAGGGAAATCGACGCCCTTGGCGGAGAGATGAATGCCTTCACTTCGCGTGAGACGACAACCTATTACGTGAAGGTGTTGGATCAGCAATTAGAGCGGGGGCTTGAACTCCTCTCGGACCTGTTCCACCATTCCCGTTTCGCACCAAAAGACATCGAAAAAGAAAAGCAGGTCGTCCTGGAAGAAATTCGGATGGTCCAGGACGATCCGGAAGATCTCGTGCAAGAGCTGCACATGGGCCACATGTTGGGACGGCATCCGCTCGGTCGTTCAATCCTCGGTCGAGAAAAAACGATCAGAGGACTGCAGCGTCAAGAATTGCTGAATTATATAGAGACTTACTATAGCCCTGAGCAGACCGTGGTTTCGATTGCAGGAAACTTTGAACAGGCTAAGCTTGACTCACTGGTGGCGGGACATTTCGGGCAGGGTCGGACTGAAAGAGTGAGTCAGACCAAGGGGCGTCGCCCTCCTGACGTGCGTGGCGGTGTTTTGTTGAAGAAGAAAAAGTTAGAACAGGTGCATGTTTGCCTTGGGCTAAGAGGAGTTGCTGCTGGACACCAGGATCGGTATGCGTTGTACGCTCTGAACAATGTGTTGGGTGGCAGTGTGAGTTCGCGATTATTTCAGGAAGTCAGGGAGAAACGGGGTCTCGTCTATTCGATTTATTCCTTTTTATCCGGTTACTCGGACGGCGGCATGATCACGGTCTACGCAGCAACGAGACCGAAAGAAGTAAATCGAGTCGTGGACCTTGTCTGCGGAGTGATTCGACAGATCGGCACCAAAGGAGTCGAACGGAGAGAGCTAGAACAGGCAAAGGTCCAGATGAAGGGTAGTTTGATGCTGAGCCTGGAAAGTTCACACAGCCGCATGAACAAGTTGGCGAAGGATGAACTTACGCATGGTCGGCATGTATCAATGGAAGACATGTTGGCTCAAGTCGATCATGTCAGTGAGGAGCAGGTCTTCAACGTGGGTCGCCACTTTTTTGAACTTGACTCTCTGGCGATTACTGGGCTTGGGCCTCTCGCTCCGCGAAGTCTGGATACTTATCAGTGAAAATTCTCTGACAGAAGTTCGCAAAACGCTGAAGAGTACAGACAAGACGAGAACCGCATTACTACATATAAGCCATTGATTGTTCGATGCATATCGTAGCGTCTTTGCCTTGTTCGTCCGGGCAAACAACTTCTTGACACTATTTCATGATTTAAGTACCATGACTCAAATTTTTCGAACGAGTCTTATTTGACAGGGTAGGACACGGTAGAAAGCGATGGGGTACGCAGAAAGTTCGAGACCTTTCGGCTGCGAAATTCCTGAAAATGTCATGACTATTCCGTCGCCTTCGGATTAATAAACTAACCGGTTAAATGTGGTGCTACTCATGAAGGAGGGACTAGGTATGCCAAAGGTCCTACTTATAGCCGGTGTCACAGCGCTTTCTGCGCTAAGTATGCTGGTGGCCGAGTTCGCTGTAGCTGCTGATGCGCCTGGTGTGGCCGGCCCAACCGACAACATCGTCGGTGGAAAACCCATGAAGGGTGAAATTACCAAGACTCTCAAGGGTCGGGTATGGTCACAGTGGGCCGATAACCCGGATGGAGAACTGCTCTTTGGGATTCAATACTGGAATTCCGGCGAGCCCGGCTCAGGGACTCCGAATGGCCGTTCGTCTTCCGATCTCGACGTGAAGCCGCCGGATCCGTTGCTGACCTGCTGCGGCTGGGGGTTTGTGGGTGGAACGGATAAGAACAACCCATATTCTGGGTGGTACCATGCTGCCACGACTGTCCGGCTGGCGGTAAAGGATAAAGCTCTCATGGACCAAATCATTAAAGCATCACAGGAGCTAGTGGCCATGGAAGTAAACCTCGACGGTCGGACAATCACCGGTTTTAAGGTTATTAAGGAATAGGCCTTAACAAGCTTTAACATTTTCATGTCCTGTTAAGGAGGACGAGATTATGAAGTTGCATACGAAAGGCTGGGCCATTGTGACATCCGCCGCACTGGTGGTTTCTATGGCTTCCACAGCATTAGCGATCGAATCCTTCCAGGAGCGTTTCGAATGGGGTGACATGAGCAAACCTACAACTTTGCAGGGACGTGTAATCGTGCTCGACCCCTATGATGAAGCGGTTTGGATTAACGTGGCTGTGTTCGGTGGAAATGCTGAGAGCGGTTTCTTCTGGCAGAAGATTCATCCGGGCAAGACGCTGAAATTTTATGCCGACAAGGGTGCATGGGAAGAGCTGAAAAAAATGGCTCGTCCCCATGCGGGGCCGGCTGCCGCAAAAGAAGTGCCCCCCTCCAGCACAACCGATTTGATCGAATTTACCGTGACAGAACCGGAGCAGAATCGTCGTGTTATCTCCTCAGCTAAGAAGCTTCCGGAAGTGGCTGGCTCCATGGGCAAGACGCTCAGTATCTCCGCACTTCGGTTGAAGGAGTGTGCGGGGAAGAGCGAAATTGAAGCGGGCTGTGCAGCAGCAAAGCAACAGCTCAATACTTCCCCGAAGTCTCCGGATGGGAGTTCCGTGGCCATGCAATATGATGTGTTGATCCCAGGTGGCAAGCCCCTCGCTGGCTTGATTCCCTGGACCGCCAAGTATAACGCGGGCGCTGCTCACTGAGAATAATCCGTAGTTTCAAAGGCGGCATCCCTGAAAGGGGGTGCCGCCTTTTTTATTGCTCGCGAATGTCTTGGCCCGTCGGACTGATTCGGCGCTGTAGATCAGCGAGTCGATTGAGGGCATCGAGGGGGGTCATGGAAAAGAGGTCGATTTGTTTCATTTCCTCGATGATCGGATGAGGCTGGGGAAGCGAGGCGCATGCTGGTTCTTTCTCTGAAGTGACATGCGCATCTTCAATAGTGGTATTCGGTTGCTCCAGTTGAGCCAGGACTTGTTGTGCTCGAGCGATGATCGTCGGAGGGAGCCCTGCAAGTTTGGCGACATGGATACCGTAGCTGCGGTCTGCGCCACCCGGTACAATTTTGCGCAAAAAAACGACGTTCCCATCCTTTTCCTGAACTGCCACGCAATAGTTTCTGACTCCGTGACGCAATCCTTCCAGTTGTGTCATTTCGTGATAGTGCGTGGCGAACAGCGTTCTGGCTCCCAACTGTCGACGATCCTGGATGTGCTCCGCGATAGCCCAGGCAATGCTCAGACCATCGTAGGTGCTGGTTCCTCGGCCGATCTCATCTAGCAGAATCAGGCTCCGAGGGGTGGCACTGTTCAAGATATGAGCTGATTCGATCATCTCCACCATGAATGTGCTCTGGCCGGCGGCCAAGTTGTCCGAAGCCCCGACACGCGTGAAGATCCGATCGACCAGTCCGATGCGGGCTTCGATTGCCGGCACAAAACTTCCGATCTGCGCCATCAAAACGATCAGAGCGACCTGGCGGAGGTATGTGCTCTTCCCCGCCATGTTAGGGCCGGTGAGAATTATCAGCCGGTTGTCCTCGCAGTCGAGGAAGGTGTCATTGGGTACGAAGATCAAATCATTACCAGTTTGTTCCACGACAGGATGCCGGCCTTCACGAATGAGGATCGTGTGGCTCTCATCGACGAGGGGTTTAACATAGCGATGCAATGCGGCGGTTTCGGCGAGGCAGGCGAGGACGTCTAGCAACGCGACAGACTGTGCCATAATGTGAAGACGAGGCATCTCGCTCGCCAAGCGTACGCGTAATTGTTCGAACAGTTCTTGCTCAAGCGTCAACAGTTTTGTCTCAGCGCCCGTGACACGTTCTTCCAGCTCTTTCAGCTCAGGCGTCATAAAACGTTCGGCATTGACCAGCGTCTGTTTTCGAATGTAATTGGACGGGATACGAGACAGATGTGTCTTGGTAATTTCGATATAGTAACCAAACACCTGATTGTAGCGAACCTTCAAAGAATCGATCCCCGACCTCTCTCGTTCTCTGGCTTCCAAGGAGGCGATCCAACCTTTGCCTTCGATGCGAGCCTTGCGTAGTTCATCGATCTCGGCGTGGTACCCTTCCTGGATCACGCCACCGTCACGAAGCGAAATCGGCGCATCCGGCTTGATAGCCTGCTCAATGGTGTCATGTACATCGCGGCAATCGTCCCAGGACTGACGCATCCCTGCCAGTAATAAGGCGCCAAGAGATTGAAGGTGGGACCGTAACTCCGGCAGGGCGCGCACCGATTGTTTCAATGCGAGTAGTTCGCGGGGGCCGGCAACGCCAAGCGTCACCCGGCTTCCCAAACGGGCGATATCTTGAACATCACGGAGTGCGGTCCGGAGTGACACGCGTTGCTGAACCAGGTCTTTCAGTTCGCCGACCGCTTCGAGACGAGCGTGAATGGAGCCGCAATCGATGAGAGGTCTGACGAGCCACTCGCGCAATAAGCGGCTGCCCATAGCCGTCGTGGTACGATCCAACACGGACAAGAGCGTGGGATGAACATCACTTGCTCGGTACTCCCCGGTTCCCAAAGGCCGTACAAGTTCCATATTGCGAATCGTGGCGCTATCCAAGTGCATAGCGTCGCTGCTCCAGCGTGTGTGTATGCGTCGGATGTGTGCGAGGGAGGCAGTCGGTTGCGTCTCACGAACATATCGCAGGATTGCTCCAGCGGCTCCGATTCCTGCAGTCAGACCGTGGCAACCGAATCCGTCAAGCGACTGCACGGCCAGCTGAGTCCGGAGTAATTGTGTGGCATCTTTAGGATTGAAGGAGACCAATGGTTGTGCGCAGAGGCGTGGTCCGCACAGACGAGTCAGGTACGAGATCGTCTTCGCATGAGCGTCTGGGTAGAGTATTTCTCGTGGGTCCAGCCGAGCCAGTTCATCCATGAGCTGGATTTCGGCCTGTGCACCTTGGAGCTCTGTCACCCAAAACTCTCCGGTGGAGATGTCTAAGCAGGCCAGTCCAATGACGGATTGACCCTTGACGGACGAAGTCGTGGCGTCAGAGAAGCAGACTGCCGTCAGGAAATGTGATTCTCCAGGTGAAAGGAATTCTGTATCGATCAGCGTCCCCGGTGTATACAGGCGAACGACTTCGCGGCGAACGAGACCCTTGGCGAGTTTTGGGTCTTCCACCTGTTCACAGAGCGCGACTGTCCGCCCAGCCTTGAGGAGCTTCGCGATATAACCATGCGCAGCGTGGTAGGGCACTCCGCAGAGCGGGACTGGGTTGGCGCTGGTTTTGTCACGAGAGGTCAGGGCAATGGAGAGGAGCTTGGAAGCGATTTGCGCGTCTGTGTAGAACATTTCGTAGAAGTCGCCGACGCGGAACAATAGAAGGGCGTCGGGATAACCGCGTTTGATTTCGCGGTATTGTCGCATCAACGGTGAGGCGTCTGCGTCAATCATGATGTCACTCCCGATGCCCTTCGCCGGTTAGGGAGGGGGAGACACGACCGGTAGCTTCATTGAGCGAGTGGCGTAGTCGCTCTAAGTCGCCCTCTGCTTCTTGCAACGCTTTAGTCTTTCGGCGGAGTTCGATACGGCTCCGCACCCACGGGGGAAAAAGAAGAATGCCGGAGACCAGCAGTCCCATCCCGAACCCCGCCAGAATGGGTTTGTAGATCGGCGTAGAGGCCTCAAAGAGTCCAAAGAAGTAACGGAGCGTGACTTCCTGTCCCTGGTTCTGAAGGAAAAAAGCCAGGGAGAGAAGCAGAAGCACTCCGACCAGAATCACCCTAATCATGACCTCATCGTTGCCTCCCTGTTCGAGAGCGGATGAGATGACATTCGATCTGCCCTACCAGTCTTGCTATACCGCCCGCGCACGCGAACGAGGACCTTTTCAGAGTTCGGCCCTGTCGCGCGCAAGTAAATCGTTCGGCTCCGTGTGGCATGATGGTTCAGCGTAACTTCGATCCGATCTTGAGGCAATGCGACTAAGCCTTTGTCGGCCCATTCTATCGCCGTGACGGTTTTGCCGGAGAAATGCTCGATTAGTCCTGTCGACTCGAGCTCGTGGTGCGTTCGAATACGATACAGATCCACATGGGCAAGCGGCAAGCGGCCCTGGTCGTATTCATGAATGATGACGAAAGTCGGGCTGGTCACTGCCATAGGCGATGTCCCCAGGCCCTGAGCGATTCCACGAACGAGCGCCGTCTTGCCCGCTCCGACTGGTCCGTAGAGCGCGATCGTTTCTCCTCCGCGAAGAACGCGGCCGATCGCTTGGCCTAGTCGATCAGTGTGGCTGCGCGAGGTAGACACCAGTTTCCACGACAGGTTTGAAGTGGCTCTATGGCGAGCCGTTGTCTGTTTCCCCTTGACCGGCCGGATGGCGTTAGATCGCTTTCGTCCGCTTGAGCGCATAAGGAATCTGGGCAATGAGATCACCGGCAAGCATTCCGAGCTGTCCACGGTATTGAGAGGCCAAGTCGCCGGCTGATCCGTGAAAATAGGTTGCGGCACAGGCGGCCTCCCATGCGGGGACCCTTTGCGCCAGCAATCCGACGATCATACCTGTCAGCACATCGCCCGTTCCTGCCGTGGCCATGCCGGGATTCCCGGTCGGGCAAATGGCGATAAGTCCATCGGGGCGGGCGATGAGGGTTCGCGCACCTTTCAAGACGAGGAACACGCCCCGTTCTTGGGCAAATCGTCTGGCCGTGCCGATTCGATCTGCGTTGACGCTTTGCGCGGTGGCATCAACTTCAAGTCGGGCCATCTCACCGGGATGTGGAGTGAGAATGGGTGGAGTTGTGCATTCGGTCAACAGCGAGGCTCTGCCGGCCAAGGCATTGAGTGCATCTGCATCGAGGACAGAGGGCCGATCCAGATGCTTCATAAGTGATTGCACGAGTTCGACGGTTTCGTGATGTGTCGAAAGCCCGGGCCCGATAGCGACTGCCGTCCGTGACTGGATAAAGGCTAAGACACGATCATGCCCTGAACGGGCCAGGGTGCGCGCCTTCGTTTCCGGGAGAGGCATCGTCATTGCTTCAAGGAGTTTCGCTTCCAGAACATCGTTGACACTGCTCGGAGTAGCTACGGTCACCAAACCTGCTCCAACCCGGAGTGCAGCCTGCGCCGCCAGCGCAGCGGCGCCAGTTTTTCCTACAGAGCCGGCAATTATCCCCGCGTGACCGAAGATTCCTTTATGTGCGGAGGGAGGACGCTCGGGTAGAGCCAGAAATGCATTCTCGTTTGTCAGGAGCAGAGTCCTGCTCTCGACCGCATCCACATAGGCCTGTGGAATGCCGATATCTGCGATGCGGATTGCGCCGGCCTGATCGATCCCTGCATCGAGATAGAGGCCGAGCTTGGGGAGACCACATGTGATGGTCAGCGTGGCCTTGACCGCTCGCCCTAGAATGACGCCGGTATCGGCATGGAGACCGGACGGGATATCGACGGCGAGGACCGGCTTCCCCACACTGTTGATGAGTTCAATTGCTTCACGATACGATCCGCTCACTACGGAGGACAATCCGGTTCCAAGGAGGGCATCGATAAGAAGGTCGCTGGAGGCGAGGAGTGGACGCACCTGCTCGGCAGACCGGAATCGAATGATCGCTGCTCGTCCAGCAATTCGAGCAAGACGGCGATACATGACTCCGGTATCGCGGCTCAGTTCGGTGATCGGTGCGAGAAGGACGACATGAACCCGCGCACGCCGGCGGTACAGCAGCCGGGCCACAACCAATCCATCTCCTCCGTTGTTTCCTTTTCCACAAAGGACAGTAATGGTTTTGCCTCGTGCCGGTCCACAGTGTTCCTCGAGATGCTTCACAATGCTCTCGCCTGCTCGCTCCATCAAGACGATACTGGGGATATGCGCCTCAAGGATTGCGCGGCGATCAAGAGATCGCATTTCGATTCCTGTTACGATCTTCATCGGTGATCCTGGGGGCGGTGTTGATATCGCAGAACGAATCGGGCGAGCGCCGAGAGGGACGAGAGCTGTTGTCTACGGCGCAATGTCATGATAAGGGTAAAACCGATTTCCATGGAGGAACGCAGACTACCGCACCGGTGCGATGGCTCACCTCAGCAACGCTTTCATTTCCTTCACCGCATGGTCGAGGCCAACCAGAACTGCTCGGGCAATGATACTGTGGCCGATATTGTACTCGACTATTTCCGGAATGTGGGTCAGCCGCGTCACGTTGCGATAGTCCAAGCCATGCCCGGCATTGACACCCAGGCCGAGTTTGTAGGAAAGCTTCGCGGCCTGCATGATGGCGGCGACCTCCACGTCAGCTTCTTTCGAACGTCGGGCATTCGCATACCGGCCGGTATGGAGTTCGACAAAATCGGCTGAGACTCTGTGCGAGGCTTTGACTTGTTCCAAGTCCGGTTCGATAAAGAGGCTGACAGGAATGCCGCCGTCCCTGAGCATGGCTACAACCTGCTGGATACGATCTCTATGGCCGGCCACGTCCAAGCCGCCTTCTGTTGTGAGCTCCTGCCGCCGTTCTGGGACGAGCGTAACCATGTCCGGCTTTACGGCCAGGGCAATCTTGGCCATCGTTTCATCAGCGGCTAACTCCAGATCGAGCTTGGTACGGACCAGTTCCCGCAAGAGGCGAAGGTCACGGTCTTGAATATGCCGCCGGTCTTCTCGAAGATGGACAACAATGCCGTCAGCCCCTGCCAATTCCACTAGCGTGGCGGCAGCAAGGGGGTCCGGGTCAGTTCCACCGCGGGCTTGCCGCAACGTAGCCACATGGTCGATGTTCACCCCAAGTCGCGGCATGAACCCCCCGTTCTGCTATGTGGTGCAAGGAAAAACTGAGTTGAGTGATGAGAGCGAAAGGCGTTGCAGTTGTAACAGAAACCAACAGGGCAGGGCAAGGACTGAGAGGGGAAATTGATGGAGCGTTCTACCGATTGACCCATGGGGTTGAGATGCCGAACCCCACAGAATCACGACATAATTTGACTCAATACGCTTCGCGCCATTAGAATAGGCCCCCTAATGCGACGGGGGCGGTCGATCAATGCTTCGATGTATGTAAGGATTGCGGACAGGGGACTTCATGGGATTAGGAGACGGGTTGTATCGCATCAAACGGCTGCCGCCGTATGTGTTTGCCCAGGTCCAGAGTCTTAAACTCGAAGCTCGGCAGCAGGGCGAAGACATTATCGATTTCGGAATGGGAAATCCTGACCAACCGACGCCGGCCCATATCGTCGAAAAGATGATCGAAGCGGCACGCAAGGGGAAAAATCATCGCTACTCGGCGTCCCGGGGGATTACGAAACTACGGCATGCGATTGCAGGATGGTACAAGCGAAATTACGATGTCGATCTGGACCCCGAGACCGAAACCATCGTCACGATCGGTTCCAAAGAAGGGTTGGCGCATCTGGCGCTAGCCTTGATCGGGCCCGGTGACGTTGTACTGGCGCCGACTCCGACATATCCCATTCATATGTACAGTTTTATCATTGCGGGTGGAGAAGTCCGCGGGATCGAATTGCGTCCCGACAGCGACTTCTTCGACGACTTGCAGCGGGTTTATCGCCAGACCTTTCCGAGGCCCAAGATCTTGGTTATCAATTTTCCCCATAATCCGACTACCGCTGTGGCCGATCTCGGGTTTTTTAAGAAGGTCGTCGCCTTTGCCAAAGAACATAGCGTGATTGTCATTCACGATCTGGCTTATGCCGACTTGGTGTTCGACGGCTATAAGGCACCAAGCTTTCTACAGGTTCCCGGGGGGAAGGATGTCGGCGTAGAGTTCTACACTCTCTCCAAGGCCTACAACATGCCCGGTTGGCGCGTAGGATTTTGTTGTGGGAATCACGAGATTGTCGGGGCTTTGGCCAAGATCAAGAGCTATCTGGATTACGGCATTTTCCAGCCCTTGCAGATCGCCAGCGTGATTGCCCTCAATGGGCCGCAGGATTGTGTGCAAGAGACGGTTTTGCGCTATCAGAAGCGTCGCGACGTGTTGGTGAGCGGACTCAATCGCATCGGGTGGAAGGTGAACAAGCCTCTAGCTACGATGTTCGTCTGGGCCAGAATTCCTTTGCCCTATCGGTCAATGGGTTCGTTAGAGTATTCGAAGCTCCTGCTCCGCGAGGCAAAGGTGGCCGTATCGCCAGGAATCGGGTTTGGTGAAGGCGGTGACGACTATGTGCGGTTTGGCCTTGTCGAAAACGAGCATCGCACAAGGCAAGCCGTTCGAGGCATTCGTAAAGCCTTGAAGCTTGATGGGGAGGAGGAATGATCTCGCGCGTAGGCGTTGGCATCATTGGACTCGGAACGGTCGGGATAGGTGTTGCGAGTATTCTCTTGGAGAACGCCGCCTTGATCAGCCGCCGAGTCGGTGTGCCGATCGAGATCATTCGGATTGCGGATCTTGATGTGACACGCGACAGAGGTCTCTCCCTGCCGCCCGGCCTTCTCACAACCGATGCAAAGGAAATACTCACCGATCCGTCGATCCACATCGTCGTGGAGTTGATCGGGGGCTGCGATATTGCCAAGCGCATCATTGTGGAGGCCATTGAGGCAGGGAAACACGTCGTCACTGCTAACAAGGCCTTGCTTGCCTTACACGGAGAGGAAATATTTGCCGCGGCTTCCCGCGCCGGAGTCGATCTAGGGTTCGAGGCGAGTGTGGGTGGAGGGATTCCCATCATCCAGGCGGTGAGGGAAGGGCTGGCGGCCGACATTATCCAATCCATTTACGGAATCATAAACGGGACGTCCAATTACATACTCTCGCGCATGACACATGAAGGCCAGAGCTTCGAGGCGGTACTCGACGAAGCGAAGCGGGCCGGCTATGCCGAGGCGGATCCGACATTCGATGTCGCTGGCATCGATTCGGCGCACAAACTGGCGATCCTGGCTGCGCTGGCTTATGGGACACCGGTCAATGTGAAAGATGTGTATACCGAGGGGATCACCCATATTGCGCCGCTCGATGTCGCCTACGCTAAAGAGTTCGGCTATACGATTAAACTCCTAGGCATTGCCAAGCTGGTCGGCAACGAAGTCGAAGCCCGGGTGCATCCCACGATGCTGCCGTCTTCATCTCCGATCGCCCAGGTCGAAGGAGTCTATAACGCCATTCAACTTGTTGGCGATGCCGTGGGCGACGTGGTCCTTTATGGCCGAGGCGCGGGGTCACTGCCGACCGGTAACGCGGTGGTCGGCGATCTCATCGCGATCGCAAGGAATCTCTTGAAAGGAGCAGTTCAACGAGTCCCGCCTGCCTCTTTTCAGCAGGACCAGCGTCGCCCGCTTCGGATGCGGGCGATAGAAGATATCAGCTCACTCTATTACCTCAGATTTATGGTGTTAGACCGCCCCGGTGTCTTGTCGCAAATCGCGGGGGAGCTTGGCCGGTGTGGGATTAGTATCTCGTCCGTCCTTCAACAGGGACGGCGCGAAGGGCAAACGGTTCCAGTCGTAATCAAAACCCATATCGCCACGGAGCGCGATGTCCAAACGGCATTGAGGGCGATCAATCGGATGGCTTTCATCTCCGAACCCACCACGTTGATCAGAGTCGAGGGCAAGGACGAGTGAATGCGATGAATCGTTGGCGTGGTGTGATCGAAGCCTATCGGAAGTTCCTGCCGGTGACCGACCGGACTCCCGTGGTGACACTCGGCGAAGGCAACACTCCGCTCATTAGGGCGACGCGACTGGGCAACCAAATTGCTCCAGGCATCGAACTCTATCTCAAATTTGAAGGCTTAAATCCGACAGGATCATTTAAAGATCGCGGCATGACTCTGGCCATCTCAAAGGCTGTTGAATCCGGTGCCAAATCAGTGATTTGCGCTTCCACAGGTAATACCTCTGCCTCTGCTGCAGCCTATGGAGCGCGGGCAGGCTTGGCGGTCTATGTGTTGATTCCTGCAGGGAAAATCGCGATGGGGAAACTGTCCCAGGCCATGATGCACCAAGCCACAGTGATCCAGATTGAAGGAAACTTCGACCAGGCTTTGACCATCGTCAAGGAATTATCGACAGTCTATCGCATCGAGATGGTCAACTCGATCAATCCCTATCGGATTGAGGGGCAGAAAACCGGCGCGATGGAGGTCTGTGATCAGCTTGGCGATGCTCCGACTGTTCATGCACTGCCGGTCGGAAATGCCGGCAATATTACCGCCTATTGGAAGGGGTACAAAGAATATCGTGCAGCCAATCAATCCACGAGGCTTCCCCGCATGATCGGGTTCCAGGCTTCAGGTGCGGCGCCCATTGTGCTTGGTCACGTCGTAGAGAATCCGCAGACGGTAGCATCAGCGATCAGGATCGGCAATCCGGCCAGCTGGGAGGCCGCTTCAAACGCCGTCAAAGAATCCGGGGGAGCGATCGATTCGGTGACGGATGAAGAGATTCTACAAGCGTATAGAACAGTGGCAGCGACGGAAGGCGTATTCTGTGAACCGGCGTCTGCCGCATCGGTCGCCGGTGTCATGAAGTTGAGCAAGCAAGGCGGATTCCATGAAGGCGAGATAGTGGTCTGCACCTTGACCGGCCATGGATTGAAGGATGCTGACACAGCCATCAGTGTGTCGGCTCAACCGAAGACCGTTCGAGCGACGCGAGAGGATGTTGCTCGTCTGTTGAGAGTATAGACATGATGCGAGCAGTGCTTCCATGAAACATGTGATTCTTCATGCCGGTGGGATGGCAGACCGTCCCCGAGAGGAACTGAGGGGACAGACTCCTCTCCAAGCGGCTTCGACTCCCCACCTAGATCGGCTTGCGCAAGGCGGAGAGCTTGGGCTCCTGGCTGCATCGCTTGAGAGTGTGCGACAAGGAAGCGGTTTAGTGGGGACCGCCATGCTGGGGTACGACCCCAAGAAATACTACCAGGGTCCCGGTCCCCTTGAGGCGGCCAGTCTAGGAGTCGCGGTCAGCGAGCATGATGTGGTGTATTGCTGTTCGATGGTCACGTTACGTGCGGACGTCCGGTCCGGGAGTAAGGGGGGATTGAAAGAGATCAAGAAGCTCGGGCCGCACGTGGTGATGGATGATGCGACCGCAGGCCTGATTTCAACAGAGGAGGCACGCGAATTAATCGAAGCGATCAACGAGCAGCTCGGATCGGAAATGATTCAGTTCTATCCGGGCTTAGGCCATCGTCATCTCATGGTGTGGGTTAACGGGAAATCGCGAGCGATCTGTACTGATCCACAATTATTGATCGGTCGGCCAATTGCCGATGCATTGCCGACGGGAGATGGGTCCGACATTCTGTGGAAGCTTATGGATGCCTCATTTCAGATCTTGCGCGATCATTCCCTCAACGATGAACGTCGTGAGGTGGGACGGAAGCCGGCCAATTGTCTGTGGCTCTGGGGCCAAGGCCGGGCCATTTTCTGGCCCAGCCTTGCTGATCGATTCAAAATGTCCGGTGTTGTGGTCTCGCAAAGTGATGTCCATCGCGGACTCGGACTCATGGCTGGGCTCGAAGCCGTGGACAGTGCGAGATTGGCAGGTTCGGACCTTCGCGCCCAAGCGGCGGTTGTGCTGGCAGAGCTCAAGAAGAATGATTTTGCTTACGTGCATGTAGAGCTACCGGACGAGGTCGTCTACGGATCAGATATTGCGGCCAAGGTGAAGGGGATTGAAGTAGTCGATCGCGATCTGGTAGGACCTCTGCTCAACGGACTTGCCCAATCGGGTCCGCATCGCATCGTGACCGTCTGCGATTGGGGGAATGTCCATCATGGTCAGGCTGCGGAAGCTCCGGGGTTCTTCGCCTATCGTGATAGTGCGGCAACCCTCGCTGCCGGGGCAGGGCTGAGATTTACTGAGTCTGAGGCTCGGGCCTCGACCGTACCACCTCGTGATGCAACAAAATTCGTTGTGCGGCTTTTCGCAAAAGGATCTTGACGGTCGTGGCGCTGATTGTTCAGAAGTACGGCGGCACCTCGGTGGGCACGATCGAGCGGATACGCCGTGTAGCCGATCGCGTCGAGCAGGCCCACAAGGATAACCAGTCCATCGTGGTCGTCTTGTCGGCCATGAGCGGAGAGACGGATCGCTTACTTCGGCTGGCGCACGAAGTGGCACCCCTGCCGGATGATCGAGAACTCGATATGCTCTTGTCAACCGGAGAGCGAGTGACCATCGCGCTGTTGGCTATGGCCTTGCGGGCCAGAGGGCTCGATGCCCAATCCTTCACGGGGCGCCAAGTCGGGATCATGACCGACAGTGCTCATACGAAAGCGCGTATTACTCGAGTGAGTGCTGATCGAATTCGCGAGGCTCTGCTCAATGGCATCGTTCCAGTGGTGGCCGGATTTCAAGGAATCAACCAGCAGTCGGATGTCACGACATTGGGACGAGGAGGATCCGATCTCACAGCAGTCGCATTGGCAGCGGCGCTGAAGGCCGATCGATGCGTTATCTTCACTGACGTTGACGGTGTGTACACGTCGGACCCCAATATTGTGCCGGCGGCTCGACGAATCGACAAGATTTCCTATGAGGAAATGTTGGAGATGGCCAGTCTCGGTGCCAAGGTGTTGCAGGGCCGCTCCGTCGAATTTGCTGCGAAGTTCAATGTGCCGGTGGAAGTGAACTCCAGCTTTAAAGAAGGAAAGGGGACGCTCGTGACACGTGAGGACGAGGATATGGAAGCGGTAGCAGTATCAGGAGTCACCGGCGACCGGAATCAGGCAAAGATCACGATTGTAGGCGTCCCGGACAAACCGGGTATTGCGTCCAAACTCTTTGGGCCTGTGGCTCAGGCCAACATCAATGTCGACATGATTATCCAGAACATCAGCCAGTCGGGTTTGACGGATATTTCATTTACCATTCCGCGGGTAGACCTCAAGAAAGCCCTGCCGCTGGTTCAAGATGCGGCGAAAGGCATCGATGCTAAATCGGTTGCCGTCACAGAGGCGATTGCAAAGGTCTCGCTGGTCGGTGTTGGAATGCGCTCCCATTCAGGCGTCGCTGCCAAGATGTTCGAGGTCTTGGCAAACGAAGGCGTGAATATCCTCATGATCAGCACGTCGGAGATCAAAATCTCCTGTGTTATCGATGAAAAGTATGCCGAGCTTGCGATGCGTTCGCTCCACACCGCTTTCGGGTTGGATCAGTCTCCGGGAGGGGACCGAACCCCGAGGTAGGTGACGTCGAGAATGTGAGGGTCGACAGATTAGGTCTACTTCAAGTATCGTTTCCAATATGGCTCGGAAATTTCCACACCCACGACCTTTGCACCGCACGCCGGCCGGCTCTGCGTCGCCCGTTGGATCTTCGTCTGTGGAACAGCCGATAGGACTGGAGATCTATGATACGACGTTACGGGACGGCGCCCAGGCTGAGGATGTGACCTTTTCAGCTGAAGACAAGGTCCGAGTTGCCCAACAGTTGGACGGGTTGGGCGTGCAGTTCATTGAGGGCGGGTGGCCCGGGGCGAATCCCAAAGACATCGAATTCTTTCAGATGATCAAGATCGTGCCGTTGCAGACGGCAACCGTGGTGGCGTTCGGATCGACGAGAAAGTCGAGCAATTCCGTGCAGAAGGATTCGAATATCCGGGCGTTGCTGGAGGCAGAGACCACGATCATCACGCTGTTCGGGAAGACCTGGTCGCTGCATGTTACCGATGCGCTCGGCATTTCCCTTGTGAAGAATCTCGAACTCATCAGCGACTCTGTGGCCTATCTTCGTTCGAAAGGCCGGAGAGTGTTCTACGATGCGGAACATTTCTTTGACGGATATAAGACCAATCCGGACTACGCGCTGGAGACGATCCGTCACGCTGTTGCAGCCGGGGCTGAACGTGTGATTCTCTGCGACACGAACGGCGGGTCGATGCCCTGGGAAATCAAAGAAATCTGCCAGGTTGCTCGGCGGGAGTGCGCAGTGCCTTTGGGGATTCATGCTCACAACGATTGCGAAATGGCTGTCGCGAATTCACTAGTGGCGATCGAAACCGGCGTGGTGCAAGTTCAGGGGACGATTAACGGGATTGGTGAACGCTGCGGCAACGCGAATCTCTGTTCGATTATTCCCAATCTTGAAATCAAGATGAAACGCCCGGTGTTGAAAGACCGTCTGAACCATCTCAAACAGGTGTCAGGGTTTGTCTCGGAGATCGCGAACCTTATGCCCGATAAGCACCAGCCCTATGTTGGAGATTCGGCGTTCGCACACAAAGGTGGGGTTCATATCCATGCGGTGCTCAAAAATCCCGCGACCTATGAACATGTGATTCCGGGATTGGTCGGTAACCGCCAGCGAGTGCTGGTGTCGGACGTGGCTGGTCGAAGTGGATTGTTGGAGAAAGTCGAGGCCTTTGGTATCAAATTGGACAAGGGCCATGCCAAGTTGCAGGAATTGATCGATGTGTTGAAGGAACGTGAAAGTGAAGGGTACCAATTCGAGGCGGCGGAAGGTTCCTTCGAATTGCTCATGCGGAAGGCAATGGGAACGCACAGGCCAGCCTTCCAACTCCTGGGATTTCGCGTGATTGTCGAAAAAAGACAAGAACATAGCGCTTCGTTGTCCGAGGCCACAGTGATGGTGAAGGTCGGTGAAGTGGTGGAACATGCGGCAGCAGTCGGAGCCGGTCCCGTCAATGCGCTCGACCATGCGTTGCGAAAAGCACTGGAAAAGTTTTATCCTCAACTCCGAGAAGTCAAACTGCTTGACTACAAAGTGCGCGTGCTGTCAGCCAATCGTGGGACGGGGTCCAAGGTCCGTGTGTTGATCGAATCAGGCGATCATAAAGACAAATGGGGGACCGTGGGGGTATCAGAGAACATCATCGAAGCGAGTTGGCAGGCGCTTGCAGACAGCATCGAGTACAAGTTGCTTGCCGAAGACCGATGAGTAGTACACTCTATCCGACATCTTTCTTCTTGACAGGTCTTGTAACCTCACGTAACTTATAGCGAAACTGCTTATCGTTTGTGGAAGGTTCACGGGCGATCATTCGAGAAGCTTGCGCAGGTGGCGGAGGGGAAAGCATGCGAAAGGCAGATATCGCGAACGAAATCTACAAGCAGGTCGGTATTTCGAAAAATGAAGCCGCGGATATTGTCGAACTCGTGCTGAATATGTTGAAAGAAGTGTTGCATAAGGGGGAGTCGGTCAAAATTGCTGGATTCGGAAACTTTGTGGTGCGCAGTAAAGGTGCACGGAAGGGCCGGAACCCTCGAACCGGTGAAGAAATTGGAATCACACCTCGGCGCGTTGTGACGTTTCGCCCCAGTCAAGTGTTTAAGAAGTACGTCAATTCATAACCTCGATTAATCAGCTTAACTCATCCCACCACGAGGACCGGTCATGGGGAACGAGCCCAGGCTGGGCAGCAAGGTCTTTTATAAGATCGGCGAAGTCAGCCAAATTGCCGAACTACCGGCCTATGTCTTGCGATTCTGGGAGTCTGAATTTCCGTTTCTCAAGCCCAAGAAAAGTCGTGGGAATCAACGGCTCTATGTCAAACGAGAAGTCGAAACGGTGCTGGAAATCAAGCGAATGCTTTATGAAGAAGGACATACACTCGCAGGCGTCAAACGATATTGGGCCAGACGCGGACGAGTGGCAACCCAACGGGTACGCCCCAAAGAACTTGCGCAGAGACTCCGGGGGAACCTCAAAGCGATTCTCAAAATTCTGGAGTCGCATTCCGACTGACGATGATAGGCCTTGTCTCTTGCGAGCCGGTTGTATTTGAGCTGCTTTCGAAGGACAATGCACGAGACGGTGGAATTGAATAGGATGCGTCGGGGCGTGGCGCAGCCCGGTAGCGTACTCGCTTGGGGTGCGAGTGGTCGGCCGTTCAAATCGGCTCGCCCCGACCAAAACAGATAGTGCTGAGCGATGAGTGCTGTGAACTGGGACGAGTAGGATCGTCAAGTACGCGACTCTCGACACCGAGCACTGAAGCAGAGAGCTGCCACCGGCAGCTTTTTTTGTTCCTGACGGATCTATGCGTATTTTGGTCACCAACGATGACGGAATTCACTCGCCTGGTTTGACGGCGCTCGCCAAGGCCTTGGCGAAAGTAGGCGAGGTGTGGATAGTCGCGCCGGATCGCGAGCGGACGGCCGTAGCCCATGCCGTGACGCTCCATAAGCCCCTGCGAGTGCATCAACTCGAGACAAGGGTCTACGCTGTTAATGGAACGCCTGTCGATTGTGTGAATCTAGCCGTACTGAAGGTCATGTCGGCGCCACCCGATCTCCTCGTATCTGGGATCAACAAAGGTGTGAACATTGGCGACGACGTGCTGTATTCCGGAACAGTTTCGGCAGCGATGGAAGGAACGATCCTCGGTGTCCCTTCGATGGCTGTGTCACAGGAGGGACAGGAACGTTATTGTTTCGACGCTGGGGTTCGTTACGCCGTTCGCATCGCTCGGTTGATCTTGAAAGAGGGGTTACCGGACGAAACGCTCGTGAATCTCAATATTCCGAATCGGCCGTTTGGATCGATCACCGGAGTCCGAGTCACCTGTCTCAGCCGCAGGCGTTTCAACAATCCGATCATTGAAAAGGTTGATCCGCATGGACGAACCTACTATTGGATTGCCGGGAATCGTGTATCGTGGAGCCGAAACAAAGATGCCGATTATGAGGCGCTTGAGCAAGGAGCGGTTTCGCTTACCCCCATTCATCTCGACACCACTCATCACGGGATGTTGGATCGATTCCGGAAGTGGGAAACAGTGCGCCGACCGAAAGCGAGCCGGGTAACCGCATCGTCGAAACTCACGGGGAAGCAGAGGAGTTAGGGAGCTGTGGGGAATCTGATCGAAACGATCATTACAGAGCTGAGCCGGTTTGTGGTGTCGATGATCTCAACATTCGGCTACACAGGCATTTTCATCACCATGGCTATCGAGAGTGCCTGCATTCCCCTGCCCAGCGAAATCATCATGCCCTTTTCCGGGTATCTCGTGACGACAGGACAGTTCACGATGCTCGGCGTCACGTTAGCCGGTGCAATTGGAAATGTTGCGGGGTCGCTAGTGGCCTATTATGCCGGTGTGTGGGGTGGCCGACCATTCGTTGAGCGATATGGACCATATCTATTGGTGTCGCGAAAAGACATCGAGATGGCCGACCGATGGTTTGCCAAGTATGGCGAGGCAGCTGTATTTTTTGGCAGGATGCTTCCGGTCATCCGGACCTTTATCTCCTTGCCGGCCGGCATCGCCAGGGTGAACATTTATCGGTTCATACTCCTCACCTTTCTCGGTGCGCTGCCCTGGTGTTATCTTTTGGCCTACATCGGCGTAAAAATGGGAGAAGAGTGGGAAACCCTCAGAGGCTATTTCCATCAGTTCGACATGGTAATCGGTCTCTGTCTGGCGCTTGCCCTGGCCTATTTTCTCTGGTCCCATTGGCCGAGGCGCCGCATCACTCCGGAGCTATAACCGGCCCATGCTCTCGATCTACAACACGCTCACGGGCAAAAAGGAGCCGTTCCACTCACTCCAGGCGAAAACCGTGCGGATGTATGTCTGCGGCGTGACCGTCTTTGACTACTGCCATATCGGTCATGCGCGCAGTGCGCTCGTATTTGATGTGATCAGGCGATACCTCGAATTCAGCGGCTATAAGGTTGAATTCGTCAAGAACTTCACTGATGTCGATGACAAGATCATCAAGCGCGCGAACGAGCAAGGCGTCAGCTGCGATGTAATCACCGAGAAATATATTCAAGCCTACTACGAAGACATGGGGAGATTGGAAATTCGGCCGGCATCCATCGAACCCAAGGCTACTGAACATATGACCGATATCATTCGTTTGACCGAGACCCTGATGGAGAAGGGATTGGCCTACCAGGTGGATGGAGATGTGTATTTTGAGGTCGCCAAATATTCTGAATACGGGAGTCTCTCCAAACGACGGCTGGATGATATGCAGGCAGGAGCGCGGGTTGATGTCAACGAGAGAAAGCGTCATCCAATGGATTTCGCGCTCTGGAAGAGCAGTAAGCCGCAGGAGCCATCATGGGAAAGTCCCTGGGGGCCAGGACGGCCTGGCTGGCATATTGAATGCTCGGCCATGTCCATGAAACACCTCGGTGAAACGTTCGACATTCATGGCGGAGGGATGGATTTGATCTTCCCGCACCACGAAAATGAAATCGCACAATCCTCTGGCGCCACGGGAAAAGAATTCGCGCGGTACTGGATCCACAACGGTTTTGTGCAAATCAATCAGGAGAAGATGTCCAAGTCTCTAGGCAATTTCTTTACCATCAGAGAGATTTTTGAGAATTCCAAATGGTCGAAGGATGTCACGGGCGAAGCCCTGAGATATTTCCTCCTTTCGACTCATTATCATGGTCCACTGGATTTTTCCGACCAGGCTTTGCAGGAAGCGAAGCAGGCATTGGATGGGTTCTACGGATTGTTTAATCGACTCCGTGAATCAGAATGTGACACCGTGGGCGACAAGGACCTCCCGTCGTCTGTTGATCGAACTCGAGCGTCATTCCGGGAAGCCATGGACAACGACTTTAACACGCCGGTGGCGGTTGCCGAACTTCAGAGGTTCCGTAGTCACGTAAACAAGTTGCTTGATGTCGGACTTTCAACACAAGGGAGGCAGCAGGCGCGCCAGGCGTTTCGTATGCTGGGCGGCGTGTTGGGATTGTTCCAATTAGACCAGTGGGATTATGAGTTAAAGGTCGGGTCTGGGGATGTTGGAATTTCAGGTGGCGGTGTGAAATTATCTCCAAGAATACGCGTGTCGGATACGGAGATTGAGGCACAAATTGCGGAACGGAATGAAGCCCGGAAACAAAAAGACTTCAAGAAGGCCGACGAGATTCGTCAGTTCCTCGCGTCCCGCGGTATCATCATCGAGGACAAACCAGACGGCACCAGCCGCTGGAAGCGATAGTCCGCCGGAGCTGATTTACGGGCTGCATGCTGTGCGGGAAGCCTTGCGCGCCGGTTCTCGCCCGCTGCAGCGGCTGCTCATGCTGCGGACCGATCGACAATTCGCCGATCTCGCGCAACGGGCGAAGGCGCAGCGAGTTCCCATTCACATCGAACCTCTTCCTGCCTTCGATCGATTGGTGCCGAGCGGAAACCATCAGGGCGTGATCGCACTCATTGCTGCGAAATCCTACGACACGACAGAGCGAATTCTTGAACGAGCGAAGAATCAAGACGAGAAGCCTTTCCTTGTGCTCCTCGACGGGATCGAAGATCCGCACAATTTGGGAGCGATCTTGCGAACTGCCGAAGCGGCGGGTGTTCACGGCGTCTTCATCCCGGAACGCCGTGCAGTTGGACTGACATCAGTGGTGGCAAAAGTGTCAGCCGGGGCACTCGACCACATCCTCGTCGCACGTGTGGGAAATCTGGTGCGAATGATTCAAGATCTTAAAAAGACAGGTCTGTGGGTCTATGGTGTGGATCCGTCGGCGCAGAAGCTCCATAGCGACATCGATATGACTGGACCGATTGCGCTGGTGTTTGGCGGAGAAGGTGAAGGCATTCGTCCTGGTGTGCTGGGGGAGTGCGACGACCGTATCAGAATTCCGATGCAAGGCCGAGTAGAGTCACTGAATGTCTCTGTTGCAGCAGCCGTCACCCTGTTCGAAGCGGTCCGCCAGCGTCGCAGGAGCATGGTGCCGGTGGCGAAGACTAGCGTATCTTAATCGTCCCGTCTTGGATCGCGGTCTTGAGCAGCTGAGCGGTGTTTGACACGCGCATCTTTTTCATCATATTAGCTCGATGCGCTTCGACAGTCTTGACGCTGATCTTGAGTCGTTGCCCGATCTCCTTGTTTTTGAAACCGGCCCAAATCAGTTCAAGAATCTCCTTCTCACGACTGGTGAGCGATTCAGGCCGCTTTTTTCTGGGCGGAGGGGTCAGATTGGTCGGAGAAAGCTTGGGTTTCGTCTTCGCAGTCCGTGCCATTATTTAGTTCTCCTTTAACGAATATAAGTAGTACGGTATCATTAACGTGATGGAGTAGAGCCAAGGAACAGACTCTCGCCCAGCAGGCAGCGATTATAAGAACTCTCTTGCCATAAGTAAACTAAAGGAAACCGGCTCCAGTGAAGTTACCTAATTTATTTCATGTTGCCGGCGAAACAAACCGGGTGTTTCGAGCCTGATACTGCCTTCGAGCTAATTATGGATGGATGGTTTTCCTATCTTGTCGTCGGGACCCTCGGCGCGCTGATCGGCAGTTTTCTCAACGTGTGCATTTTCAGGTTGCCCCGAGGCGAATCGATCGTCTGGCCAGGCTCCCATTGCCCTTCATGTGCTAACTCAATTGCGAGCTACGATAATATTCCTTTGTTGAGCTACCTGTGGCTTCGTGGACAGTGCCGGGCTTGCAGCACGCCAATTTCGATCCGGTATCCCCTCGTCGAAGCCGTCAATGCTTTCGGTTATCTCGCTATATTATGGTTCTTCGGGCCAACATGGACGGCTGCTCTCTATGCCGTATTGTTTTCGGCGCTAGTCGTCGTGACGGGAACGGATCTCACACATAAGATGATCCCCAATGTCATTACGCTACCTGGAATGGCGGTCGGCCTTCTGGGCGCAGTAACTGTGTTGCCGGTCGGTGTGGTCAATTCTGTAGTCGGCCTGACCGTGGGTGGCGGCATCCTCTGGCTCCTCGCCTGGTTGAGTCCCTATCTCTTCGGTAAGGAGGGAATGGGAGGTGGAGATATCAAACTACTGGCGATGATCGGCGCATTTCTCGGCTGGAAGCCGGCCCTTCTGACCATCATGATCGGATCACTTACTGGTTCCATCATCGGGATAAGTTTGATTGCCCTGCGCATCATTAAACGTGATGATTATCTCCCTTTCGGCCCTTTCCTTGTGTTGGGAGCCCTTCTCTCTCTGTTTTTCGCCCAACCGCTCTTCGATTGGTACCAAGGTCTTTTAGACCCTGCCTTCTAGTCTCTGCCTGTATCTCTTCCGGTAGGCCCCTGTATCTAAAACAGTAAGAAGATGTTCTGGCTCTCTTCTTTTCCCTCAATCAGTACACGGACAGCTTTGCTTCGATGTTTCCTCACAACTACGCGGAACCTCGCCACCTTGCGGATTATTCTGCTCTCGCTTCTCACTGACCATTCAGCTATCCGGGTGTGTGCCAGCACGGGCATGGGTTTTGGAACCTGGGCTCATTTTCGCAAGGAAACTTCCTTTTGAAAATGGAACATGCCGAGCAAATCGCAGAGACAGGAACAAGGATGGAGTCTGACGGAACTCCTCATTGTACTGACGATCATGGGTATCCTTGCGGCAATGGCTGGACCAGGTTATCAGGCGGTAGCCGCAAGGGTGCAGGCGCGTAGCGTCACAACAGAAATTGCTTCAGAACTCCGACTTGCCAGACAACTGGCGATGGCGAAGCGAGAGCGCCTTCGAGTCATATTCGATCAAACAGCTCGAACCATCACGCTACAACGCGCGGATGTCGAAGAAATCCTTCACGTCTATCAGTATGCAGACAAGGGGGTAGTCGTGGAAGAACCAACTGCTGGACCAGAGATACTATTCTATCCGAGCGGTCGGGCGGCAACTCCTACAACAATTCGGGTTCGTGACAGTCAAGGCCAGGAAACCGCATTCACTGTGAGCATCACCGGGAGAGTGTCCGCTTCATGATGCGGGGTCGATTATTCCACGCAGAAGGAGGAGCTAGTTTTGCCGAAGTGCTCGTAGCCATGGCATTGACGTTGATAGGGTTGGTGGGTGCCATGGGAGCATTTCAGGTCGCAGAGCGGAGTCTTCGAACGGGTATGTTGGCGACGCGCGCTCTGGCGATGGCGGAGTCACGGATCGAAGCCAAACGATCTGTAAGATGGGATCGTCTCTTGCTAGATGATTTGAACCACGATGGTGCTCCTGACCTTGTCATGCGTGATGATGGGCTGAGCGGCGATGTGCTGGCAGGTGACGGGGTGTACTCCGGTAGTTGGGATCAGGATGACGTCCATTTGACCTGGACAGTGACGCCGAGCCGTCCCGGGTCACTGTCAGCCTCAGGGTACGTCTTGATTGAGGCTCACGCATTCTACGCAGCCGGAGATGGTCAGCGTGAAGTACGGGTCGGTACGCTACGGGCGAACCCCGTGTTCCTTGGGAGCCAGTAACGTGGTGCTGTTCGGAACGGACGGAAAGCAGGCAGGATGGCTAACAAGAGGTGCGCACCCAAGATTCTGGATGGAGGCAGGAACCAGTCTGACTGAACTGATGTTTGCCATAGCGGTTGGGCTCGTTATCTTAGGCGCCACGCTTCAAACCCTGTCGTATTTTCAGCACCAATTTATTAAGCAACAACGTGAAGTCGCACAACAGCAGGATCTTCGTCTCGGACTAGAGGTTTTTGAACAGGAATTGCGGCTGGCAGGACCCGGATCCCTCACGACAATGGCTCCGGACTCAGTGGAGTTTTCGGCGAATCTGCAAGGTCTCACGACGACAGTTACGGCACAGGCGGCGATCGGCCAAACGGCCTTGTCGGTTGAAGACGGGCGAGGGTGGGAGGATCGGAAAGCCATTGTAGCCTGTTGGTCTTCGAGTTGTGAGACGCTTGTTCTGGATCGTGATGGGCAACGGCGTCTGCTTACGGTGAGGCAGCCGCTCACAAGGGCGATTCCATCCGGGACATCTATCTCCCTCCTGAATCGTGTCCGCTACTACAGCCGGCGCGATGAGCAGGGTGTTCTAAGATTACTGCGGCAGGTCGATGGCGGCGCGAGCGTCCTGGTTGGAAATATCAGGGAGGTGCAGCTTTCCTACTGGGGTGAGAACGGGCAAGTTGTGACAGTACCGACACAGGTTAGGCGGGTTGTCGTTAAGGTGACGCTGTCAGATCAAGGCATTCGTGCGGTTCGAGAAATTAGCCTCAGGACATGACGATGGCGCCGTTTATCATTATGGGGGAGAGGAAAAGCAGTTGATAGAACGGTGTGCATCACAACCTGCGAATCTGTGCGAGAAGGGGCACGCACTCCTCGCGGCAATCATGCTGATATTTCTGCTTGGAACCGTTGGGATGACGTCTCTGTATCTGGCGGGCCAGGATGGATCGGGCATCAGCGCCATGAAAGAGGGCGACGTCGCCCAACATTTGGCCGATGGTGCGGCGGATGTCGTGATGAGTTGGTTCCATGATCCGAGTGTCACTCCGACCTTCCTTGCCGGGCAGCTCGCTAAGCGCCAGGAAGATCTTACGGGCGGGCCGTCGTTCTTCGACATGACGGGACGTTCGCAATTTGTCGGAACCACTGACCATCCCGACTTCCTGCTCGATGCAGCGAATCAGGCGGATAATCAGACCCTTAATAATTCGCTCTACGGTTTCACCGATACTTTGAGAAAACTCGGCCGGATTCTTAAATTGAAAATGTATGGTCCTTTGCAACCTGGCTTGTTGAGCACGGTTGAGGTAACGGCTACGACAGACGATCACCGACCGGCCACACGGACAATTCAGCTGCAACTCGGAGCCGTGTCGATTCCTGCGGTTCGTGCGGCCGTGCAAGTTGGAGAAGCCATCGTGGCCATGCAAACAGGTGGTAAAACTTCCGTCATGGTCCATTGGGGTGATCAGCGGGTATTGGGTGATTTCACGGTGCAACGAGTCGAGGATCTGGTGCTCAAGAACACTGTGGCCCCAGTCACGGGTCAGTCGTATGATCAGATGTTGCATGCGGAAGATCGTTGGGCGGAATATTGGATTGGAGGGACCGTCTCAGTCATCTCTCCTCCACCAGGCCAAGGTATGAATCCTTCGCTTCCTGAGAACGTCCATCTGAACCAATTTCCGACGCCGGGGGTGAGGCTCGATCAGTGGGGCTACGACTCGCTCAAGAAGATCGCACTTCGCTGGGGGACCTATTATCGACTTGATCATGCTGGGCAGCTTCATACGCAGGTGGCCTCGGACACGGATCTAGGATTAAGGCCTGCAGACGCATTGGAATCTCAGATCGTCGGGGACCAACGTGGGCTAGTCTTCATCGACACAGTTGATGGGGAACCGCCGCGTGACGACAATATGGGAACGTTGGTGCTTGATACAGACTATTTTGAAGGGCTTCTTGTCGTGCAAGGTCATGTCGTGCTCAGACCTCGCGCAGCCGGAAAATCTATTCCTGCCCTCAGTCCGTCTGTGTCGGGAGCACAGTCGTTGGGGACAAGGATCCCAGTAGAATTGTCTGGCATCCACATCAACGGTGTGCTGTATGCGGCAGGTGAAGTCAGGATTGAACAATCCGTTCGCCTGTATGGGGCGATGATGTCCGGACGAAATGTGAGGTCGATCGGGAACAGTGCCGTCATCGAGGTCTGGTATAACGCCGATTTCGCTCAAGGAATGTTTCGAGGGATTCCGGTTGTGTATCGAGCGCCGGGAACTTGGCTGGCAAAATACTAGCGGGTTTTTGGAACGGGTCGTCAGAGCTCATGGATCGCCATGCGGGACGTGCGAAGCCTACGATAAAGCGCGGTCAGACGTTCGAAGCTTCAAAATTCTCGAAAATTCATCCTCGGATTTCTTGTCTATTTCACCCGACTACTCTGCAGCGGGGTTCCGCTCTTGTGCCAGATGTGCAAGTCGTCGAGATGCAATGGTGCGCACGTAGCTTTCCTCTGCTGCTAGAGGCCGGAACTTGAGGTGGGCTGGGTACGCCGTCGAGACCGGCACCCCGAGATGTGCAATGGAAAGCAACATGGATTGGGGTGATGATTCGTTTAAGAAGATGAACCGTGGGGCTATATCGTCTCGTACGATCGAGCAGAATGTGCTGGATGCGCTGGTCTATAGGGGGGTTATTAATCAGTCTGATGTGTTAGCGGCTCTCGACGATTCGAAAAACGACGCTCTTGATCTCGAAACTGTTCTCCTCGACCGCTATCATGTCCCGAAGCATGCCTTAGGGTCGGCGCTGAGCGATTTTTATCAATGTTCCTATCTGCCCTATGACGAACGAACGGTCATCGATGCTGAATTATTGAAAACGCTTAATCTGGATTATCTCCGAAAGAATCTCTGGCTGCCGATTGCCCGACGGGGCTCACTTATCGACGTGCTCACCAGTGATCCACACGATGTCGACAAGAGTTGGGATGTGCGGCGCACATTCCCAGGAATGACCGTTCGCTACTCAGTAGGTCTGCGTCGAGACATTGAGCAATTTCTCCATCTGGCCAGAGGCCAGGGAGCCAGTGGGTCTATAGGTGCCATTCTCGGTGAATTGATCAACGAAATCCAACACGAGCCTGCCATCGATCCCGTATCCGTTGGAGTCGATGAGAACGATTCGGCCATTGTGCGGTTGACCAATCAAGTGATTGCCGAAGCGGATCGCCTCGGTGCATCGGACATTCACATTGAACCATACGCGGATCGTAAAGACATGACTGTGCGCCTACGCATCGACGGTTCCTGCTTCACGTACATGAAAATTCCCTCAGCCTATCGGCGCGCAGTTGTTTCGCGGATAAAGGTTATGGCCAATCTCGACATCGCAGAACGGCGCAAGCCCCAAGACGGCAAGATCCGGTACCGATTGGGAAAAGATCGAGAGGTCGAAGTACGTGTTGCGACCCTGCCCACCTCAGGCCAGGATGAAGATGTTGTGCTGCGTCTCCTTACGGCCAAGCAACCGATGCCTCTCGACGCGATGGACTTCGCTCCAGAAATTTTGCATGCCATTCAAGCCATTGCGGAAAAACCCCACGGGATCATCTTGTGTGTGGGACCGACCGGTTCTGGCAAAACTACAACCTTGCACGCGATTCTGAAGCACATTAATACCGACGAACGAAAGATTTGGACAGCTGAAGATCCAATTGAAATAACCCAAGACGGTCTACGCCAACTCCAAGTCCACTCGAAGATCGGGCTCACCTTTGCAACAGCGATGCGGGCGTTTCTTCGAGCCGACCCTGATGTCATCATGATCGGTGAGATGCGAGACAAAGAAACCGCCGATATTGCAATTGAGGCTTCGCTTACCGGCCATTTGGTTCTCAGCACCCTCCATACGAACAGCGCCGTTGAGACGGTGATCCGCTTGTTAGATCTCGGGTGCGACTCATTTAACTTTGCCGACTCTGTGCTAGGAATACTCGCCCAAAGGCTGTGCAGACGGATCTGCACACAGTGCAAGGAGACCTACCATCCGAGTCGACAGGAGTATGACCAACTGGTTGAGGGGTGCGGCATACAAAACTGGCCTATGCTCGGGATCGAATACACAGCCGATTGGAGTCTGTATCGTGGGAAAGGCTGCGAGAATTGCACCCAAACCGGCTTCAAAGGGCGAATTCCCTTGCACGAACTGTTAAGAGGCTCGGAAGGAATGAAGCGACTCATTCAAGCCAAAGGCAGGACCAGTGACATGCTCAGCCTGGCGCTGAAAGAAGGTATGTCAACCCTGGTGCAAGACGGAATACATAAAGTTCTACGCGGTGAGACCACTTATCAGCAGGTCAGGGCCGTGGCGACGGAGTGAGGGGGCAGCGCATAACTAGAACGGGATCATTCCAATTTCACGGCACATCGAATTCGGAGCTGTTACAAACTGACCGAGTTTGCATTTAAGAAATGATAGCCCGGCAAGAAGCATAGGTGCATCTAGCACATTCTACAAAGGTACTCATACCAAGCTCACGCGGCTGTTGCCGATATCCACTCCACCCCGTTCCGGCCTATTCATTCATGAGCAGACGGCACAAAATGTGCGCCCGCTGTGACGCAAATTGTCGATTATCTCCAAAAATCTTCTCGATTCTGATATTCGCACAAGCTCAATGATGCCTGTAGTATCAACATGTTCAACGGCGTACTCCAAGTAAAATGATCGGCACGCCCCTTGCTCAATTTGGCAGCGAGCTATGGGTGTATCTAATAAAACAAGACGCGATAAAGGTGCTCACCGACAAGGCGGGTTTACCCTGATCGAAGTTGTAATTGCCGTGGCGATTATCGGCGTCGCGGCCTCCATAGCCATACCGAATTTCACGCGGCTGTATATCGATTACCAGGCGAAAGTCACGGCTTCGGAAATCGCACGCTATCTAGTGCTTGTTAGGACGAGAGCGATGACGACGAATCAGGCTCTATCAGTACAAATCGTACTTGTGAACGGGGGGGTCCAGATGACCACCACCAATCCTGCTGCTGTTCAGGCCCTTCCGATGAACAGGATCGAGGCCGTACAGATGACGACATTAACATTCAACAACGGCGGTATCCCAAACGGCGGGGTTGTTCAGTTTAATTCCTACGGGATCAGGACGAGTGTTCCCGGTACCGGAGTCCAGACGATAACAGTAGGAGGGACTCTCGGGGGGGCTCCGACCACACGATATCTCGTCAACATAGCGCCGAGCGGGACCAGTGGGCTTGTGAGGCTATGAAGAGCTTTGCAATGAGCGGCAGCATGCACGATTGCACCTCCGTACGGACACACCGGATTCGGCAAGAGAGAGGGTTCACGCTCATCGAGGCCATGCTGTCGTCGGCCATTCTTGCCGTGGGACTACTCGGTTTAGCAGGGATGACGACGCTGTCCTTCACGCGCAACAGCGACAGTAACGAGATGACGGTTGCTACGAACCTCGCGGCGGATCTTGTAGAACGGATGCAATTCAATCGACGGAACCTCATAAATGGCTATAACGGAATCAATTTGACCTCAGCGAATCCCGGGCTCTGTGCCCAGAACCCGCTGACTCAACCTGTGGCGCGGGGAGATTGCCTGCAGTGGCAAGCGCGTCTGTTTGCGTCAGGATTGGTAGGGGTCCAAGCTCAGGTGGCGGTGACGGCTGTGGGGCCGACAGCCCTCAACCAAAACAACATTGGCGTAACAGTTACCTGGGTAGGATCAAGTCGAAACACGATTTCCGGGGGATCGGCAGCCTGGGTACCAGGGACGAAGACAGTTCTGTTGAATACGATGATCGCGCCAGAGTGAGAAGCTGGCAGAGAAAGGGCGGATGCGTGACATGAAGTGGTTCGATAAGCAGGATAAGGGGGGGTTCACTTTGGTTGAGATTATGGTGGCGATCGCGGTGACGTCCGTGATCGTGTTAGCGGGTATGTCTGCACTGACGATGACCGGCAAAGCCGTACGGGCCAATGAGCAAATTTCCGATGCCCAACAGAATGCACGTATCGCCATGGAGATGATCGCCCACGACATCAAGATGGCTGGCTTTGGACCTCAAATAGATCCATCAAAGAATCCTCCTCCCGTCGGAAACTGTGGAATTGGCGGGATTCCTGTACCGATTCTCCCTGGGGATAACAATCCAACTGTCGGGGCCGCTGATACTGGACCGGATCAAATCTCGCTCGTGGTACCCCTTACGTTCTATGGTGCGCCGGCCACTCCGGCGTGGCAGACGACTGCTCCGCTTGGTGTAGGTGGCGGAGGCTTCGCGAATGTGTCGATTGATGCAGCGATTCTTCCCGCTATGACCGCAGCGGGGTTCGGTGCCAACTCCTTTATCTCGCTCGGCGGTATCGTTGCCGCTCAGGTCCAGGGCGCGGCTGCTCCAATGTTATTGACGGTCCCCTATCCTGGACCAACGCAAATTCCCACGGGAACCCAAATATTTATTCTTCAGTGCGTCACCTATCAGGTCATTCCTCAACTCGCTGGTGGTAACCCCGGTGCAGACGCCAACAACATCTGTGGAGGCAATGCTCCTTGCCTGGTCCGCGGGATTGCAAATGCTACGGTCAATTCCTTTGGCCGCGTCCTGCCGAACTGCAATGTTCCAGCAAGCCCTTGCTTGCCGATCGTCAACGGAGTGGAGGATATCCAGTTCGCTTATGCCTGTGATGGGTGTCTTTTGCCCGCACCAGGCCTTAGCGAACCGGATGGCCGGATAGACGACGTGAGCATGAACCTGATTTTTGATCAACCCGATTATATCTCGAACCAGACCTGGAACAATCCACCCATGACACCATCAGCTATCAAAATGGTTCAAATTTCAATAGTCGCTCGACAGCAATCAATAGACAATGGGCTCGGGGACGGGAATACGCAGGCAGGAGCGGGAGTGTTATCCACCACCTTTCTCACGGTCGACGATCATCCTCATGCCGGTGGTGTCTTCGTGGCTGGCGATGCGGGCACCCAGGTTCCTCCCTATGCATCGGTGCGCAGAAGGGTGGTGACCAGGTCTGTCGAAACGAGAAATGCGAGACCGTGGTCTTGAACCGGAAGGAAGACGACAATGCGTGAGTGCGAGGATAGGTCTCGGGTAAGGAACGAGCAGGGGGTGAGTCTGATCACCGTCATGATGGTGATCCTCATCATGACTCTGATGGGGATGTCGATTCTTGCCGTTACGGGATTTGAGCGACAAATCGCTGGTTCCGTCAGTGCCAGTGAAGCCTCTACGGACGCGGCGGAATCTTGTGTGAGCACCGGCGCGAATGTGATCCAGCAGAGTCTTCAGGCACATGTCGTGCCGCCAGCGGTACTCTCAAACGCGGTTCCACCTGGACCGGTGCCGCTTGCGAATCTTGCGGTGTTGAATGGTGAAATGATCAACGATGGAGGCAACCCGGACTTTCCTATTGGGGCAGGATCTGTGCCAAACCTGGCAATGACAATAGGCAACTATCAGGTGTTCGGAGACATTGATCGAATGTATATCCAATGCAATGGAAATAGTTGTGATCCCATGGACCCAACCGCTCGGTTCGATATCTTTTATCAGATCACTTGTGTGGCACAAAACGTGGCTACTGGGATCACCAGTCAAGTCGGAGCGCTCTACGCCTGCCATAGTACCGGGGCGTTTTGTCAACCGAGGCCCTACTAGTAGACGCGGCAGCTAGATGAGGAGACCACCATGACGAACGACGTTCGGACTGAAGAAAAGGGAAAGAGTCGCCACAGAGGCAGTGGGATGGGTGGGTATAGCCGAGCATTCAGGTTTGCCAGGATGATAATGATATTGGCAGTGATAACCCTATCCGTGATAAGTGCCGGAATCACGCTGGCTGATGACCAACCGATTCCTTCGGCGACGATCGGGTATCAGCTTGGCGCGATCACTGCCATCTATGAAAACACGCTCGACATCGAAGGGCGCAACTATCGCTTAGCGCCGGATGTCGTCATGCTTGACGAACATGGAGAAATGTTCGATCCCGCTCGCCTCAGGGTGAGTGCCCAAGTGAAGTTCCACGTCACGAAAGAACAATCTAACATGATCGATAAGATGATCGTGACTCTACCCAAGTAACAAGGAACTGGTGGACACCATGTTTCGAGCAACAAGAACGGAGGGTGCCATGAAGAGCCGGAATATCGCATCTCGTGGAACCGTCATGCTGGCCTTGATAGGTTGTCTCGTCGGGCCTGGTGCGTTGCAGGCCCAAACGATGGACCAATACTATGCTGTGCCGCCCTTTGTCAGCGACCAAGTCGCGCCCAACATTGTTCTGTTGCTTGACAACTCCGGAAGCATGAGCGGTCTGGCATGCGATCTCTCTAGCCCTGCCGATGGAGACTGCACCGATGCCGGTGACAGGCCTTTCAACAGCACGTTCAATTTTCCAGGATACTTTGATTCTCTACGTTGCTACACATACGATGCCGGCGCCGACGCACGCTTCGAGCCGGCAACGGCAAAGGCAGCGCTGGATACGGCCTGCCCCAACACCGAGTGGGATGGGAACTTTCTGAACTTTGCAACCTTCCGTCGATTCGACGCCCTCAAGAAAGCCATGATCGGGGGCGACTGTTTCGTCGCGCGGGCAGCGGATGGAACCTGTCCGACAAATGGAACTCCAGCGTTGAAGACGGTGCGGGCACAAGCGACGGGAGTGAATGTCGAGTTAGTAGATGTTCAATCTGCGGCAGGGCCAACATCATACATTGGAAGAATTCCTCTAGCTGACAGATCAGGAAATCCTGCAACTCTCTGGATCGGTGTCGCTGACGCATATTTCTGTGTCGATAACGACAACTCGTTTAACAGCAACTGTGGAGATGGTTACAGTCAAAGAAGGTATGAGATCAAGATCGGATATACCACCGAGCCAACGGGGGTCATTCAGCAGATTGGCGCCCAGGCGCGGTTCGGGCTATTTGAATTCAAGCCGTCCGGCGACGGAGCCAGGATGTTAGTGGGCCTCGGTTCTCGTCAATCGATCGATTTTTCAGGGTCAGGCGTGGAGACTTTCACTACCAATATGGCGGCCATGGTAGATGCGGTTCAGGAATCGTTTCCATCGACCTGGACACCTCTATCAGAGTCTCTCTATGAAACGGCCCGTTATATAGCTCAGATTAATTCCACGTACTTAACTAGTTCCTATGTCTATCCCATTGCCTTCTCGGGAGGTGTTTCAAACGGCGTGGCTTTCGGGGCGACGGGGGTGGGTTCAATAGGGGGAGCCGAAATTACCGCGCTGACCGGCAGTGAAACCTGCACATCCGGGGCCGGCTATATCACCAACGCCTGTGGGCGTGATCCATATTTTTTTGGAAGCAACCACACGCCCGCCTGGGCATCAACATCTACCCAGGTCCGGTGCTGTAAGACATTCGTTATTCTTGTAACGGACGGATCGCCGACACAGGACTCGAATATTCCGGCCGGGATACAAGACTATGCGCACGGTCAGCACGGGATCCACTGCACAGGCGCAGATACCAGCAGCCCGACCGCTCCGATTAATTCAACCTGCAATGCGCACCTTTCGACGACAGCGCCCTATCTGCTCGGGGAACATAAGACCGATTACGCAGACAGCGGAAACCACTATCTGGATGACGTAGCCTATTGGGCGCACACGATTGACCTCAGACCCTGCGCAGCTCCGGGGGTTGACGGGACGATTGCCGTCCTCAATGTGACGGGTCATTGTTTGGAGGGACTCCAGAACATATCGGTCTACACGTTTTTTGCCTTCGGCAACATTGAGGGGCGTGAGATCTTGATGCATACGGCCCAACTAGGCGGGTTCGAAGACAGCAACAACAACAACATTCCGGACCTGGTGACTGAGTGGGACAAGGTTATTAACGCGACCGGTGCGCCTGGTACTGACGGAATTCCTGATAACTACTTCGAGTCCTCCAACGTGGATGACTTACAGGATAGGTTGATGGCGACCATCACCGCGATCCTACGGAAGAGTTCGTCCGGAACAGCCATTTCCGTATTAGCCACCTCTGCCAGCGGAGAGGGGAGTGTCTATCAAGCCTACTTCTACACGAGCACCGTCGGGCAGGGCGGCGCGAATGTGCGATGGACTGGATACACACAGGGACTGTTCATCGACCATCTTGGAAATTTCCGAGAAGATACGAATCAGGATGGAAAATTAATCTACGAAGACGATTACATCGTGAGGACCCGGTACGATAACAACCCGGCCAGTCTCACCTTTGGGAAAGTGCTGGTCGACAAGTACGGGGATGCCAACGGTGACGGGGGTGCAGATAGTACCACACCCACGATCCCAGGCCTGGAGCTGAAAGATATTCTACCTTATTGGGAAGGAGGCAAACAGTTGGCTGACACTGCCTCTTCGACGAGGAATCTGCTCACATGGATGGACACCAACAACGATGGACTCGTGCAGGCGGGCGAGCAGATGCAATTCGGCACCGCGAATTCGGTAACGTTGGGACCATACCTGCGGGCAAGCGCCGCTCCCTATACGGCAGACAACATTATCAATTTTGTCCGCGGGGACGAGATCGCCGGCCTTCGCACGCGCATGCTGGAAGTGCCGATCGGTAGCGGGACCTACAAGGTATGGAAATTGGGCGATCCCATCCACTCGACACCCACTATTGTGGCCGCGCCGCGCACGAACTACGATATCATTTACGGAGACTCCAGCTATACGGCATTCTTTCAGCAATACAAAAATCGGCGCGAAGTTGTATATGTAGGGGCGAACGACGGGATGTTGCATGCATTCAACGGCGGGTATTACCACAAGAGCGATGACCCCGCAACGACAACAGCGGTCGAGCATGGGTGGTACACGAAGAACCCCACCGACAACAGCACCGGCCGTCCGCTTGGAGACGAACTCTGGGGGTTCATCCCCTACCAACTTCTGCCGCAGTTGCAATGGTTGACCAGGGCCGATTACACCCATGTGTATTATGTGGATCTCAAGCCTACTGTGGCGGACGTGCGGATCTTCACGCCAGACGCGGATCATCCGAACGGATGGGGGACGGTTCTGATCGGTGGGTTCCGGATGGGAGGGAGCTGTGGAAATTGTGTTTCCGGCACAGGCGCTTCTCCGATGACGGTCACGATAAGCGGAATACCCCGTACGTTCTACAGCGCGTACTTTGTCCTAGATATCACGAATCCTGAAGTCGATCCCAAACTTCTCTGGAGCTTTAGCGACCCCGGACTGGGGCTTACGACCGGTATCCCGGCTGTGGTACGGGTGAGCCCTACGGCGGATTCGAAGATTGATAACACCAATGCGAAGTGGATGGTCTTGTTCGGGTCGGGCCCCAATGGCTATGCGGCAGATTTACCGGCGGCTCCATCGCAATCAGCCAGGCTTTACGCTGTGGACTTAAAGCTTGGGCCTGGTGTCTCGAACTCGCTGGTGACTACGATGCCCGTCGGTTCGTTCCGGTCTTTTCTCGGTAACATTGCGGCCCTCGATAGGAATTTCGATTACCGGCATGACGTCGCATACTTTGGACGTACGATGCACGACGGATCCTTGCCATGGCGGGGCAAGATGTATCGATTGACCACCGGTGGTTGTACCAACGCTCCTTGCACCACCTTGACATGGGGGGTTGCCGATGGAGCCAACCGATCAGCCACCGAAGTGATCGATACCCTCTATGACTACAATGCATTGGGCGGGACTACGGTGGAAATGGGGCCAGTGACAACCTCACCATCGGTAACGATCGATGATTCGAATAAGGTCTGGGTCTTCTTCGGAACGGGTCGATACTTGGGTAACTCCGACAAGACCGACACTGCTCAACAGTACCTATTTGGCATAAAAGACAAGGTGATGAACTCGGGGTGTACCGAATCAAACACGACAAACTGCCTTATCGACGGTACTACCGCCGCACTGGTGAACACCACCAATGCGGTAGTCTGTGTTGTCTGTGCGCCTGGGACAAACCAAATGACAGATCCCAACAATCCTACACTGACTGATGTCACGACGGGTGCAAACTCGATGGTGGGATTGGTCCAGAGCAAGGATGGATGGTATGTCAAGCTGGTGACTGCCGCAGGCACGTCGGCAGAGCGCTCGGTATCGAGTCCTGTGGTGATTGCCGGAGCGGTATTCTTCCCAACGCTCGTTCCTACGAATGATTTCTGTTCTTCTACGGGTACGAGCTATCTCTATGCCTTGTACTATAAGACCGGATCTGCTTACTCATCTCCAATCATCGGAACCACTGCCGCTGGTGCGAATACGAACAGCACCACTAGGGTTACGATGGGCGAGGGAGTGGCTTCGCAAGTCGCTATCCATATCGCTGGGACCGGGACGTCGAACGGCTCTGGTGGAGGTGCAGGCACCCCGCCGGGCACGTTCTGCAGCCAGATGAGCACAGGGAGCAGCACTTGTAGCAAATTTACTGGACCCAATCCTCCCTGGAGTCGGTATATGTCTTGGGTGCGTCAACGCGCCTAAGTGAAAACTGAAATGAGCTGGGAGGAGCCGGCTCTTTGCCCCTCCCGGCTCAACCACAGGGGCAAAGTAGCGAACAGCAACGAACGAGGTCGTCGAATCATCAAGTGGTGTACACAAAATTCTTTCTACCGTTATGCGTTGTTCTTCCTCTCCTGTTCATCGGGTGTAATTCGAACTCTAACCCCGACACCGAGTCTTCCTCAAACGATGCCTTATCCCAACGCCCTCCCACTATCCGTTTAGCGACAGTAACTCCTGACCCCATTACGCTGAATGAGGCAGTCAAGGTTATGATCGAGACCGATGATCGCCGTTCCGATGTCGACGGATTTCAATATCAGTGGATGGTCAATGATGAGATTATCCGAGATCAGAAGGGGCCCATATTGACACCGAGTATGTTAAAGCGTGGTGACCGTGTAACGGTGGATCTTGTACCCACAAGGGGCACTATTCAAGGAACTCGTTACCGGGCTGGTCCAGCGATGGTGGGTAATAGCCCTCCCGTTGTTACTCATTTATCCATCGAGCGGCCGGATGATCCACATGCCCCGGTCTTCGCGAAAATGGAAGCCGCCGATGCGGATCAGGATGAGATGCAGTTCGACTTTCGTTGGTGGCGTAACGATAAAGTTGTGAAACAGGGGTCGGAGCAGTCGTTGGATACCACAGGATTTCAAGCTAAGGATACGCTTGAGGTTGAAGTCACACCACGGGATCAGTTCTCGGCAGGGAAGCCGGTGCACTCTGAACCGATCTATGTCGGCAATAGTCCTCCCAAAATCGTCTCTGCTCCTGCCGCCCTCATCGGGCGCGAACGGTACGAGTATGCCGTGAAAGCAGTCGATGCGGACGGCGATTCACTCAGCTTTAATCTGGAAGTAGCGCCACCAGGGATGGTGATCGATAAAGAAACAGGGCATCTCGTGTGGCAGATTCGACCTGACCAAGTTGGCACTCATCGAGTCCGCATCGTTGCTGAAGATGGACAAGGTGGAAAGGCCTTTCAGGAATTCGACTTTCCACTGCCTGTACCCGGCAAGCCTGCTAAACCTGAAGGTGCATAAGGACTTCCACGCAGATCAGACATTTGTTTTGCTTGTCACACCTTTCCTCCGTTTGTTAAGATCAATCCATTCTCGCTAAAGGGAGGAAGAACCACTTACAGCTTGTGCGTAAACTGAAACTGAGAGAAGGCACCAATACTGCCGTTTTGTTCGGTCACCACGACCGGCACCTCAAGCTGATCGAAGAAGATCTCGGTGTGCGCCTGTCAGCGCGCGGCGAAGAGCTCACACTCGACGGCACCCCAGACGCTACACGCCACGCGGAGCGCGTCCTCACAGAACTTGCCTCCCTTGCCAACGACGGAATGGTCCTCCAACCGGACGACATCACCCATGCCCTGACCGCGCTCCGGCAGAGCCCGGAGACTCCGATCAAAGAAGTCCTTTCCAACGCGGCGACTATCGTTACCAGGAAACGATTTGTCGCGCCGAAAACGCCCACACAAAAGGCCTATGTCGAAGCTATCGAAACGCACGACATCGTGATCGGCATTGGTCCAGCAGGCACAGGCAAGACCTATTTAGCGATGGCTATGGCGGTCAGCGCCCTCATGAAGAAGGAAGTGAGCCGCATCATTCTGGCGCGGCCTGCTGTCGAGGCCGGCGAAAAACTCGGGTTTCTGCCGGGTGATATGTACGCCAAAGTGAATCCGTTTCTTCGCCCGCTGTACGATGCGCTGTTCGACATGATGGATATGGAACGGGCTGCGCGCGCGATCGAACGAGGCGACATCGAAATTGCGCCGCTCGGATTTATGCGAGGCCGTACGTTGAACGATTCCTTCGTCATTCTCGACGAAGCACAAAATGCCACAGCGGAACAAATGAAGATGTTTCTCACTCGACTGGGGTTCCATTCCAAGGTGGTCGTTACCGGCGATATTACTCAAGTGGATCTGCCTCCTGAACGGGTTTCTGGTTTAATTGAGGTGCGAGAGATTCTGCGGGATGTCGAGGGCATCGAGTTTGTCTATTTCGACGAGCGCGACGTGGTTCGTCACAAGCTGGTGCAAGACATTATCAAAGCCTACGATCAGCATCAGAGCCCTGCTCAGTCTTTCGGTCCCTCATCCGTGGCGACGGGGCGTCGAGCGCCATCGCATAGAAAGCAACCGAAGTCCGCCACCCCTTCCTCGCCGTTCACAGACCCTTGGGGTCAATCGCATTAATGCCGGTCCGTATGCAGATTCAGGTCAGGCGGATCATGTTCGATCAGGTGCGTCTGGAGCGATTGGCACAGGCGATTCTTGCCGATATCGAGGAAACGTCGGCGGAACTGGGTATCGTGTTGGTAGGGGATCAGCGGATGCGGGATCTCAATCGTCGGTATCGAGGCAAGGATCGCACGACTGATGTGCTGGCTTTTGCCATGCGGGAATCTTGCACATCTCACGCCCCGCACTTGACGATGAATATGCTGGGCGATGTCGTGATTTCAGTGCCCACGGCGTGGCGGCAGGCGGTAGAAGCCGGACGATCTTTGGACGAGGAGATCGCCTGGTTGCTGGTCCATGGAATTTTGCATCTCTGTGGCTACGATCATGAGCGAAATGAGAAAGAAGCTCGCCGCATGCGTCGTCGTGAACGGATGATCATGAGGTCAATGGCGGGCATGTCGAAACGGGTAACTCGAACGCGATACGGTTCGATCGGTTTGCCGCACCGATCCACGTCAAGGGATGTATCGCACGCCATCCGCCGCGGGTAAATCTATGGGATGGTTGCAGCGACTGAGTGACGGGCTAACCAAAACGCGCGATGTCGTTCGCGAATCCTTGGACCGCCTGCGCGGCCGTGCGGCGGATCCTGCTGTCTTAGAGGAATTCGAAGCAGCCCTCATTGCCTCCGATATCGGCGTTCGTGTTGTGGAGCGTGTCATGGAGCGCCTCAAAAAACAGCTTCAAGGGACCGATGCCTCGCAAGCTGATCGGGTGCATTCGGTATTGCGAGACACCCTGCTTGACGTGTTGATGCCTGTACAAGGGCTGTCGTTGGACCTCTTGCTTGTGAAGGGCCCCAAGCCCTTCGTCATTCTGGCGGTGGGGGTGAACGGTGTGGGTAAAACGACCACAATCGCCAAGATCGCGCAACGGTTCGCACAAGCAGGGAAAGTGCCGTTACTGGTGGCTTGCGACACCTTCAGAGCTGCGGCGATCGATCAACTGCAAGTTTGGGCCGACCGGATCGGTGTCAGCGTGATCGGTCACCGCCATGGAGCAGACCCGGCCGCTGTAGCGTTCGATGGAATCGCAGCCGCGAAAGCTCGCAAGGCGGATGTGATCTTGATCGATACCGCCGGCAGGCTGCACACGAAATCGAACCTCATGGATGAACTCCGCAAGATTGTGCGCGTCATCGCGCAAGAATGTCCCGGCGCACCGCACGAAGTGCTCCTCGTACTGGACGCAACGGTGGGGCAGAACGCTTTGTCTCAAGCCCGTCAATTTCATCAAGCGGTCGGAGTCACCGGCTTGGTCCTGACCAAGCTCGACGGTACCGCTCGCGGCGGGATCGTCGTCGCGATAGCCGATGAACTCAAGTTGCCCGTGAGGCTCATCGGAGTCGGAGAGTCGGTCGAGGATCTGCAGGATTTTCAGAGCAGCGCTTTCGTGGATGCGCTGCTCGGGACGACAGCGCTCCCCACTGCGTAGCCTACGGTCGGATCCTGTCATTTGCTTCTCCGCCAACATCGTCTGTGTTACGCTGAGACTCCAGATTTACAGGCATTCTGCCAACGCGATTCTCGCATTCCTGCCCTCGAGGCTGAGGCATGATCAAAATTCTTGTCATTGACGACGATCGTATGAACTGCGAGTTGATCCAATCCGTTTTTACCCGGCATGGATATCAGGTACTGTCGGCGACGAGCGGAGTCGAAGGGCTAACCCTCTTCCGCCAGCAGGCCCCGCGCGTCACCATTCTTGATCTCCGCATGCCTGAAATGGATGGATTGACCGTTCTAAAGGAGATCCGTGCATACGATCCCCATGCGCCGGTGATCATCCTGGGCGGTGGAGCTACCGAAGAGCAGGAGAATCAAGCACGGGGGTTACGCGTGACCGATTTTATCCGAAAGGGTTTGTCACTCGATGTACTGGTCGAATGCGTCAACCGGGTCGTACAGCTTCCGGCTAAATCCGTTCATGCTCTGCCGGTGGCGGGCAGCGCAGCTGTGGCCGATACGGGGGAAACGATTCTCGTCGTGGACGATGAGCCATTGGTTCGCGACTTGCTCGTTCAGTTTCTCAGCCTCCGGGGCTATCGAGCGCTCGGCATGAAAGACGGGTCCGAGGCCCTTTCGATGGTGGAACAAAACCCTCCAGACCTGGTCCTTCTCGATCTATTCTTGCCCGGTATGGACGGAGTCGAGGTGCTCAGACAGCTTCGCCGACGTGAATACACAGGCGGGGTGATCATTATCACCGGAAGTCACGACGAAGAGCGACTTGATGAAGCCTGGGCCGTAGGGCCACAAGAAGTGATAGGGAAGCCGATCGATCTGGAGCATTTGCTAACCGCCATCCAGCTTGTGCTCGTCTGTCGCGAATGCTAAAACTCTTCTGATGCCAATCGGAAGATGGACCATCCGGTTTTACCGTTTCTTTTCCGTTCTGTTCCTCAGCCATGGAGCTCTCGGTATCGCCTGCGCAACCGAGCCGACCCCTCCGCCAGCCGTCATTCGGCATCACGATTTATTCGTACAGATCGATCCTGAGCGACATGCCCTCATCGCAAAAGACCGGCTGACTGTGGAGGTGTTGCAGCCGAAGACCCCGATTCGTTTCTCCCTTGCCCCCACGCTCCATATCGACCGCATGGCACTTGTGCAAGAATTGGCCGGCGCAGAATCACTGATTCATGATGTACCCTTTGAAGTCCAGCGTGGTTCCTTGCCTGAATCAGCCCAGGAGGTGAGCATACCCTCACAGGTCGAGAGCGCTGGGCTGGTGATGCTGGATGTTGAGTATCATGGCGTTATCAACGACCCGCCGCGAGATCCACGCCATCTTCGATTTGTGACACCCAGTGAGACTGTCGGACATATCGGCCCGGAAGGCGTTTATGTGAGCAGCGAGAGCCGCTGGTACCCCGATGTCCCCGAATCCCTGAGCACCTACAGACTGGTGGTTGCTATGCCGGAGAGGTGGACTGTCGTGACTCAAGGAAAGGCGGGTGAATCGCGCACTTGCCCTGCCACGCTCTGTCGCAGCAATAAACTAATGACGACGGAATGGACTGTGATGCAGCAGAGCGAGGCGCTCACGCTGGTGGCGAATACATTTGTCACATCATTTCGCGACTGGACATCCAAGACCGGGCAAAGAATTCAACTCTTGACCTATCTCTTTCCCGGCGATGCACATTTGGCCGAGGAATATCTCGATGCCGTCGCGAGCTACCTGGATGCCTATATCCCTCTGTTGGGCCCCTATCCGTTCGAGAAGTTCGCTGTGGTCGAGAATTTTTTCGCGAGCGGGCTTGGCATGCCATCGTTCACATTGCTGGGCAGCAGCGTTATCAAGCGCCATTATGTGCAACCCTACGCGCTCGGCCACGAAATCGTGCATTCGTGGATCGGTAATAGTGTGTTCAATCGCGCCGAACGCGGCAACTGGGTTGAAGGCCTGACGACGTACCTGGCTAACTATTACTGGCACGAATTGGTCGGAGATCGTGTGCCGGCGAGGGACCAGCGCCGCTTGATGGTGCAGAGCTACAGTCTTCACGTGCCTCCGGAGCGGGACTATCCTGTCGCGCAATTCACACAGAAACAGGATGAACACGACAATGCCATCGGCTATCAAAAGTCCGCTATGCTGTTTCATCTCCTGCGCCAGGAAGTAGGAGACGAAACGTTCTGGAAAGCACTCAGAAGCCTGGTGGTGCAATACCATGGGAGGCATGCGGAATGGCGCGATCTTGAACGAGTCTTCACGGAAGAAAGCCGCCAGAATCTCCGATGGTTTTTCGCGCAATGGGTGGAACAGGACGGGGCGCCGGTGCTGTCCTTGTCCGAAGCAATAGCCCAGCCGGTGGCGGAGAGTTCAACACAGACCTTTCGGCTGAAAGCCACGATTGTCCAATCGAACAAGTCCTTTCGTCTCCCCCTCGAGTTACTGATTCGGATGGAGGGGGACCGCGAGCAGAGGCTCACGGTGCCGCTGCGTTCCTTGCACGAAGCGATCTCCGTTACCGTACCTGCCCGTCCGATCGCGATCGAGCTTGATCCCGAATTCATGGCGTTCAGGCGGATTGCACGGCGATCGATGCCGCCGGTACTCAATCACTATGTCACTGATCGGCGTCGATCAGTGCTGATGGCATTTTCAGATGAGCCTGGCCATCCTTCGCCGTTTCGGGATGTGATCGCGCGTATCGAGGCTCAGGAGCAACCGATGCCGATTGGCGAGCGAGCGGTAGTAGGCTCGATGACCCAGGATGGGCTTTTGCCTCAGCAAGGTTCGGTGTTAATATTGGCGGGTCCAGAATTTCGTTCTGGGATTCATTCAATTCTGGCCAATCACTGCGGTGACCGTGTAACCCTGAGCGACAGAGGTGTCGCGGTGAGGGGAGCGGTTCACGAAGAGCCTGAACTGGCTCTTTTGGTTAGTTGCCACAGGATTGATCGCCCAGGCAGTGTTGTGACGGTGTTGTATGCAGCCACACCGCAGGCTGTAGCGAAGGTGGCGCGGCTGCTCTTTTTTTACGGATGGAATAGCTTCGTGCTGTTCAGAGACGGAGCGGTAGCCGCTCGAGGAGAGTGGCCGCTCGCGAGCGATCGTACGGAGGTTCGTCTCGATGTCGATCATCTCCTTCGGTAAGCCGTGTATGATCGGGATTGCCGCATTGTTAATGTGTGGGCAGACGGGACAGGCGGAGGGACCTGCGTTCAAGGCGCGTGTGGTTTCGGCTCACCAGGCTGAGCGACATTTGAAGAATATCCGCCAACTGACAGTAGGGCGGCAAAATGCCGAAGCGTATTTTTCCTTCAGCGGAACCAAATTGATTTTTCAATCCACGAACGATTGGACGAAGAGCGCTTCCGCAACCACTTTCCCAGCAGCCGACGTTGGGCTGGGATGTTATCAGATGTACGTGATGGATCTGGATAGCAGCACCATTCGTTTGGTGAGCACGGGCACGGGCGCTACAACGTGCGGCTACTTTTTCCCTGGAGATCGGCGCGTGCTTTACGCGTCGACCCATGCGTCGGGACCGAACTGTCCGCCGAAGCCGAAACGAGATGGAGCCTACCGCTGGGCCTTGGACGACTATGATATCTATGCCGTACGCATCGATGGTCAGGAGATGCAACGGCTGACTTCCACACCAGGCTACGATGCAGAAGCGACCATTTCTCCTGACGGCAAGACGATCGTCTGGACGTCCGTCAAAGACGGGGACTTAGATCTCTATGCCATGAATCTCGATGGTTCGAACCCCCGGCGGCTGACGAACGAGGTCGGTTACGATGGCGGGGCGTTCTTTTCGCCGGACAGCAAGCGTATCGTCTATCGGGCGTGGCATCCGACCGATCAGGCAGAGATCGACAGATATAAAGACTTGCTCAACCAGCGGTTGGTAGAACCGGGGCAACTCGAAATTTTTGTCATGAATGCCGATGGAAGCGGCCAGCGACCGGTCACGTCAAACGGCGCCTCGAATTTTTCGCCGTTCTACTTTCCCGACGGTAAGAGAATCATTTTTTCATCGAATATTGAGACAAAAGGCGAAGGCGGCCGGCCAAGTTTTCATCTCTATGCGATCGATGAATACGGGCAAGGTCTCGAGCGGCTCACGTTCGATGGACAATTCAACAGTTTTCCCATGTTTTCCCCCGATGGCACCAGTCTGGTCTGGGTATCGGATCGCCAGGTTAAGATGCCAGGAGAGTTCAACGTATTTCTCGCCGACTGGGTTCCTTGATGCCGTCAACCCTTTAACGTGAGTCGCTAGACGTGTAGACCGATTCTCATGCCTCCCCCGCGGCCCGCGATCCACGACTCACGACTCACAGCTATTGTCGCCGTTCTCCTCTCAGCCTGCGCACTCGTCCTTGCATTCGTAGGCCTATTTGAGTGGGACGTGCCGCTGGCCAGACTTCTCCGTTCTTTCAACGACTTTGATGGGACCCGCCTCGTCAATCCTTGGCTGGCTCAGTTCAGCGACTTCGGCGACCGTCTCGGCAGCGGCGCGACGTTGGTGGTCTTCAGCCTCGTAATGCTGGCGATCGGATACGGCTCGAAACGTCCGGCGTGGAAAGACGCAGGCTGGCAGAGCCTCATCGCACACGGTCTGGCCGCGTTGAGCGCCACTATATTGAAGCATGCTATTGGTCGTCCTCGTCCCAGGTTCATGCATGCCGGAAACTTCGAGTTTTCCCCGGCTGGCGGGAGCGGATGGGACTCGTTCCCGTCAGGGCATGCGGCGGCAGCGTTCGCGGTCGCTACGGTGCTGGCCACGAAAGTTCCGCGAGCGCGCTGGCCCATTCTCGCTGTGACATTGGCCATCGCCGTCAGTCGGGTCGCCAGTGGATCTCATTATCTGACCGACGTGGCTGCGGGAACGGCACTGGGCTGTGTCATGGGAATGATTGCCGTCCGTCCCCTGCATGAATGGCGCGCATCGGCTTGGATGGCGATCTGTCGGATGACTCCCTTCTTTGTGGCAACGCTCGCGCTTGTTTGGACGATCGCGCACCTCCCGTCGGAGACCTGGCCGTCCCAACAACTCTTGCGGGGCGGCCTGTTGCTAACCTTGTCGGGACTTGTGAGCCATGTCTTGTGGTCGGTGCAGTCGTCGTGGCGGCCGGCTTGGCTGTCCGGATCGGTGGCTCGCGGCCTCGTGGGATTGGGGCTAGGGATGACGACCGGCTCTCCGTTCGTCACGACCATCGTGTTGTTTGTCTGTACTGCACATTGGCTGGGTGGACTTCCTGGTGAGATCGAGCCCATAGGGGATGGTCATGTGGGACCACGAGCGGCCATGACGGAGGGTCTGTTCGTCGCGGCCACGCTGTTGGTGTTGGGGGCGAGCTACGCCTTGAAGGGGATTGTACCGATGTAAGCGCGACGCGCGAGATGTGAGAGAAATGCGCGACGTGAACAGGTTAGATTCCCACCTCATCCCGCGAGTCCCGCCCGTCTCGCGCGGCTAGCCGATCAATGGCCGAAGATGCGGGGTGGAGGGGGGGCGGTTGCATCTTCCGGAATCTTCACCATCGATTGATTGGCCAGTAGTATATAGCCGTAGCGTTTGAGAATGGGGATCATCCCGATTGCTTCTGCCGGCAACTTCGATTGCGCGCTCTCCGGCAATAGGATCATCACTTTCGTTGGTTCTTTCAGAGCCGACCGTATCTTGTCCTCCTCCCCAAGAGTGACGAAGAGCGTCTTGCGCTTCGCGTAAAATACAGCGGATGGCCTCACCGTGCCATAAGCAATAAATCGATCCTGCCGATCCAGGTTCAGTCCTGCGGCATAGGCGAGCTCCTGCGGGGGTGCGACCACGTATTTATTAACGTGCGGTATTGTGATCACGATGACGATCAGAACGATACCGGCTAATGTTGCGCCGGCGGCCCAGAACGCTCCTCCGCGCCGTTCGTCGTTTAATCCAAGATACCCCACGAACGTCATCCCGATCAGCAAAGTCATCGCAACCAGATAGGGACCGGTACCAAGACCCACTTGTCCAGCCAAAGGGAACTCCCGGACCATTTTAGAGGCATAGGTTGTGTAGACTGTGGGAAGAGAGGCAAAGCCGATCGCCAGGATATAACCCAGCCCCATCATCAGGTGTATGGAGCCTCGAATCCCTCTCGTCGTCGGATCTTGCAGGCTCCGAGACCAGTATGAGGCTGCCAGCAGGGCGGCTGCGGGAAACAAGGGGCCTATATAGTGAGGTAGGCGAGTCGCAGAGATCGTAAAGAACACGAAGACGCCTATGACCCAAAGCGCGGCGAAGAGATCGAGTTCATATGTTTCTGCGGGGTCTGGATGCGTACGTGCACGGCGTATGAGATACCACTCCTTGAGTGTGCGATACAGTGGGACAGGAAGGAGAGCACTCCAGGGGAAAAAGCCCAACAGCAGGACCGGGAAATAGAAAAAAATGGTGCCCCCGTGTCCTTCCATGGGGCTGAGAAATCTGCCGATCGTATGGGTTTTCGCGTCCACGGCGTAGGCATCGCCGTGGATGAGGAACATGGCTGCGTACCAGGGCGCAGCGAGGAGAACAAACAGCAACATGCCTGCAATCGGGACCCCCTTTTGCCAATAATCCGGCCATCGACGCATCCATGTAAGATAGAGTGCTGCCACGATAAGGGGTACGGCGAACCCGACCGGCCCCTTCGTCAGTGTAGCGAAAGCCATACAGACATAGAACGCCCAGATCCATCGGCGTACGCCGCCTGTTCCATGCAGACCCAGCCAGAATCCGTACAGCGATGCTGTGGTAAAAAAAATCAAGACACTGTCGGTCAGCGCCATGCGACCGAGTCCGAGGATTTCGAGGTTCAACAAGAGCATCAAGCCGCCGAAGAGCGCGACGGTTCGGTCGCACTGACGTGCGAGAAACAGGTAATGGATGAGAATCAAGCCTATGCCGAAGAGCGCTGAAGGGAATCGTGCGGCGAACTCGTTGACGCCAAACAGCCGATACGACAACTCCATCAACCAATAGAGAAAGACCGGTTTTGCGACGCGCAGTTCACCGTTGAACGTCGGTGTCAGGCGATCTCCGGACTCAAACATCTCGCGCCCGGCCTCAGCGTTACGACCCTCGTCACGATCGGTCAGGCCCAAGTCGCCTAATCCCAGGCAGAACAGTAAGCCCGACAGGAGCAGGAGAGCCAGTAGAAGCCATGTGTGGCGTAAACGATTGGTCGTGGTCATAGACTCGTTCGGATCTTGTGATGACTGCATACCTTGAGCGTGTTGGGTGCCAAAGAATTAAGTTGGTGGATTGGAGGGGCTGACCGGCCGGTTCGATTGGTTTGCGCGAGAAATCAGCATGAGGTTACGAATATAGACGATCGCTCCGAGGCCCTGTCCTGCGATGAAGACCGGATCTTTCCGATAGATCGCATAGGCGAGCGTGATGAGCCCACCGATCAGGCTCATGTACCAGAACGAGATCGGGACCTGACTCTCCGCTTTTTTTTCAGAGGTGATCCATTGGACCACCCACCGGCCAAAGAACAGTCCTTGGCCGAGAAATCCGATCCCGAGCCAGATTGTCTCGATGCTCATGATGGGACCGTCATGACGATGATCGGGACGGGTGTGGAGCGCAGGAAGCCCAAGACTGCCGATTCTTTCGGACTATAGCGTGTCGCCTGTCGCTGATCTCTCGCTCGTCTCACAGGTCTGCTCGTCATCTGTTGCGGAATGTATATCGCAACACTCTGCTTTGCATCCACCGTACGGCGGCCAAATCGTAGAGAGCTGTGAACATCCGGTTGCCTAGACCGTACTTGGAGACGCCGTGGATACGCGGATAATGTCTGACCGACACCTCCGTGACGGTGAACCCATGCATCAGCGCGAGTGCCGGAAAGAATCGGTGCATACCTTCGAAGAGGCGCAGTTGTTCCAGCACAGGCCGCCGGAATACCTTGAGCGGGCATCCCGCGTCGTGGATGCCGTCGCGTGTAAAAAAGTTTCGCACATGGTTGGCGATTCGGGAAGATATCCTCTTCACCAGGCCGTCTTGCCGTTCTTGCCTCCATCCGCACACGAGATCGTGGGTGTCGATATACGGGAGGAGTTTCAAAATATCTTTGCTGTCCTGCTGGAGATCTCCGTCCATGTGGATGATGATTTCGCCTGAAGATTGCCCGAAGCCTGCATCGAGCGCACAGGTCTTGCCGTAGTTCCGGTCGAAGTGGAAGACCCGGACTTGACAGTACTGCTCCGCGAGGCGATCCAGCGCCTCACTACTTCCGTCGTTGCTGCCATCGTCCACAAGGATGATTTCGAAAGGTCGGGTCTTCGAGGCTGCATGTGAAGCCATGACCTCCAGCAACCCGTCGATCAGTGGAACAAGGTTGTCTCTCTCATCCTTGATGGGGATGATGACGGAAGCCCATGGATGGGATGGCACGGCCATGCGGGGTAGATATTCCTGACGCAGAAGGAAGCAGACACGCTCACGCGGGCATTCTACAGAATGGTGGAGAGAGCGTCAAACCACAGGGCGTAGGTGTACCATGGGTCCAAGGAGCGAGACACGCGCGAAACGCGAGACATGCGATACAACTGATTTCGTAAGGTTGTCAAGTCTTCCCAGTCTCGCTGTTCTCGCATCTCTCCCGCTATTTCCCTGCTGCCGAGGTGATCGTGAAGCGCATCGTGCCCATCAGGCTCATCTCATTAACTTGCTCTCCCACATGTATTTCCACTTTGTATCGGCCTGGTTTCCATGTGCCCTGTGGAGGAGCGAGCGTGAGATACCCGCTCTCGTCTTCGAGTGCAATGTGCATGGCATCTTGTCCGATCACTACCGTGGGATCGAGGCCGGCTACCGCTTCCGGAAAGCAACGCCCGAATACCTGAAACCCCTGATAATGCTGGTGGAGGCGAAAGACGATGAAGATTGCCGGGATGTCGTGGCTGAACCGGTCGGTCGGTTTCACCGGAACGATCTCGTGCGTACGATGAAAGCCTAGCTCCTCTTCGAATCCCTCCGCCATCGTAATGGCGCGGAAGAGGCCTTGCGGTGGAGCATCGAAATCGTAGGGAACAACGTCCTGGTGGCGGTTCTGGAACTCGGAAATGGAGGAATTCTTGGTAATCGGCAGTTCTGCTGCCCGGAGATCCGGAAGTCCCGAGAGGGCCATGACGACGATTGTCGCGATTGCTCCTGACCGCATACATCTTCCGTTTCTCGCCATGTCTACCTGGTACACCGGTCGACGGGAGCTGTCAAGGAACCGGGAAGCGGTCAGCAATCAGCCCTCAGCGGTTGGCAGACAGGTCGTCGAGCAGATCTATTCCGGATTCAGAGCTGAGGGCTGAACGCCGATGGCTGACAGCTACGGAAGGGGCCCGTTGCGGCTGTTTCACCCCCTCTGCTAAGATTCAACACCGTTGAAGTTTGGGTGATGGACGGGCGAAATGCGGGGAGATAGATCCAAGCCGGCGCATCTTTCGTCCCCCGAACTGGCTTGCCAGCTCCGACCAGGATTCTGAGATGTTGCAAGACACAGACGCATTACCCCAACTCATCGGTGACTATAAGCCGGTCGATCGGTGGCAAGCCCACATGAATACGCTCTTCTACCGCTTCCGGGGCGATCAGGTACGCAATTTCTATCAAACGTTTGCTTCAGCAGACTATCGGCTTGCCCACGCCCTCGCGGCAGACTATTTCGAGAGAGCCGTGAAGCGCGACAAAAAGTCAGGTGTCAGGCCTCAGGCCTCAGATGAAAAGGGGTCGGATTTACCCCCCACGCCTCATCCCTCACCCCTTACGATCATGGAACTCGGGCCCGGCAATGGCAATCTCGCCGCCTGTTTCTTGAGCCATCTCAAGGCACTCGATACCAATGGGGCGGTTTATCCTCGCATTCGCTATGTGCTTGTCGATCGGGAACAGGTGGCGCTCGATGCGGCTCTCGCGCACCCCGATCTTGCCTCTCACCAAGACCGGGTCGAGACGCATCGTGGGGCCGTGGATCAGCTCGTCGGCCTTGCGGATGGGAGTGTGGATCGCATCATCTGTAACGAGCTGTGGAACGATCTTCCGACAAAATTGCTGTCGCGCCAGACGAACGGTATGGAAGAAGAGTTTCTGCGGCCCAACCTGAGCAAAGGCTTGCACGCGAAAATTTCTGACTGGGCGGCCTTTGTCCGGGCGTTTGACGCCATGGATACAGAAGCGCTCAAAGGCTTCCCTCCCTTTCTCGACGATCTGGTCTGGGAGCGTGAGTATCGGACAGTCGACTGGAAAGACGTTCCCTATCGAAAGACCATCACGGATTTCTTTAAGGGGGTCGATCAACAAGTATTGGTCCCGGTCAATCTGGGAGCCTACGTTACGCTCAAGGAAGCCAAGCGCCTGTTGGCTCCTGGGGCGATCGGGTTCAGCAGTTTCGACGCAGGCACGGCCGACATGGACGTATTGAGCGATCCGGAGAAGCCCTGCTACGGCCAATTTGGCGGCCAACAGAGCTTTATGGTTAACTTTGCGCTCGCCGAAGCAGTCGCCAAACAGCTGGAATTCGGCTTGATGACCATAGAAAGCCAGCGTGAGTTCGTCGGACGTAGCTTAGGGACCAACGTCGTCACCCTCATGGATCTCATTGCCACTCACCCATCCGCCGGTATGAAAATGACGCCCTGGGAGCAGGATCGCTTGATGCTCAAGACTCTCCGTGCATTGAATGAGACCTACCGGAGCCCCTATGCACGCCACCTGGACTTTCCCGTTCCGATAGAGGTACCGGCGGAGGAACGAGAAGCGCTCCAGGCCCTTGTGCATTCTCTCACACCGACAGGCATTCCGGACACCGTCGCCTATCTCACAGAGGAAGAGCTGAGCGTGGCCTCGAAAGACCTCGAAGACATCGGCTATGATCCTCAGTCATTTATGGTTGCTTTGACCGCACCTCCGAGCCCGGTGGATTACCTTCACTGCTTCGTCCAACCACGATGATTCTGACAGGTCAAGCGGCCCGATGGCGAATTTCTCTGCTTGACTCAGTTCGTATTCTTCTATAGCCTTTACACTCTCCCCCCAATGGAGGACGCGACCGGTCGGATCGTTCGAGGCCAAAGGGTGCGTGGGATTTTGGTGGAACAACAGAGAAAGCGAGTGAGTGATGTTTGGATCGTTCGGATGGATGGAACTGATACTGATTTTGGTCATTGTCTTGATCATTTTCGGTGCAGGGAAGATTCCACAGTTGGGTGAAGGGCTTGGGAAGGCCATCAAGGGGTTTAAGAAAAGCGTCAACGAGGCCGATGCCATCGATGTGACGCCTCCTCCTTCCGAAGCACCAGAAGCCCCGCCGGCGCCTGTCGCGCAATCGCAGGCCGCTCCACCGGGTACGGCCCCGACCCAATCAGGGAAGCAGGTTAAGCAAGGCTAAGGAGACGTGAAGCGCGAGGCGTCAGGCGTAAAGCGCCGAGGGGAATCAGACGCTTCCTTTTTTGCTTTTCGAGTGACGCGGGACGTTTTGCGTATGACAGCGCATGTTCGGACTAGGCATCGGCGAAATCCTCATTATTTTGGTGATCGCATTTTTGTTGTTCGGTCCCAAACAACTTCCTGAAGTCGCTCGCCAGGTCGGGAAAGCGGTCAAGGGATTCAAGGAAACGGCGGACGATTTACGGAAGTCGGTGGAACCGGAGATCAACATGATCCAGCAGGAAGTGAAGACAGTCGAGCAGGATTTGCAAGCCTCGCTCAAGGACGCCGAAGAGCAGGTCAATGCTTCGATGACCTCGGTCGAGAAGCAGACTGATTCCAAAGGATCAACCAATCAGGCATAAGTCGCTGAGCAGGAGTCGCGAAGACCGAAACAGACCGGACTCATTCCGGGTATTCTCGTGAGGTTGCTTTACCCCTTGATGACCGGATGTCATGTCTCTGCCTGTGGTGTCGGCGACACGTGGCATTGAATCGAGATCGGAGAATTTCACCGCTCTTTGTCGCATGAATTTGTATTGGTGTATCTCTGTCCCTTCCCCGCATCTTACCGGCCGTCATACCAGATCCTCGACTTCCTAACCTTAAGCCCTCTCAGGCTGTTATCCAGTCATTGGAGAACTGTATGAGAATCATCAGACAGACAAGGTGGGCCGGTTTGGCTACCTGCTGGGGCTTGGCCGTGATGGCAGCGGGGATGGTGTTCATGACCATTCCAGTGCAAGCCGCATTTGAATTGCCGGAGGGGGAAAGAATCACCAATACCCCAGTCGTTGCTCGAGCGATTCCGGACAAGGAGGCTTACGAACTCTACGATCCAAAGATCGGGAAAAACTTCGACATCAATAAATTCTGGATGCGCGCCGACCTTCGCGTGCGATATGAAGCGCGGAACAACATCTGCTTCGGCAGCGCCATGGCTGGTAATACTTTTGGTGCCTGCAATTCGTTCAATGGCCAAACCTCTGCGAACGGTACTCCTGGTAAGGCAAACGATAGCTACGCTTTGCAGAAGGCGCGCTTGGGTTTCGGCTATGACATGTCACCGGACGTGAATTTCTATCTGGAACTCATCTACTCATCCGTGTGGGGCGCCAACGGGCAGCAGGGTACTCCGGTCCAAGACAACCAGAGGACCAATAACGGCCAGAACTGCGCGAACTCGGCTTGTTTCGGAAACGGCGGCGTCTTGGGGGTCCGAGCCGCTTATATGTTGATCCGGAACTTCGCCGGGGCCCAAGGCTTGAGCGTGAAGGCAGGTCGGCAATATGTCGTGTTCGGTAACCAATCCCTGTTCGGCGCCTTCGACTGGTCCAACACAGGATTTTCCTTTGACGGTGTCATGTTGCAATATAGCACCAAGGCTTGGGATAGTTGGGTGGGGTGGTTCCGCGCTTCTGAGTCCGATCTGGCGCAAGGAGAGCCGCTCGGCGCTCTCCATCCGAACCTTCCTGTCAGTGGTAGCAGCAACCCCACATTGAATAACGGCAGCGGGAACATGGATTCCGACGTGTTTCTCTTCTACAACCAAATCAAGTCGGTGCCGGGGTTCATCATCGAGCCCTACTACATCCTCTATTCCAACCGATACAACTCGGGGGACAACCGGAACCAGGGTCTCGGTACGCCGAAGCATTCGAATCAGACTCGCCACATGGTCGGAGGCCGGATCGAGATGCGAAAAGGCAACTTTGACGGATGGAGCGAGACGATCTACCAGTTCGGCGAAATGGGCGATACGGGGGGTACAAACGCAACGCAGAACGCGTTCGGGGAATCGAAGAACCTCGATATCAGCGCTTGGGCGACCAGAAACTGGATCGGCTACACACATTACGAGTGGGAATGGAAGCCTCGGCTGGCCTTCAACTTCGATTATGCCTCGGGCGATGGCCGAGCGAACTGTAATATCGGTGGCGACACAGGTTGTAAGACTGCCAACACTTTTGAGAACTTGTGGGGAACCAACCATATCCACATGGGCTACATGGATACCATAGGCTGGAAGAACATGATGAAAGCCTCGATTAACTTGCAATTTCGCCCAACCAAGAACGACCACATTGAAATCTGGGCCACCAATTTGAACCTGGCCAATACGAAGGACAACTGGTATCGCGCCACACAGACTGTCTATGTCTATTCGAAGACAAACAACACCAAGAGGCACATAGGCAACGAAATTGATATCGTTTGGACGCGCTTCTTCATGGATGGCAAGTTATCCTTCCAGGCTGGCTATGGGCACCTCTTCGCTGGCGACTATATCGAAGAGAACCTGGGCACCAGCAAAGATCAGGATTGGGCATATGTCCAACTCTGGGTGAACTTCTAGCAGGGTGGGAAGGGTAACCTAGTCGTCCTCCTGCTCGCGGAACGCGCACGATAGGAATGTGCTCGTTCGACGCGCGGAATCGAGGATCGACTAGGCTACCCTTGAAAAAGAAACGAAGAATTGGGAAGACGCGCGCAGTGGGGGGCCCGTCCGGACCATCCCCCCCTGCCGGACGGACTTCTTGAGCATCCTGCGCCCGAGTCAGCCAGGCCCATCGTCTATCTACCGTTCAAAATCCTGGCTCAAATCCCCTGCTAGCACACCTCGATTTATCAAGCTCTTCGGCGTATCCTTTCCGCTGGTTCAAAAACAAAAGTTTGTGACTTATGACTTGGTACGCAGCGCACATTGTGACCGGAATCATACCAATCCAAGAATCCCCTGGACCGATAGTCGTGCATGAAAATGTTGTGCTTGTCGAAGCACCGTCTGAGGTCGATGCCATGGGAAAGGCTAAAGCAATCGGCCAGACCGAAACGGCTCTTCAAGATGGGTTGAGTTTGGATGGAGTTCTGGCCAAGGGGTTCTACCCCGATATCACGGACGGTTGAGTTAAGAGTTGTTCCGCCTGTTGCTGCATGTCGAGTCTCCGTCGCTGTCTCGGATTGTGGGACCGCTCAATGTAGTCAAAGATATCAGCCCGGGCTTCGGCTCGTGTCCGATAGTGCTGGCGATTCACCCGTTCTCGTTTGAGTACCCCGAAGAAGCTCTCGGCCGCCGCGTTGTCGGCACAGCTGCCCACCGCACTCATGCTGCAGATCACATGGTGCGCTGCCAGGAACCGTTGGTATTCCTCCGAGGTAAATTGGCAACCTCGATCCGAGTGCAGAATGACTGGGGTCTGTGCGGGTCGCTGCCAGATGGCCATGAGGACGGCTTGGACGACGAGCTGGCGGTCCTGACACGCACTCATCGACCAGCCCACTACCAGCCCGGAATACAAGTCCAGCACCACACAGAGATACAACCAATGTTCGGCCGTGCGAACGTAGGTGATATCCGTGACCCATTTGGTATTGGGAGCCGCGGCGTTGAAGTCCCGGTCCAGATGATTCCGAGTCCCACTGGGGCGGGTTCCTGAGGGTCTCTTCCGCCACTGCCGCCGCTGCGGCACGCCCTGGAGTCCGGCCCGGCGCATTAGGCGCGCCACTCGGTGGCGACCACACCGCTCTCCGGCGTCACGCAGGTCTTCCCACATGCGGGGACTGCCCACGACGCCGTCCTGCTCGGTATACAACGTATGAATCCGTGCGAGTAACCGGGCATTCTCCTGGGCCCGCCCACTTGGCGGTCGGGTCACCCAGCCATAATAGCCACTGGACGAGACCCGCAAACAGCGGCACATCAGTCGGATGGGAAACGCGGTGCGGCATCGTTGGATCATCCGATACTTCATCGCGACGCTCTCGCGAAGAACGCTGCCGCTTCTCGCAAAAAATCCCGCTCCTTCGTGACGCGGGCCAACTCCCGACGCAGGTGGGCCAATTCCTCATCCCGTGGGCGGCCATTGCCCACAAACGCTTGCTCCGGCTCCTGGCGCAACTCTCGCCGCCAACGTCCTAGGACATTCGCCTCAATCCCCAGTTCCGCCGCGATCTGGCTGACGCGCACACCGGGGGATTCGAGCATCGCCACCGCTTCACGCTTGTACTCCGCTGAAAACTTCCGTCTCTGTCCCATGACACCCCTCCTGGCCCATTATGAGCCTTAACCAGGTGTCCGTAAAAGTGGGGCAGAACCCAAGCGAGTGTTTGCCGAGATAAGAAAACTTGTGGCGATTAGCAACCCTGAGACAGCCAATCTAGATCAGGACAGACGTTTCGAAGGGACGGAGATCACGTACTCTGTATAGAAGGTTTCTAATGAGGAAGAGTTTCGGCAGCTTGCCGCAGGGGCAGAAGTAACAGTCAAATATGTTGATTAGGTTTCCCTGATGTTGTTCAGGGAACTTGAATCGTAAGGTTAGCAACGCGTACGGATTAGGGCTCAAAAAACAGTTCTTTATGAACCCAGAGGAACGCATGATAAGGCTCGCCCGACTTCCAACTTCCCTACGCCCAGTTCCCATATACTCGGGGGATCCTCCTGTGCCCATCGCATGCGATTGGCTTGGTGTAGCCCACGTGCCTGATGGGCCGATCGCAGATCCCGAAACCTTTATCCTCTACTTCCTAGACGAGAACGGTGAGCCGCAGGAGGCACTCCAGTTTAAGACGCTGGATATTGCGCTAGATCAGGCACACGCGATCTGTGGTTATCCGCAGAATGGCTGGACGACTTGTGAGATTCCGGTCCTTGAGGATGGTTCTTATAGCATGACTGAGCTGAGGAAAACCGTATGCCAAGACCAGTAGCGGGCTAACATAAAGAATGGAGCACCTGGTAATTAATATCAATTGATTTTGTACCATTTGCCACGAATCCACTCCGTCGCCCGAATTCTTTCCTGAATGGAATGGATGGTCAACCAAGCACAACAAGTTGCCCAGCAATTAAGTAGAGCTCAGCATCTTACGTAAGGTTCGGCATGGGGCGATATTACTGCAGATGGAATGAGGATGACATTGAGGGCCTTCATTCCATCGGTGAGGTTTCAAGTCCGTACACAGAATCCAATGAACAGGGAGTAGTGCTGAGAGAGATTGGGCTCGACAGGTTTGGAAAGATTACTCACCGATATCCATCAAGCGCACACCCATTCGGGTCTCGTGGGTTATTTGACGCCCAAACAATTGAACTGACTAACGCAACTAGCGGACTATTAACTAGAGAAGTGGTCTTCTCCTGAATCGAGGGAAGACCATTTGCGCAAACCTTGGCTGGAGTGGGCCCCAGTGAGGTGCAATAGGCTGGAGTAGGGTGGTGGGAGCGGTTTCCTAAACCGCTTGTCCTACGATTGGAGCTGTCTCCCAACCATCGCTCTCTGAGACGAAGTTGAGGGTTGAGAGTTGATCTTCCCGTCTCGGCTCGTTCGACTTGCCCACGGTGAGTCAGTTCTCTATACTCCCCTCACGCCATGTTTCCCACCCGTCCATCGTTTTTATAAAATCATTGTGGATGATCTCACCCGGCAGCTCAGCGGACAGTTCGGTTTTGCGAAGTTTCGGTCAGGCCAGGAGGAGGTCATTCGCGCCGTGTTGGCAGGGCGTGATGCGATGGCGGTCATGCCGACCGGGCAGGGCAAGTCGCTTTGCTATCAATTGCCTGCGACCGTCCTTCCCGGGCTGACCCTGGTCATTTCCCCACTTATTGCCTTGATGCAGGATCAGGTGGCCGGCTTGAAGCAACGAAAGGTCGCGACGGCGGCGTTTCACTCGAACCTCTCGGGGTTTGAAAAGAACCGCGTGATCCAGGAGCTCAATCAGCGACGGATTCAACTGTTGTATCTGGCTCCTGAACGGATGCAGCACGAGGGATTTCTCCGACTCCTTCGTTCTCTTTGGGTTTCGTTGCTGGTGGTTGACGAAGCGCACTGCATTTCCCAGTGGGGGCACGATTTCAGACCGGATTACCTGAAAATCGGTGGCCTTCGCCGGGAACTCATGAATCCTCCCTGCCTGGCCTTGACGGCCACGGCCACTGTGCGGGTCCAAAAAGATCTGTGCGACCGATTATCCCTCCGCGATCCGCTCCGATTGGTCACAGGATTCCGTCGGGCTAACCTCGCCTTGTCTGTCCGTTTCTGCAGGTCCCGTCAGGAAAAACTGGCCATGTTGGAACATCTGGTCGGTGAGACGGAAGAAGGGACAATCCTGGTCTATTGTGCTACCCGCCGGACAGTGGAGGAAGTCGCGGATCGGCTGAGGCAGTCTCACCGGTTGGTTTCTTACTACCATGCCGGTCTCTCGGATGAGGAGCGTCGACTCGTGCATCACGACTTTCGTCGGGGGGCAGTGCGGATTCTGGCCGCGACGAACGCCTTCGGCATGGGTATCGATAAGGCGGATATCCGGCTGGTCCTCCACTTCGACATTCCGGGAAGTGTAGAGGCCTATTACCAGGAAGTAGGGCGGGCCGGCCGAGATGGACGTCCTGCCTCCTGCGTGCTGCTCTTTCACGAGCGAGATCTTGCCACGCAGGAATACTTCATCCAGTCCGCATCAAAAGATCCTCAAGGCCTCCATCGCGCCGAGCGCATGAGAACACTTCTTCAGGAAATGATGGACTACGTCTCGGTATCGAGCTGCCGGCAGCTCGCGATTCTGGAGTATTTCAGCGATAAAGACGAGGCTGCTCTAGGCCCTTGTGGCATCTGTGATCGTTGTGCCGCTCCGGTAAAGCAACAGACCAGAAAGGTCTCCCACGATGACCTCGCCTCCGCGAAGGTGATCTTGCAGACTGTGTTCTGGTGCAAGGGTCGGTTCGGAGTGAGTCGAATCGTCGAGATTCTTCGTGGGAGTCGCTCGAAAGCGATGCAGGCCTACGGTGCGGAAGACTGCCCGGCATATGGAACGTGTCGCGCACGCTCGAAGCGGTGCATGACAGACTTGGTGAAGGATCTGATCGACTCAGCGTATCTTCAGGTTGAAGGTACGGACTATCCCACACTCGATCTGACGCGCAAAGGGCGAGCAGTCCTGGAAGGGATCAGCGCTATGGTATTGATGCAGGCAGAGGAGCATCAGCCCAATTCACCTGAGAAGAAGCCGTCCTGCGAGAGAGCTGAGTCTGTGGTTGCCTCGCGAGGATCCCCTGCGGACCCGGAGCTCTATGAACGGCTCCGGCAACTCCGCACAGAGCTTGCCGAGGAAGAGGGTGTCGCGGCCTTTGTGATCTTTCACGACAAGACGTTGAAGGCCATTGCCGGCCACAAGCCCGTGACGCCTGCTGCCCTATTGGAGATTCCCGGCATCGGTGCCCTGAAGGTAGAACGATACGGCCGGCGAGTGCTGGAAGTGGTGAATGGAGATAAGTAGCCGTCAGCGATCAGCCTTCAGCTGTCAGCTTCTGAATAAGAGAGGTCAGCATGCGTTTCACCTCGGTTACTTGCTTGAAGAGCTGTTGGCTGACGGATTTATTGAGGTAACACAGGTCGGTTGAAAGGATAATATGGTATTCGAGTTCACTCGCCGATCCGAGCGCAATTCTTAAAAATCGAGCCAACTCCGGTTCGCCACTCCTTCCACACCCCTCTGCAATGTTCGCTGGTATTGACACTGCGGCCCGTCTTAGCTGACTCGTGAGGCCAAACAGTTCCTGTTGGGGGAAAGTTGCCGTAGCCTTGTAGATTGCCAAACTTAACCCGTGAGCCTTCTCCCAAACTTTGAGCCGTCTGAAGTCTCGCATCTGTATTTGGTTACCTCTTAAGCTGAAAGCTGACCGCTGAAGGCTGACAGCTATTTGAAATTTCCTGCCTCGGCGAATCGCGCTTGCAACTCCTCGTAGGTTTTCGTCACCGGAAACTGAGGGAACTCCTTGGGAAGGTGATCCGGCGGGCAGAAAAAGAAGCCTGCGTGAGCTTCCCTCAACATCGCGGTGTCGTTGTAGGCGTCCCCCGCAGCCAGGACGTGGAAGTTGAGCGATTTCAAGGCGGCCACTGAGTGCTTCTTCTGATTCTGCATCCGCATGTGGTAATTCACGATGCGACCGGCCGGGTCGATTTCCAGTTGGTTGCAGAAGAGCGTGGGAAATCCCAGGCGGCGCATCAGCGGTTGTGCGAACTGGTAGAACGTATCGGACAAGATCATCACCTGGCATCGCTCGCGGAGCCATGAGAAAAAATCGACGGCGCCTTCCAACGGTCCCATCTTGTCGATGACACCCTGGATGTCGTGAATGGTCAGCTTGTGCGCATCAAGGATGGTCAGGCGCCGTTTCATCAAGGCATCGTAATTCGGCATCTCGCGAGTCGTCATTTTGAGTTCATCGATGCCGGTCTTGCGCGCAACGTTGATCCAGATCTCAGGCACCAACACTCCTTCAAGGTCCAAACACACGATCACAGGTTTCTGCATCAGTTTCTCCTCTTGGCTCACAGTAGTGGAATTTAGCTGTCAGCCTCCTTGCTTCGTTTCTGAAACGCCTGACTGAGGAATCGCCACATGTTTTCGAGGATGTGGTCCAAGAGGGATGAGCCGGACCAGGTCCGTCGGGATTCCTTTTCGTGTCGCTCGGCCCATTCCAAGGCTATCGGGAGCGGGATAAGTCGAGGAGGAGAACTGGTCAGCGTTCCCCACACAAGTCCCAGGATGGAACTGATCCGCATCGAGACCGGCAGGGGAGCCACCGGATTCTGCGCCATATCCTGACAGAGCTCCGGCGGTGAAGTGACGAGGAGTTCCCGGCATGCGGATGGTCGCGCCTCGTAAATCGAGCACAGCTCATTTTCTAAATAGGGACACGAGATTCTCAACGCATAGTAGGACTGGTTGATCGGGTCCAGTTCCTCATCGGGCACGGCTCTGGGCGCCTCTGCCACGTCGTTGAGCCGGTCCCAAAGGCCGGCTTGCGAGAGGCGATCCTTCGTGTCGCTGAGGCGATGGAGCAGATCAGTTCGCCGCTCAAGCGGCAACTGCTCCAGATACTCTCGCAGTTGGAACGCTTCCGGAACGGAAAGCGGAACCAGCATGCGACAGCAGGCAGCGCAGCCCATCCGGCAGGAGATGGTCCGGCCTGACTCAATAGCCTGCCGGACTTCCAGCTGCGCGGCTTCATCCCCCAGCCGGCGTGTAACCGGGACGATCGCCGTAATGGGGATGAAGCCCGTCGGCACGTCGATGGCGGCTGTCAGACGTCCGGCGGGAGTATTCAGAGCCACCTCAAATTGTTCAACCATTGCAGGCTGTTCCCCGGTATTCATGCGCGTTTCTGAGCTAATTACAGATCTGTGACAGTCAATGGCATCATAGAGAACCATTCAATGGCCGGTCAACCTGACGGCTCTAACAGGCTGTTGAAAGTATCGCCCCTTTATTTTTGTGGTTAGACGGTTGGTCTGGTTCAACCAAGAAATCGAGACAAACCAGACGCACCAGCGTACCCAGCGGTTCTTGCCTCCTTTCATGCACGTCCGCATATAATGTCGGCCACTGTTGGCAATGGAGAACGTAATGGCATTGTCCGGTCATGTCGTGGGCTTGCTCAAAGGGTACATGCAGGATCTGGTCGAGCAGGCCAAGCAGGAGGCAGAGACCCACGCCTCCTTCGGCTTCTCCGCTTCACCCTATCGGTCGGATCAGGCGTTGTCGGATTTGTTGGCCATTCTGGACGATCGCATCGAATCTGAAGGGGTGCAAGTCGGATTGCCGGAGGGGTTTCTTCACGAAATGTGGGACCTTTGCAACGATGCTAATGCCCAGGTGACGGAGCGTGTGTGGTTGGACATCAACAGCAGCGATCACCCACCGTCGAAAGCCAGAGTTCGAGAGCTGACCTATCGTGCGCTGCTGGCGATCCTCGAGACCTCAGATTAGCACGCTGCGAAACAACCATTTCGACACGGCAAGATGGCGGAGACGAAGCGTTCCCGGCAGCGTATACGGAGTGAATCAATAACCCAACAGAGAGGAGTGCTGCGATGACACGAACACGGCGCTATTGGCTGGTGAAATCTGAACCGGGCGCCTTTTCAATCGACGATCTCATGCGTTCTCCAAAGCAGACGACCTGCTGGGACGGGGTGCGGAATTACCAGGCGCGCAATTTCATGCGTGCGATGGCCGTCGGTGACCACGTGCTTTTTTATCATAGCAATGCCGATCCACCAGCCGTAGTGGGGATTGCGGACGTTGTGCGGACAGCGTATCCAGACCAGACGCAATTCGACAAGACCAGCCACCACTATGACCCGGCTAGCACCCCCTCTGCTCCACGGTGGGACATGGTTGACATCCGGCATCGTCGGACGTTCAAGACCGCTCTGCCACTCGACCAGTTGCGGCATGAACCTAAACTGAAGGGCATGGTGCTACTGAGAAAAGGCTCACGCCTCTCGGTCCAGCCGGTAACAGAAGCCGAATGGGCCGTGGTGTTAAAACTTGCCGGAGCCAAGTAGGTTTCAGAAAACCTGTGTTCGCACGTGAGGACTTTGCTGGCCTGCATGCCTTGGATAAGGGGAAGGCATCCTGCTCATGTTTTGGCTTTGCCGTTATCCAGATGCCGATGCTGCCAGTCGAGCCAGGCATGACCAAGTTCGTGGGCAAGAATATAGCGCCGTCTGGTCACGGGCAAGCGCTTGCGAAGATAAATGGTCTTCGTGGCGTCGTCCCAGATGCCGTCGGCATTTGGGTCACGGCGGTCCATGTCGGTATCGGAAAGTTGACGCACCGAGATCCGGTAGCCGAATGGAAATACAACTCGAGAAGGTATGCGTAACATAACCGCTGCTCCTGCTGGTGAGTTAGGGTAACACACAATCTGTGCCCGGTTCACGGTTGACAGACGTAGTAAAATCAATGCATTAGACAGCATTTGCTTTAAAAGGCTGAGCGCTCTCACCGGTGCGGTTTTATAGATCTCAGAGCGATTTTTTATTCTTGTGGAGAGACTTCCGCTGCCCCTTGGCTCACATAACCCTGAGTTCGGGGCTTGTCGTTCAGAAAATCTTCCGCATCGCGCTGCGAGTGTTCATCCCGTTTCTCGGCTCTCTGGCAGGAACATTCTTCTGTCGTGCGCACGTACGCACCATCGAAATGTTGTCATGACGCAATTGTTTCTCTGCATCCTGCGATCACAGGAGTATAATATCGACACGTGAGGTCAGCCATGCATCGCGTGCTTGTGTTGGGTGCTGGAAAGATCGGATCGCTGATAGCCTGCCTCTTATCGGAAAGCGGGGGATATGAGGTCTGCCTCGGCGATATCACCCTTGATGCTTCCAAGCGGATCGTCGAGGACCTCGGTCTTTCGCGCGTGACACCCCTGCTTCTGGATGTCCGACATCCTGACACCGTCAGCGCACACTTGACGGTGCATCGATTCGACGCCATCCTCTCGAGCCTCCCGTATTTCTGCAACCCCGTCGTAGCGGGACTGGCGCGGGAACACCGGCTTCACTATTTCGACCTGACGGAGGACGTAGAGGTCACCAATCAGGTCAAAGTCCTAAGCGCCGACTCGTCGCGAGCCTTTGTGCCGCAATGCGGTCTCGCTCCCGGATTTATCAGCATCGCAGCACACGACCTGATCACCCATTTCGATACGGTGGATACGGTGAAAATGCGAGTCGGCGCCTTGCCGGTTCATCCCAGTAACGCTCTCAAGTATTCACTGACGTGGTCTACCGATGGCTTGATCAACGAGTACGGCAACATCTGCTACGGAATCGAAGGGGGAGAGAAAGTGCCGCTTCAGCCCCTCGAAGGGTATGAAACGATCGAGGTGGACGGGCTCCTGTACGAAGCGTTCAACACCTCCGGAGGGTTGGGAACGTTGGCGGATACCTATGCGGGGAAGGTCCGGACTATGAACTACAAGACCCTGCGCTATCCGGGCCATTGCGAGAAGATTCACCTCTTGATGAACGATCTCAAACTGAATGAAGACCGTGAGACGCTCAAACGAATCTTGGAACGGGCGGTTCCCCAGACACTCCAGGATGTCGTGCTGATCTACGCATCCGTGATGGGGATGAGGGAAGGCGCCTTGTTCGAGGAGAACTATGTGAAGAAGATCTACCCTCAATGCATTAAAGGAAAACTATGGTCCGCGATTCAAGTGACGACCGCTTCGAGTCTTTGCGCCGTAGTGGATCTCGTGCTTGCGGCGCCTGAACGGTACAAGGGATTCATCACGCAGGAATCGTTTCCGTTGCAAGACGTGATCAACAATAGATTTGGAGCATCCTACCGATGATGTCCACAGCGGAAATTCTCAAAGGACTGGGCTTGGATTCCGTCAATGCCGGCAGCAGCACCGGGAGCCATTGGTGGGCCTCCGGCAAGAACGCACCGCTGCTGGAATCCGTGAATCCGGCAACCGGTGAGATGATTGCGCAGATCCGCGCCTGTTCGGCCGATGACTATAAGCGCATCGTGCAAGAGTCCGTGGTGGCGTTTCAGCATTGGCGGCTCGTTCCGGCTCCCAAGCGGGGAGAGTTCGTCCGGTTGATCGGCGTGGCGTTGCGGGAGCACAAAGATCTGCTCGGCTCGCTGGTGTCCCTCGAAGTCGGCAAGATCAAAGCGGAAGGGGACGGAGAAGTTCAAGAAATGATCGACATGGCGGACTTTGCTGTGGGCCAATCCCGCATGCTGTATGGATCGACGATGCATTCAGAACGGGCGCAGCATCGAATGTCGGAGCAATGGCATCCGCTCGGGCCGGTCGGCGTGATCACCGCCTTCAATTTTCCTGTCGCGGTGTGGGCTTGGAATGCCTTCCTGGCGGCTATTGCAGGAGATACAGTCGTCTGGAAGCCTTCCCCGAAGGCGCCGCTCTGCGCGATTGCGGTGCAGCGTCTTTGCAATCGGGTGATGGAGGGATTGGGCTATCGAGGGATCTTCTCACTGATTGTGACAACCGAAAAGACCATCGCTGAGACGTTGGTCCAGGATCGCCGTCTGCCGTTGATTTCGTTTACAGGGTCCGTACCGGTCGGTCGAGCTGTGGCTACGACCGTCGCGCAACGGCTGGGGCGAACGCTGTTGGAACTGAGCGGGAACAACGCCATCATCGTGGATCAAACGGCAGACCTCTCTCTGGCGATTCGCGCCATCGTGTTCGGCGCCGTCGGCACAGCCGGCCAACGGTGCACGACGACCAGACGGCTGTTCGTCCACGCGTCTCGTTACGACGAAGTGGTCGCGAAGCTTATCTCGGCCTACAGACAAATCCGCATCGGCAATCCGTTGGAGCCGGGAGTCCTCCTGGGTCCCTTGATCGATCGAGCCGCGGTCGAAACCTATCGGAGTGCTATCGAAGAAGTGAAACAGGCGGGAGGGAAAGTTCTCTATGGAGGACAGGTGCTGGGTGAGCCGGGCTATTTTGTGGAACCGGCTATCGTGACAGCGGAGAACCATTGGCCTATCGTCCAGCGCGAAACCTTTGGGCCGATTCTCTATGTCATGCCCTTCACGGAGCTTGACGATGCCATCGCGTTGCAGAATGCGGTGCCTCAAGGTTTGTCTTCCGCAATTTTTACGTCCGACGTGCGGAGCAGCGAACGCTTCACATCTACGATCGGCAGCGACTGCGGGATCGCTAACGTGAACATCGGGACGTCTGGAGCGGAAATCGGCGGCGCCTTTGGAGGAGAAAAGGAAACCGGCGGGGGGCGCGAAGCCGGCTCAGATGCCTGGAAGGCCTATATGCGGCGGCAGACGAACACGATCAACTGGGGCAACGATTTGCCCCTGGCTCAGGGCATTCAGTTCGGCTCATAATATCTGTGCCTGTGGAAGAAGGAGCCAAACCATGGAACCAGGTGTTCAGCTAGATGCGTTGATTGCCAGGATGATTCAGGAGTATGTGTCACGCAATCGGGCAGCAAAGGTGCTGCGCGACTCGCTGGACGAAGCGGGAGTCGGCTTCTATCCGGTCGCAGACCATCTCACCCTGCGGACGATGGATATCGACCGACGCGCGGCGGAATTCACGAAGCTCGGGTATATGTACGGTGAAACAATCGAGTACGAAGACTGGTATGCGAAGGTCTATCGAAAGATTGGCTATCCCGCACTCTTCGTGGATCAAGCCTATCCCGACGGTCGCGGCCGCACCAGCATCATCCCCGGTTGGGTCAAAAAGTTTGGCGATCAGGTCTTCCATCATGTGGCGGTGCGTGTGGAAGACATTGAGCGGGCGATTGAACAGTTGAAGGCGAAGCGGGTGGTCTTTACCGGTCAGATCGTCGGCGCCAGGGGCGGCCAGTTACGGCAAATCTTCACGGCACCGGAAATGGTGGACGGTCAGCCTTTCTCCGTGCTCGAACTCACCGAACGTCACAGAGGATACCAGGGTTTCTCTCCCCCTCAAGCAGACAGCCTGATGAAATCCACGGTTGCGTAGAAACCTGTTCGACATCTTACCCTGAGTACTCCTTAAAAAGAAGTGCGTCTAAGAGATTGGGAAGAACTAAGCCCTTGCGGAAGGGAAATCCCTCTTCAGGGCTTGTCACGTGGCATAAAGAAATAAGGCTGCAAAAGTTCAAGGGGGATTGACTTATAGGAATATTATATCTATAGTTCTGGACATATGGATATTAAGCAAGCTTTAGTCGCGTTCGATGCCCTATCGCAAGACACCCGCCTGCGGGTGTTTCGTTTGCTGGTCGAATATGGCCCGGCCGGCACTCCGGCAGGTGCACTGAGCGAGGGGTTGTCGATTCCACACAATACGTTGTCGTTTCATTTGTCGCACATGAGCCATGCGCACCTCGTCGAGTCGAGGCGAGAAGGGAGGTCCATTATTTACAGCGCCAATTTCGAGTTCTTTTCCAGCTTGATCCGCTTCATGGTCGAGGATTGTTGTCGTGTCGAATTTGCCAGCATCCGGAACGATAAAAAGCGGAACTGTTCCATCATTGAACTGTCACATTGTTGCGAACCAACAAAGGAGAAAACGTCATGAAACGATTTCATATTCATGTCGGGGTTGAAAAACTCGACGAAGCCATCCGCTTTTACCGCACCCTTTTCGGAGCAGAGCCAGTGAAGACGAAACCCGACTACGCCAAATGGCTATTGGACGATCCCAGGGTCAACTTTGCGATCTCCACCAGAGCGAAGACCAAGGGCATGGATCATCTGGGCATTCAGGTCGATGAAGAGCATGAGCTTACCGAATTGCGTAATCGCCTCAAGGGTGGAGACATGGACGTGGTCGAGGAAGGCGAAACCGTCTGTTGTTACGCGCGCTCGGATAAATCTTGGATCCAAGATCCGGCCGGCATTCCGTGGGAAGCCTACCGGACGATGGAGGAAGCGCAACTATTTTCCGGGCCGGCGGAGCAGGTCGAAAGCGCCTGCTGTACGCCGGAGACGAAGGGAACGCCAGACTGTTGCGAACTGACCCCACAAACCGCCGGGTGTTGCGGCTGATGGCGTCGGATATGTTCAGGGTGCTGGTAGTCTGCACCGGGAATTCCTGCCGTTCCGTGATGGCCGAAGCGTTGATTAACGATCTTGGCCGTGGCCGGTATCAAGCCTGGAGCGCAGGAAGTTTTCCAGCGGGCTATGTGCATCCGGGATCGATCGAGACGCTGACCAGGCATGGCATCGATCCCGGTCAGCCACGCAGCAAGTCATGGAGTGAGTTTGTTGAACAACCGTTCGACCTGGTGATCACGGTCTGCGATCAGGCTGCCGGCGAACAATGTCCACTATTCCTCGGCGCCCCCAAGAGGCTGCATTGGAGCACGCCAGACCCGGCCAAGGCTGCAGGATCACAGAGCGAAAAAGATGCGGCTTTTGACAGGACTTTTTTCATGCTCAAGTCCCGTCTCGAGGAGTTATTGACGTAATAGCCTGTACCTCTCGTCGACCATCGTTCTTTGATGGTTACCTCCAGATTCTATCCCCAAGCTTTTTCGCCCCGCTTTACGAGTCCGCGCAAGAGCCGCGGCATCCGTTCCCTGGCTTGCTCTCGACGCTGGCGCTGGCGTTCGACCATGCGTCCGGCGACGAATGCCGCGCGCACGCCGGCTGATTCCTTGAGGAACGCCCGCACCTGCGTTTCGGCTTGAATGGCGTCCTGATGCATGCCTAAGACATCCTGCACAACGCGGGCTCTGCTGATAAAACGTGTGGTCGGTTTGCCTGCCATCGGTTCTGCAAGCTCGGCGGCGTAGCGAGCTCGCTTGGTCTTGATTCTGATCTCATGGATTCCGGCATTGCTGGGTGAGTGACCAGCCCGGCGAATTGCGTTTCTCAACTTTGAGTACTCCTGCTTGGCAATGTCATGCAACGTTGCAGTAGATTCGACGGCGGTCGGATCCTGCACCGCTTGCCGGAGCCGCCTAACAAGATCGAGATACCGTTCGCTCTTCAGGTCGTTCAGCAGGGCATCCTGGACCATTTTCCGTCGGGTTTCCAGATGGGCGATGAATTGTGCGAGCAGCCTGCGGTCACGTGCGTCGAACGCGGCAGACTCCTCATGGAAATAGGCGAGCTGTACATCAAGATCTCGGGCCGGTCCCAGCAGTTGCCCGAGCCATCGCAATTCTTCCCGCAACGAGTCCGCCCATTCGGGGACCAGCAGGGGTCTGGCGGCGCGCAGAATGGCACGCAACTGTCTTGTGGCGACGCGCATTTGGTGTAGGCTTTCAGGTTCCCGTCCGAGCCTGGTGCCGGGATCATGCGCGAGAAGCCATCGAACATGATGTGCGAGAGCCCCCTTCACGTGAGCCACCGCCGGCGCATCCGATGGCGGCAGTGGATCAGGATTAGGAATCACCAAAGCGAGCGCGCGGAAGAGCTTGGGCCGGCCGTCATGGTCTTCGGCTCCAGCTCGACGAAGTTGCCGTTCGAGATCGGGCAGTGTGCTGTCCTTTCCGTTCATCTGTTCGATTTCGAGTTCGCGAAAGCGCTGAAGCACCGCACCTTCCTTCATCACGGATACATGGTCGAGCGTGACCTCTGCGACGGGGGGGTGGTCCTTACGGACACGAATACCCGTCCGCCAGACCCGCAAGGTTGCCACCGGTAGAAGTTCCCGCTGTCCGAGATGGAGAAAGAGAAGATCACGGAACATCATCGGGGGAATATGCCGGTGATCGATCATCTCAATTTCCTGACGGTCCTTCATCAGAGGGAGTTTCAGTTGCCAGGCTTGTTTCCCGCGCTCAACTCGATAGCGCAGGGTAATCCCCGCGTGGGCCAGGTCGTATTGGGCGGTATCGTAGTAGGTCGAGATTAGCCGGCGTCGTGAAAGCGGGGTGCCGGGAAGCTCGGGCAACCGGAACTGGTCATCGACGGACAACTTGATTTCACGCTCGATCTTCGAGGCTACGGGATGAGGGCGGTGGCGACCAGTGATACGGCCGTCGAATCGAGTCATCGCGGGTTCCTACCGGGAGGGACAGCTCATCAAGTGTCCTCGCCGGAAGGATACAAATGCAAGAGTCAAGATCTTGTGGGGACTGTCATGAGGCACTTTTCAGTAAACAGAGGAGTTAAGACAGGAAAATGTGTGAGCCTGCCCATCCTTAGAAGTGATACGCGACCCCGGCGACTAAATGGAAGATACTGTACATGCCGCTCAGGCCGAAGGTTGGATCAAGATTGTTGACGTTGGCGAGATTATACTTTCCTTCCGCGAAGAATCCCCATTCCTCGGTGGCTAAGACCTTCAAGCCGGCTTGCGTGTTGAGTCCAGGCACGAACTGATGGCCGTCGATTTGGCCGGAACTCGTAAAGTAAAACGCGCCCACCCCGATTCCGGCATAGGGTTGGAAGAATCGTCCCGGGTAGCGGGCGAGGAGGTTGAAGGCGACGGTCGTGACCCGCAAAGAAGACTCCTGCAAGGCCAGGGTCGATTTGTTTTGGACGAAACCAGGACAGTTCGGAAGCGGGATTGCTGGGGGATTACATTGCGCTGCGGATGCCGGGGTATTGGGCTGGTACGTAATATCGTGGACTGTGTCGAGGTTTTGCGACTTGATCTTCGGATTCGTACTGAATGCCTCCAGTTCGACTCCAAACCAAGAGAAGTTCTCCTGCGTAAAAAAATATCCGACCTTCCCTCCGAAAATGGCAGAATTCTTGAGCGACACATCCGAGGTCTTGAAGGTGTCCGTCAAGGTGCCACGACCATTAATATCGAGCGGATCCTTAGCCTGGGGGAATTGCTGATCGGCAAGACGTTCTCCCAGGAGCGGCATCGTGACTTCCTGAAGAGAGCCGGAAACACTGAGCCCACCGTACGCTCCGGCATACCATTCCGCCTGCGCGCCGGAATGGGCGCCCGCGATTGCGATAGTCAACAGACTCCCTCCGACGATTGCGCGCCATCGAAGCGATTTCAAAGCCAGCCTCCTCTCGTCCTCACTCGTGTAGGCCGTATGAAGAAGCCAGGATGAAGGGAGACCGTGACGGCCTAGTTACACCCCGATTAACTTCCGGTTACATTCGGTTGTGCAACGACCGCTCTCCACGGGTGCGATGAAACGGTAGGACGAGAAGAGATCGCGGGATTGTTCAACAGTCTGCTAGCGGAGTTCATATGTGAGAGTTGTGTTCTGAGCGGCACGGATAATGTCGACTTTCACGGAGCGTTCGTTTACGACCTGTTGAAACGAACTGAGCAGGCGCACTGGATCTCGAATCTCGACCCCGTTGATCCGTTGAATGACATCGCCGTATTGAAATCCCGCCTTATCGAAAAAACCTGACGGGGCAACGAAGTCGAGTCGAAGTCCGTTCGGGGTCCCGTTCGTCATATACGGCACGGCGTGAGCCTGCAGGATCAGTTTGCTGTAGTCGCCGACAGCCTCTATCAATTCACGTCGATCCAAGGTCCGTTTCAGCAACGGGACAAACGGCTGTTGGGTTGCGGGCGTCGCGACGGGCCCCGGTTGGACTTGTTCGGTTTGCAGTACAGCCGGTGGAAGCAGTTCCTCCTGATCGTTGAAGCGAATTACCACTCCATCTCGCCGGATTGCGTAGACCTCACCGATCTCGGGGATTGTTTCGTGGAGGTGGAACAATCCCTGTCGCTTCGACGCAATTTCTTCGATCACCGCAGCCCCACCATTCCTGTCGTTCACGATGGTGCCGAGTAGCCGGAGCTTCTTTGCGACGTCGAGCGGAGGTCTCTGTTGCGTCACCGGCTCCCCGATGCCTGAAAAGCCTGAAGGCTGCGCGGGGAGTGGAAACAACCCGCTGCTTCTGATCCGCTCGACAAGTTGAATCGTGGTTTCAGCGGGGGATGACGCCGGCTCACTTGTCTCCGGCCTGTTCGAGCCGGACGCTGGTATCACGGCAAGTCCATATTCGACGAACGCGTTGATGGAGTGCGCGAGGAGCAATGTGGCGGCCAGGATATATAGCACAATGACGAATTGCCGGATGTGGGTAGATTTCATGTGTACGACGTGTCCCTGGTTCGGGAAGTCGAAAAGAGAGTAAGCCGAGCGACGCGCAATGACAATGGGGAAAAGACCGGTATACGAGAAGTTAACAGGGCTACAAGTTGCCAGTAACGCCGGTGTAACAATCGGGCGATACTTCTTCACATGTAGCGTGCATCGAGGAGACTTTTCAGCTTTTTGCATCCTCCAGGGGCCTGTTGCGGAAAAACAGGAGACAGGCCGGCAAGAGGGTTTCGGTTACCAGAGGAAAGCGATGGGGCATGGCGAGACGGCTCGGAGGCGTCGTGGTGGCGTTGGGAATCCTCATAGGAGTCGGAGTTGTGGACACGTGGGCCGCCTCAGACTTCTCCGCTCGACCGGCCGCGCAGGATCAGCCGGGCCTGCCGGCTCCGGTCCAGCCACAACCACGATCTGAGTCGCCTGTCGAGAAAAAGGCAGGTGCAGGATTGAGTCAGCCCGAACCGGACGGGTTTACCATTCTGGAATTCGTAGTAGACGGCAGCACACTCCTTTCCCGCGACAAGATCGATGCGGTCCTGAGCAAGCATAAGGGACCCGGGAAGACGATCAAGGATATCGAGCAGGCCAGAGTCGATCTGGAAAAGGCCTATCAGCAGCTGGGGTATCCCACAGTCCTCGTCGTCGTACCGGAGCAGACAGTCGAGCAGGGCGCTGTGCGGCTGGACGTCGTCGAAGGCCGTCTCGTAGACATTGCAGTGACAGGCAACCGGTATTTCTCCCGCTACAACATTCTTGGGAAGTTGCCGTCGATACAGATCGGCTCGCTGCTGTACGAACCCGATCTCGTGAAGGAACTGGATGCTGTCAATGCGAACCCCGATCTCAAGATTGCGCCGGTACTGAAGCCCGGCAGCGAACAGGGAACGGTTGATTTGGAACTCAGAGTGAAAGATCGGTTGCCGCTTCATGCGAAGATGGCAGGCGATAATAAAGGCCCGTTCACCACCCCCGCTTCCCGCATCACATGGGAGGCACAATATGCGAATCTGTGGGGACAGGACCATATTCTCACACTGCAGACGACGCAGACACCGACGGACTGGGGCGCGGTGCAAGCCTACGGCTTCAGTTATGTCGCGCCGCTTATCTGGCCTGACCATCTGCTGGCGGTATATGCATCGAAGGTGATGAGTAACTCGACGTTGGCGGGGACCTCGTTACCGATCAGCGGCGCTGGCACTATCGCGGTGGCGGGAAATGCAACAGTGGGAGGTCTTCGATATCTCTTTCCGATTTTCAAGGGTGGCAAGGCAAGACATCAGCTCTCGGTCGGGGCGGACTACAAGCGGCTGGAGGAAACGGAGGCCATTTTCCCGGGCAGCCTGGGCACAGCGATCGTATTGAGCCCGATTCAGTACACACCGTTTTCGGTCGGCTACTCGGGAAGCTATCCGGACTCGTATGGAACGACAAGCTTTACCACGACCCTCACCGGCTACGTAGCCGGGCTTATCCCTGGTGGGGGGGAAAAAGATTTTGCGGGAGACCCGAATAATCCCGACGAGTTTCCTGGAAATCGTCAGGGATCGACCGGCACGTTCGGAGTCGTGAAGCCCGGGATCAGCCGTATTCAACCCCTGCCCTATGACTTTCTCTTGTCCGCGCGAGTCGACGGACAGTGGGCCAGTGAGCCGTTGATTCCAGCCGAGCAATACTTCGCCGGTGGAATGGACACAGTCCGCGGATACATTCAAAACCAATCATTGGGAGACAACGCCTTGTTCTGGCGCGCCGAATTGTACACACCGGACTTGCCCTCCATCCCGATCGATCGTTTTTGGCAACGGCGCCGCAGTTCGGACGTGAAAGCCACGATCAAGCTGGTGGGGTTCTATGACTCCGCCAGACTCTGGACCCAGCAAGCACCGGCTGGTCAAGAAGACCTCTCTCGTCTTGAAGGGGTGGGAGGCGGGCTGCGCATGAGGATCGAACCAATCAATCTGACACTCTCATTCGATCAGGCCGTGGCTCTGCGGGATGCCGGCGTCACCAAGAAAGGTGACACATTCGCGCATTTTATGGTCAGCATCGGGTTCTAGCGCGACTGAGGAGGAAGCATGAGAACGATACGACGCCACAAGTCGAACGTCCGGAATGTCTCGTCGGCAGTGCTGGTCTGGGTGCTTTCCGCGACTCTTGCGGTGCCGGTGCAGGCGCAGGTCACGATCACAGATGTCGTCCACGGAGGCGTTGTTGTCCACGATCCGGTCGCACAAACCGACGGCAGAGTGATGACCGCAATTGCGCAATCGACGGCCAGGGCTATTGTCCACGCCAGCGAATTCAGCATCGCTCCGAATCACATCGTCAACATTACGCAACCGGTTGGCGGATGGATGCTCGCCCGTGTGTTCGGGCCGGCATCGCAAATTGAAGGATCGTTAAACGCCACCGGTTCTTTCATCCTGTTGAACCAGAACGGCGTGTTCATTGCGCCGGGCGCGCAAGTGAGCGTCGGCGGGATGTTTGCCGCCTCCACGCTCGGATTGAGCAACAGCAATTTCCTGAACGGCATGTATTTGTTCCAGGACAGCGGAACGAACGGTGTCATCCGGAATGCAGGAACCATCAACGCGGGCATCGAAGGCGTCTATCTGTTTGCGCCGAATGTTGAGAATGCGGCGACCGGGATCATTACCAGCGCAAACGGGCACGTCTCACTGGGGGCAGGGACTACGGCCTTTCTCTCCAATCGGCCAGACGGAAGAGGATTTCTCTCGCAGGTGACGGCGCCGGCGGGAGAAGCGCTGAATCTCGGGCAGTTGTTCGCGGACGGTGGTCAGGTGACCATGGCGGGGCGCGTCGTCAATCAGGGGAATTTGGTCCAGGCTAACAGTGTCGTGCAGCGGAACGGCCGCATCGAGCTGGTGGCCAGCGAGCAGGTGACGATGAGAGCGGGCAGTCGAACGGTCAGCGCCGGTAGCCAAGCCGGCTCCCACGGAGGCACCGTCATCGCGACGGCAGCCACGCGCGATGCATCCGGCTTCCGCACGGGGGGAAGCGTGGTCATGGAGTCGGGCGCAGAAGTCCATGTGACTCCCGGGAGCGGGGGCGCTTCCGGTGAAGTCTGGCTGGGTGGATCGACAGTCAGTCAGAATGGAGCGATACAAGGCGCAACCCACCGGATCATTCCCGATCGGTTCGATCTCTCGGACAGCGAACTCTTGTCGCTCGATCCGGGTGCCGCCCGCGGAGAAATCAACGTGCTGGCGATGGATGACATCCACGTCACAGCCTCTCCTCCCCCCGGCTCACTGGGGCTTCCATTCGGCCAAGCCGCAAAGTTTCATCTCAATGCCGGCAGAGACCTCACGTTCACTAATAGCGAGTTCCAGTTGGGGCAGCAATGGAATATCCTCGGTCGTGCCGGGAGAGATCTCACGATCACTGCCGGACAAGTCAGCACAGCCGGGGGTGGCAGCATCCATCTGCATGCAGGGAACAATCTGTCACTGGTCGATGGGCCTAATGATTTTGCCAGCGTGAATACAGCATCGCTGGGGGGAAACATCAGTCTCTCGGCGGGAAACGACGTCGTGATGCCGAGTCCATTTGAACGCTATAGCAACAGCCGTGCGACCCTCTTTGGCCTTCCTGGTGTCCACGTGGGGCTACCAGGAGATCTCACGGTTCGTGCCGGCAATGATGTTCGAGGACACGTCACCACGAGAAATCACAGAGGACCCGGCTTCACGCTTCAGGGAGGTGTAGCGGATGTAGCGGCCGGTCGGGATATCGGCACGGAACTGGCGCCGGTCAATCTGATTCTCGGCGGCCGAATCGACAATGGCGACGGCACTTTTACTGTTCCTCGCACCACGGTCAGCCTGAACGCGGGGCGATCGATCTTTTTCAGTCTTGCTGAGGACTTCGGTTTGCGGGAATCCGGATTTCTCTCGGCCAGCAGCAGCCTTAATCTGACAGCGCGAACCGGCGACATCCTAATTGAGCCAGGCCGCCCCACTGGGAATTTCGCCGCCGCGCGAAGGCTCTTTCCAGCCGACTTCTCTGCCACAGCCGATCAAGGCAGCATCGTTCTCGTCACCGGCACGAGCGGCTTGTCTTTCTGGCCATCGCCGACAGGATCAATGTCGCTCTCCGCGAGACACGAAATTAAAGGACAAGGCCCACTCGAACAGCTGCCTGATCAAAGCTCCGTATTGATTTATACCGGCGTTCCCGGCGATCCCGCTGCTCGATGGGTGAGAGTGAATGAAGCGGTAGCCCTGGCCGATCCGACGCTGAGGCCTTGGCTGCAACGATATGGGGATCTGAGTTTTACAGGACCGAGCGATGTACCGTCCGGATTTCCATTTGGCCTGACAGGGCTTCCTCCAGGAGATATCCGGGTAAAGCCCACGGCGCTGGGACGAGCTAATGTTCCGGCAGTGCTGACCCTTAATCCGGGAACGGTGGAATCTCTCTTGGGGCAAGATGTGCAGGAGTTCCAGATCTCCCAGGCTTTGACAAACCCGTTCTCTCCAACTGCTTCTCCGGCGGCCATGATCAGCTTGTCAACACAGTCAGGGGATATTTCAGGGTTGCAGCTACGGTTCCTGAGTCCCTACCTCAGGCAGACTACAATCAGTTCAGGTAAGGATATCAAAGGGATTCTGGCTACCGGCATCTCCGTACCGCAGCTTGCCAACGGAGAAGCCGCCGCGCGTATTCATGCCGCTGGATCAATCGAATTGAAGAAAGTGCAGGGATTCACCACGTCTGGTATCACCTTCGTGGGTAACGGCAGAGCGGAAGTCCGAGCCAACCGCGACATCGATCTCGGCGACAGCATCGGGATCGTCCACAGGCTCGGTCTGACGCAGGCGACTATCAACCAACGGAAGCAGGGCGGATTGCTCGACATCGGGGCCGGTGGAAATATCGAGATGACTCAATCGCAGATGGCCACCTTGAACGGTGGAAGCATCTTCATCCATGGAGTGGATGGAGTGCGGATCGTCGACGCGACCGGCAGGCCCATCTCAGGTGCAGTGGAAACCAGAGCTGTGTTGATCAATCAATCCGGTATAACAATCTTGGCTTTGCCCGATCAGCATGGAACCTCGGTGACGATCCAAGCCTACAAAACGATGTTTGCGGTCGACCAGGCGAATTTGTTGCAAGCAGTGTTTACGGCGCAGGATGTGAAGGACAGCCAAGTTGAGTTGGTTTGGAAACCGCTTTTTGTCGAACAGACCGGTCAACTGTTTTTGGTCGGCGGCCTGCGAGTGCGACAGGGAGACCAGATTGTGTTCAATCACAAGGTTGTTCTCGTCGACCTGAACCCGGTTCGTAGCACGGACGGAACAGTGAGATTGACGGATGGCAGGCCCGTTCTGGTCGACGGCAGGCTCATGCTGCAAGTCGGCGGACAACAAGTTTCGATAATTACGCCGGTCGGCGGCAGGGTCAATGTCGGCGGAACTGTCGCAGGCGGAAATGCTGAACAGACCGGTATCGTCACGCTGCGTGGCGGAGACGTGACGATTCACTCGACCGGAAATGTGGATGTCAATCGATCACGTGTTGGAACATTCGATTCCGGCAATATTCTCATCAAGTCCACCTCTGGGACGATCAACGCAGGAAGCGGGAGCAGAAACGAGCGCGCGCTATTTGTGATCGATAACGGCGATGAAACCAGTACGCTGGCGACGGTGCCCGGCAGTGGAATCTTTACCTGGGAGCGGGGCGATCCTGATTTTTCCACGTTGCCGTTTCCGAAATTCAACACGCCTCAGATGGATGCGCTCTTCGGCCTCATCACCAAGCGCAGATTTTTAGGTCGGGATGCGAGCGATCTGGTGGCAGAATTTGATCGGCTGACAGAATTACGAAAAGTTGAGTACGACAGAATTTTCGAAGCATTCATCCAAGAGCCCTTCGGTCCCGGTAGCCGCCCGCTGCAGCTGGGCGATATTTCGTTGATTGCGGCGAGGAACATCGATGTGCCGGAGGCCGGCATCAGAGGCAGGCGCATCAATCTTGAGGCGGGAGATTCGCTGAATCTTCTTGGTGGGTCGATCATCGGCAAGACCACGTTCAGCGCCGCTTCGGTGACCGGCTCTCTCGGGTCCTTTGCCGGCGCCGCAGCAGGGTCGGTGGGCGGCACGTCCGTGTCGGCGGCCGGTGGAGCCGGGGGCAGTTCGGTCGGAGGCTTAAGTGGAGCGACCTCGACTGTGTCCGCGACCTCGGCTTCGACAAGCACCACCTCATCGACTGCCGCCAAGGCTGTCGAGCAGGTCCAGCAAACGACCGCAGAATCGGCCGGATCACCGGCTTCCAATACTGGGAAGCAAGTGGCGTCGAACGACGACGACAAAAAGAAAAGGTCTCAACTGGCTTCGGTTCAGATGAAACGCGGTGTTGTGATCCAGGTGGAAGTGAAGCCGCAGACCCAACCCGGCGGGTAACAAGAAAGGAAGAGGCAGCATGGACATGAGTTCAGGAGGGGTGGCGTTTGCGCTCAGTCACGCCACATTGGAAGGCAAAATCACCATCGCGGTATTGCTGGTCTTCTCACTGGTCAGCTGGACGATCATCATCAACAAGTTCCGCCAACTGGCCAAAGCCAAGAAGCGGAACGGGGTGTTTCTCGGTATCTATTCCAAAGCGAAAACCCCCCTGGTGATCTTCAGTAAAGGGCCGATCAAACAACTGCAAGGCTCCCCCATGTACGAGCTCTATTATGGCGGATGCGAGGAATTAAAAGCGCAGCAGGAAAAGTATGGGACAGACAAGGTGCCGAACCATGGTATGAGCGCGATCCGGATCGCCTTGGAGCGGGTGCTCGGTGAGGCGGCGGTGGGGCTGGAGTCCGGGATGATCATCCTGGCGACGGCGATCAGCGGCGGCCCCTTTATCGGCTTGCTCGGGACAGTCTGGGGTGTCATGGATACCTTTTCCGGGATCGGCCGGGCGCAGCAGGCCACGCTCACGACTATGGCGCCGGGGGTAGCATCGGCACTCATTGCCACGGTCGCCGGGCTGATGGTCGCGATCCCTTCGCTCTTTTGCTACAACTTTCTGGTGACCAAAACGAAAACGCTCACCATGGAACTCGACAACTTTGCGGCCCATCTCGAAACCGTGTTCATCACGGAGTATCTCCGCGAGAAGAACGGTTCGACCGCGGCTGAAGATATTGAGGACTACCGTCCCGGCGGGCACCGCCAGGAGGCCGAACACACCGATGCTGCAACGGGACATTGAAGACGTGAAACGTGAATCGTTAACCGGCTTAGAAGGCAGAAGGCTAAGCGATGAGTGCTGAGAAGGGCAAGATCACTCTAGCTCGGTACTCAGCACCCAGCACTCAGCACTAGGTGGAAGGGTGAGGCGGTTTTCGAAGAAGAGTCATAGCGCGGTGTCGGATATCAATATCACGCCACTGCTCGACCTTGCCTGGGTGTTGTTGGTGATCTTCATCATCACCACCACGGCAATGGTGCAGGGGATCGAGCTCAAATTGCCCGAGGCCACGCCGAACGAAACAGATATGGAAACCAACACGCCGACCATCTCGGTGAAAAAAAGCGGCGACATTTATATGGACGAGGAGCGAGTGAAGCTCACGGAACTGGAGAAACTGGTCCGGGATTTGAAAGCAGCCAGGGGCGGCAAGCTGCCGCTCGTCCTCCGCGGCGACTCCGGCGTGGAGTACAAACATGTCGTGGCGGTGCTGGACATTCTTCAGCGGATTCCGGTCGAGGAGTTGGCGATTGCCACCAAACCAATCAACGACCCTTAGCGATACGTGAACCGTGAACCGTTATACGTTAAACGTAATATGAAAGATCTGAAACGTTGTCAGGTGCAAGAACCGCGAAGCGTCAGACACAAGAAGTCTGACCCCATCGCCAGGCGCTGGGCCTAAACTCTCTACTTCGGTCTTCTCTTCCTACTTTCGTTTAACGATTCACGTTTCACGTTTAACGAATTCAAAAGATGGGCTACAAGGGTTTTGAAGAGAAGAAGAGCAAGCTTGGCACGACGCTACTGATCGTCGGAGTGATCCATCTTGGGATCGGTGCAGGCCTCTATTGGGTGTCCCAGACCGATTGGGGGCAGAATCTCATCAAGGTGTACAAACTTAACGCCTTTAGAAAAGAAGACCCGCCTCCGCCTCCGCCGGAGAAGGAACTGGAACCGGAGCCCGAGCCGGAGCCGCCGAAACCGGAACCCAAGCCTCAGGAAGCGCCGCCACCGCTGCCCCCACAGGCAGAGGCGCCGCCGCCGAAAGCATCGGATGCTCCGGCAGGTCCTCCGCCAATGGACGCGAACCCGTATGCCATCGGCAAGGGCCGAGGCCGGTTCGCCGGCTACACGGATATCCTGACGGCATCGATTCAAGCGAAGTATCAGCAGCCGCCGTCGCTCGAAGATGATCTGGAGTATGCGGTGCTCTGCGAGTTGGTGATCGACGAGCGGGGCCGTGTGTTGCAATACCGCCTGGTCAATTCATCCGGCAGTCTCCTCTTCGACCAGTCGGCCCTTGACGCGCTTGCAAAAGTAGTCGAAGTCCGCCCACCACCGGAAGGGATGGATCGCACCATCATCGTGAAATTTTTCCCGCCCACGTGATAGCAGACTGCACGACAGTCTCGCTTCTCAATCGGCGTAATCGGATCTTGATTGTCAATTTACCTCCTTCAGACCCTCCCCTGACCCGTCCGTAACCCTGCCGCGATACAAGGGAACCAACAGAAACACTGGGGATCCGTGCCAGCCCTGTCATGAGCCCAGGACGCCGAATAGCCGCATCTGTGACCGGACGGGGCAGGGCAGAAATGTTAACCGAGATCGAATAGGAGCCTGAAGTCTCTGTAACACCGAAACGACAGAAAGAAAGCGTGCCATCCTGATTCGGGACACGCTCCTTTCTACAAATCGACGAAAGGAGGTGGCACACCGGAGCAGGCTCAGATGCCTATCGAGCAGAAGAAGAGAACGTTCTTCGTCACATTCAACAAGGAGGGTAGTGACATGAGACTCAGCAGATTGAAAAAGACCGTGATGGCGACGGCCCTTGCGGTCGGGGCAGCAGCAGCCTTCTCCGGCATGCCATCGAACGCCTTCGCTTTGGGCTTCGTCTTCGGGGATGGAGGGTTTTTCGTGTATGGTGGAAACGACCAGCGTTATGAGAATTTTGGCGCGAACTCAGCCCTTCCAACTTTCGAAGGGACTTCGGTGACAACCAGAGATATCAGCAGCAACCTGACTCAATTGAACGTCGGAGCCTCGACCGGCCTGCGCTATTCCATCATGGGGACTTCGGCGGATGGGTTGGGCTTCTATGTGTCCACGCCGAATGCCACGATCACGCCAACTCAAGTCAATAATAGTTTTGCCGATAGTGCGGCAGGGAACTTTCTCTTCTGGGCCGGGCAGCATGCTGCCCAAACGGGCAGTGCGACGAGTACCTATGCCAACAATCCCTCGATAACCTCAACCGCAGCCGCTCATTCATATACCGGTATTCTCGGGACTGACGGATCGATCGCTGGACAGCTCAATTTTCAGACCCATGGTACGCTGGGGCAGCTCCTCAACATCTTCCGTGTCAACATCGACGGAGAAGCGGCCAATTACGTGAAAATAGCGACGGCGTTGCTGTCAGCGACCGGGCAGTTGAGTATCACACCGGCGGCAGTACCGATACCGGCCGCGGTCTATCTGTTCGGGACCGGGTTGGTCGCGCTGGTAGGAATCGCCCGCCGCTCGATGAATAAGAACAAGGCGGCGGCATAGTTCGACGTGAAACAGAAACCTCGATGAGCGACGACTCCAAGACCTATTAAGACAATACAATAAAGGAGCGAATCGATATGAGATTACTGAAAACATCCATAGCAATCCTCGCCGGACTGGCGTCGATTGCCGGAGTGGCCCTGTCGGCTCAGGCCCAGACGGCATTGAATGTCGCCGGGGCCTCGGCGGCCAAGCCATTCGTGGAAGAAACGCCGATCACCCTCTGTAATAACCCAGGCGGTCCAGCCCCGACTATGGTGCCTGGTGCGACCCCTCCACGTGTTTTTATGGACGGTCCGCTTGGTCCCGCAGGAAATCGTCTGGCGAATTCCAACTTCGTCACATGGCTCTGCGAAGCCACCAATTCCAACGTCGGGTTGCCTACCATTGTTATCCGGTACCGAGCCAGCAGCTCCTCCTCCGGTATTGATAAACCCAATGCCTTCCCGACGGTCAACAATGACGGCGTGACACCGAACGCAACGGCCAGGGAGCTATACATCCTCGAGAATGCGGCAATGTGCGGTACGCCCTTAACCGAAGCAGACAGTGCCGGTCGGCAAAGAACATTCCATCCATCATGCACTCAGTTCAGCCCAAATCCGACCTCCAGCCCAGCAACAGCTCTGGTGGTGAATATGGGTGTGTCGGATGTGGCTGCCACCTCGTTCGGCCAGACTTCGGTCGGATATATCGGGACGACGGTCCAAGGATCAATTGTCGTCGGTCCTCGCGCCGATGGCAATATCACCACGAGCCGTCCGGTCGTGGTTCCGTTCTCCATCGTGCTGGGGAGTGCGGTGAAGTTAATTAATCCGGCAAGCGGCAGCGTGATCGGTCCGGTACGCAATCTGACCCAGCTTCAAGTCGAGTCAATTTTCTCGCGAAACATTACCCGATGGACCCAATTGAGTGGCATCGGGGCCGATACGAACGGAGACGGGATAGTCAATGCCTCAGATATTCAGACGATCGTCCTCTGCCAACGTCGTGCCGGGTCCGGTACAAAGGCAGCCTTTGATCAGACTCTTATGAAGGATGCGAACGAACATACCGGCCAATCGCCGGTCGGCAGCGGCAGCTTCAACTTGACGCTGGGCACTCCGGCGACTCCGACCGCAGGGCCGACGACACTGATGGGCATTGCCAATGGCGACGTGAGAGACTGCGTCCAAGGCAACCCTGCCCCGACTATCCCCGGAACTGATCCGTTTCCGTTCCCAGGCGCGCGTCCAGCCCATTCGACCGCGGCCGCTTACATGGAGGCTGAACAGGCTGCAACCGTGAATCCTGCCGCCGGTTACGTCGTGGCGGTAGATGGCGGCAAGGCGTTGCGCAATGATAGCTTCAACGGACATGTGCCTCCGGCTGAAGAAGCTGTCTACGTCGGTAACGAGAAGGAAAATGTCCGTTGCGGCAAGTATCAGTACTGGGTATTCGAAGCATTCAATACCCGGAATGTGCCTCCCGCCAGTGCAAATGAACAGATCCTCATCAATGCCTTCCTGACCCAGGCGGAGAGTCCGACCATCATCAACAATCTGCCTAATGTCGGACGGTATTGGGTCTCACCTCAGCAAATGCACGTGACGAAGAATGCGGATAAAGGTCCGGTCAATTGGAAGGCAAGTGTCGCTGGTGTTCCAGCGTGCCTGACGGAGGTCAATAATCAGCCGTAAGGGCAGTGTAAGAAAAGAAGGGGTGGGGCCTAGAAGCCTTCTTCAAGGTCCCGCCTCACCAGTCATAGATCCAACGTGACAACGGTCCGAAATCGGAACCACTCATGTGCTCGGATATGAGAAGAGGACTCCTATGTCTACGTCCATGTCGGATAAAAGAATCAAGGGGAGTGTGATGGCTCTGCTCGCGGCGTCGGTGCTCTGGTTTCTCCCGACGCCGAGCCAGGCGTTAGAAGTCACGCAGCTGGACATCACCGGGGGATCGATCAACTTGAGCTTCGGTAGGTTGGGGAGCATCAACGGCAATTTCAACGCCGATGGGCAACTCATCATGAACCAGTTTCAGCCGCCCCCGAACATCTTCGATCCGATTACGATTTCCCATCTCACATTTTCCATCTTCACGAGCAGCGGGGGGGCACTCAATCTTCCTGCCCCGACTGCTGATACCTCCGGCAACACCATGACGGCAGATCTCCAGTCGCTCTTCGCCGGTGTCACTAGCACCGGCTGGGGGTGGGTCAACACGAATCCGCTGATGGCATCGCTGAACATCGGCGGCAATGCGGCCGGTTCGTTCAACGAGATCACGAACGCGTTCGACATTTCGTGGACCCGGTCGTTCTCGGGCATTCCGTTTTTGACCGCCGGGACCTTCAGTCTTCAAGGAACCGCACAATTGGCAGCCGTGCCCTTGCCGGCTGCGGCGTTGCTGTTTGGCAGCGGCCTGATCGGCCTTGCCACCGCCCTGCGGAAGAAGTTCAATCTTATCTAACGAATGTTCTAAGGCCCGATCGGCCTCCGCGCCTCATCGAGAGCAGCGATCCTGCTCTCGATGAGGCGTAGTTTTTTAAGAACAGTAATTGGTGCGTTTGGTCAGCCGGATGGAACAAGCCAATCTGACAAACTAGTAAACCAGGCTAAACTGATAACCAGACAAACAGAGATCGGCTCAGCCGCCCTCAGCAGTGCCTTCCGTTTTTCATCCCCCATAACTGGTAGGTATCTCGACTGAGCCACCCAGGGGCAGAGTTTCTCACCTTGTGAGGTGGGCTAGAGCCGAAACGGTATTCGCCAGAGGCAGAACAAATCTTGAGCAATTATTAATGAAATGCAAACCCAACTGTTACACGGTTGTTACCATCGGCTCGTATCAACATGCTGCAGAGTTCGCAAGGCTCGTTGCTTCGTTACAAGAAAGAACAGACAGATGAAAACAATGTAACAAATTGCTTCGATCAAATTCATGCTCGAGTTGTTCGAGGGAAAGGACGGTACGATGAAACGTTCACAGTGGGTACAATTCGCTTCGGCGGGTGTGTTATTTCTCTGCCTCATGGGATTCGAAGGGCGCGCGGAGGCGCTGTCGGTCACGTCTCTCGACTTTACCTCGGGAGCTGTGAACTGGGATGGACGGCATGGCCAAATCCTGGATCGGCTTTTCGCTCAAGACGGGAGTATCGCGATCGGTTCCTATCAATCAATGTCTGACATCGTGGATCCGATCATGCGCGAGTGCAAGACGTTTTCATTGTTCACCAGCGGGTTGAACGGCGCGCCCGCTCCGTCAGCGACGATCGACGGATCTTCGATCACGGCTGATCTTTCATCGCTGTATTTCGGATGGACACAAGGAAGTGAAGTTCGGGCCTGGAACATTGGCGCCATGGCAACGGGTTTCATTAATCCTCAGACCTCCGAGTTCCTACTCTCTTGGGACCGCGTCTTCAACGAGAGCTTCGCCAAGGGGGCACACGGTATGATGAACGATCGCTCAGCCACGTTCTTCTTGCGAGGCACAGCGGGCGTGGAGCAGGCGCCGGTCGCACTCTCCGCCAGCGCGGTATTCTTCGCGACAGGCCTCGCATTGATGAGCGGGTTCTTCTGGCGGAAGTTCCGCGGAACACAGGCAGGGTTCGCTTCCTAATTGATCAATCGATGCAGGGACGGAGGGCCGTCCCTGCTCGGAACGTAACGCTTATGGATCGGTGTTCTCAGAAGGTATCCCTACTCTCATCCCCCCGTCCAGCAGCCTGCAGGGGGGGCATTCGACGGCGTTATTGACATCCTTGTTGCGCAGTATATGAGCATTGTGGATGCTTGGGCTTGGTCTGTAGCAGGGCGTCTGCTACTCGCCTGAGTGGATGAAACCAATGGGGCCATCTTTGTGGAGGAACAGGATTGTTCAAAAACGACAAGGGTGGAACCTCGTTTACCTGGTGATATCGGGCTGTTTCGCGGTGGCCGTCTTGAACGGCTGCGGATCGACAGATCAGTCTACGTCAAACACCAATCAAAATCATGTCGGCGGATCCGCGGCCATCCTTCCGTTCAATCAAGTCGAATACACCTATACGCGGTCGCCAGCTCGCTTTTCAGCCTTGTGGACGCAAGCGAGGATGCGCACAGTTCGTATCGCGCTGTTAGGGGATTCGCAGGAGACGTCGCCGGAAGGAAAAGGCGATGTGTATGTGCCCCGTCTCAATTACGAGGGCTGGTTGCGATACCGTAATGTCCCCGAAACTTCCGTGACAGGCTACCACAGCTACAGCGGTCAGACTGTTCCTTTTGCAGATTGGCTATTGAGTGGCGCGACTGCACCGCCTGGAGCTTCGCCCACCCGGGTGGCGCCGGAGCGGCTGCTCCCCGGCATCCAAGCGGCGGCGCATGCCGCGCCGGCCGGACCACAGTCTGTGAATGGACAATGGTATGGACAGCTCACCATTCTTGAACACAATGCTCGTGGAATCAATCCGGGTGCTGAGATCCCTACGAACGCCGAGTACTTTTGCATGCAGGGCGGAGTGCGGGCCGAGATCTTCGCGGCAACACATCCGCTATCCGGAGAGGTCCTGTACAAAGCGCGACCGTCGGATCAGGTGCCGGATTACTTTGCGCAGACTACGATCGAGGAGACGGTATCTTTGTCACTGAGCGAGCAATCCTTTGCTGTGAAGTCCTTCGTGACGCCGATCCTGCCGAGAAATGGGCTGCGCTATCTTCAATTGGAACTGCTGGGAAGCACGATGTCGGCGCTGACCGATGTCATCGGCGTTCGTTTCCTCAGCGACCAGTGTCCCCAGGGGATTGTCATACAGGATCTCAGTGCCGGCGGATTAACGATCAAGGATTTTTTGAACCGATATGGAGAAGCAGGCGAACTGTTTCGAGTCATGGGATTCGATGCGGCCATTTTACATTTCGGTGCCAACGATGTCGGTCAGGGCACCACGGCGGAGACATTCCGTACTGATACAGAAGCGCTCATTGCGCGTATCCGAGGTTGGACCAGAAACACCGATTTCCCAATCGTGTTGATGGGCGACCCTTATAGAGAAGGTTTAACTTCAGCGATGGAAGAAGAGTACGACCACTATACAGGTGCGCAGCAAGCCATTGCTGCAGCCGATCCACACGTCCTGGTCGTCAACTCCCGACGATTGACGGATGAACGGGGGTGGAAAGCCAGCCATCCCAACCGGCTGGCCGAACTGCTGGCAGACGGCGTTCATTATACCCCCCGCGGCGCCATCGAGTTAGCCGAAGCGGAAATGGCCGAACTGCTTGGCCCATAGCGGTTCGAGTAAAAGAGGCAGGAGCAGTATTCGGATCGGTTACCGTATGCCATGGCGCTCAATCAGCTCTTCGACGGTGACGATCTCAATCAGCCCCTTATTCCGCAGCTCGACCAGATAGTCGGCGACTGCCGGGAAATCCTGATCATAACGTTGCCACTCTAACCCAAGTTGCTCGCCGTACTTGACCGCGTGGTCGATCGCCGCCATGATCTCGCTTAACGAACGAGCGTCCCCGGAAACTGCCCAGAGGTTGTACGGATTGATGAGACCTCCATAGAGAGACCGCCCTGTATTGTCTGAAAAAATGTTACCGCTGAACGCAGCCACCACGTTGCGCTCCGCCAGAAGGGCGTCGAGGGCGGCATTGTGTTTTGCGTCTTCGTAGCACCAAAAGATCGGGCGTCGGTAGCCGAGGGTCTGAAGGTCAGCCAGGTGCTTGTCCATGTCAGCTGCCGCTCCGTCTAAGGTGTAGAAATCGACGTAGTTCAGACCTTCCGTGGATTCTCCACCGATAGTCCATCCGGCCGCCACCATTTCTTTCAGCTGCTCGTTGGTGAATCCCCCCTCCAACACCACGCGACTGGGATCTTTGAGCATCTCGGTAACCGGGCAGTAGGAGCCGATCAATCGCCGTTCCGGCGAGTTGGCATAGGGGAAGAGATCGGTATAAAAGCTTGCAAAGTTGTTCTCGCCCCAGATGGTCACACTCGGTTTCGAGTAATATCCGTGGATAAAATCGCTGAAATAAAAGGTCCCCGAACTGTTCGGCAGTAGGTCGAGGAGGATCCGAAACATCACGAAGGTTTGGGTCATCGAGGCGTCGCCGACGTTGCCGACATGATCGCCAGCCTGCCAGGTGACCGGGTTCCATCCGTCCAGCATCCGTCGTCCAATTCCTCCCGTTGCCCAATTCCACCTTATGTACTGCGAGAAGGCCGGGGTTGTCGCAGTATCCAGTGTCATAGCGGTCGAGACAGCGACGGAAGGCTGATACCAGAAAAATCCGAAGTTGCCGATATCATCCAGCGCTCGGTCCTCCATGTCGACCAGGATCTCGATCCTTCCACCATTGATACCACCCTGACAGATCGCTTTGATGTAATGCAGTGCCGTGCTTCCGCCAAGCGGCGCATGCGAGGGCAGGGTGCTATGGTCGTTCACCTGGCTCAGGTTGCAGCTTGCTGTGCCGTTCGAGAGATGCGGCCAGCGGTGTATAGATTCTCTTCCTCGAGTCGGGCTGGCTCCGTCGGATTGCCAGAGAAAGCGATGGGGAGTCACTAGAGAGCTAGACGGCTGGCTGTTGATAGGTTTTTGGCTGGCCTCTGGGCTGCAGGACAGAAGGCCGGTGACTACCAGGATGGCGACTATCCAGTGGGATATGAGAAGCGACATACATCAGTGATCGTGTTTCGATGTTCAAGCGGTATCGACTCAGTGTGATTTCGTAGCATATCGTCGCGCCCGGAGTCTCCTCGCTAACTCGTCGTTAACAATTTGTTAACACAAATTTGAGCCCTCTGTGCCATGGGCTTTAGTGGTGGATAGTAGACTAAGTGCCACCTGAAAACTGGAAAGGGCTGCCCTCATGTGCGGCATCGCCGGCGTCACCTCCGCCACCCCTCTTAGTCAGTTTCATCATGAACAACTCCTGCGAATGAACGGGGCGCTGATCCCCCGTGGTCCAGACGGGTCCGACCTATACCAAGGGTCGCATGTGGCTCTGGCGATGCGAAGGCTTAGCATCATAGATCTTTCTAACGGATGGCATACGTCACAGTGGTTGCGGGGAGTCAGGGCTCGGTACAGCGAATCGGTGCAGCAATGCTAACAGCCTCTACCTTGGGCCCATGGATTGTCAGTTTGAAGTCCAACGCAAAAGAGATGGGTCTACTCGGAAGGCTTCCGCGCTACTCTTTGGCGTCTGGCATCGGAATTCTTGCCGGCTTGGCTCGAGAGGTCGTCGTGGCTTCGACATACGGCCTTAGCGGCGATCTTGATGTTCTGGTCGCGGTAATGGGTTTTCACCTGCTGTTCGGCGTGCAAGTTGCGAACGCGATTGAATGCGTGTTCGTGTCGAAGGTGGCGCCGTTGCACGGACGCGGTGTGACGCTGCTCCTCAAGCAGGCTTCTCTAGCTCTCCTCGTGATCAATGCCGTGGCCCTTGCGGGCCTCTTCCTTGCGTCAAGGCCGCTGCTCGAGTTGATCTTCCCTCATTTCACTATTGATCAGTACGACACTGGGGTCCGCTTGATTCGGGTCTTACTATTTTCTATAGCCTGTGCGGGATTGGCCGGCCTTATGCGAGCCGGGCTATCCGTGATGGGTAGTTTTGCTCCAGGATTTCTGGCTGGGTCAGTCGTATCGCTCTCAACGATCGTTTCGGTATTGATGTTTGCCGATCGCTGGGGAATTGATGCTCTGATTTGGGGATTCGCCACGGGACATTTCCTCGTCCTCGTGTGGTTCATGTCAGCTCTCAGAAGGGGGAGTTTCCCATCAGTAGAGACAGACAGACAGGGCCGAGGAGTTCACTTAAGAGAGTTTTGGCGCCCAATGCTGATCGTATTTATCGGCGAGCTGCTGTTTCAGGCAGTGGTCATGACGGAGCGGAGTTTCGCGTCCGGGCTGGGGACCGGAAAAATTTCCGCCTTTTTCTACGCGGGTTCAGTTCTAGCCGCGCCTCTCGCGTTATTCACAACCCCCGTCAATACGACTTTATTTCCCAAGCTCGCGCGAGCGTTCCACGCCGGCCGCCATGAAGGGCGCGCCTTGCTGGCTCGATACGGAGCAGTCCTGTTCGTGGTGACGGTCTTGCTCAGTGTCTTCCTGGCTCTCGCCTCGGATCCGCTGATCGAAGTTGCCCTGGTAAGAGGTAAATTCTCGACGGCTGATGCTCAAGTAACCGCTCACATCTTGTCGATACTTGTCTGGGGGCTTCCATTTGCCAGCTTGTACGGGATCATTCGAAACTCGTTCTATTCGATGTCCGATTATCGGACCCCTGTCGCGGGGTATGGCATCAAATGGACGGTCCTCATTTTGTTCGGAAGCTGGCTGATTCCTCACTTCGGCGTAGACGGATTGGCTATTGCATCTGTGGCGGCCCAAGTCGTCGACACGAGCGTGATTGGCTGGCTCCTGCAACGACGTCTTGCCGTATTAACGGAGGGACCATGACGCCGGAGACCGAAACGCAGATCCTGCCGTTGCAGGAGAAGCAAACCTGGGTCGGCTTCGTGTTGGGCCTCTGGTTGACCGGGGTCTTTGCCGGTTCTCTTTTCGGAAGGATTGAGGGCAGGATGAATAGTACGTTTGAGATCATCATGCTCGGGTGCCTCTTGTGGCCGGCCGGGTATTTCCTGCTGGGCCGTTGCCGCTTTGTTCCGAGGGGGTTTACCTCAGGTACGATCGCAGCGCTGGTTGTGTTCGGGCTCTGGTGTGGACTTTCGTCCTTTGGCAGCCGGGCTGCGCTCGAATCGATCAACTATACGGCGCTGACAGTTCTGACCGCACTTGTGGTGCTCCAATTCAATACCAATCTGGATGCTAAGCACTACGAAACTGCATTGAAATCCTATGCCGTTCTCATGACTGTGCTGGTGTCGGGGTTTGCCGCATACGATTATATGCCGGGCTCTCGACTCGGTGGGGGGAAAGGAATCTTGAATCCGGCCAGCCTCGCGCTGGTCACCATGTCCGTTTTCATTGCCGCCATGGCCATTCGCAGAGCCATCGTGCGCGTTCCGATTCTCGTCGCGATGGGAACAGTGATCTTCTTGACCGGGGCCCGGGCCTCCGCCGTGGCTGCACTCGTTGGGCTTGCGGTCACGATGGTGTCCCGACGACGGATTGCGGGAGCCAGTGGTTACGCGCTCTTGGCGTTTTGCGTCGTAGTCGGGGCGGCAGTAGCGGCATATTACGGCGACGTGGTCATTCGCGGAGTGGCGGGATTCTTTGCGATTGACGATCGCCACCGCGGATTGGAATCAGGTGCCTCCGGGCGTCTGGAAGCCTGGAATGCCGCATGGAACCTGTTCTTATCCCATCCTATTCTGGGCGCCGGATTCCGCGCACACGAGACGCTCCTGAAGATCAGTACGTCCGCGCACAACGGCTACTTGGCATTGCTGGCCGAGGTTGGCCTGATCGGCTTTGCCGCCGCATTGTACTTTACACTCACAGGCTTGTGGAGGATCTGGCGCCGAAGTCAAGATCCGTCTCAGACTTATAGCTACAGCGTGCTATTGGGGCTGGCTTGTGGCTATTTCGTGCTGGCTGTTTTCGAGCGGTACTTCATCAATGCAGGGAACCCGACATCGTTGCTGTTTTTGCTGAGCATTCTCGGTCCATCGCTTTTGCCCAGCGCATCAGGGCTTGCAACGGATCCCGAACGGGCAGCTGACCAGGAAGTTGCTGAAGCAGAGCAGACAGACTGGTCTCCGGCATACCCCCGTGCAAGCCTTTCTGAAGATCGGATTAGGACATGAGGTCCATGACCGAAGGGAACAGGTCCGGAAAAGAGCCGGTCGTACTGTTACAGCAGGCCTGCATTCCGCATTATCGACGTCGCCTACTCGAGACGCTGGGAGCAGATGGGCGATTCCGGCTTGTCGTCCTTGCAGATCCCACTGCCGATGTCCCGTTTATGCGACTGTCTGACGCGCCGAACAGGTATGAATTCGAGCCGGCGAAGCAGTATGCCATCAGGGTGCCCCATCGAACGTCATTCTCATGGCAGCCCGGGGTCATTGCGAAGGTGTTGCGGGATCGCCCGGACCTCGTGATCGCGCAAGGTAGTCCATACGATCTTACTGCGTGGGCGTTGACTGTCGTGGGGCGCATCCTCGGCACGGCGGTTTTGTTGTGGACCCACGGACTTCAAGGCGAAGAATCCGGGCTGCAGTGGACGATCAGAAAATGCTTGTACCGGCTGTCACGTGGCCTGCTGCTCTACGGTGATCACGCGAAACGCTTGTTAATCGCAAAGGGCTTCTCAGCAGATCGCTTGCACGTGGTCTATAACTCCTTGGATGACAGTGAGCAGGAGGGAGTCTTTCGACGAATCACAGAGCAAGATCGTGAAGGGTTCCGCCGTTCGCTCGGCATCGAAGCGAATGAGCGACTGATATGTTTTACAGGTCGTCTTCAGCCGGTGAAACGCCTGCCGTGGCTCATTCAAGCTCTGGCCCTTGTCGTACAGAGAGGTATGCACGTCCACCTTGTGTTGGTCGGTGATGGAAGCGAACGGCCGAGATTGGAATCGCTGTCGGCCGAATTGAGGCTCACCAGGCTGGTGCATTTTCTTGGCGCAGTGTACGACGAATCCCGGCTTGGACTCGTCATCTCTGCCAGCGACTTGTCCGTCGTCCCGTCAGGGGCCGGCCTGACGGTCATGCACTCGCTCGCATACGGTACGCCGGTGCTCCTGCACGATAAGACTGAGGAACACTTTCCGGAATGGGAGGCCGTGAGGGAAGAGGAGACGGGATGGTTCTATCGCTGGGGGGACGTTTCCGATTTCGCGAACAAGATCATTGATACGCTGTTTCCTAAGCCCAGAAAGCACAGCATCTCGAGTGCGTGTAGATCCATGATCGGCAACCGGTACAACACCATGACCCATGCCGGCCTTTTCATCGAAGCGATTGCCAAGCACTGTCCGCTTGCGCCGCTCATCGGAAAGGAACAAGTCTTTCCGGATGCCATCGTTCCGTCTAGGCCGCTCGAACATCCGGTAGAGGCGGGGCGTTGACCATGCTCATGAAACAAGCGCAGGCTCTGTGCAGGAAAGTAGGGCAACGTTTCGCGCAGCGCGACTTGAATCGTCTTCGGGATGTGGTGCCTATCCCTCATGAGAAGATCGGAACCGGCTACGGGGGTTGGTTCGTTCCGGTCGGGCTGTTGTCCCATGACTCACTCTGCTACGGGGTGGGTGCCGGTGAGGATATCAGCTTCGAAATCGAGCTCATTAACCGATACGGCTGCGAAGTCTATTGTTTCGATCCGACACCGCGGGCTCAACGGCACGTAGAACTGCTGCGCACGAACATCGAAGGCGGCATTCCAACACCCATCAACAACAATACAGCAGGGGCGTATTACAAGGTTGGCCCTCGATGCCTGGACCGATTCCACTTTTATCCCTTTGGTGTATGGAACCAGGACAGGATCATGCGGTTCTATTCACCGGTGAATCCGGCTCATGTCTCACACTCCATCGTGAATTTGCAACGAACGGAGAACTATTTCGAAGCTGACTGTCGAACGGTCAAGACCTTGATGCAGACCTTCGCCCATGCGGACGTGTCGTTGCTCAAACTCGATGTTGAAGGGGCTGAATATGAAATTTTGGCGTCATTGCAGGACGGCAACATTCACCCGGCCATTCTCTGTGTTGAGTTTGACGAGGGTTATCAGCCGATGGACGACGGCTACTTGACGCGCATTTTGAGGCAGGTTCGAGGCATGAAGACTCAGGGCTACCTATTCACATGGATTGATGGGTGGAATGTGACATTCATTCATGAACGGATCTTGGCGAAAGCTCGGGCGGCGATTGTATGAAAGTCGGGATGGTGGCTGCATCGTTGTCCCGCAGCGGCGGAGGAATACACGAGGTCGTACGAAGGAGTGCTCTCGAATTACGCCGTCGAGGCTCTACCGTCAACGTCTTCGGGCTTGGCGATGAGCACTTCGCCCAGGACCGTGGTGCATGGACGCCTGTAACAGTCAGCGTCTTTCGCAACAGGGGATACAAGCCGTTCGGTTATGCTCCTGATTTGTTGCCGGCGCTTCGATCAGCGGCTCCCGACCTGCTGCACAATCACGGCTTGTGGATGTATCCCTCGGTAGCCTCGTTCAGGTGGTCCAAACTCATGCGAAGGCCATACATGATCAGCACTCATGGCATGCTCGATCCCTGGGCTGTCAGGCATTCGTACTGGAGGAAGAGATTCGCGAGTATGATGTATGAGCATCGCCACCTCACGAATGCCGCGTGTCTTCACGCCCTGTGCTCCGCGGAAGCCGACGCCTTGCGGCGTTATGGTCTCACCAATCCCGTGTGCGTGATTCCTTGCGGCGTGGACCTTCCTGCTCTCTGCGCTACGGAGTCTACCCGACCGGAGAAGGTTCTATTGTTTCTCGGTCGTATCCACCCTAAGAAGGGACTTGTGCATCTACTGACGGCCTGGAAACTACTTCAGTGTGACGGTGCATCTGCCGCAGTTGGATGGAAGTTATGGATTGCCGGATGGGATCAAGGGAATCACGAAACGGATCTGCACCGGTTGTGTGCCGATCAAGACTTGCAGAGTTCCATCCGGTTTGTCGGCCCGAAGTTCGGAGCAGAAAAAGATTCGGTGCTCCGGTCGGCTGATGCGTTTGTTCTCCCATCCTTCAGTGAGGGTTTGCCGGTGAGCGTCTTGGAAGCCTGGGGATATGGGCTGCCCGTCGCCATGACCGCACATTGCAATCTTCCACAAGGGTTCGCGGTCGGCGCAGCTGTTTGCATCGACACGACGGCACCGTCGATCGCGCGCGGGCTGCTGGAGGTTATGGCGATGACAGATCAGGAGCGGTCGGTTATGGGGATGCGCGGGAGACAACTTGTGGAGCAGCAGTTCTCGTGGGATTCCTATGCCGAGCAGATGTACTCAGTGTACTCGTGGATGAGTAGATCCGAGGCCAGGCCGGGATGTGTCAGCCTCGTGTGAAGAATCGAGATGATGAGGTAGTGCGTAGTGATGCGTCATCGATCGGCTACTCCGACATTTATGAATAGGGCCGGTCGGGTCCTGTGGGGTGTTGTCTGGAGGCTCGTGTATCGTCCCAGTCCACGGGTGTTGCATGGCTGGAGAAGGGTATTGCTGAGGATGTTTGGAGCGTCCATCGGAGAAGGGGCACATCCCTATCCGTCCGCCAGAATCTGGGCTCCGTGGAATCTGACCATGGGCGAAGGCAGTTGTCTGGGTGATCATGTGGATTGTTATGCCGTCGATCGAGTGACGCTTGAACCGTACGCGACGGTAAGCCAATACACGTTCCTCTGTACGGCAAGCCATGATTACACGGTCGAAGAGATGCCGGTGATCACTGCGCCGATCAGGATCGGGTATAGGGCATGGGTAGCAGCCGATGTGTTCGTCGGGCCCGGTGTGACGATCGGCGAAGGGGCTGTAGTCGGGGCTCGCGCCAGCGTCTTTCGCAATGTCGATCCATGGACGGTGGTGGGCGGAAATCCCGCTCGCATCATCAACAAGTATCACCTTGGGCAGGAAGAGCCGTGACCGAAACCGTGACCGACATTTCCGGCTATGCCTATGAGGATGGAGAGCTGAATCCTTCGCATGACTATCTCGTCCCGTCATTATTGGAGATCCTTGGTTCATTGAATATTCAGCAGGATCACTGTCGCATCTTCGAACTCGGATGTGGAAATGGAGCTGTCGCCGAGGTGTTGACTAAGCAGGGCTATCAGCTCACCGGCGTCGATGTCGCTGTCCAAGGCCTTGAGCAAGCGCATAGGAACCATCCTCATCTGTCGCTGCATCACGGATCGGCCTACGATCGTCTTGCCGACACCTATGGAAGGTTCCCTGTCGTTATCAGCCTGGAAGTGGTGGAACATCTCTACGATCCTCGTGCGTTTGCGAGGACTCTCTTCGATCTTGTCGAGCCTTCGGGGACGGCGATTGTTTCGACGCCATATCATGGCTACTGGAAGAACCTGGCCCTGGCGTTAACCGGCCGTTTGGACCGCCACTTTACGGCCTTATGGGATCATGGGCATATCAAGTTCTGGTCGATGGCGACGCTGAGCCAGCTGCTCCTGGAAGCGGGGTTTCATTCAGTCATCTTTCGTCGCGTGGGACGAGTGCCCTCGCTGGCCAAATCCATGATCGCAATAGCAACAAGACCTTAAACCATGAGCGTGTCAATTCTGATTCTGACGTTGAACGAAGAGGCGAATTTGCCGGAATGCCTGCAATCGGTGAAATGGTCCGACGACATCGTGGTGCTGGACTCGTTCAGTAGCGACCGGACTGTGAAGATCGCCGAAGGAATGGGCGCCCGCGTTGTTCAACGCCGGTTCGACAATTGGTCCGCCCATCAGAATTGGGCGCTTGAACGGATTCCGTTCAAACACCCATGGGTTTTCTATCTCGATGCCGACGAGCGCATGACGGAAGACCTGAAAGACGAACTTGCTTCAATTGTGCACGATAGAAGCCGGACTGCCGTGGCGTACTATTGTGGTCGCCGAAATATGTTTAAGGGTCGCTGGATTAAGCACGCGATGCCGCCGGGGATGATCATGCGTTTGTTTCGCCCTTCTCAGGTGCGATTTGAACGGCTGGTCAACCCTGTTCCTGTCATTGATGGACCGCATGGTTATTTGCGAGGGATGCTGGTCCACTACAACTTCAGCAAGGGAATTTCAGAATGGATCGAGAAGCACAACCGCTATTCTCAATTGGAAGCGCATGAGGGAATGAAGTTGATCCATCAGCCCTCGGACACCAAACCGAAACTTTTCAGCGCCGACCGCGCTTTACGCCGCCGAGCGCTCAAGGATCTCTCCTTTCGGTTGCCGTGGCGTCCTCTCTTGAAATTTTTGTATTTGTACGTGTGGCAGCGCGGATGCCTCGACGGGCGGGCCGGGTTTACGTATTGCGTGCTGCAATCATTTTACGAATATATGATCGTGCTGAAGATGCGGGAACTTGAACGGCGGGAACAGGGATTACCGACCTGAAAGGAAACGAGGCGACCGCGTCGCCTCCAGATGTATGGCTAAAACAATCTTCGTCAACCGATATTTTTCCCCAGATCACTCGGCGACCGGTCAACTCCTCAGCGATCTGGCATTTGATCTTGCCTCTCGCGGGCAGGATATTCATGTGATTACAAGTGGTCAACTGTATACCGATCCGAAGGCGTCGCTCCTTTCCGAAGAAGTGATTCGCAGCGTGAATGTACATCGTATTCGCACATCGCGATTTGGCCGAGCGCGTCTGTGGAGCCGGCTGCTCGACTATGTGACATTTTATCTCGGCGCGACCTGGCGATTGCTCCGTTCGATCCAGCCGGGCGATGTGGTTGTCGCCAAGACCGACCCTCCGATGATGTCGGTCTGTGCCGCGTGGGCGGCCAGAATCAGAAAGGGCGTTCTGGTCAACTGGGTTCAGGATCTGTTCCCTGAAGTGGCCACTTCCATGGATGTCTATGGCGTGCGTTTCGTCGCACCGATGTTGAAACGGTTGCGCAATGGATCGCTGCAACAGGGTCGATCGAATGTCGTGCTCGGCACACGCATGGCCCAACGGCTGCGCGATGAAGGGGTTCCGCCTCAGCGCATTACGGTGATCGAGAACTGGGCGGACGGTGACGTCATTCAGCCGGTCTCCAGGGAAAACAATCCGCTGTTGGTGGAATGGCGATTGGAGGGCAAGTTCGTCCTGGGATATTCCGGAAATATGGGACACGTTCACGAGTTCAAGACCATGATCGATGCGGCAGAACGCTTGAAGGATGTGCCTGAGATCGCCTTCGTATTTATGGGCGACGGCATCGCGCGCCAATGGCTCGAAGCTGAAATGGCAGAGCGCGGCCTGATGAACGTGCAGTTCCATCCCTACCAACCGATTGATCGTTTGCGATGGAGCCTGAGTGTGCCGGACGTCCATTTTGTTTCATTGAGGCCGACGCTCGAAGGGCTGATTGTCCCGAGCAAGTTCTACGGCATTGCCGCGGCTGGCCGTCCGGTCATTCATGTCGGCGATCCGGATGGAGAGATTGCCCGGATTTTGGAGCGCGAACAATGCGGATGGAGTTTTTGTATCGGTGAAGTCGATCCACTGGCGCAGTTTATTCTGGATCTCTCCCGGAGACCCGTCGAGGTGGTTGAGGCCGGGCAGCGCGCACGGCGTGCCTTTGATCGAGAGTATGCCCGTTCCCATGCTTTGAAACGCTGGCGGCGACTTTTAGATTCTGTATCCTCTACCGTTCCCGAACGCGATGAGAAGGTTGAGCAGGAGCTTCCGGTTACTGCCGGGGAAAAATGACGGGTTGGGACGGGAATAGACTGTTGCTTTTCATTCTGGTCGGCGCGGCGATGGTCGGAATTCTGCTGATCCGTTATCCCCATCCGGTCGAACGAACAGCGTCGGCATCAGCCCCGCGACCGTTCATTGTCTTCGACGCAACCCTCTATAAAGACAAGCCCTCTCTCGATGCCTACAGTATCCATCCGATCACGGTGCTGTATGAGTCGCGCCTATTCGTAGCCAATCAGTCGCCCCCTGCCCTGCCTCCAGAGACCATCGTGCGTTCTGTCGCGTACGAGTTGCGCGGTTCACCGGAGCCGGTGGTACTGGACATCGAGCGGTGGCCGCTCAAGGGAGATGAGACGGCGGTACAGTTGACTGTCGCCAAGTTTCTTTCAGTACTTTCGTGGGTCAAGGCCGAGGCGCCCGGCGTTCCGTTCGGAGTTTACGGCACGGTGCCCGTACGGGACTATTGGCGCGCGATTCGCGATCCTGCAAGTACGGAATTTCGATCATGGCAGCAGGACAACGACCAGTTGGAAAAAATCAGCGACCAGGTCGATGTCCTGTTTCCTTCCGTCTATACGTTTTATCCCGACCGCCAAGGTTGGGTGACCTATGCGATCGCTCAAATTGCTGAAGCTAAGCGCAAAGCGAAAGGGAAACCGGTCTACGCGTTTCTTTGGCCTCAGTTCCATGAATCCAATCGAGTACTCGGCCTTCGCCCTCTCGATCCGGATTACTGGGAGTTACAATTGAATACGGTTTATCAGCATGCGGATGGTGTGGTGATATGGGGAGGGTGGGGAGACAAGGGACCGGAATCCTGGAATGAGGAAGCCCCCTGGTGGCAAGTGACAAAACAGTTCATAAAGCGAATCGACAAGTCTGCCCCCGCTCCCCCCAATGATTTATCCGCTCAGTAGTGCGGCAAGTCGTTGAAGTTATAGGGCTATTGCAGCTGTCCCGATCGGCTCCATGGCGGACCCGACCGCAGAGCCGTTGAGTCCTCCATTCCTGCCCCCATTTCTCTTAATATTTTTAACATTTCGTTAACACAAATTTGAGGTTGGTGATGCCATCGCTCGATCAGCGAGCGGTAGACTGAGCTGCCGAAATAACTGCCGGATCCGAAGCGTTTCCCGCTCAAAGTAGACGAATTGTGATGAGGGCGTCCCGATGATTGGTCACCCCACAGCCCTCGAAACTCTGGCGCCGAATTCCTCCGTTAAAGCCTCGATTCGCCTGCTGACGGGGATGAATCCGTGGATGCTGTGGGGCGTGCTGGCTTTCGTCATTGCGGTCCTGGGCTATCTCTACACAGACAGTTTACGATTCCTGGTTCAAGGTTGGCTTGAGGACGACAACTACAGCCACGGGCCGTTCATCCCGTTAATCTGTCTCTACCTGATCTGGCTTCGACGCAACAGGTTGCTCACGGTCGAACGGCGCGGCTCGTGGGGGGGGCTCCCGATTGTCGCCACAGGGCTGCTCGTATATGTCGTCGGCGAGTTCGCCGCCATGCATGCAGTCGTTCATTTTTCGTTGTGGATTGTGATCGTGGGATTGCTTGCGTGCGCCGTCGGACTGTCCGGGATCCGTCTGCTGGCCTTTCCTCTGCTTTATCTACTCGCCGCCGTTCCTCCACCGGCGTTTCTCCAGTATGAACTTTCCGGTCGCCTCCAGTTATGGTCGTCTGCATTGGGGGTCGGCTGTCTCCAACTCATCGGTGTGATGGCCTATCGCGAGGGCAACGTGATTGATCTGGGGCCGATCCAGCTGCAAGTCGTCGAGGCCTGCAGCGGAATCCGGTATCTGTTCCCGTTGGTCGCCCTCGCAGTGCTTTGCGCCTATCTTTACCGGGAATCCCTTTGGAAGCGGATATTGCTCGTTCTGTCGAGCATTCCTATCTCGATTCTCCTGAACGGCTTCCGAATCGGCGCAATCGGCCTGTTGGTTGAGACCTCTGGCGGGAGGGCGGCTGAAGGTTTCAGCCATTTCTTCGAAGGGTGGGTCTTTTTCGTGACAAGCCTCGGGCTGCTCTGGGCGGAGATGTGGGTCCTCGCTCGAGTGGGTTCAAACGCATCTCGTCGTTCATTTGGGGAGCTGATCGTGTTTCCGAAGGCCGACGTCCCGGCTTCGGCGAGCCCCGCCCGCCCCTCCGCGACCCGCGTTTCACCGGCTCCCGTACTGGGAGGAGCCGTCCTGCTGATTCTGGCGGCCTTTGCTGCTCCATCAGTTGTCCCGAATGATTTCCCTCCTCCTGCACGGCAGCCCTTGCTCGACTTTCCTTTGCAGCTTGGTGAGTGGGGAGGCGTCCATTCTGCCATGGAGCGACAGTACCTCGACGCGCTGCAACTGGACGATTACGTGCTGGCGGACTATAGCGCGATGGAGAAGGTTCCGGTGAATCTGTACGTGGCCTACTATCAGTCTCCGAAGAAAGGTCTGTCGTCGCATTCGCCGAGGCAGTGTATTCCGGGCGGCGGCTGGGAGATTTCGTCTTTTGAGACGGTGCGCTTGGACCAAGCTTCGGAAATCAATCCTGCTCTTGAAGTCAACAGGGTCGCGATTCAGAAGGATGGCCGAAAACAGATCGTGTATTACTGGTTCAAACAACGTGATCGCGTGATCACCAGCGAGTATCTCGTGAAATTCTTTCTCTTCTGGGATTCATTGACGAGACATCGAGCCGACGGCGCATTGGTGCGTCTCGTGTCGACGGTCAATGCCGGAGAGATGGAGGCGATCGTCGATGGGCGTCTCCGGACCATGGCAGGTCTCGTGACGCCCTTGTTGAGTCGATATGTTCCAGACTGAGGTGTGACGAGCAATGGGCACGGCGTTGTTCTTCAGTTTCATCGGGGCGTTGTTGATTTGCATGGCACTGATCCCGGCGTTGACTGCCTCGGCATGGAAACTTCAATTTGTCGACGCACCCCGGGACCGCCGGATGCATGCGACGCCGACCGCCAAAGTCGGCGGGATAGCATTTGCAGTCGGGACGATTGCTGCAGTGCTCCTCTGGGCGCCCAAAGACTATATGATTCTGGCAAGTCTGCTCGGTGGGGTGGTGATTCTCCTGTTCGGCGTCTGGGACGATCGGGTCGGGCTCGGGTATAGGACAAAATTCATCGGTCAGGCCTTGGCGGCGACGATTGTCATCGTCTTTGCCGGGGTCAGTATCAAGTCGATTCCTTTCTTCGACGATCAGACTTTTCCATTGTGGGCGGCTGGGTTGATCACGTTGATCGTTATTGTCGGAATGACAAATGCCGTCAATTTGGCAGACGGGCTCGACGGCTTGGCCGGAGGCCTGTCGCTGCTCAGTTTCGTCGGCATCGCCTATCTGGCTCACCAGGCCAACGACACGACGTTACTGTTGCTGATGGTCCCGGTGCTTGGAAGTCTCCTGGGATTTCTGCGGTTCAATACCTATCCGGCCCGCGTGTTCATGGGCGATGCCGGCAGCCAGTTTCTCGGCCATTATCTCGCGGTTGCAGCTATCATTCTGGTCGACCCTGCGCGTACGCCGTACAGTCCGTTGATTGTCCTGTTTCTGTGGGGAATTCCTCTGCTCGATACGCTTGGAGTGATGGGGCAACGGCTCTTGGAAGGGCGTTCGCCTTTCGTCGGCGATCGCAATCATATTCACCACAAGCTCCTGGCCATGGGTCTTACGCATCGCCAAGCCGTGACGGGCATTTATATGACACAAGGTTTGTCGATCGGTTGCGCCTATCTGTTGCGCTACCAAACCGATGGGGTGGTGCTACTCTCCTATCTGATGTTCGCCGGGGCCGTACTTTCTCTGTTTTTCCTTGCTCCGTGCTCGCGATCGACACCGGCCGGCGCTACGACGCTTCCACCGATGGCCGTGGCGAAAGAATCATCCGAGACGTTGCTGCATGGCTGGCCGCTCCGGGCTCTGCAGTGGCTGGTCCCGGTTTATCTTGTCGTCTGCTTCGCCATTCCACGCGAGATCCCGAACGACGCGGGGCTGATTGCAGTAGGCCTCTTGGCGGCCGTGCTGGCTGCGTTGGTGATCGGAAAGGGAGCGGCTCTGACCGTTCGACTCGGCCTATACATCGGCAGCACGTTCATCATGTATTACAGCGAATTAGTCCCCCGGGTTTTGATGCAGGGTCTCCTGACTTCCATCAACGCAGGATTTGTGCTTCTCGCGTTGTTGGTCATTTTGACGATCCGTTTGACAGGAGACGAACGGTTCCAAACGACCCCGCTCGACTATTTGATTGTTCTTCTCGCCGTGATGCTGCCGTTTTTACCGGATTTGGCGGTCGGTGAGGTCTACGTGAGCCTGTTGACGGCAAAGCTGATTATATTGTTTTTCGCGTTCGAGTTGCTCATGCAGGTGTCCCGTGCAACTGCCGCCCGGCTCGGGTGGCTGACTGCATGGATGTTGGCTGGGCTGGTTGTGCGGGCCTGGTGGATGTAAGAACCCGATCGTATCAGAGGAGAACAGTTATGAAACAGAGCACGATCGCCGCGATAGTCGGAATTCTCGTGATCGGCTTGGTCGGGTGTGGAGGGCCGGAAGAACGCAAGGCCAAGTACCGACAGCACGCGCAGGAATATTTTGAGCAGGGAAATTATCCGAAAGCCCGGGTAGCCTTGCGCAATGTCATCCAGATCGATCCGAAAGATGCGGGAGCGTATTTTCTCTATGCGCAAGTGGAAGAGAAGGAAAAGAACTGGCGCAATGCGGTGGCCGGGTATCAACGGGTCGTGGAGCTCGATCCCGAACACGAAATTGCCTTGATCAAACTCGGGAAGTACTACCTTGAGGCTCGAGCGATCGACATGGTCGGGCAGGTCACGGATCGAGTCTTGGTGAAAAACCCCGAGCACGTCGGGGCTCGTGCGCTCAAGATCGCGGCTATGGCGGTGTCGGGGCAGATGGAGGAGGCGACCGTCAAGGCCGAAGAACTGATCGCTGAGGCTCCCGCCGAGGTCGATGCGGTATTGTTGCTGGCATCCCTCTACACGGCGCAACAGCATGGGCCGCAGGCCCTGACGGTATTGCAGCGGGGTTTGAAAGCGCATCCCGACAACCTCGAACTCCTGGACACACAGGCTATGACCATGGTCAGGGTCGGACAGTTCACCGACGCGGAAGCGATTCTCCAGCGGATCGTCTCGCTCGAACCGAAGGTTTTGGACCATAAGTTGCGGCTGGTGGCCTTCTTCGATCAACAGCGACAATACGAGAAGGCGGAAACGGTCCTGCGTGAGGCGATCCGGATGGACCCGGATAGTGAGGACCGCCGACTGGCGATGGCGGAATATCTTGCGAAGCGTCGGGGGATCACGGAGGCGGAGACCTCGCTCCAACAGGCGCGGAAAGATCTTCCGCACTCGGCGAAGATTCAGTTCGCATTGGGATCTTCGTACGAGATGACACAGCGGGCCGAACAGGCCAGGACGACCTATGAATCTATCCGGAGTGACTTCAAAGGCAAACCTGAAGCTTTGGAGGCGCAGATCAGGCTGGCGTCTCTCGATTGGGCAGCGGGCAAACACGAGACGGCCGAACGCCAGATTCAAGACGTTCTGAAAGAGAATCCTCGTTCCGCAGACGCGCTGCTCCTGCGAGGCAAGATTGCATTGCAGCGTGGAAACGGGAAGGATGCGACGCAGGATTTCCGGTCTTTCCTGAAGGACCGGCCTGATTCGGCTGATGGGCATGTGTTGCTCGCGCGAGCCTACTTGATGACTGGTGAGACAATGCTTGCCCGGGAAAGCTTGGATAAGGTGCTCAGCTCGACGCCGACGTCGGTGGAGGCCCAGGTATTGCTGGCTGGCCTGGATGCGTCCGTCGGACATATCAAAGAAGCGCGGGAACGGTTGGATCCGCTCATCGATCGCGATCCCGGTAACGTGACACTCTTGGGCATGATGTTTCAGCTCCAGACTCAGGAAAAAGACTGGGGACGGAGCCAGGAGACCTTGACGAAGCTGCGAAGCGCGGGTGCAGACCAAGCAGCCGCGGATATGGCGGAAGGGCACATGGCTTCGGCGCAACAGCAGTGGGAAATAGCGGAAGCCGCCTATTCCAGAGCCAACGAGCAACGGCCTCTGACGCCTGAACCGCTCTTGGCCCTGGTGCAACTTGGGCTAAAGCGCGGCCAAGTTGCTCAAACCCAGTCCCGGCTTGAATCCGTGTTAGCCACCCATCCCGACCATCCCTATGCGGACGGATTCCTCGGTGAGTTATTGTTGACGCGGGGCGACGTGAATGCAGCGATTCCCCATTTCGAAGCCGCGGCGCGTCTCAATCCGAAGTGGAGTACTCCGTGGATCCATCTGGCCAGGTTTCACTACGCCGGGAAACGGCCGACTGAGGGAGATGAAGCTCTTCTGAAGGGGCTCAGAACGAGTCCCGAGAATGAACAGATGCGGCTACTGCTTGCCGTGAGCCTCGGTACGCAGGGCCGGTTCGACGAGGCCATCGGCCACTACGAGGCTGTTCTGCGAAAGAATCCGAAGTCGCTGCTGGCGGCGAACAATCTGGCTTCCACGCTGGTCGATCACAAAAGTGACCCACAAAGTCTCGAGCGTGCTCTGGCGCTGAGCCGGGCATTTGAGTCGCAGGCTCCAAATCCTTATCTGCTCGATACCCTGGGGTGGGCTCACTACAAGCTGAACCACGGAATCGACGCGGTGCGATTGCTCAAACAAGCGACGGCTTTGGCGCCCGATCATCCGGTGCTCAACTATCATCTTGGAGCGGCGCTTTCAAAGTCGGGGCAGCCTGAGGAAGCCCGTCTTCATTTGAAGAAAGCGTTGGTGACAGGGACGCCGTTTGAGGGAATAGATGCAGCCAAAGCGTTGCTAGCGCAGGTGGCAGGGTGAACGCTCTTCTGCCCATAAGGTTGGGCCGGAAGGCTCCTCACATTTCACGTAGTTTCATCTGTGCGGTGATGGCATGGGTAGGCGTAGGTGTTCTCGGACACGGCTTCTGCCTGGCGGCTGAAATCGCAGTCGCCGAACCAGGGTATCTGCTCGGTCCGGAAGACGTGCTGAAGGTGGCGGTTTGGAAGGATGAACAGCTGACCCAAGAAACAGTCGTGCGTCCCGATGGAATGATCACCTTTCCTCTAATCGGAGACGTATCTGCCGCAGGGCGTACCACAGATGATGTCCGCCACGAGATTGCGAGGCGATTGAGCAAGTACCTCCCGAATCCAACTGTGACGGTGACGGTGCTCAAAGTTCTGAGCAACCGCATCTATGTCCTTGGACGAGTCAACAAGCCTGGAGAGTATTTGGTCGGTCACTATACGGACGTGCTGCAAGCGTTGAGTATGGCAGGAGGCCTGACGCCCTATGCATCTGAGAACGACATCAAGATCATGCGGCGCGGTGGAGGCGATCAGCAGGTCTTTCATTTCCGATACGGAGATATGCACAAGGAGAAAGACCTGAAGCAGAACATCCTGTTGCAGCGTGGTGACGTGGTGATGGTGCCGTGACCGAATGGGACAACCGTATGCCGATCTCGATCGCTCACTTCTGTGGGTCCGGCCGTGGCGGCTCGTCCTGGCCGGATTATGTGGCATGATGCTTCTGTCGATCGGAGAAAGAGGAGCGGCTGACGCAGCTGAATGGTCGGCGGAACCATCGCTAGGAGTGAAAGGCGAGTATAACAGCAACCTGCTCTTGTCGGACGGGAACAACGAAGTGTGGGGGCATTGGGTCAATCCGGAGGTCAGGTTCAAGGGGGCTACGGAAGCGTTGGAAGTCGAAGGTGCGGTCAAGGGGCAGTTCGTTCATTATTACGGCGATCAAGAGAGGGAGTATACCAACCTCTACTTTCCCCTCAGGACGTCGTATCGCTCGGATCGGCACAAGATAGGATTTGAGGGAGGCTTTACGCGCGACAATACCTTGCAAAGTGAATTGCAGGAGACGGGACTTGTCTTGGGCTTTACGCAACGAAGCTTATGGACCGCGATGCCCAGTTGGACCGTCGGAATAACAGAGAGGCTATCCTGGCGAACCAGTTATCAGTTCAGGGATGCGCAGTACCAGGATGGGAATCGGTTTGGTCTATTGGATTATCAGGTTCACGGAGCGACGACCGGGGTGAGCTATAACGTCAACGAATTGGGTCAAGTCCAACTGACCGGTGAATACACTTTATTTCGCGTTCCCACACGCATGCAAGAGTCAACCTATTACGGCGCGCAAGTCGGATGGGTGCAGGATTTCGGTCATCAGATAACAGGTTCGTTCTCCGGAGGAGTTCGGTTTGTGCAAGGCACTCAGGAGGTTCCAGGAGGATCTCTGACTGACCGTGAGACGGTCTGGGTCTATAGGGGGACTCTCCAGAAGAGGTTCGAGAGGACCACGATCCAGATAGATGGAAGCCGTGAGATCAATCCCAGCGGATTTGGCCGCTTGCTGCAAACCGATCGGGTAGGTGGAACACTGTACCACAACCTTACTGACATCATTACTGTTTCGGTGACCGGAAGCCTCTATTTTGTGTCAGGTGTTGCGAGCAATGAATTGATCGCCGCTCCCGTACCTGAACAGAGATATTCCTCTATCAGCCCAAGCCTGTCTTGGGAATTCAGCGAGGGGTGGACGCTCGACGTCACATACCGCTATGCGGAGCGTGCCGTTGACAGTTTCAATCAATGGAATTTCGCCAATTCCACGTTCGTCATGCTGACCTATGGAGGGCCGAAGTGGTCGGTGTCCCGATGACCGATGGGAGTGCGCCGCAGGCTGCAAGAGCTATGGAAGTTCCCCCAAAAGATCTGCACGACTATCTGGCCCTCCTTCGCCGTCGCAAGACCATGATTCTCACGGTCGCGGCGTCGCTCTTTGCGGCCAGTGCAGCCTTGGCGTATCTCCTGCCGGCTGTGTACCGCTCGACGGCGACCATTCTCATTGAGGAGCAGGAAATTCCGCCCGATCTCGTCCGGTCGGCTATCGCAACCTATGCTGACCAACGGATTGAAACGATCAAACAGCAAGTGTTGAGCCGTTCAACATTGTGGCGAATCGTCGAACAGTACGATCTCTACAAGGATCTTCGAAAACGAAGCCCGACAGAGGAGGCCTTGACCCGCTTCGTGAAGGACATCCAGATAGACGTCATGAACGTGAAGGTCATCGACAGACGAACGCAAAACCCTACTCAGGCGACGATTGCCTTTACGCTGGCATACGACGGTGAGAGCGCAGAGCTGGCGCAGAAGGTGGCGAATGAACTGACGAGCCTGTTTTTAGGAGAAAACCTTAAGACCCGCGAGCGACACGCTCAGGAGACCACCGCGTTCTTGAAACGAGAATCGGAAAATCTGTCTCATCACATTCAAGACCTGGAACACAAGCTCTCCGAAGTCAAACGGCGAGCGGAGGGCGCACTGCCCGAGTTGGTCCCATTGAACATGCAGCTGATGAATCAGATTCAACGGGAAGTCATCGACAGCGACCGGGACATAAGAAGTTTGAAAGAGCGGAAAACCTACCTGGAAGGGGAGTTGGCAACGCTGAAGCCTCACACACCGCTCATCAGCGCGAGCGGCGAGCGGTTGCTGGATACAAGCGAGCGGTTAAAGGCGTTGCGCGCCCAATATGCCAGCTTGTCGGCCTACTTCCATCCGGACCATCCCGATATCATCAAGCTGAAACAGGAGATGTCGTCGCTTGAGACGGAAGTAGGCGCGACGGATGGGCGGGAGGAGCTGTCAAAGCGGCTGATGGCCGAGCGGGCCGCGCTCGCAGCCTTGCGGGAGCGGGTGGGGGACATGCATCCAGATGTGATGCGCTCACAGCGTGTGGTGGCCTCACTTGGACGTGAACTGCAGGCTGCGTCGGCGCGGCTGGCGCAGCCGCCCGCCGTCAAGCCGGAAAATCCCGCCTACATCAACATTCAATCGCAGCTGGCCTCGACAACGGCCTCACTGCAGTCGCTGGAAGCGGCGCGGCAGGACCTGAAACGGCGACTGGCGGAATATGCCAAGCGATTGGAGTCGACGCCGACCGTCGAGCCTGAGTACCTGGACCTGATTCGTGATCGTGAAAACTCTGTGCGTAAGTATCAAGAAATCACGTCGCGGCTAATGGAAGCGCAGGTGTCTGCCGAACTGGAAGTCCAGCGGAAGGGCGAGCGGTTCTCGCTGATTAATCCGCCTGAACTGCCGGAGAAGCCGGATCGGCCGAACCGCCTGGCGATCCTTCTGCTCGGGGCATTCCTCGCCATCACCGGAGGAGTTGGAACCGGTGTGGGAGCGAGCAATCTGGACCGGAGGATCTTTACCGCCGATCAGCTGGGGCGCGCCATGCGGAGCGTTCCGCTGGCCGTGATTCCCTATCTGCCGTCTGAGAATGAACTCGTGGCGCTTGGGCGCCGTCGCGCGTTCTTCAGTCTCGCAGGTCTCGGTGTCTTGGTAGTGGGTGCGGTTATCCTGCACCTGGTGTGGATGCCGCTGGACGTGCTGTGGTTCACGATCGTGAGAAAACTCGGCTGAGTCGGGTGAAGAGGAGAGCCTGATGGACTATCTTCAACGGGGGTTGGAACGGTTCAAACAGGAGAAGGGATCGGAGGGCCCGGATCCCCGGCATCCGGCCGGAAATGCTCGGCCTGTGTCTTCGCCTATCATCTTTACTTCGACGAAGACAGTCGAGGTAACTCACGAAACCATGCGCGCCCAGCGTTTGATCACCGGATTTGAAGGCGGCGCGTTCGTTGATGCGTACAAGATATTGAGGACGCAGGTCGTCCAACAATGTCGCCAGAAAGGCTGGAACGTGTTGGGCGTGACGAGCCCCGCTTCGTATGAAGGGAAAACGTTGACAGCAGTGAACCTCTCGCTCGCTCTGGCGATGGACTTGGCCCACACGGTGCTGCTCGTCGACGCGGATATGCGCCGGCCCGGTGTCCATCAAGTGTTCGGAATGGAGAGCTGCCCGGGGTTGACGGAATATCTATTCGATGAGACTCCTCTCGGACAATTGCTGATTCATCCAGGTATCGGTCGGTTTGTGTTTCTCTCGGGAGGGCGCGCGATCATAAATTCCGCAGAGGCCCTTGCCTCGCCTAGGATGGGGGCGTTGGTCGCAGACCTCAAGCACCGGTACCACGATCGCCTGATTGTGTTCGATCTGCCTCCTCTATTGTCCCGCGCCGACGTCCTGGGGTTTGCTCCGCACATCGATGCGCTGCTGCTCGTTGTCGAAGAGGGCCGGTCCGGTTCAACCGATGTTGAGCGGGCGATGACGGTGTTGAAGGGAAGCGTGCCGATACTCGGCGGCGTCTTGAACAAGTCTGGTCGAGTAGGGATGACTCGACGCCGCGCAAAGGACCTGCTCATGGCGCGTTCGGAGTAACACGACAATGTACGAAACGTATTATCAACTGCGGACGAAGCCGTTTACGCTAATACCGGACCCTGAGTTTCTCTTCCTGGGTGCCAGACATAAGACCGCGCTGAGTCTGTTGGAGTACGGGTTGATGAACGGGTCTGTTTTTATCGTGATCACCGGGGAACCCGGCACGGGAAAGACTACGCTCTTGAACCGGTTATTGGATCAATCGCGCCATCGATGGACCATCGGCATGCTGGCAAACATCCACGGAGGATCGCGCGAACTCATGCCGTGGATCACGGCATCGTTCGGCTTGGAGGCCAAAGGAAAGAACGAAGTACAACTCTTTCATGAGTTCGCACAATTTCTGGAGAAAGAACAAGGTGCTGGCCGGCGTGTGCTCCTGGTCATCGACGAGGCCCAGAACGTCGGGCCGGCCATGCTGGAGGAACTCCGACTATTGTCGAACCTGAACGATGGGCGATGCCGCTCGCTGCAAATCCTGCTTTCGGGACAACCAGCGCTTCAAACCCTTTTGAGGGGGCCGGGCATGGAACAATTCGCCCAACGTATCGCGGTGGAATACGCGCTGGAACCCTTAGTCGAGGAGGAGGCTATCGCCTACATCTGTCATCGGATCCGAGTGGCCGGGGGTGGGAGACCGCTGTTCTCCACGCTGGCCGCTCGAAAGATTTTTGAGTTGACTGGCGGGATTCCCAGACTGATAAATCAACTGTGCGACCATGCCCTTGTGTATGGGTATGCAGCCCGTGTTGAGATAATCACGGCGCAAGTCGTCCTTGATGCCGCGCGCGTTCGGGATAGAAATGGGGTTATCCCATTTCGGGCGGTTCCAGATGCGATCGAGCCGAGCCTGAGCGAACTCAACCTGGAAGCGGGCGAAGTGGCCGCACATGCTTCAACGGTGGCGAAACCCGTCGTATCATCGACAACGATGACCGAACCGACACCTGCGGTGGATTCCTCAACCGCCACACACTGCAAGGGCATCGAGTTGAAACAGACGAATGGAAGGGAACCGTTGGTGGCTGGGACAATCCCTGCCGTAAAGCCCGCTCTGGGTAACGAGGCAGCGGCGCTCTACAAGCGGGGAGTGGCGTTCAAAGAGGCCGGCGCATTCAAGCAGGCGATGGTCTATTTCGAGCAAGCTGTCCGTGATCCCGGTTTTTCACTGAAATCCCGAACTCAATTCGCCCTCTGTCTCAAGGCAATCGGTCACGTGACGGAAGCGGCAGCGGCTCTCCAGAAACTGTGGGACAGTGAAGAGGGAACAGCCCAAGAGCGGAGACAGATCAGGTATTTTCTTGCCCGAACGCGTGAAGCATTAGGGCATACGGAAGCCGCCCTGGTTCACTATGAAGCGTTGAGTCAAGAACAATCCGAGTACCGTGACGTTACAGATCGACTCGATAGACTGTCAGGGAGCGGACCATTCAACCTGTTCGCGACTGTGACCGGAGGCGGATCGTGGAGAAAGTTTCTAGCCCGGAGCTGGAACCAACTCCTCCGCAGCACGAACTGAGCGGCGCTCGGTTTCGAATTCCCTCGTATCCCCGCATAGAGGTAAATCCTCGATTCCTTCGTCGTCAGATCAATTCTGCGCCCTCCTTCCGCACAAGTTAACCATTACCGGAGACAGCCGTAACGTGTCTGTAATGGTCTCTTCATATTCTTTTTCCGTCACCGTGACATATGAGTGCGGAAAGGGAATGAATGAAGATGGTTGGTCGAAGATTGCTATGGGTAGCGATGGTCCTGGGGTCGTTCCTCGCCGCCTGGTCTCCGGCGCTGGCCAGCAAGCTCGAAGATCTCCTGCTCGAAAACAAGCAGATCACCATCGATCAGTGGGTCCAACTGAAGGCGGAGGAAGAAAAGCGCGAAGCGAAGCTCATGGAAGAGAGCCGAGCAAGGGGCGACACCCCTGTCAGGGAACGATGGTATGAAAAGATCAGCATCCGGGGCTATGCGCAATTACGGTATAACCATACGCTCGACAATGATTTGGTGATCAATCCGCAGGGAGACCGTTCGATCGGAGAGAACAACGAGCTCTTTCTCCGCCGGGCCCGCGTCATTATCAGCGGACAAGCGCATGATCGGGTGTTCGTCTATTTCCAGCCCGAATTTGCCGGTCTCGTGAACGGGACGGAACAAGTCGCCACACTGCGGGATTACTATGCTGACCTGTTTCTGACTGAGAACAAGGAATGGCGAATCCGGGCGGGACAGTCGAAGGTGCCGTTCGGCTTCGAGAACATGCAGTCCAGTCAGAACCGCCTGGCTCTTGACCGTAACGATCCGATCAGCAGCGCTCAACTCAATGAACGTGATCTGGGGATCTTCTTGTACTATACGCCCACGGTGGTGCGCGAACGATTCCGGCGATTGGTGGAGAGCGGACTGAAGGGCAGTGGTGATTACGGTATGCTCGGCATCGGAGTCTATAATGGTCAGGGCAGCGGCAAGCGCGATGCCAACAAGAACAAGCATGTCGTCTTCCATTCCATGTATCCAATCGAATTTTCCAATGGTCAAATACTTCAGTTCGGCCTAGATGCTTACACCGGCCAGTTCAACGTCGCGACGACGCCGGTGGTGCCGCTCAACCCTTCACCCGCATCGGCCGGGGCTCCGCTGGATCCGATAATACATAATGACGGGAACTATCTGGACGAGCGAGTTGCCGCGCATTTCCTGTTGTACCCGCAACCCTTCGGCGTGCAGGGGGAATTCACGGTTGGACGAGGCCCTGAACTGAATCAAGCCCGGACCGAGGTCGTAACCGGAAGTCTTCACGGGGGATACTTTCAACTCTTTTACAATTATCGGTGCGAGAGTCTGTGCGAGAGCCTTATGCCCTTCATACGCTATCAGGAGTACTATGGGGGGAAGAAGAACGAACCGAATGCGCCCAGGAACACGGTGCGAGAGGCGGAATTCGGCTTGGAATATCGGATCAATAAGGCACTCGAACTCACGGTGGTGTATACGTTGACGAAGCGGACTTCGGCCGACTCCTCCACAACTCCGGCGTCATGTGCCGACACCTCCCTCTCGGCTCCGCCACCCTGCCTGGTGACTCCCTATCAACTTCAGTCCGGCAACTTGATCAGATTTCAACTGCAGTGGAGTTTTTAGCAGGGCTTGCCCTAGCCTGCATTACTGATGAGCACTTCTGCTGCAATCGTGGATTCGCCGCTGCGACAAGCCTGGCCGCAGTTGCACGCGTCCAGGCAGGCGGGCTCGCCGATCGGTCGGTCAACATACTGGTTCAAGTATGCCTCTCTCCCTCGCAACTCCGCGCGCCTGTCTCGCGGGGCGACTGCGCGATTTCGCGACGAACCGTCTTGAATAATGCAGGCTAGGGGGTAACCTCAACCAGCGGGCGTGGCTCTAGTTGCTTATACAACACGATCAGCTTGCGATTGTCCTGTTGAAAGACTTTTTCCAAGCCATCGATCTGCTGTTCCCACTTGGCTGAGTGCGGCTCAAAATCCAGCCTGCTGCGTTGCGGTGAGAGCGATTGCATAGGCGTCAACCGATCATCCTCCGTTTCGGCCACACCCGTATCTGCCATGTAGCGAGTCGATGATCGATAATTTGCAAGAATCAGATGCAGCTGATCGCCTTGAACGAAGAGTCCTCCGGACGTAACTTCCCGACTCAAGACTGAAAGGTCGCGCGTCTGATAAAACGTCACGACTTCTTCGGGCGTCGCCTTGCTGAGGGCCAGTGCCAACAGCGGCGCGAAAAATGCGATGTCTTTATCGGAAAAGGCGGGGTGGACGCGGGGAACAGGATTCCGTTGGAAGATGTCACCCCGAATGAAGGCATTGGGCTCATGGACGATTACCCCGCCCAGGACAGCCGCAACCTGTTGAGGTGTGAGCGAAATCGGATGCGAGTGTTCCCTTCCAGTCTTCACTGTCCGATCGAACTCCAACCGGACGAAAGCGGCAGGTGTGTCGTAGATCGTGACAGTGGTGAACTGTCGGGGGCTGCAGGCGGTGATGACTCCTATGCCGAGGCAGACGACAAGAAAAAAGAAGATGGATCGTCTCATGGGGGTTCATATATATCGGAATGGCGGGCCGATCAACAAGACTTAGTTGTGGATATCGGCCGGTCTTTCAGCGACCGCAGTTCGCATAGGAGGGCTTGTCCACATCGAGACTAGCCGGTTGAGTTCCATCGTTGGAAGCGGATAGTACCCCTGGTCCACGACAATTTTCTGCCCTCGCCGACTTAGCGCGAATTTCACGAATTCCGCAAGCGGTCCCGGCGGCGCAACCTTTGGCGGCCTGTTGACGTACAGATACAAATTCCGTCTCAAAGGGTAGGAACCATCCATCGCAGTTTCGAAGGTCGGGGTCACGTACCGTCCTCCCTGGACAGCCGCCAGGGGGACAGACCGGATCTCCGATGTTTGGTAGCCGATGCTGCTGAATCCGATTCCGAACCGGTCCCTCATGAGATCAATGACCACCGACGCGGAGCCGATGCCGACCGTCATGGTCTTCTTAAAGTCCGCCCCGTTCAAGATATGCTCTCTGAAAAATGAAGCCGTACCTGAATTACCGTTCCGCCCGTAGAGTTGAACAGGCGCCTCCGCCCACTCCTCTTCAAACACCATCAAGTCGCCCCACAAAGTGACGGGATATTCCAGCCCGCGCCTCCGTTCCTTGGAAAAGACCGCATCGACTTCGGCGAGACTCAATCCTTCGATCGGATTATCTTTATGTACGAAGACGGCCAGCGCATCCACGGCAACAGGGACCTCGGTCGGTTCATAGCCGAACTCCCGCTTGAATTCAACGATCTCTTGTTGCGTCAGGCGACGAGACATCGCGGCAATCTGGACTTTTCCTTCCAGCAGCGCAGCCAGTCCCGCCTCGGACCCCTTGCTTTCGGTTTTGATAGAAAGGCCTGGATACAGCTGTCCGAGTTTTGCCGACCATGCTTCCATCAACGCTTTCATCATGTCGGACCCGGCGACGGAGAGTGTGCCGGTTAGGTCGCTCACGATTAGATAAGAGGGAATCTTGGGATCCACCGAGGGGGTAATCTGTTGTCCGGAGGTCGAGAAGGTTGCGGCGAAGAACAGCGCCATGAAGACGGAGGTGCTTACGGAAGCCGGACGACGATAGCGTGCCATGTTCTGGAGGACCATCATTGCTCGCGAATAGCTCAAGCAAGTCCGAACCGTCTGATCTGTCCGGTTAGTCTCTTGCAATCAAATAAACCAAACAAAAATGAACCAGATACACGAACCAAGATTACCCGAACACCGTTGCCGAGAGATTAATGATGTGTTAACTCAGCGTTAACTCCGGTCTGACCGCACGGTGAATTCGTTTGCACTGGCCAACTTGATTTAACGAAAAAATAATACCGGCGTAACGGTGTGTTTTCGACGCCAGTCCTATGATGCCCGTGCGATGCTGGCCGAGAAATCATCCATAAAAGGCGTGCACGACTCGGTGCTCATTTTTCTGAAATCGGAGTCTTTTGCGCAGTCGTTGAAAAAGGCGTTAGAGGCTGGCGGATATCGAAGCACGGCAGTGACTGCGGAGTCGATTGCCCTCACCGAGATAAAATCGAACGTGCCGGCGTTGATCATTCTTGACCATCGGTCCGCTTCCATCACAAACTTCCGCCGAATGAGAATCCTGAACACGGTCCCGATCGTCGCGGTGCAGGAGGGAGATATCTGCTGCCAGGACGAGGAGTGTCTTGAGGAATACGATAAGGATATCGATTTGGTGGCGTGTGGCCAGGGTGTTCGTGAACTGGTCGCTCGAGTGCGAGCCATCCTGAGACGCCGGAAAACCTGCGGCGAGACGAACGTCCAGTATAACGCGGGAAATATTCGGATGGACCTCGATCGCCACGAAGTCCTGGTGAACGGCCGTTCCATCGATCTGACACCAAAAGAATTCCAGATCCTCAGGCAGTTCCTCGAATCGCCCCGCCGTGTCTTCTCCCGCCAGGAGATGCTCAATCGGGTCTGGGGAGAAGGCTACGCTCTCGAAGAGCACGCGCTCGATGTCCACATTCATTCGCTGCGTCAGAAGATCGAACAGAACCCGGCGAGTCCGACGTTCCTCCTGACCGTCAGGGGTGTGGGATACAAGCTGCGAGTGTAGTGAATCGACGGGAGTGAGTTCCGGTAATCGAGCCATAGACCGCAAGAATTATCGACCGTGCAGAATGGAGCTGCAACTCCCCTTTTGTGGCGGCATATTCCCCTTTGAGTAATCAAGGAAACGGCGTTCTTGTAAGCGACGTGAAGATGAGAAAATTTCGGAAGTCGGAGTTTCTCACTCGTATCATGACCTTCTTCGTAATCGGCATGGTCGTCATGGGCCAATGCGAGCCGGCTCCCGCCGCAGGTCCTGTCCTTCATCATGATTGCGTACTTGCCTGGGACCCAAATCCTGAGCCGGACTTGGCCGGGTACCGTGTGCATCTAGGTCGATTACCGGGCGTGCTTACTCAGAACTCAGATGTAGGAAACGTGACGCAGGTTTTGTGTTCACGGGTTGGGGCGACTCTAAATGGGCAATGGTTTGTCGCGATTACCGCCTACAATGCCAGGGGGAACGAGAGCCCGCGCTCGATACAACTGCCGTTCGAACTTACGGCGCTTCCTCCCCCCATATCACTTCCACAGGTGTCAGAACCTTTGGCTGCTGAGTTGACGGTAAGAGAGCCGGGCTTTCAACTTTCATGGACTGATACCAACCTTTATCAGGCATCTCATCGGATTGAAATTGCAACCTCGCTCGCTCCGAACTGGAGCACGTTGACTATGCTTCCACCGGGAGGCACGAGGCTCTCGTATTTTCATCCAGTCGATGTTGAATGGGTATGCTATCGAGTGAGGGCTGAAAGCGGCGCTCTCGTGTCTCAGTGGGCCCAAGCGAGCGGACCGAATCACCGTCAGTTTTGCCTCACTCCGACGCAAGCCACGTCGATTGATCAGCCGTATCCGCTTCCCTGGTTGATTCTGGAACCTCAATCGGTTCGACTGGCAGTCATGCATCCCGGTTTTCAATTGACTTGGGAGGATTGGAATGGTTCCTCCGCTCAGCAGCATGTAGTCAGCCGAATCGAAATCTTGAGTTCCGTCAATCAGAGGTGGACCACGCTGGCGGTCATCAAAAATGGTGAGACGAGGTTCGCGTTTGATCATCCAATTGATGCCGAGTGGATGTGTTTTCGAGTCAGGAGTGAAATCAATGTGTTCGTCTCCCTTTGGGCCGCGGATGGATCGCTGAACCATCGACAATTTTGTTACAGCCCTTTGTCCTAGTCGGCGAGCGAGGCCGTTCGAGGGTGTTAGGCCACTGCGAGGAGGGTAGACCGGCCTGATTTCCACGCAGCACGGGGCGACTCCGGGGCGTAAATCCGCAGTCATCGCCGTCGTCGCAGACGCCAAAAACGGCTGATGGACTAGAATTCGTCGATGGAAACGGGACGGAGCAGTTCGCGAACTGAAAGGATTCCCACCACCGACCCTCCTTTGGTGACACCCAGGTGGTGTGTCTGATGCCTATTCATGAGGTCTGCCGCTTCGGTCAGCGGGCGACGCTCTTCGATCCCGACGATCGGACTGCTCATAATGTCTTCGACTGGGATGAAGTACGGACTGCGGTCCGAGCCGACGACCTTCTTCACGATGTCTGATTCGGTCACAATGCCGATGACACGGTTATTCTGATAGATCAGCACACTACCCACATTGCAGGTCTTCATCAGTTTCGCGGTCTCGATCACCGAGGTGCCCGCATCCACAGTGACGAGGTCTTTCTTCATCAATTGTCCGACTGTGACCATCTGTTCCTCCCTGGTTTTTATTATGTATATACCGGTGAGTGTGCCAGACCGACGTTGCGCTCTTGTTAGGGATACGTTACTACGTTGTAAATATAATCCGACCATCCACAGGCCCCTGGAAATCCCAGCACCGCACAAGGGCGCAACACAGCGACCCTGGGGATTCACTGCCCGACGTAACGTTACCGGGATTATTCGATCCGGTTAATTTTCAGTAAACATATGTGTGCCGACCATGGCTGGCCCTCCATGCTGCACTGGTATGCGCTACAGTAGAAGAGAACGGAGAGTACAAATCAATTCAGCTAAGTTTCTCGGGTTCTTACGCAGATTGGATGATGGATCGGCCAGAATCGGAGACGCGATGTCGCAACTTGCTCCAAGTCGTCTAGCGCTTGTGCCGTCTCGGACTGAGCTGAGTGGGTCGCGCCGGGACGAGGCTCAACTGCTCAAAATTTGTTTCCCCACGGCCCTGCCGTTTTCGGCCCACGATATCACCGCGGGTTCAGAGACGGAACTCCAGGCATCTGTGGAAGGCCGGCACGACGCTGTCGATTTGCCGCTGATTATCCAGGAGTCGAACTACCTGCGTAATATCAAACGACGCGCTGTCGCCGGCGAAAGCCCGGTGCGCGTTTTCCAGGCGCTTGAGGATCTGCTGCGAAACGATCGGGTTGAGAATTGGGAAAACTCGTGGGTGCGAATTCCCGTCCGGTTGCTGACAAGTGAGGTGAGGGATATCCTCGAACGTGATTTGTCGGCAGATAAGGGGAACCTGCAGGGTGAGGCGCGCAGCGATCGGGCCGAATTTTTCGTGCTGCACCGAGGAGAACCCTGCCTCCGCGTTCCTGTCAGTTACGTCTTAAAGCTCTCTCTGATTCAAGCGGTCAGCGCAGGGCTATGCCGATCGCAACCGGTGAGGGCCACGGGATTTCGCTTCTCGGACCATTTCCTCAACGACAACAGTTCTCCTGAGACGCTGTCCTTCTATGTCTCCCCCCTCAAGCCTGCTGCAGGGATGGGAAAGGCTGTAGCCGGGGAGATGGTCAAGCGATATTTTCTCTCCCACCTGCTGATCCTCTATGCCAATGAATCGTTCGAATTGCGGGTGTCCGGACAGCGAGCGCTGATTTACTTCGCGCCGCACCCGCCCATCAAACAGAAACGGCTGAACGCGCTGTTGTCCGACAATTTCTACCGCGACATGTTCATGAATCCCTGCTTGTCCGGCTGGAAACACGGAGAGGAGAAGCGGCGCTACATGCATCTCTGCCACCAGGTCCTGTCGCGGAGCCAGTTCAACGCAGTGATCAAGCTGCGCGATGCGGGGATCATCACGCGCAATCTGGTCGTGCTGCCGAGTGCGTCGAATATCAGTCTTGCGAACAATGGGACCCATTTGAGCTTGGGTAGTCGGATGATGACTGGGCTCTTGGCTGATCCGGCGTCGAACTTCACCGCTATACACGAGAAGGTGCTCGGCGATCTCGTCATAAAGATTATGGAGCATTTTCTGCCCCTGTTCGTCGGCACATACAGCGCGGCGCCGTATCGGATCGATTTCTGCGATTTTCATCCTGAGAAGGTGTTGGGGTTCCTGCCGCACGAACTCGACAGCGGGCATCTGCGGATGCTCTGGAGGCGTTGGAAGAAGAAGGCCAACCTTTCGATCCTTGGCCAGCCGATTACCCCTATCGGGCCTTTGTGGCTGGACAAATTGACAAGTCTCATTTTTCGACTGCGCGGAGATTTCGTGCCGGACTTCCGTCTCATCGACTATCTCGTTGCCTTGCTGAGCACGGACCAGAGCCCCGCGCTCGACGGGGTTCTGGGCAACGAACAGCGGCTGAAGGAAGATCTTGCGCAATTGGGGGTGTTTGACGAATCGATGTCGCTGTATCTGCTCTTGAAACTTCGGAGTCAGGCTATGATGGGGTTTTCAGGCTTCGAGGGCCGGCATTACAGCCTGTTTGCTGACCCGTTCATCGATATGGCGGAGGCGGCGACGCTGCAAGCGTTGCTCACAGGCCTCGCGTTCAAGTATGTGGCTGAGGGGACGGTACGGCATGTCGACATCCCGGATGACCCGACAACCGAGAGTGAACGCCGGCAGCTTATATTCGCATCGGCGCTCGGATTAAATGCCTGCAACGTGCGGATGGATGGTCCCAACCGGCTGCTTGCGCGAATCCTATTGAAAACCTCCAAAATCAGACAGAGCCGGCGGTATGGGGACCATCTGCGTGTCCGGCTGGCGGAATACCGTCAAGCGCTGGTGGAGATCATCCGTGACGATGCCCCGGATCTGATCGAGTCCTTCGGCGCCGAACCACTGATAGAAAGTGTACAGCGCCGCCTTGCGGAGCCTGAGCTGCACGGGGTGGCTGGCAAACTCACGACCGGCATTCTCGAATCGAGCGGGGCGCGTTCTCCGATGCATCTATCCGCGGACGAATTCAACGAATCGGCTGAAGAGTATTACCGCGGAGCGTTGCGCCGTCGCCACGTTGAAGAGGCGATGGATCTGGTGCTGGAGAATCTCGCCCGGCTCGACGACGGGGATGACGACCGGACCTCGATGTATCGTCGACGGATTACCGAAGTCATTAGGCACCGGAGCGCAAGCGGGTTTCTACAGTCAGTGCGCGAGGGAATTCTTTCGGAGACACTTGATGCGACCCAGCTCCATCTCTGTATTCAGTTGACGCTAATCGTGCTCCAGCGGGACATGGATAGAGTGACTTCCGTCGCATACCCGGAGGTCTCGTGACGACCGCGGTTTCTCATGAGTACATCGATCGAGAGTCAGGTCGCGTTCTGGCGGAACGGCTTTACGCTGATCAACTGTTGCGCTGGATCTATGCGGCACCGTGGGAAAGCGGCTCCTGGGTCTTGCGTGCTGTCACATCCCCACACACTTCGCAGATTCTGAGTCTCTTGAACTACGATCTGCCGGGCGGTTCGGGGTTGTGGGGGATCGACCGGTTCGTTCGCCAACTGGGTGTGGATCTTGACGAATGCATCGAGCCGGCTGACCGCCTGAAAAGCCCGCGCAAGATTTTCGAACGCCGTATACGATACTGGGAGGTCCGGCCGATGGAAGATCAACCAGAGTGCATCGTTTCTCCCTGCGACGCACGTCTGCTCTTGGGATCCATCGCCTCCGGGTCATCGCTGTTTTTGAAGGGCAAGTTCTTCGACTTTGAAGAACTATTCGGCTCTGACCATCGTAAGTGGCTCGAGGCTTTTCAGGGAGGGGACTACGCTATTTGCCGGTTGACGCCGGACAAGTACCACTATAACCACATGCCCGTTTCAGGAGTGGTGCGTGACATCTACGAAGTGCATGGGCGCTACCATTCCTGTAATCCGGGTTCCGTGGTCGCGATCGAAACGCCCTACTCCAAGAACGTCCGTACGGTCACAGTGGTGGATACGGATGTCGCGGAAGGCACCGGTGTGGGCCTAGTGGCACTCATCGAAATCGTCGCGCTCATGATCGGAAAAATCGATCAATGCTACAGTGCGAGGGAATATGAAGAGCCGCTTTCCGTCAAGGCGGGGATGTTGTTGAAGAAGGGACAACCCAAGAGTCTCTATCGGCCGGGCAGTTCAACGACCGTCGTCATGTTTCAGGCCGAGCGAGTCCATTTTTGCGACGACCTTATGCGAAACATGGCTCGCACGGATGTGGAAAGCCGATTCTCCAGCGGTTTCGGTCGATCGCTGATCGAAACGGATGTGAAGGTCCGTTCGACCATCGGCTACCGACGGGATGGAGGCGCAGCTCCGGAGGATCGATGACGAATCTGCTCGTCATTAGTGTACTCACCGTCGTGTATACGGGTTTGTTTCTCTGGGCGTTCCGGACGCTTCCTCGGGAGGAATGGCAGATTCTTGCGGCAATTCCTCGCACGCGCCAATCGAATGGCTGGTGGACCGCGCTCAATTTCACATACTACGGCCTATTCACTGCGGCTGGTGTGACCATGGCCGCAGCGATCGTCTTCGTCTTGATGGCCGCTGTAGGACTGTCTGTGGCGACAACGTTCTGGCTCGTGCTGGTGCTGTTGGGGTCTGCGACGCCTGCCGCAAAAATCATTGCCCGCCTCGTCGAGAAGAAGGTCAATACGTTTACGATCGGAGGTGCGGCGTTTGTCGGTGTCGTCCTGGCTCCATGGGTCATTCTCGCGATCGATTTCACAGCAGTTGTTCAGCGGACGGCCAACGGAATGCCTATCGTTCCGACCATGACAATTCTCGCGATCGCCTATGCGGTGGGAGAAGGGACAGGGCGCCTCGCTTGCATCAGTTTCGGTTGTTGTTACGGCAAGCCGCTGGCGATGTTGCCTCGTTGGATCTCGCGACTCTTCGATGTGCATCATTTTGCCTTCGAGGGCGCCACGAAAAAAGCGGTGTACGAAGGCCGCCTGGATGGGACACCGCTCGTTCCTGTCCAAGGAATAACAGCAGTGCTGTTTGTCGCAGTCGGGGTGATCGGCCTCACGCTGTTCCTCCAAGGACTCGCCCTGGCGGCCTTTGTCGTTACCTGGACGGTCACACAAGTATGGCGTGTCGTCTCAGAGATGCTCCGGGCTGATTTTCGTGGCGACGGTAGAATGTCATCATATCAAATTTTGGCGCTGGTTAGCGCCGTCTACGGTCTCGGCATTGTGTTTGTTTTCCCTGAAACCGGGTCCTTCGCCCCGGATCTTTCACTCGGCCTGAAAGCGCTCTTGCATCCGGGCGTGATGCTGACGCTGCAACTGATTTGGATCGTGATGTTCCTCTACACGGGGCGAAGCAAAGTGACGGTCTCGCGCGTCGATGTCTTCATCGATCGGAATCAAGTTTAGTGGTACGAACCGCGCAGAGAATGCTTCTCGTGTGTCTCCTCCTGTACGAGCCAGTCGGTCTCCACCTGCTTGCATCGCAAGCAGCGGGGGATCGCGACTCGATTCCGCTGAACTACCCTCAATCCCTTGAGTCGGACCTGCAACATCTGCTTTCTGTCGAGCAGCAGGGGCGCCCCGATCCGACTCTCCTCATTCAACTGGCTGAGATCTATATGGGTCTGGCCGACGATCTCTACACGAACGACGACAAACGCCGGTCGGCCTATGAAGAAGGGGCTAAGGCTGCCGGCAGAGCGATGGAGCTACAAGACTCCAATGCTGACGCGCATTTCCTGTATGCGGCAAATCTCGGTAACGCGGAACGGATCAGAGGGCTGACGAACGCTGCCATGAAGGTAAAGGAAATCAAGCGGCACGTGGCTCGTGCCATTGAACTCGATCCGGCGCATGCACAGGCACTGCAAATGATGGGCGGGCTTCTCATGGAATTGCCGTGGTTTCTCGGAGGGGATGAGAAACTGGCTCAGGATTATCTGGAACGCGCCATCACGGCCGACGGTAATTTTACCAACGCGCGCATTCTCTTAGCCAAGTTGTACAAGAAACAGGATCGAATCGCTGAGGCGAAAACACAGTTGGAAGCCGTCATCCACGCCAAGCATCCTCACTACCCCTATACGTGGGCCCGCAAGTTCAAGCCCGAAGCGGAGCGCATGCTGCGAGGTCTCCTCATGTCCGAACCTGTCGCGCGGTAACTTCCCCTCCACAATCGCTTCGGCCATCAACATAATTTCTGGTAGATGGTGTAGACTTAATCAGCCTTCCCGCCGTGCCATAGTTGGCTCCTCCTGACGGAAATCCGAGTTGTATTTTTCTGAGTCAGGTCTTATAGAGGTTCCGCGGTCTCTTCGTTCTCATACTCATCGGCATCGGATCGCTGCTCCCAGTCGAAGGGTTCTTCATCCATCGGAGACGTGATCGACGACACCGTCCGGTTTCGCAGGATCACGCCGTCAACTATTTCTCCACAGAGCAGACAATGCCACCCCAAAGAGAATAGGCCGACATCTCGAAAGGCTTCAGGGATAATCAACCCGCCGCATCTTGTGCAACCTGTCAATGGTTCCACTGAGCACCTCCCCGCACGAGGTTATTGAGAATTCATTCATGCCGATGGCAGCACTTTCACCCGGTAGGAGACGATCACACGATGGCTGTCATTTATAACGGAGAGACGTTACAAGCTGAAAAGTCTCTCGTTAAGAGATGGCAAACATTCTTGACGAGGCAGAGGTCCGTGAAAGATCCTCTTCATCACGGGCAGATCCGACAAAAACTGGATGTACGCTTTCATTGCGATCTAGGAGAGGAGAGGATTGTTACAGTCTGAAATCATTTCCAAGGACAGCTCGACCGGTCGAAGATCCATCTCTTCGCGCCAGTAGGATAGAGCATGCGGTACTCATGGGCAGGACTGCCGTAAGCGATATTCCGATAACGACTGTTGCGCGGTCGCAGGAAAATCGGAGAACACCGCGTCGATGCCGAGCCGGAAGTACCACTGATACTCACGCAGTGCGTTTCCCCATCGCCTCGGGAATTCCAAGTCGTTGGGATCTCCTAGACGGAGATCTGCCGGCAGAAAGTAGTTTTCATTTCTGAACGTCCACACATGCACGTGCAAACCTCTTTCATGGGCCTCCCGAATCAACACTGTCGTGTTCTGGGACAGGGATTTGCCGGACGGATACATCCATTCCTTGGTCACACCGAGCGCTGCAGCGTACTCCGCGATCTCTCCAAGACCGGCGGGGGTCGGCAGGTCTAGGTTCGTGCGCAGATCGTTCTTAACGACAAGGTCATAGGGCCGTTCCTCCGGCGCTCCGATGAGCTGTACCAAGCGAAGGCTCGTCAGTTCCTTGAGCCTCCGAAGACTCACTGGCTCGAACGATTCCAGATACACTGGATCGTCCGCCGTGCGATAGCCGTTGCGGTGCAATATCTCCACCAGTGCATTTTCCAACGGCAAACCAAGGGTGTGGAAGTACGTTGGATGCTTCGTCTCAAGATACAGGCCGATTTCTCTACCCTCATGGCTCTCCCGCCTGACGAGATCGATAACGTCCTGCAGGCTTGGAATGATGAACTGGCCATCGAAGACTTGATTGTCCGGGCGCATCGTCCGCATCCGCTCGATCGCGCGTAGTTGTCGTAGCTCGTTGAGGGTGAAATCCTCCGTGAACCAGCCTGAACGTCGAACTCCGTCGACGAGCTTGATTGTCCTGCGTGGCACAAATTCGGGTTTGGTTGCGATATCGGTCGTTTCCGACAGCTCATTTTCGTGGCGGGCGATCAGTGCGCCGTCGCGCGTTGCGACAATGTCCACTTCGATGGAATCGGCGCCTTGCGCGATGGCCAGTTCATACGCGGCCAGTGTATGTTCGGGACGAGATCCGCTCGCGCCACGATGGGCAATGATGAGAGGGCATGCAGCAAAGGACATGTCGGTCAAAAGAGTCAGTAGAACGAACAGGCCGGTGGCCCTAAAGAGTTGTTTTTTTGCGACACTGAACATACATGACAGTAACATACACTGGATGAGCGGGAGAAACTCGGAGAGAGCGTGATCGGGCAGGCGATCGTCCGGCGAAGAAACAACAGCAAGCCCTTACCGCGGAAGAAGCACGGTAAACTTCACGCTTCCCGGGTCTGTCTTCAGCGTCCCTTCCAGGGCAACGGCAATGATGCCGTTCTTCACGGAAACGCTGTTGGGCTTGCGTCCGAGCGGAATCTCCTGGACCCGGATCGGGGTTGTAGGGTCGGTGAGATCAAGCAAGTCTAGGCACTATGGTCGATTCCGGGCTAGCGCAAGATCAGAGGCTGGTCAAGATTGCGTTACACTGAATGCTGGTGAGGAGCAAAGAGTGGACGAATGAGGTCCATGTGTGTGACCGTGTGCCCTAGGAACAGGCCGGAAGCACTGTCGTGGTCAGTTTGGCTCGGCGATATCTAGACGTCGTCATGACTAATGGAAGGTATGTCGTAGACCAAGTCGATAGAGATGGGTGCACGACCAGGGCGCGCAAAGTTAGGGCGCTTCGATGCCTGAAGCTGTTGTGTCTGTCTTCTCTGGCACCACTTGCATGGTGTATACCTTCTGTCCAAGCCGAACTTTCTCCGAATCAAGTCCTGATCGTTGCAAATGCTAACAGTCAGGAGAGCCTCGCTGTTGCGGAACATTATGCAACCAGCCGAGGAATCCCTGAGAAACATATTGCGAAGCTAGACCTACCACTCGACGAAACCATGAGCCGGGATGACTATGAGAAACAATTGGTCATACCGCTTCGGCGAGTGGTGCAGACGGCCGGCATCCAACGCTCGATCCGTGTGCTGGTCACTGTTTATGGTGTGCCTCTTCGAGTCGGGCCGCCGACTTTCACCTCAGATGAGCAACAGTTGCGGCAGGATGCAAGCGAGAGACTTCGAAGTGCTCGGTCGAGGTTGACGGAAGCCGAGCGCCAAGCGCGTGACATTGCTGCGCGGTCAGACGAGGGCACTGTTTCACCGACGAAGGAAGAACAAGGTCTCGTGGCGTATGACCGCAATGTTCGATTTTTGCTAAGAGTAGATGAAGCGGTTCAGGATTCGGTTGAACGGGTTAAGCAACTGAAACTGCCGACCAGAGGCCAATGGTCCGCACGGTTGGAAGCTGTAGTCCGACACCACCAAGGAATCGCGGGAGTGACGCAGCTGCGTCACGATCTTGATAGAGAAAGTGAAGCTTCAGGCGGTGGGACGTACGCACAGGTGCGTCCCAAGCAAGTGGAGGGACTGCAGTTATTGCTGGGAGGAGTGGATCTCCCGATCCGGAGCCGGCGAGTTGAGCTGTATGACCAAATAGAGTTGGTCTACGGTTCATCTGGAGTCTTTGGCTTTGCTGCGATGGAGCTGAATATCTTGGCGGACGAACTGGCTGATGCAAGCGTAGATAGTGAACTGAGCTTGCTCTGGTGGGATCGGGAACAGTATGGCGTCGCTTCGCGACGTCCAAATCCGTTCTATCACGCGTTCAAGAGGCCTGCGCGCAGCCCCCGTTTAGAAATTCCTGTGCTCATGGTGAGTCGACTTGACGCGCCGACTCCCAGCCTCTCTTACCATCTCGTGGATCGAGCGATCGAGGCGGAACAGTTGGGCCTGGTTGGAACGGTCTACCTAGATGCGCGAGGGTTGGCAGTCAAGGATCCATCGGATACGTATGGCCGCTATGACCAAAGCTTGCGAGACTTCAACACCTTCGTCACGACGTACACGAGTTACCGATCGCAATTGGAGAATACCGAGACCCGGATTCATCGCCCAGGTGAAGCGGCGGATGTGGCGTTGTACGCCGGATGGTATCGGCTCAGACAGTACGAAGACGCGTTTACCTTTAAACCCGGCGCCATCGGTTATCATATGGCCTCCGCGGAAGCCGTGAGCATCCATGGTTCGTCGGAACCCGGCTGGTGCAAGAATGCGTTGGAACGAGGGATTACCGCAACACTCGGCTCTGTCGAAGAACCATACCTAGATGCCTTTCCTGAGCCGTTTGAGTTTTTCCCGCTCCTCATGACCGGCCAGTATTCATTGGTCGAAGCCTATTACCTTACCAGTCGATGGATAAGCTGGCGCATGGTGCTCTTCGGTGATCCACTCTATAACCCGTGGAAAGCAAGACCAGCTGCGAAGCGGTCCTCTCTGACCATGTTTCCTCTTGCTCCGATCGCACCTTCCGATCGGAGATTCGACGATCCTCTCCTCGCTCGAAACGAGTTTCGACTGCTTCGTGAACAGTCTCGCTCGAGGCTGGACACGATCCTCCAAAATCAGACCCGATCGGTAGTCTTACCGGTACGCTGACGAAACGATCCTCGAATCGCCCATTGCCGGCAGTTCTTTCTCTGTCGCGCAGGGAGTAATGCGGCGAAACCGTGAGATAACCATCACAGAACGGCAACCATCAGAAGAGCACGGTCGTTTTAATGGTTATCCCAGGGGATCCATGTTACCTCGCAGGTTGCTTGGTGCGGATCGATGTAGTTGAAAGGCGCTTCTCGATACTTCTTCGCACCGGCCTGCACCCAATCGATGGAAGCCGTGCGAGCCAGGCAGCACATGAAAGGTTTTCTGAAAGGAGAACCTAGGGGAGGCCCTCCCCCTGAGATTTTACAGGTTCATGACGGAGCCGCAACGAGGTGGTGACTCTTGAGGAGAAGAATAACACCATCGTGGTTGGCTTTCCCACATCGGTGAATCTCTGGATTGAAGAGCGTCTATCCTACGTTCGGACCGGGACGGAAAAGGAGGTCAATCCACATGATTGCAGGCCTACGCAGCACATTCTTCCTCATGCTGTCCCTTGCGTTCTTCATGGTGATCCTCGGGCTACTGACCTTAGGCCTGATCATGAGTCCGGACCGATGGGGCAGACGCCCTAGACCACTACGTTGAAAGCGCCCCACAGAATCTTTATTTCGACAGAAAGTCCCCTCTCCGTACGCGCATAGCCGAACCGTCGGTACAATTAACACCGCCCTAATCAACCTGTCGTAATGGCGTAACGCGAGGCCATGAAAATATGGGGTTACCGAAGAGATCTCCGTAATGAGGATCGGTGGTCCCGTCAGATCTTTCCGGTTACTGAGGCAAGCGCGGCTAATATTCACAGAGAGACAGAGATGGAACGACAATTCGATGTCGAACTGAACGATCTCAAGACGAAGCTCTTGCTGATGGGCGGCTCTGTCGAATCTCAATTGCAGGACGTCTTGCAGGCGCTGATCGAGCGCGATTCGGATCTGGCGATTCGAGTTGTCGAAAACGACATTCCAATCAACACACTGGACGTCGAGATCGATGAAACGTGCCTTCGCTTGCTGGCGCTCCATCATCCGACGGCCGGCGATCTCCGATTTATCACCACGACCATGAAAATCTCTGCGGAACTCGAACGGATAAGCGATATGGCAGAAAATGTCGCCGAGCGCGCGATCGAGTTGAACAAAGAGCCTCAGCTTAAACCCTATATCGATATTCCGAGAATGGCCGACTGGACAAGCCGGATGGTACGCGAGTGCCTGGATGCCTTTGTGAATCGCGATGCCGAACTGGCGAGAAAAGTCTGTCGCGATGATGATTTTGTGGACGACCTCACGGAACAACTCTTCAGGGAACTCGTCTCGTTCATGCTGGAAGATCCCAGAACCATCACGCGAGCGGTTCGCTTGATGTTCATCGGCAAGTATTACGAGAGAATTGCCGATCATGCTACGAACATCGCTGAACTAGTCGTCTATCTGGTGGAAGGAAAGATTATCCGGCACAATGCGGTAGAGCGATGAAAATCAAACGCGATGCACACGATCGACTGTCCGTAACGAAGGGGTGTCGTATGCGATGGCTACGTTTTAAAATTATGTCTCGTTTTCGGCTTCCGCTGATTTTATGGGGCGCTCTTGTTCTTCTGAGCGCTTGTTTGGCAGTCTCCGAGCAGGGGGGGTGGATTCAGGTCGGAAAAACTACGAGAGAAGAAGTGGTCGAACGATACGGTCAACCGGATCTTGTCCGGGCCCACGAGGAAGGTGAAATTGCCATCTATCGTCCAAGAGATCCGAATCGGCCTACTCCCCGCTTGGAAATTCCGACAGCCCAGGCAGGCCCCCTTGGGACCGTGACCACCAAGATGGAGCCGGTCAACCCCGGATTGGGTACAGGGCCGACGAACGCTGGTCGACAGAAACGACCAGAGCAAGAGCTGCGTATTCGTTACGATGCCCAGGGCATCGTTCAGGAACTCATCCAGTAATCTGGTCGTCGATCAGCGGTCGAACAACGGGTGATTGGCCCGTATCAGTCGGAGCGGAATCATCTCGGGTACATGCCGGGGAAGACCGGAGAAGCTCTTTGATCTGAAGGGCTTCGGTTACGAAACCCGCCCGTAACAATGACCTGCCATACTCGCTGAAGAGTCCATCAGAACCAATGTGTGTGGGTGGGGGAGGAGGCGTCGATGAAAGACCACTCCATGACGATGACAGAAAAGAAGACCGTAGCGATCGTCGCGCATGACAACAAGAAGCAAGATCTTCTAGCCTGGGCCAAGTTCAATCGTGATGCGCTTGCAGGACACAGGCTGATCGCGACGGGAACTACAGGAAAGTTGCTCCACACGGAGCTGGATCTTCCGGTGGAGCGACTGCAAAGCGGGCCGTTAGGCGGGGATCAACAGATTGGTGCGAAGATCAGCGAAGGGGAAATCGACATTCTCATTTTCTTCTGGGACCCGCTGGAGCCGCACCCGCATGATCCCGATGTGAAAGCGCTCCTCCGCATCGCTGTGGTCTGGAACATTCCGATCGCCTGCAATCGATCCTCGGCCGATTTTCTCATTTCATCCTCGCTCATGTCGCAAAAGTATCAGCGGCTTGTGCCTGATTATGAGGGACATTGCGATCGGCTGATGCGTCTGGACGTCGCATAGTCTGCCCTGCAAAAACTATCTCACCGGTCACTCTTAACTTCCAGCGGCTTCCCGACTCTTTTTCTGTTCATCGAACGGTAGGTGTTTGTCTCCGAGCTCTCGTCATCTCTTAACGCCATCGTCACGTGTTTTTGAGCATGACCAGATGGATTCGTAACAGACACCTGTGACAGTGCTGACTGCAACTATGCCGTGAGCGAGCTGGAAAAGAGAAGACTGCAGCTTCTTGAAGCCGTTACTCGCGACACAGCGCGATCATAAACATTGGAGGCATGAAGGGTATTTATTTCGTCCTCGACCGCAAATCCCGGTTCGCCGCGATTCACGTGTGCGACAAAGAGGAGAATGCCGATGCCACACTTGATCGTCCAGAAATTGTCCAGCCAATCGCAGGTCCAGGATCTTACAGCGGCAAGTTCGCTATTGCTGGTTTCGTCCGGTGTAGTGAGGAAATGTGAACCAAAAGGAACGATGACGAGAATCAGCAGGTGGATCGCGAAATGCGGGCTATCAGTGAAGCCGAGGGCTGATTGCAAGGATGTCAATCGATAAGAATGTTGTGAAGGAATGAGTCGTGGGCCGGTCAGTTTCTCGCCACGGGAGAGGCATCAATACTAGGCACGCATTGTGAGGAGAGGAGATCGTTATGAAGAACATTGATGATGACAATGGTTGCAACACGTCAGGTAACGAAACTTTTCAAGACGTGCTCGAAGCCCGCGTATCCAGGCGCGGATTGATCAGCGGAGGCCTTGCGGCTGCGGCGGTTTTATCGCTCGGCGGAGTCGATGCGTTGTTGAGGGCCGTTCCTGCTTCCGCGCAGGGACAACCCCGGCCACTGCTTGGATTTCAAGGTATTCCTGTTTCGGACGCAGACGCAGTCGTGGTGCCGACGGGATACACGGCAGAGGTGCTGATTGCCTGGGGAGATCCGGTGTCGAACGGCCCGGCTTTCAAGCAGGATGGAAGCAACACGGCCGCCGAGCAAGCCCAGCAATGGGGCATGCACAACGACGGCATCGTGTATTTCCCGATCATCGGCTCTCAGCGAGGCGTCATTTGTCAGAACAACGAGTATACCGACGATGGATTGCTGTTCTCCGATGGAATCGCGAATTGGGATCAGGAAAAAACCAATAAGTGTCTCAATGCCCACGGGGTATCGATCATCGAGGTGACAAAGCGAACCGGGTTTCCGTGGGATCGCAGGCGCCGGCGCGGTGAGTGGGACGTCGTACGCCCTTCTCCGTTTGCCCGCCGGATTACTGGTATGACTCCAATCAATATTGGAGGGCCTGCCGCGGGCGACCCGCGACTAAGAACAACGGCCGACTCTACCGGCACGCGCGTTCTAGGAACCTTAAACAACTGCGCGATGGGATTCACACCATGGCATACCTATCTTGCGTGTGAAGAAAACTTCAACGGGTACTTCTTCACGGGCCGCGCCAACAACGATCCCGCATTAGATGGACGAACCCCGCTCGAGCGTCGGTACGGGATCGCGCCGTTTGGAAGCGGATTCCGCCTATACTTGACGGATCCCCGGTTCAACGCCGATGCCGAGCCCAACGAGTCGAATCGGTTCGGCTGGGTCACGGAGATCGATCCGTTCCGACCGAATTCGACACCGATCAAACGGACCGCGCTCGGGCGGCTCAAGCACGAGGGTGCATGGGTCCAAGAAACCAAAGACGGTAAGATCGTCGTCTACATGGGCGACGATGAGCGCAACGAGTATATCTACCGCTATGTCTCGAACAAGCGCTGGAGGGTGGCGCGATTGCTGGGCGAAAGCCCCCTGGATGACGGGATTCTATACGTGGCCAAGTTCCATGCCGACGGGACTGGGGAGTGGCTGCCGCTGACGCCGAATAATCCTGCGTTGGCCGGATGGTCCATAGCCGATATCCTCATCAATACACGCGCCGCGGCAGACGCAGTGGGCGCCACAATGATGGACCGGCCGGAATGGATCGATACATTCCCCGAGTCGCTGACCGTTGTCGGCACACTGACCAATAACAACCGGCGCGGGACCTGGAATTCGAGTCGTCCTGCCTGGGAGCCGATCGCAAACAACCCGGATGGGACGACGGGAGCCGGCCTCGCGCGGCCGGATGTCGACGCGGCCAATCCGCGTGTCAATAATGTCTACGGCCACATCATCCGCTGGTACTATATGCATGACTTCTCGGAGCCGACCTTCGGATGGGATATCTTCGCCCTGTGCGGTGATCCCGCCAATCCGGCGCATGGGTCCACGATCATCGGCGCAGACGCCAAGTATGGCTCGCCGGATGGAATTTATGTGGCACCGAGCGGCAGACTCTGGATCCAAACCGACGTATCAACGTCCACGATCAATAGCGGCGCGTACGCCGGTTTTGGCAACAATCAGATGCTTTGCGCGGACCCGACAACGCGAGAGACGAGGCGATTCCTGGTCGGACCGAAGCAGTGCGAGATCACCGGCGTGTTCGTCACGCCGGATGAGAAGACCATGTTCGTCGGCATACAGCATCCAGGCGAAACGCCCAACGAGTCGCCAAATGACCCTGCGAATCCAAAGGCATTCAGCGACTGGCCCGATGGGGCGGCAGGGGGGCGGCCTCGTTCTTCCTGTATTGTGATTACAAAGGACGACGGCGGCCAAATCGGCAGCTAGAAACCAGTCGTGATGCGGTGGAAGCGTAAGCATTCCGTGCTTCCCATTAGAGTGTCTTAGCGTGCGCGTCAAAAAGATCGGCGCGCACGCACCAAGGCTGAGACGATGTCAGTGAATTCTCCCCCATCATTGTCCATTCAGGACCCCGACCCATCCCTTGCGCTACGACGGGAACGGCTCGTATCAAGCCTGTTCAAGTATGCGGCGGAAATTCGAGAACTCGACGAAGGATATGCCTTCAAATTCCGTCGTTCGGCACTGCTGATCCGACGCATTGCCGAGTACATCGTGTTCGAGGGACAGCACTCTCCACATCGAACGTTCTGTATCGTCGCGGAGCTGAACGGCGGCGCGTTGTGGTTACAGGTACGAGGGCTAAAGAGCGAGAAACACCATATTCGGACCCCCTACGCATGCCTCCAAACGTGCACGGACCTTCTTGTCTAACAAGATGTCTGTTTGTCTGATCGATGTGGATTCAGCTGGTTAGTCCCGTTCAAACTAGAAGACCAGCCAGACCGAACAAACGAAACAAACCAGAAAATCTCTGTAAGTGTTATGTCAACGCCGGGCGGGTGTTCTTCCACCGATCGCGCCCGAAGATGGGTGTTCGGCCTCGGTTTGGTTTTGGATGTGGGCGACGTTGGCGATTCCGGACGATCACGCGGTCGATGACGTCTCCGCAGTGAACACATCGCAGGGCCATCACCCTCGTTCCTCCCTCCCAGATAATCTCGGGCACTCTCATGCCGGCACAGCGGGTGCACTGCATCATCTCCTCCTTGGTTGCATGCGATTAATTCCCAGAGGGTTCCTGTTCGATGCGAGTGAGGCAGGGGACGCAGTAGAAAGAATCCGGCTGCACTTTGAGCCTGGCATAGGGGATGTCTTTGCCACAGTGGGAACAGACTCCATACGAATGGGTTTGCAGAGAAGTGAGCGCTTGCTCGATCCGGCGGAGCTTTTTAACGGCGAGAAGCTTCACGGACAAGGCGACATCGCTCTCATGTTCAGCGGCGGCCTGGTCGACTGGGTCCGGAAAGAGTTCAGGCTCTGTGGTGATCAGCTGTGACATCGTGGTTTCGTGTGTGAGCGCCGTTCGAAGTCTGTTGAGTTCGCTCTGAAGGTCCGCGTAATTCTGGTTCTTCCGGGTGTGGACATTCGGGTATTTCTGCCGATCAACCTTCGAGATATGGTTCGACGACGTGTTCGGCATCGACGCTACCTCCTGTGGCCGTACTTCTACAACATCCAAGGCACCGGACGATCAGCAGAGGATCAAATTTGTGTAACGTCACGTCGGCCTATGTATGGGCCGGAAACGAGACCGACGTGATACGTGAAAGAAATCCCGGAGTTGTTTTCTGTGGTGGCGGACTCTCGCTGAGAGAAAGAAGTTAACAATCTTGTAACGTGCACGTGTGCCGGGCGTAACGGTGCAAGGCCATGATGCGGCACCTCAATCCCGCCGGGTTCGTCCCGGTGGCGTAGAGGCAGGTGCACTACAAACCTGTGCGAATGATGCAAGCCAACATCCGTGGCTCACGCGAACCGATTGACAGCCAAAATGATGATAGTATTCGGCACGTTGGTTTTGTTCGCGACGCTGTTCGCGGCAGCGGGCTGTGCGCCTCCTCAGAAATACATCGACATCACATGCGGGAAAATGCCTGGTGAGACCCTGCTCGATCGAGAGGCTGCGATTCAATGTCAGCAGTTTCGACAGGAGGAAGCGGCCACAGCCGCCTACAACGAAGCGACCCTGCTGCTGAAATCGTACCGGGCCTGTCTGGAGAAGTATGAAGCGGCACCGGCTCGTGCCCGTGAATATTGCGGACAGTACGGGAAAGCACTGCAAGAAATCGGCTTGCAGATAAAAGAACCACGAGACGGAGAGCCTTCACAACCTGCGCGACCACCGAGATAAGCGAGAAAGGCGAGATTGAGGCGGGTCATGTGGATCGATGAGTCACCTCTTTGGATGAGGTAGCATGTCTCGGAAGCCGGCTCCTCATGCGTATCGCGCGCACTAGTGAGCTCCCGTCAGGCAGTCTCGTGGTTCCCACCGTTGTGATCGACCAGCTTCGTCAAAGTAGACACGATATCCCACACAGCGGGAGTTCCCGGCCAGGAATTCGTAGTCCCAAACCTCGGTCCCCGTCGGAAGCTTCTTGAGACGTTGGGGGTAGCCGAATCGGCGGATCAAATCGTCCTGCATGATCTGCCCAATGCTGGCTTCGAATTCGTCCACCCGGGGATGACTGCATGACGGGAGGAGGAGCGGGAGGCAGCAGAGAACGAGGAGATACCCTTTCCATCTTCTTGTCATCTGAACGGAACGCGGGTTATCGCGACTTTTCAGGGACTTGGTCGGACAGCTTATATCCGAGGGATTTGACCGAGATGATGGCATCGTCGAGTAGCGGAATTTTGAGTTTCAACCGGCGGATATGCACGTCCACTGTTCTGGTGGTGCCGTAGTAGTCATAACCCCATACCGCGTTCAAAAGCACATCGCGGGTTAACACCCGGCCGGGATGATGCAGGAGTTGCTCAAGCAATCCAAACTCCTTCGCGGTCAAGAGAATTTCTTTGCCATCGAGTAGGGCCTCGTGCCGTGAGAGGTCAACAAACAACGGACCGTATGTGTAGGACGTTTGTTTCGGGTCATCGGCTCGCTCCAGTCGTCGGAACAATGCCTTCACCCTCGTGACCAGCACTTTAGGGCTAAACGGTTTGGTGACATAGTCATCAGCCCCAAGTTCAAGTCCGATGATGGTATCAGATTCTTCGGCTTTGGCCGTCAACATCAGAACTGGGAGCAGTGCAGTTTCCGGCGCCGTGCGAATCTTCTTGCAGATTTCCAGTCCATCCATCTCGGGCAGCATGAGGTCAAGAACGACCATATCGGGACGGTCGGTCCTTATCAGCTTGAGGCCTTCAACACCTGTCGTGGCGGTTGTGGTTCGAAACCCCTCTTTTTCAAGATAGAGCTTCACCAACTGAGCGATGTCTACTTCGTCTTCGACGATCAGTATGTTCTTCGGTGTGTGAGTTGCCATATCGTCACCGGCTTAGCGGTTCGACACTTGGGTAAGAACCGCAAGGAGCCTGCGTTCTCCGACGAGAGGATAAACCTTCAATGTTACGGTTGTATTAATAATAGGAGATTAACGGAAATATCTTGGAACGAGGTCAGTTAATGTCACAAGTTGCAGAAAGTATTGAAAGAGGCAAGAAGCGTCCTGCCGTAGTTCACCGCTTGCTGTTCGATGAGTTTCGCGATATTCGAAAGCCATGGACTCCATTGCTCAGCTTCTATCTGATCCCTCCAATCCGAGACGTTCTATAAAAGGGGAGTTTTCCGGTGGATGTCAGCCCTAGAGCAACCGTGCTCAGAGATAGCTGGAACGAGCGGAACGTGAATACTACAGTCTGCATTGAGTCTCTCTTCATCGCGGGCCCCGTCTCACATGAACCGGGTAATGTTCCCGTCTCATATGAAATCGGGCATGCTCCGAATGGATCCGTACGGCGCTGGAGACACCCAAGCCAACAGCCGTTCACCCCTCAGTAGTATGGGTTGACAGTGGCATACGTCCGACGGTACAAACTACCTCCAAGAACCTGTCTTTTCGAGTATTTGTTCATAGGATTAGAATCGGCTCCTGCATACCCCACCCTGCGAGAGTGGCGGAACTGGCAGACGCGCGAGACTTAGGATCTCGTGGGTAACCGTGGGGGTTCAAGTCCCCCCTCTCGCACCAGATCATGGCCGGGCGGCAGGCCAAGGCTTGGCATTCGCGCAAGGATTTGTACGCAGAATAAGGGCGCGCACCGGCGATGAAAATGGAAGTGACTGAACTCGGACCGATGAAACGCGCCCTCAAAATTGAGGTGCCGGCGGATGAAGTCACGCAGCGGTTTACTCGCGCCTACGGAGAGCTAAACCGGCAGGTCAACATCCCCGGATTTCGCCCCGGCAAGGTACCCTTGGCCCTGCTGGAAAAACGCTATGCCAAAGCCGTCGAGGAGGATGTCATCCGGGCTATCGTGCCGGACTTCTACGACAAAGCCGTCCGCCAGGCGGGGATTGTGCCGGTACACGTTGAAATTCCTCCATTAGACCGGGTCAAGATCAAGAAGAACGAGCCGTTCACATTTACTGCGACCGTCGAGATTAAACCGAAAATCGAATTGCGGGATTATAAAGCGCCGAGTCCGATCTCGCTCAAGCCCGACAAACGCACTGTCACTGATGAGCAGCTCAATCGGGGCCTCGAAGTCTTGCGCGAGCAACAGGCTCGCCTGGAAGCGGTACCGCCCACCCACAATATCGTGGATGGGGACTATATTGTGCTGGATGTGCAAGGCGCTCTCGATGGAACGCTGCTGGAGGGAACGAAGAAGGAAGGCCAACTCCACAAGGTCGGATCACATGCGTCAGTCCTGGGGTTGGAAATCGACTCGCATGTCGCGGGGAAGAAAGAGGCCGACGTGATCGAGATCTCCCAACCGTACCCGGCCGGCCATCCCGATCCTCGCGTGGCAGGAAAGACCGTCGTATTTACGCTGACGATCAAATCCGTCAAGGAAAAGAAACTGCCGGCTCTGGACGATGAATTTGCCAAAGATTGCGGTCCCTACAACTCGCTCCAGGAAATCAAAGACAAGCTGCGGGCCGGGATGGAGCAGGCGTTGAAGCGAGAGATCGAAGATACCTATAAAGATACAATCGTCAGGCGGCTCCTGGATACCCACCATTTCGATCTCCCGGAGACCATGGTGGAGCGTGAACTGGAAGCCATCACTCGCCAGCACCTGCAGCAGCATCAGCGGAAAGGCGGAGCTCAGGAATCGCCCGGCACGGAGGAACTCAACCGGCTTCGCCAGGAACATCGTGACGAAGCGGCGCGCCGCGTCAAGGTCAGTCTCGTATTAGAGGCGATCGCTGAGAAAGAGGGGCTGACAGTCACACAAGAAGATGTCAACACTGAAATCGTGCGGCTCGCGTCGGAGCTCAAAATGCCGACTGCCGAGCTCGTCAAGATGATCAAAGCCGGGGGACAGGAATCCACCGATGATCTACGCACTCGGATTTTGGTGGATAAGGCCTTGGATTTTGTGTACCGCAATTCGGTAATTCAGGGATAGTGCCGGGCAGGACAGGGCGGCCACGCACCGCGGCTTCAACAGACTGGCAAAGGAAAGGAACGACGTGCATGCTAGTTCCCATTGTGATCGAAACGACTAACCGGGGCGAACGCGCGTACGACATTTATTCCAGGCTCCTGAAAGACCGGATCATTTTCCTCGGCGCTCCGATCGACGACGTCTTTGCCAACCTGATCATCGCCCAGCTCTTGTTCCTCGAAGCGGAAGATCCTGAAAAGGACATCAATCTCTACGTGAATTCCCCCGGGGGCAGTGTCACGGCAGGACTGGGTATTTATGACACCATGCAATATGTGAAACCCCCGATCAATACCATCTGCCTCGGCCAGGCCGCCAGCATGGGGGCCTTGTTGCTCACCGCCGGAACGAAAGGCAAGCGATTCGTCCTGCCGAATGCGAGGGTGATGATCCACCAACCTATGGGCGGGTTTCAGGGGCAAGCTACCGAAATCGACATTCATGCAAGAGAGATCTTGAAAATACGCGAACGACTCAACGAAATCATGGCCAAACATACCGGTCAGCCTCTGGAGAAGATTTCCCAGGACACCGAGCGGGACTACTTCATGTCGGCAGAAGAAGCAAAACGGTACGGTCTCATCGACGAAGTGATCACACGACCGCCGAAGTTCCTCAAGGCCATCAGCGGCGACGCAGGAAAAGACACGATCAAAGACAAGTAACAGGGGAGGGGCCATGGCGAAGCCGGATAAGATGGATCGACATCTCCGCTGCTCGTTCTGCGGGAAAAGCCGCGACGAAGTCCGCAAATTGATTGCCGGGCCCACTGTCTACATCTGCGACGAATGCGTCAACCTCTGCAACGACATCATTGCCGAGGATTGGGAGGAGGCCAAGGAAGAGATTTCGTCGAAGCTCAAAAAACCGACAGAAATCAAACATCACTTGGATCAATACGTCGTGGGGCAGGAGCGGGCCAAGAAAATTCTCTCCGTGGCCGTTCATAACCATTACAAGCGAATTTCGTCAAAGGACAAAGACGTTGACGATGTGCAACTCCAGAAAGGCAATATCCTCATGCTGGGGCCCACAGGCACGGGGAAAACGCTTTTGGCCCAGACGCTCGCGAAGTACTTGGACGTCCCCTTCACACTGGCCGATGCGACCACACTCACGGAGGCGGGGTATGTAGGCGAAGACGTGGAAAATATCATCCTCAAGCTTCTGCAAGCAGCGGACTACGACGTTGAACGGGCCGAGCGAGGCATCGTGTACATCGATGAAATCGACAAGATCAGCCGAAAGAGCGACAGTCCGTCCATTACCCGCGACGTCTCGGGCGAAGGGGTGCAACAGGCGCTGCTCAAGCTTATCGAGGGGACTGTTGCCAATGTGCCTCCCCAAGGCGGGCGCAAGCATCCGCACCAGGAGTTTATTCAAATCAATACGAGCAACATTCTGTTCATCTGCGGCGGAGCGTTCGTGGGTCTCGAACACATTATCGAGCAACGATTGAATCGGAAGGCGATGGGATTCGGGGCTGAAGTTCGCGGGCGGAGCGATGCGCGGCTCGGTGAACTGTTCGTGAAGGTTCAACCGGAAGACTTCCTCAAGTACGGATTGATTCCGGAGTTTGTGGGGCGGTTGCCGGTCGTTGCCACGTTGGATGAGCTGGATGAACGCGCTCTCATTCGAATTCTGACTGAGCCGAGAAACGCACTCACGAAGCAGTATGAGAAATTACTCTCATTCGAGAAGGTGAAGCTCAAGTTCACGGAAGGCGCGCTAGGGGCGATCGCAAGGAAGGCATTTCACCAGAAAACCGGCGCCCGAGGGTTACGCGCCATCCTGGAAGATGTGATGCTGGACGTGATGTATGATGCCCCTTCGCAGAAGCAGATCAAGGAAGTTCTTATCACCGAGGATGCCATTCTCGGCAAGCACGCTCCCATCCGAATCTTCGAACAAGACAAAGATGTGAAAACTGCCTAGACATGCCTCAATCTTGATTTCTCGGCCTGTCTAACAAGACGGCTGCTCCGTACTCTTCAGCCCAGGATCATCCAGTCCCCGTCGTTCCCATACACCTCCGTTCTCAACCGTGTATCACCCTTCGCGTGTTTCGTTCCCGATCGGGGATAGGCGTACAACTCCACGCTTTTCCTCGACAAGATGAAATGCTGCGCTATACTTTCATTACAGTTTAACCGCGGAGGATGTGTGAAATATCCAGTGTCTTCTAGCCTTCGACACAAAGGAAAGACTCTCGACCTTGACGCAGCTCGTGAAGTCATCACCCTATTGGGGATCAATGGCGAACCCATGGGCAACTTGTCATGGGACTTCATCATCGACCAGATTTTAGCCTATCGTAAACCTCAGGCGAGCCGAGAAACCAGGAATGAGCCGCGCGTAACACTCACTTTCCGTGTCAGATACGTGACTCCGGATGGCCAGCAGTTTGAAAGTCGCGCAAACGGTATTGGAGGAGGCGGGCTCTTTATTGAGAGCCTGAGCACTCTGCCTGTCGGTACCAAGCTGGCCCTAGAATTCTCGCTGCCGGAGCAGCCGTCAGAATGGTTGCCGGCGAAAGGTCTCGTCGCATGGGTATGCCCTAAGGCAGATCAATATACGTTCAGCCCTGGCATGGGCGTGCGGTTTACGGAGATTAACCCCGATATCCGTAATCGCGTGCTCGAACTGGTGAAATCCATCCAGACTGTCTGACGGTCAGCCAGCGGCAATTCATGATCCACGAATCGTTTCTGTGCGATACAAGGACCTGGCCATGAAGTTTTCAGTGCTCGCGACGGAAGGACATAAGGGGAAAGTCATTGAGATGAATACCGACCAGGAAGTGGTCACGCTCCATAGCGCCACGGGAGACCTGCTCGGTGCCTTGTCATGGGGAGCGGTCATTGAACAGATTCTTGCCAGCGACGACGACGTGCGATATGCCCACATGCGCTCTCATCCGAGAGCCCCCCTCGCCCTAAAGGTTCACTACACAACTCAGGAAGGTGCGCAGTTCGAAAGCTTAACCAGCGGCATCGGTGCAGGCGGGTTATTTATCGAGAGCAGCGCTCCGCTTGCTCCCGGGACCGAACTATCCGTCGAGTTTTCACTGCCCGATCACCCATGGGCAAAACACAAAGCCAAAGCCAAGGTCGCCTGGACCCGCAATAAGCCTGAACGGCATCTGCTCTTCCCTGGGATGGGCATCCAATTTACCGACATCGATGAGAAGGCCCGTAAAGAACTTATCGAACTTGTCGATGCGTTGAATCGTTCCCGCTTAGGAACTTAACCCGCATTATTCATGAGCGTTTCTGCTGCAAGCGTGGATACGCGGCTGCTGCGGGCAGTCTCGCCGTTCAGCCCTGCGACATACTCTTGCAGTATGTCGCAGGGCTGAACGTCTCCGAGTGCCCGTCTCGCTTCGCGTCTGCACGCTTTCGCGATGAACCGTCATGAACAATGCGGGCTAGATTCCCCGTTTCGCCCATCGGCGCACCCCGCTGTCGGCATCATTCGCAACCGCTGTTTCAAGCGCTGTCTTCGTTTCGGAGTCGCTGAACGTTCCCAGACGATAGGCTGCTTCTGCCCGCACTCCGGGGGAAAGATCCTGCGCCAAGCGCTCCCGAAGCCAAGGCGAAACCCCCGACCCTCCCCATTCGCCTATTGCCGCGACAATAGCCTGACGAACCTCAGCATCAGAATCACGTCCTGCTGCAGCAAGCGAGCCAATCGATTGGCTCGCATCGACTTGCAGCAAGGCCAGCGCCGCGGCTCTCCTAACTGCCGGGTCAGATGATCGGAGTAGTTCGACGATAGGTGGTAACAAGCCAGAACCCGGTTCGACCTCGCCGATCGCCACAACTGCCGACTGCCGGATCGATTCGACAGGGTCTTCCAGCGCTCGCGTCAACAGTGCGACTACCCCGTCGGTGACTGTGGGTTTCAAGTGTCCTATGGCCAGCACCGACGCTTCTCGGACAATGGTTGCCGGATCACTCTTGAGAGGAAGAATAGCGTCTGAGGCTCGTGTGTCCCCGATCTTGCCGAGGGATTCCGCAGCGGTCCGTCGGATCTCCGGGGCCTCATCGCGGAGCAATTCCAGTAAGACCGAGATCGAATGCTCCTTCGATGAAGGAGGAGAATCCTGAACACAACCGGTAAGACAGAGAATTGACAAGACAAGCGCGCGCACCATCGTGCGCGAGGAAATGCGGTACGGCATGGTGCAACCCTCGGGCAGGATGATGAAGGCTGGATGCCGGTTCACGCTTGTTTAGGGGGCTCTTCATGCAAGGCAGGTAGCTCTTTGGCCGCTTCGATGGACTGTTGGAACTCCTTCTTGGCAGAATCCATCTCGGTTTGAATTGTCCGGATCTCGGGATCGACCGAATTGCGAATATCGGCAACCGCCTGCTTGAACGTCCGCAATGCATCCCCCAGTCCTTCTCCCAAACTCTGCATGTCCCCCGGAGACATGCCAGCCGCCTGTGCGGCGTTTGCCTTCATGGCGGCCTGCTGTGTTTGCACACGGGCTACGGCTTCCTTATTGACGATGGCCGATGGGCGTTTAGCCGTGGGCTTCGCCTGAGCACCGGCTGGAAGGGGTGGGTACTGTGCCTGTTGTATCGGTGTGGGGGCGGCAGCCCGTTCTTCCATCGTCGGAGGTCGGGGCCCCTGCGCCGTTGAAGGGGTTGAAACCGACTGGGTTGTCGTGGGACTCAATGGCCGGGCTGGCTGGGACGGAGCAGCCATGTTGTGCACCAGGGAAGCGGTGGTCCCGGGAGTCAGTTCTGGCCCGGGTGTATAGGGCGCCGTGGGCTTCGGAGCCACGCGAGTCTGTCCGGCTGTTGCCGCCTGCGTGGGGGGGATCTGGGATGTTGATAGGGTTTGTACGGGCGTTGGCTGATTCGCTTCGGCCGGGGTTCCATCTGAAGAAGGGATATCGTTGACTTCCTTCTTGAACCCTCTGAGCGCTTTGCCGACGCCCTCACCGATTTGTGGAAGCTTTCCGGCCCCGAAAATAATGAGGACGATGACGAGGATGATGATGAGTTCTGAGATCCCCATGGTACCGAACATGTCGTGGTTCCTCTTTCCCGGGAGCCTGCCAGATGGAACAAGACCGACCCTGCGTGCCGGAGAATCGAATCAACTCTATAGGCCGGTAGGAGGCACTGTCAAGGAAGGGTCAGGGGCTAAAAGATCGGTACAACCCGGTCTTGCAAGGGCAACCCGAACACCAACGCCTCACGCTCAGCGACGTAGACATCCAGTTCACTCCTGATCCCAAACTCGCCTGGCAGGTAGATTCCAGGCTCTATAGAAAAGCAGGTCCTTGCCATGAGACGCCGGGTATCCTGCGTTTCTAAGCCGTCGATATTAGCGCCGTTGCCGTGAACCTCTTCGCCGATCGAGTGACCCGTGCGATGAACGAACTGATCACCATAGCCTGCTTGTTGGATGAGCCGGCGGCAGGCCGCATCGACTTGCCACCCGAACGGACTACGACCCGCGGAAATTTCCGTCCGGACGAAGGCCAGGGCCGCATCCCTTCCCTGCCGGACCAGGCCGAAAATCTCTCGATGTTTTGCCGGAACTGTCTGGCCGACATAGCCGGTCCAGGTAATATCGGCGTAAACCGAACCGGCCACCGCCTGTTTGGCCCAGAGATCGATCAAGAGCAACGATTCGCGGGTGATTTCTGTCGATCCCGACTCGGTCGGGCCATAATGAGGATCGGCGCTGTGGGCATTCACGGCGGCAATCGGAGGGCTCGACGTAACCATACCGGCCTCGTGTATACGAGCCAATATGAACTGCTGTACTCCATACTCGGTGAGGCTCCGCTCTTGCGCGATCGCCTCATGCGTATAACTGAATGTTTCATCGACGATTCGGCGTAGCGCTGCAGCGGCAAACTGATGCGATTCGAACTGACGATCTGTCCAGCGCGCTTCGAATGTCTGGATCAAATCCGCCGAGCTGACCACCTCGACGCCATAACTCCTGATTAACTCGATCGTGCCGCCATCCACGCGCGATACGTAAGGAATCGCGTTCAGCGGAGAATACTGCATGGCGACACGAAGGCCACCAGTGAATAGACGTGCAAGGATCTGCCGTTGCTGCTCCCACGACACATAGTAGTCGGTCTGTCCCGGCAACGAATCCAACACGTGAGGCTCGATACGATGCAGCAGCTTGACAGGGATCCCCTGCGCCGGTACCCAATAGTACCACCGTCTCGTCACATGGATTGTGGGATCGAGCTGGAGAATGCGATAGGCCAGGGGGTCGCTTCTTCGGAAATCATAAAAGAGCCAGCCGTCGATGTCGGCATCGTGCAGTGCCTGCTGAATCTCGCTGACGCGCTGATGTATGGCCGAGGTCATGGTAGAAGGCATCTTATCGTCGTATCGCCGAACCGTCAATGAAACGGATGTTGAACCCGGCGGGCATGTTACAATACGCGCCATGTCAGTCGCGCCTGGACCAGAGCCTTCTCAGTTCCGTGTAACCCTGTTCGTCGGACCGCAGCCGGTGGAGGGAAGACCCTTCACCTTCTCCTGCGTATTTAACGTTAAGAAGCGGAGTTGGAAGGGAGGAGTCCAGGTTGCCGTCGTCATGACCCAAAACCAAATTGATTCGCTCAGCGCCGCCCTGGATTTTTCCCGCTGGTTGGCTCTGGCTTTAATCGATCTCTCGGATGAACATCGCGCATCTCATGAACATCGAGCCAGTGAGTTGTTTGTCCAGGCCCTCTGTTGGTGCAAGCTGGACCTGGCGTTACGATCCGGCATCGCTCAAGAGAACCAATGTCTTGCAGACGATATAGGGATTGTCGGAGTCAGAGAGACCGTCATCAAGCGGAGAGACTTCATCACATCGTACATTGCATCTGAACTGGATCTCGTACCGAAAGATGCGACTGCTTCATAAGTCATTCCGCCCGGGCGCGGCAGGGGGTTTGCATTCAGGGTCGAATTTGTTATAACCGCACTATTACTTAATCGTGGTTGAGTGCCGTGGAACCAACCACTGTTGCTCAGCTCTTGCTCTATCGCAGAAGAAGGAGGATCTGTGGACACATACTCATCTTCGTTCGGACGCCTCGGTATCGTTTCCGGCTTCAAGCTGGTGACAGTTTTCCTGCTCCTGGTCCTGTGCACCGTCACAATGGCGTCATCGGCGTGGAGTCAAGAAAGCCCGACCCCTCAGTCGAGTCAAAACACCGAGGGGGGAACTGCGTCGAGTGCGGGCATGCAGGCTGCTGCCGCCGTCTCCACGATCCTCTATTTCCCCTTTAAGGCAGCATTTGCGATAGGTGGAGGAATCGTCGGGGGGTTGGCCTATCTCTTTTCAGGTTTTAGCGAACAAACGGCCAAGAGCATCTGGAACACGAGCCTCTACGGCACCTACTTTATTACCCCTGATCACCTGGAAGGCAATCGGCCTATCCGCTTTCTAGGGGTCGCTGATTCAAATGACGCACTGGAGCCGGCCTCTGCTCCGGAACCTGTCCGCTAGCTGATGAAACCGATCATCGGGGTCACGCCTGACTTCAATGCCGGCAATCGGAAGGAGTGGGGCGGAAGCGAGCCCACCTATTTTTTGCGTGCGCGCTACATCCGTGCCGTCGAAGAACTCGGCGGCATCCCGCTGGTCCTTCCACTCCTTGCGGACCGGGCCGCGAGACGGCGCCTTCTCAACCAAATCGACGGACTTCTTCTCACCGGAAGCGGGCCGGACCTGCCACCGGCATTGTACGGCGAGCGTCAACGCTATCCGTTCGAGATCGTAAGCGACCGACGTGCAAGTTTTGAACTGGACATCGCGAATCTGGCGAAACAGGCCTACGTTCCGGTGCTGGGTATTTGTGGAGGAATGCAGGCGATGAATGTCGCCTGCGGCGGCAGCCTGTTTCAGGATATCTCATCCCAAATATCGGCGGCGCTCCAACATCGGCAATCGACCTCAGCGACAAACCTCAGCCACACTGTCACAATCACGCCAGGCAGCCTACTCCGTCGTATCGTACGATCGGTGTCGATGCGGGTGAATAGTTCGCATCATCAATCGGTCAAAGCCGTCGCACCGTCATTGGTCGCCAGCGCCGTGGCTTCCGATGGCGTCGTAGAGGCGATCGAGTACCCGGCCCACCCCTTCTTTCTCGGCATCCAGTGGCACCCGGAGTTTCTCTTCGACCGGCACCTCCTCCATCGAAGATTGTTCGAGGCATTTCTGCGCGCCGCCCGCGTCACAAATCGTGGCACGTGAAACGCGAGACACGAACGATGCGCCACATGCGGGGAATGCCTGCTATACTTGCCTCCATATGGAACAGAGGCGTACCGATTCGACGGTTCCCTTCGCCATTCCTGCGACCTGAGGAGGTACGGTGATCAGCCGACTCTTCAGAACCAAGTCCATTGAGCACATCATCAAGGAAGCAGATCAGCCGGATCATCGCCTGAAAAAAACTCTCACGGCATGGGATCTAACCGCGCTGGGCATCGGCGCGATCATCGGCACTGGCATCTTCGTCCTGATCGGGACCGCCATCGTGGGCGATGCTCACCGCCCAGGGGCTGGGCCTGGCATCATTCTGTCCTTTGTACTCGCTGGAATGACATGTGCCTTCGCGGCACTCTGCTATGCAGAGTTCTCCACCATGATTCCCGTGGCCGGCTCTGCCTATACCTACTCGTATGCTACGTTGGGAGAATTTCTGGCCTGGATCACCGGCTGGAATTTGATTCTGGAATACGGTGTGGCCTGTGTCGCCGTTGCGATCGGATGGTCCGGCTACTTCAATAAGCTGCTCAGATTGGCCGGGATCGAATTGCCGCACTGGGCTACGCAGCCACCTGCTGACGGGGGTGTGGCAAACTTCCCTGCTGCCATTATCGTCTTGCTGATCACCATTGTCCTCGTTATAGGGATTAAAGAGAGCGCCCGCGTAACCGGCGTTATTGTATGTTTGAAGCTCGCGGTGATTCTCTTTTTCATAGCCGTCGGGACACCGGCTGTGAATGCCGCAAACTGGACTCCGTTCCTGCCGCAGGGATTTGCCGGCGTGGGCGCCGCAGCGGCGATCGTGTTTTTCGCCTATATCGGCTTCGACGCCATCTCGACAACCGCCGAAGAGGCCAAAAATCCCCAGCGGGATCTGCCGATCGGAATTATCGCCTCCCTCGGCATCTGTACCGTGCTTTACATTGCTGTAGCCGCTGTCCTAACCGGATTGGTCCCCACTGCCAAAATTGACATCTATGCGCCGGTGGCCGAAGCATTGAGTGTTGTGGGCTTCAAGTGGGGGGCGGCGATTGTGGCAATCGGGGCCGTAGCCGGAATTACCAGCGTGCTCGTGGTGATGATGCTGGGTCAGATCCGCGTATTCTTTGCCATGTCGCGCGACCACCTCTTGAGTCCCTGGCTGTCAACCGTACATCCGCGTTATGGGACGCCGCATTATGCCACTATTCTAACCGGCGTCGCCGTAGCCTCACTCGCAGCCCTGATCCCCATCGGCGATGCCGCGGATATGACGAACATCGGCACACTCTTTGCCTTTGTCCTTGTCTGCATCGGTGTCGTGATCCTGCGCTATAGAAAGCCAAACCAGCACCGCCCATTCCGGCTTCCTTTCATGCCGGTCGTTCCTGTGCTCGGTATGCTGGCCTGCTTCGGCTTAATGAGCTTTCTACCGTGGGTGACCTGGATTCGATTCGCCGTCTGGACGGCCATCGGTATCGTGGTCTATATGGGGTACGGGCTGAGGCACAGTAAGCTGGCGGACGCCCCTCTCGAACGCCACACTTCAAAACACTCACTCTAGATAGTGGGTTAACTCGACTCATCTCCCGGAGGTGCCACCAGAGCGGGAGTTGGAGTCGGTGTGCCATCGGCAGGTGCCGCTGCTTTCGTTGCAGGGACGGCAGATTGGTCAGTTGGTCCTGATGCAGGAGCAGGCGCGGGTGGCTTGGCAGGTGTGGGTGGCTTGGGGGGGACAGGTTTTTCCGGTTTGATGCCTCCTTCCCATGAGGGTCCGGAGTACATTTCCGGCGAAAGACCCTTGGATTTCCATTTCTCTTCGAAATCCGCAGCGGCCTTATTCGGCGTTTCGCCGCTTCCCACGACATCATTCCACGGGTAGGCCTTTGGGCCGATCTGGCAACCGGCCTCCGTCCGCTTCAAATATAAGGAGATCGGATTTCCCCGATATGGTCCAAGATAGATATGTACTGAACCAACAAACTCGAGCAAATGTGCCATCCCAGTCTCCAAGAGCAGGGATGATGCCATAAGAGAGAACGAGAGGGCAAGGCGATTGCTCCCTTTACTCGCGCAACGCGCGCCCTCAGAAGGACAGAGGGGGGCGGCAGGTGCCCTTCTTGCTCGCAGAACGCGCACGATAAAACTGTGCTCGTTCGATGCGCGCAGTAAAGGGCAGCCTTGGCCACCCCCCTAGAGAGAACACAAAGAATCGGAAGGGTCTCGCTCCGGCTAATGGCACGCCCCGGGAAATCGATTGCGAAACAATCGGGGGGTAGGGCGCGTGAAGCATATCTGCCAGCGGGTGGCCGGGTGAGAAGGTTGCGCGCAGTCAGGGAGCAAACCGCCTTGCCCTCTTAAAGGGAGTAGAGAAGATGAGAACATGCGGGCGGGCTCCCGCTCCTTTGGCAAAGCGCTCCGCAATCTGGTCCATCCCCCTGAGGAAGATGTAAGGCGCAACCTGGCAAGTGGCGGCATGGGACCGAAGGCCAGATTTTTCACGTCCACGATATCACCAATGCTCCCTTCTTGTTAGATTGACAGACTTTTCAAGCGTTTCGTACACTGGTTCGCGATGTCTTCACACCTCATGAACCTATCTCGCCCAAGTCGGAAGAAAACTACCATAGGGTTCGTGAATCTCGGCTGTTCGAAGAACCAGGTCGATTCCGAAGTTATGCTGGGTACGTTGGTCGCAGACGGGTTTGCCTTGACCGATGACCCGAAGCAAGCCGAGGTGGTCATCATTAATACGTGCGGTTTTATCGAAGAGGCCAAGCAAGAATCAATCGATATGATCATTACGCATGGCAAACTGAAAGAGACGGGATCCTGTCGGGTGTTGATTGCCGCAGGATGTCTAGCCCAACGGTATCAAGGGGACCTTCTCAAACAATTGCCGGAACTCGACGGTGTGGTGGGGACCGGAGAGTTCGGGAGAATCGCGGAGATATGCCAAGACCTTCTCGTGCCAAAGAAACGGCAGCAACGGCTCTGGATCAGCGAGCCTCCCTACCTCTACGACGCGGACGCTCCCCGCCTCCGTCTTGGAAAGGCCCACAGCGCGTATGTAAAAATCGCCGAAGGTTGTAACCGGAATTGCGCCTTCTGCGCGATTCCGTTGATGCGGGGTAAGCAGCGGAGCCGCCCGGTGGAATCGATCGTCGCCGAGGCGACGCGCCTCGCAGCTGAGGGCGTGAAAGAGATTAACCTCATTTCCCAGGACACGGTGAATTACGGCGTCGATCTCGGTCTGCGCAAAGGCCTCGTCACGTTGCTTCGCGAGCTGGTTAAAGTGAAAGAGCTACGCTGGATCAGGCCGTTTTATCTCTACCCGCAGCAGGTATCGGACGAATTGTTGGACCTCTACGCAGGCGAAGAGAAGATCACCAAGTATATCGACATGCCCCTGCAACACATTAATGATCGGATGCTCAAGCGAATGCACCGCCTGGGCGATCGTGCCGCAATCACCTCACTCGTCGATAGGATCCGAGCGCGTATTCCCGGCGCCACGTTTCGCACAGCCTTCATCGTGGGGTTTCCCGGAGAGACGGATCAGGAGTTCGACGAGCTAAGACGCTATGTGGAAGATACCGAGTTCGACCGGGTGGCGGTGTTTTTGTATTCGGACGAGGAAAATACGCCAGCCGCCGGACTCGATGGCAAGATCGAGCGATCGGTTATGGACGAGCGACGGAATGAACTCTTGGCGGTGCAGGAAGAGATTGCGGAGGTGTGCGGCCGGACCCGCATCGGTTCCGTGATGGATGTCTTGGTTGAGGGAGTTTCAGAGGAGACAGGCTTATTGCTTGAGGGACGGCATGAAGGGCTGGCACCGGAGATCGACGGCGTCGTGTATATCAATGACGGATCGGCCAGAGCAGGGGAGTTCGTCAAAGTCAAGATTACCGATGCGGCAATGTACGATCTCGTGGGCCACATTGTCACGTAGTAGAATGCTGGCGAAGTCGCACTTAAAGGCCGTAAGAAGTAAGACGTGAAAAGTGAAATGCGGGACTGTTCACGGCCCTTCCACCAAAACCTTCTTACGTTTAACGATTCACGTTTCACGTACCTACGATGGCACACCGAAAAGAATCTGTCGTCCTCTTGATCCATTGTAAAGATCGCAGGGGTATTGTGGCCCGTGTCTCGGGCTTTATTCACGACTTCGGCGGGAACATTCTCGATTCGGACCACCATACCGATGAGGAGACGAACGAGTTTCTTATGCGAATGGAATTTGCCGCCGAGGGCTTGCAGATTCCACCCGATGAGATCGCCGCCGCCTTCGCGCCGGTCGCGAAGACCTTCGAGATGCGATACGAGGTTCGCCTCTCAAGCCGCCGAACCAGGGTCGCGATGTTGGTCTCGAAACAGGATCACTGCCTGGCGGATCTGCTTCAACGGCACAAGCGCGACGAGTTGCCCATCGACATCCCCGTGATTATTTCCAACCACGACACCTGCGCCGGCTGGGCGGAACTGTTCAAGATCCCGTTCTTCGTCTGTCCTGTAACCAAGGAAACCAAGCCGCAACAGGAACAGCAAGTGCGCTCTTTGCTAACGGATCATCGTGTCGAACTCGTGGTGATGGCCCGGTACATGCAAGTCCTCAGCGCGGGCTTCCTGTCACAGGTCGGCTGTCCGGTCATCAATATTCATCACTCTTTCCTGCCGGCTTTCGTCGGTGCCAATCCCTATCGGCAGGCCTATGACCGGGGCGTGAAAATCATCGGGGCCACGGCGCACTATGCCACGGACGATCTGGATGAAGGTCCCATCATCGAGCAGGACGTCATGCGTGTGGGTCACCGGGATACCGTCGAGGATCTGGTGAGAAAGGGACGCGATCTGGAAGAGATTGTGCTGGCCCGCGCCGTGCGCCGCCATGTTGAGCGACGGGTGCTGGTGTACGGCAGAAAAACCGTGGTGTTCGACTAACCGGGTAAGCGATACAAATCCGATAAACGAAAATCAGCCTTCTTCCGCCCTGCCTGTTCTCCTAGGCAGCCCTGCCGGAGAGGGAGTCATTCGAAGTCGCTTAGGCGATGGGATAGAGGCCAGAGGAAATGTGACTGTGAAGGTCGACCCTTCGCCGATCTTGCTCTGGACCTCGATGCGTCCATGATGTGACTCGACGATCCAGGCGCAGATGGACAACCCAAGTCCCGTGCCCTTCTTGGTATGGGCCCGCGCTTCATCGGTGCGATAAAACCGGTCGAAGATCCGAGACTGATCTTCTTGCGCGATGCCGATGCCACGATCGATCACGGACACCCGTGCCTGAGCCTGTTCGATCGCCAGCGCGATGTCGACTGTGCCGCCGGGGCGCGAGTACTTGATCGCGTTGTCCAGCAGGTTCAGGAACAGTTCGCGCAAGCGCAGCTCATCCCCCGATACCACTGCCGGCGCGGTGGATTGCAGCACGACCTGTACGTCCTGTTCCTGTCCCAACAGCGAGGCCTGCCGGTGGAGATCCTCGATAAGCGTGTCCAGGGGGACAGGTAATCGTTCCATCTTCACTTCGCCCATGTCGGCTCGCGAGAGGAAGAGCAACTCATCCACAATGCGCGTCATCCGGTCGATTTCTTCGAGATTGCTCTCCAGGACGATTTTGTAATCGTCGGTTTCGCGAGGGCGTCTGAGCGCAAGTTCGGTTTCTCCCTTCATGACCGTCAACGGCGTGCGCAGTTCGTGGGAGGCATCGCTGCTGAACTGGCGGATCTGCCGAAAAGAGGTTTCAAGCCGGTCGATCATGTCGTTGAACGTGTTGGTCAGACGGCCGATTTCGTCGGCCGAAGCAGGGACCGTCAGTCGTTGTGTGAGATCGCCTCCGGCAATGCGTTGGACGGCCAGCGTGATCGCATCGACCGGACGAAGGGCTCGCCCAGCCATAAACCACCCGCCGGCAAGCGACACGGCCAGCGCGATAGGCATACTGACCAGAAGCACGAGCAGAAGACGGTTCAGAGTTTCTTCGACGGAGTCCATCGAGGTGCCGACCTGGATGATGTACAGCAGGTTGCCGCGAAAAATGATGGGAACGGAAATAAGCCGTAACGGGGGTTCTTTGGGGTATTGTGCAAATTCGAGAAGCGTCCGGCCTGTGTAGGCGACTTCCAAGGCCTGGCGACTCAGGGGCACCTCGTGCTGTTTCATATTCGGCGAACGAATCGTGATTGTGCCGGAGGGGCTGAAGATCTGAAAGAATTTATCGATGCGCGTCAGTTCGGGGAACTGCGACATGAGTTCGTCTTCGTCGATAAGCGGGAGAAATCCGCGTTCTTCCAGCGACCGGACGGCCGTTTCCGCGGTTTCCTCCAGCGATTGATCGACTGCGTCGCGGAGGCTTCGAGCGGTCACCACATACAACACGGTTGAAAAGATAATGAGGATCAGCGCGAGAGCGGTGCCGTACCAGAGAGTAAGGCGGACACGAAGCGGCATCAGTCGACCTTCAGCATATATCCGCTTCCGCGAATCGTGTGAATCAGTTTCTTGGAGCGCCCCCGATCGATCTTGTTGCGGAGATAATTCACGTAGACGTCGATGACATTGGTGAAGGTGTCGAAGTCCTGATTCCACACATGTTCAGAGATCATCGGACGGGTCAAGACGCGTCCCGTATGGCGCATGAGATATTCGAGCAGGGCGTACTCCTTCAAAGTCAACTCGATTCGCTGGCCTCCTCTGGACACTTCGCGCGTGGCCGGGTTCAGGGCCAGGTCGTCGATCTGGAGCACGCCGGGACTTTCGGTGGATCCCCGGCGAAGCAGGGCGCGGATGCGGGCGAGCAGTTCGTCAATGGCGAAGGGCTTGGTGAGGTAATCGTCCGCTCCTGCGTCAAGGCCTTTGACTCGCTGATCCACTTGCGATTGGGCGGTCAGAATCAGAATAGGGGTATGAATCCGCGCCTGGCGGACACCTCTGAGAATTTCCAGTCCTGGCAATGACGGCAGCATCAAGTCGACGATCAGTAAATCGTAGTTGGTATTGAGGGCCATCTGAAGGCCTTGCGCACCGTCTTCACAGAGATCGACGGCATAACTCTCTTCCTCAAGCGCGCGCCTGATAAAGCAGCCGACTTTGGTTTCATCTTCAATGACGAGAATGCGCATGGCAGTCGATGGCGAATTATACCAAACCCGCGCAGATCAATCTTGTAGAGAGAAATTCTACTGAACGGTGTCCGTGGGGGACTGAGATAATGATGCCGCTGGGTGTTGGCACAAGGAGCGAAGATCCTTCCACTCTTCATGAGAAAAGAGTGTAACAGGATGTCGTGGCGGTGGTCCGGCCAGCGCAATCAACTTTTCGATCCGGTCATTCGTGTCGGGATGAGTGGATAGATAGGATGACGCAGCAGTGTTAAGGGGATGTTGTCTCGCCATGAAACGGTAGAAAGCGATCATCTCTGCGGGGTCAATTCCAAGAGTCTGGAGTAATCGCAGCCCCTCGCGATCGGCTTCATCCTCATGAAGGCGACTGTAGCGTAACAGGCCCAGGGTGCGCGCGCCTTCAATTCCATACGCCAATGCTCCAGTGAAATCCCCGGACACTGCGGTGATCAGAAGGCTGGTTGAGGCCTGCTCGAGTATGGCCCGAGTCGAATGTCGTTTGTAAATATGTTGGAGTTCATGAGCGAGCACACCCGCAAGCTGCTCAGGTGTCTCGGTGGCCTCGAGAAGGCCGCGGAACACAACTACGTATCCTCCCGGCAATGCGAACGCGTTGATGGTGGGTCGGTCGGACACAGTGAGGCGAGTATAATAGGGAGAATCGGGCATTCCCTGCGACAACCGCGTCACGATGCTCTCGATGGCGGGAAGACGACGCTGATCGACACAGCGATTGGCAGAGGGTGCGAGGTGCTCCAGCACAGAGGCGCCGAATTGTTCTTCCCATGAGACGGGAATGCGGGGCGCGAGAGCTGTGGCTAACCACGGGATTCCCCAGACGTAGAATCCTGCTGTTGTTCCCAGAAGTGCGATTCCGGCCAGGATCGTCAATCGCACCCGGAGGGGCCGGTGCTGGGGGTTATGGAAATGAGTCGCTCTCGATCCTGCAGTCTGTTGTATTGCGGTAAGAAACGAAGGGTCCTCAACGATAACGGTTTGCGGCAGGGGGCCTCCATGTTCGAGGCGAACGTGTTCTCCCTCGTAGGCCCCTTGTGTTTGTCTGATCTCATCAAAGGGCCAGCGGATGGTGTCCCCTTCCGTCATTGCGAAGTGTAAGGCGGTGGAGGTGATCTGGATCGTGACAGGGTGTCGTGCGGCGTTTCGACCGTCGAGGTAGTACCCCTCCCAGAGTGGCGGCATGGCGAATCAACCTAGCTCGAATCCGGTGTCGAGAAATCCGTCCAATCCTTCGCCGATCGGCGGGGCTCCGTCATATGCTTGAACGATCTCATCGAAATTGTCTATGCCGACAAGCGTCAAGCGATCGGTTATAAATTTGATGTTCCGAATGGTTGTCCACGGCCAGGCGAGTCCAAGAGTGCAAGCCACTAAGAGCAAGTTCCCGAGTTTCAGCTTGAGATACGGCCACGTTGTTATGGACAGGCGGAATCGCGCGGAGCCGATCGACGTCTGCTCCCAAAAGTAACGCTGCTCGATAACAGAATAGGGTAGCCAGAGAAGGCGAAAGATCAGCCCGCCGATGACCAGACCGGCTATCACTCCGATTACGAGAGTGGCGATCGTTTCTGGATCAGACGCATTCTCCAACGGCAGTTCGATGAAGGGGGAGAAACTCAGTACAGTGCCGATGGCAATGGCGACCGCAAGAAGATAGAACTTCAGAAACGGACGGAACAGCACCGCCCCGTCACCTGAAAATTTGAAAGGCTCGCTTCCAAAGTAAGTGTGTGTCGTGAGAAACGTCTGTTTCGTGACCGAGAAATACGGGTAGTAGAGCCCCAGCGTCAGACCGGTAAGGAAATAACCGGATAGCCACATTTTTAGGAAGTCCAGCGTTTTTCCCTGAAACGAAAAATGGATACCATGCCAATCGGTGCGACTCAGTCGATAGCGTCTTGCGCCTATAATGGCAACGGGAATGAACAGAAACAACAACAGCCATGCGGCGATCTGGAATGCGATTTGGGTAGACGCATAGGGCTCGAGAAAAAAGCCGGCATTGGACAGCACGTAATAGGGAACTCCAAAGACCAGACCGGCTTTCATGGCCCCATTCAGGAGTTCGCGAGCGTTCCCGTGATACGCGAATCGATCGCCTGCGAATTCTGTTTGGCCGAATAAGTATGTCCGAACGCGCACTTTGGCCCAGAAGTAATAGAGACCCAGTGTGACAAAAGTGAGAAGCGTGTTGACCAGATGGATGCCGAACAATGTTCCGCCGGTCCCGTGAAAGACGGCCGTAAGGGACTGAGAATCGGGCCGCTCGGCTCTTTCGGCTCGAATCGCTTCCTGATCGGCATCTTCTCGGGAAGTTTCACCGGCGGCGCGGCGCGAGGCTGTTTCGGTCGATTGGAACGAAACTGTCGGCATTGCGACGACGAAAAAAGGATTCTCACAATTGGAGCAAGAGGCCTTCATCCCTGGCTTGAGGGCATGGACATCTCGCACGCGATGGGAAGTGGAACAGCGCGAACAGGACAATCTGACCGATGTATCCTTCGCCACGGCGGTCTTCACAACATGTTCCTTTCCTGCGCGATAGCAAACATCACGTTCGCGCCGCACTTCCTTTCCTTCTGGCAACGCATCTCATCGGGGCCGGAGCCAGGTATACACTCCATTCACACAGATATATGAATGTCCGGCAAGAGATCTGTTTTGAAGAACAGATAGCCGATTGCGCCGAGTGCGAGTATTGCGATGAGGAAAATGATCAGGCGTAAGCGGGCACTTGCTGACCGCTTTTCTGCTCCGGGTGGCACCAGCCTCAGCCATACGCCCGGTTTCCGTGGTTGCCGGAGGCTGCCGGATGATGACTCTCTCACGAGGACCAGATTGGCGTCGCAAGAGGAGCAGGGGACCTGCTTCCAGCTGATTGAAGAAGGTTGCGAGAGAACCTCATTCGGATTTGCACAGAAAGGACAGGCAATCGTCATTATGGAATGGAACTCCTCTCCGGGAGGCAAGTCATCAGTCGCCTGCGAGAATAGATACTTTCGCCTCCATGCAGCCATGCAGGAGCCACTCAACCATAGCGCAAAATATCAGGAGTGCAACTCGGCCGAACCGGCTCAGTGCATAGGGCCGCACCGATTCAACTTCGGGAGAGAAATCAAAAGGTTGAGCGTCGATGCCTATTTGGGCGGGAAACGGGTAACCGTAACCGGGTCGTACTCAACTGTGATGCCACCGGACGCTCGACGGGCCAGGGTATGTTTGAGCCAGTGGGTATCGTCTCGCTTGGGAAAGTCCGACCGGTAATGGGCCCCACGGCTTTCCGTCCTGGCGAGGGCGCTGGTGATGATGGTTTCGGCGACATCGAGGAGGGATTGGAGCTCAAAGGCTTGCACGAGATCCGTATTAAACACTAAACCTTTATCCTGCACGGTCACGGAGGCGGCACGTTGGGTCAGTGCATTCAGGGATGAAATCGCCACAGACATGGATTCGTGAGTCCGAACGAGGCCCAGATTGAGGCTCATCAACTGGCCGAGTTCTTCCCGAATCTGCCAGGCTCGAATCGATCCTTCCCGCGACATCAGTTTGTGAACCCGGGCCTGTTCGGTTGCGAGTTGGTCGGTTGTGAGTGCCCGTGGCGCGACGGTTCGGACGTACTCTCCGGCTCGAATTCCTGCGCGCCGGCCGAACACGATCGTTTCTAGGAGAGAATTCCCTCCTAGTCGATTCGCTCCGTGCACACTGACACAGGCACATTCACCGACCGCGTAGAGACCGGCGATGCCGGTTTCGCTCCATTGATTGGTCCGGACGCCGCCCATCTGATAGTGCGCGCCTGGTCGAACAGGAATAGGAGTCTCGATGGGATCAAGACCGGCGAACTCAATGGCAAGTTGTCTGATCTGAGGGAGCCGTTCGAGAATCCGCTGTCGCCCAAGATGCCGCAAGTCCAGCAGTACGCACCCGTCGACCCCGCGGCCTTCAAGGATTTCTTGTCCGATGGCCAATGAGACGGTAGAGCGGGTAGCCAGTTCCATTTGTTGTGGAGCGTAGGTTTTCATAAACCGTTCGCCCAGCGTATTCAGGAGGTAGGCCCCTTCTCCGCGAGCGCCTTCGGTAATCAGGATGCCGGTTCCCTTCAGCGTAGTCGGGTGGAACTGGACAAACTCCATGTCCGCCAGGGGAGCCCCTGCGCGATACGCGAGCGCCATGCCGTCACCGGTGTTGATCACAGCGTTCGTGCTCGTCAGGAAGACGCGCCCGCTTCCTCCGGTGGCCAAGATGACCGCTTTGGCTCCGATTGCACGCAACCCTCCATGGATCAGGTCCCACGCGATCACGCCCCGGCACGCTCCGTCTTCCACGATCAACGCCGTGACGTACCATTCTTCGTACATGGCGACCCGCCGTTTGAGCAGTTGTTCGTACATGGCGTGGAGGATGGCATGGCCGGTACGATCGGCGGCGTAACAGGTGCGAGGAAACCCTGCTCCGCCGAACGGACGTTGGGCGATACGCCCCTGCTCATCGCGGCTGAAGATCACCCCCAAACGTTCTAATTCGTGAATGTCGTCAGGCGCTTCGCGACACATCGCCTCGATGGCGTCTTGATCGCCGAGATAGAGTCCGCCTTTGGTGGTGTCGTGGGCATGGGCTTCCCAGGAATCGTTCTCTCCCAGCGCCGCATTGATGCCCCCTTGTGCAGCCACAGAGTGGCTGCGAACCGGATGGACCTTGGATATCACGGAGACATCGAGATCCGGCGGCGCGGCAATTGCTGCTCTCATCCCTGCCAGACCGGCTCCGACAATTAGAATGTCGTGCAGTTTCATGGAGTAAACGTCCAATCCGTGAGACGTGAAACGTCTAAGGTAAAGGTTTCAGACAATCGCTGCTTCACCTTTCACAATTTACCTTTTACGGCTTTGATTCTCGCACTCATACGTGACTCTCCACCCGAAGGCAAGTCAGAAACTTTCTCACAGACCTTGGAGAGGAGGGACGGCCCGTGTTATTCTGCACATCTGGAGCGATCAATACATCAGGGCTTTCGACCGACGAAACTTCTCCGAAGGACAAGACGTACGCCATGACCACGCCGGACTTCCTGAGCCCGACCGACACGTTTATCCATCGCCATCTTGGCCCGACAGACGTCGATGCCAGCGAGATGCTTGCTACGCTCGGCTTGCAGTCCCTGAGAGAACTGAGCGAGGCAACCGTACCCGCCGACATTCGGATACGGAGAGAATTGGATCTGCCTCTTCACCGAACCGAACAAGCCGTGCTGCAAGAAATCCGCTCTATTGCCGCAGAAAACAGAATCTTCCGTTCATTGATCGGTATGGGGTATCACGACTGCCTAACGCCCGGCGTGATTCAACGTAACGTGTTTGAAGATCCGTCCTGGTACACGCAGTACACCCCTTACCAGGCCGAGATTTCCCAGGGCCGCTTGGAAGCGCTCGTAAATTTTCAAACGTTGGTGACCGACCTCACCGGCTTGCCCTTAGCCAATGCGTCACTCCTGGATGAAGCCACGGCGGCGGCGGAGGCGATGGCGATGTGTCTTGCCGTTTCCCGTGCGTCCGGCCGCGAACGGACGGAGTTCTTCGCTTCGCAGCACTGTCATCCCCAGACGATTGCCGTAATGAAGACACGGGCAGAACCGCTCGGCATGAAGCTGCGCGTTGGGCCGACGCAAACCATCGACTTTTCCAACCCTCAGCTGGCAGGTATTCTGCTCCAGTATCCGGCCACTGACGGTTATGTGGGGGATTACAGCGCCCTGGTGGCGCAGGCCCATGAGGCCGGGGTTCTCGTTGGGGTCGCAACCGATCTGCTCGCCTTGACGCTTCTGCGCCCACCCGGAGAATTCGGAGCCGATATTGCCGTGGGCTCCAGTCAACGATTCGGTGTCCCGCTCGGATTCGGCGGCCCGCATGCTGCATTTCTTTCGGCAGCTGAAGCGTTCAAGCGACAGATGCCGGGACGCATCGTCGGGGTGTCAAAAGATGTCACGGGACGGCTCGCCTACCGACTTTCCCTGCAAACACGTGAGCAACATATCCGACGCGAAAAGGCGACAAGCAACATTTGTACGGCGCAGGTGCTGTTGGCTATCATGGCAAGCATGTATGCGGTCTATCATGGGCCGGAGGGGTTGCGGCGGATTGCTGAACGCGTGCATGGCTTGGCAGTGGTGCTAGCCGAGGGTTTACGGCAGCTCGGGTTCGACATTGCAACGGAAGCCTACTTCGATACGATTCGGGTGCGTCTGACGAAGACGCAGTTCGAGTCCGTCTTGATCCGGGCGAACGAAGCAGGCATCAATCTTCGCCAGTATGAAGATCACTCCATCGGGATTGCGCTGGATGAGGTGAGCACGGAAGACGAAATTCGCCATCTGATCGAAATCGTTGTCGGTCATGGCCGACTGCCGTTTCACGTGCGGGACTTGAGCGGTAGTGTCACGACAGGTTTCCCGGCGAATCTTGCCCGCACAAGCGAGTACCTGACCCACGAAGTATTCAATCGCTACCATTCGGAGCACGAGATGCTGCGGTATATCCACCGTCTGGGTGCAAAGGATCTGTCACTCGTCCATTCGATGATACCGCTAGGGTCATGCACCATGAAGCTGAACGCGACGACCGAGATGCTGCCGGTTACCTGGCCGGAATTCTCGCAGCTTCATCCATTTGCACCGGTCGAGCAGACCAAAGGGTATCAAGAGTTGTTCCATCAGTTGGAAGCGTGGTTGGCGGAGATCACGGGACTCTCCGCTGTGTCCTTGCAACCGAACGCCGGCTCTCAAGGCGAGTATACGGGGTTGATGGTGATTCGGGCGTACCACCGGAACCAGGGTGAAGAGCACCGAGACATATGCCTGATCCCTCTCTCCGCCCACGGCACGAATCCCGCCAGTGCAGCTATGGTCGGTATGACGGTCGTGACGGTCGCCTGCGATCGGCAGGGCAATGTGGATTTAGCCGATCTTGAAGCCAAGGCGATTCAGCATCGCGACCGGCTCGCGGCGCTCATGTTGACCTACCCGTCGACTCACGGTGTCTTCGAAGCGGACGTCCGGCGCATCTGTCAGGTCGTTCATACGCACGGCGGGCAAGTCTACATGGACGGCGCCAACCTCAATGCCCAGGTAGGGCTCTGTCGGCCCGGGGACATCGGCGCGGATGTGTGCCATCTGAATTTGCACAAAACGTTCTGTATCCCCCATGGCGGTGGCGGGCCTGGGATGGGCCCGGTCGTTGCCGCGCGACACCTGGCGCCTTTCCTCCCCGGCCATCCGATGACGAGTCTGGGCGGACAGGATTCCATAGGGCCTGTCTCGGCGGCGCCATATGGCAGCCCCAGCATCGTGACGATCTCGTGGGTCTATATCGCCCTGATGGGACGAGACGGTTTGACCAAGGCGACACAGATGGCAATCTTGAACGCCAACTACATGGCCAGACAACTGGAGAAGTACTACCCCATCCTGTACACGGGGATGTCGGGATTCGTCGCGCACGAATTTATTCTCGATCTTCGTCAGTTCAAAGACAGTGCTGGAGTGGAAGCCATGGATGTGGCGAAACGATTGATGGATTATGGGTTTCATGCTCCGACGATCTCGTTCCCGGTTGCTGGGACCTTGATGATCGAACCGACGGAAAGCGAGTCGAGGGCTGAATTGGACCGGTTCTGCCAGGCGCTGATCTCGATTCATGCTGAGATTCAAGATATCGTCGAGGGACGCCAGCCTCGCACAAACAATCTGCTGAAGAATGCACCCCACACCGCGCAGGTCGTAGCAGCCAACGAATGGAACCGAACCTATACCCGTGAGCAGGCGGCCTTTCCTGCCCCCTGGGTACGCGACCATAAATTTTGGCCCAGCGTGAGTCGCGTCGACGAAGCCTATGGAGACCGGCACCTTGTTTGCACGTGTCCACCAACCGACACCTACTAATCGGCTGCTGAAAAAGGCTCTCAACGTCGTTCTCGTCTCGCAAACATCCTCAATGTACCCATGAGGGTACACCTCCGGTGGTTACTTCGCCTGCGGCCTAGTTGCGAGGCCTTTTTGAGCAGCCTCCGCAGAGAACTTTTTTGAGCAGCCCTGAAGAAGACGCACCCGATATAACCCCGTTTGCTCATCATTTGGTCATCCAAGTAGAGTGAAGACCTTCGCAAACTCCTTTTCGAGAAAGGAATGTTTCATGGATGCGATCAATCGACGGGACTTCCTCGTCCGTAGCGGATTAGCCATCGGTGCGGCTCTGTTGGCTGGTGAGAATCCTGTTTCCACTGCTGCCGCCGGTTCACCGCCGCCGAAGCTTGACAACTGGCAGGCCGTGCGTGAGCAATTTCAACTCTCCCGCGACTATGTCCACCTGGCGGGATTCTTTCTCGCATCTCACCCCACTCCGGTCAGGGCGGCGATCGAACGTCATCGGCGTGGATTGGATGCCGATCCTATCGGATATTGGGTGGAACAGGAAGAAAGGCAGGAGGCAGCAGTATTGCGGGCTGCGGCGGGTTATCTCGCGGTCGATCCGACGGAGATCGCTCTGACAGACAGCACAACGATGGGACTGGGCCTTCTGTATGGCGGCCTTACCCTGCACGAAGGTCAGGAAATTCTTACGACCCAGCATGATCATTATGCGACCGAGACGTCTCTAAGGCTTCGTGCGGAACGTACCGGAGCCACGATACGCCAGATCCCGCTCTACGATTCACTCAAGAATGTGTCGCGTCTCGAATTACTCGACAACCTGATCAAGAACATTCGACTGAACACCCGTATCGTTGCGGTAACGTGGGTCCATTCGAGCACAGGGCTGAAGCTTCCGATCCAGGAGATCGCCCAGGCGATTCATCAGTTAAACGAACCCCGCGCGGAACAGGATCGTGTGATCTTTTGTGTGGATGGGGTCCATGCACTGGGTGTCGAAAACTTCCGTCTCTCCGATGTGGGGTGTGATTTCCTGGTTGCGGGAACGCACAAATGGATGTTCGGTCCGCGGGGGACCGGCCTTGTGTGGGGGAATCAACAAGCCTGGTCTGTGGCCAAGGCCATCATTCCTACCTTCAGTAGCCAGGCGTATGACATATGGATGAAACTCAGCCCGCCAAAAGACCTACCGAATTCCGTCTATATGACACCGGGTGGATTTCATTCCTTCGAGCACCGCTGGGCGCTCGACGAAGCCTTCACATTCCATCTGGCGATCGGTAAGGCTCGCGTGACCCAGCGCATCTATGAACTGAATCAACAGATGAAACAAGGATTGGCGAAGATGCCGCATGTGACGTTGCACACGCCGATGTCACAGGACCTCTCATCCGGCATCGTCTGCTTTGACGTGGAGGGGATGACGCCACGCCAAGTGATCGAGCGACTTCGACATAAGAAAATCATCGGAAGTGTCACGCCCTATGCGACGCAGCACGCGAGGTTGGCGCCAAGCCTTCTGACCTCATCGGAGGCCATCGACCAGGCGCTCGAAGAGATTCTGTCCCTGCGGGCCTGACAGGCAGAAATGTTGACTCCCGGACACGCAACAAAAACAAACCAAAAAGACCAGATAAATCAGACAAACTGGGCTTGTCAGAGCGTGCCTTCGGGAATTTGATCCAGTTTGTAGAAATCGACCGGGTCTAGTCGGCGCTGCGTTGCTTGAGTCGGCTCGCTACCCTTGGTAAAGAGTTCGACGGTACCGGTCTGACCTTCCTCCTCGCCTTCAAGCAGCCCTGTCGACGGGTCGACCTTAACAAACGTCACGCCTTCCGGGATGGTAAAGGGCACGACCGGTAAAGGCTTGAGCGCTTGCTGCATGAAGTTGGTCCAGATAGGCAGCGCGGCATGCGCTCCCGATTCCGTCTCACCGAGTGAACGTCGATCGTCAAACCCGACGTAGACCCCCGTAACCAAGTTCGGCGAACCTCCAACAAACCATGCGTTGATAAACGCATCCGTAGTTCCTGTCTTTCCCGCAATCGGCCTCCCGATCGTCTTGGCCGACTGACCGGTACCTTTTTGGATCACGTCTTCCATCATGTTCGTGATCAGGTAGGCCGTCTCTTTAGAGATCACTGGCAGCGGTTGCGGTTCCGCACTTTCAAGTACCTTCCCCGCGTTGTCCTTTACGAACAGGATCGCGTACGGCTCGGCACGGTATCCCTGATTGAGGAACACGCTATAGGCGGAGGTCAGTTCCATCAGTCCGACGGAAGATGAGCCTAGCCCCAAAGACAGATCTGCCGCCAACGGACTGGTAATCCCGACCGTTTTCGCGAAATCAATGACGTTCTTCACGCCGACCTTGTCCAGCAACCGGACCGTCGCGAGATTGTGCGAGTGGGCCAGGGCATCCCGCAAACTCACCATGCCGTGAATTTTTCTCCCATAGTTCTCCGGTTTCCACGTTTTCTCGTCCTGTTCCTGCTCGTAGACAACCGGCGCATCCAGGATCACGGATGCAGGGCTCATCCCTTGATTCATGGCTGTGGCGTAGATGATCGGTTTGAAGGCGGACCCGGGCTGGCGGTGGGCCTGCACGGCCCGATTGTACTCGCTGCGAGTGAAATCGTAGCCTCCGACCATAGCCCGGATCGCGCCCTTGACCGGCTCCAGCGCGATCACCCCTCCATCAACCAGGGGAGTCTGTTCCAGTTGTACGTAAGCGGTGCTGCGATCCAGCTTTTTCACCATCACCTCGATGACGTCGCCGGGCTTCAGTATCTGTTTGAGATTCTGATTGACGACGAAATCTTTCGTCGTATCCGGCCCGGTCAGACGGCGTTTGGCCCATGCCATATCATCAAAGGTAAGAGTGGCCACCATCGTGCCGATTTGCACCAGATAGTGGTCCTTTGCTACTTTAGTGACGAATCCCTCGCGATAGTCCCCCACCTTCACTGCCTGGTCTGTGACCGCTGCAACGACAGGGGGAGTCGGCGTAGCGAGATCCACCGTTCGAAGGGGACCACGCCATCCCTGGCGTTTATCCAATTCGCGCAAGCCGGCTGCAAAGGCTGCTTCAGCAGCCTTCTGCATTTCCATGTTCAATGTCGTATAAATCTTGAGCCCGCCCTTATACACCATCGTTTCGCCATACTTGGCGACCAGCAGCTGCCTGACATACTCTACGAAATAGGGCGCAGCCTGCTCGCTCCCAGGACGACGGAAATTGAGTATTTCTGCCGCGGCCTCTTCTCGTTCTGCCGCGGTGAGGAACTTCGCCTCTTCCATGCGCGCCAAGACGTGCTCCTGTCTCTTTTTTGCGCGATCGTAGGCTTTGAAAGGCGAATAGTGGTTTGGGGATTTCGGGAGACCGGCCAGGAATGCTGATTCTCCCACTGTGAGCGCGGAGAGGTCCTTCCCAAAATATGTTTGAGCTGCCGAAGCGACGCCATAAGCCCCTTGACCGAAGTAAATCTGATTCAAATACAGTTCGAGGATTTGCTCTTTCGTTAGGACCAATTCCATCTTGTAGGCCAGAATCAACTCGCGGACTTTCCGGTCGAAGGTACGTTCGGACGAGAGGAACAGCGATCGGGTCAACTGTTGGGTAATGGTACTGGCCCCTTCGACCTTGCCCCCTCGTCTCACATTGGTCCAGGCCGCACGGAGCATGCCGATGTAGTCGAGACCGGGATGCTCGAAAAACCTGACATCCTCGACCGCAATGACCGCACGGCGTAACCGTTCCGGAATATCCGTCACTGGGGTTAGGATGCGACGCTCGATGAAAAATTGACCGATAAGCTGTTGATCACTCGAATAGACCTGCGTTACCAGGCTTGGCTGGTACGTCCCCAACTGTTCCAATGCGGGAAGGTCTTTCGAGAAGTGCCAAAGCAATCCCCCAGCAGTCAGCCCTCCGATCAGAACTGCTGCCCCCAGACATAGGAGTAAGATCTGCCACCAGCGCCATGGGCGACGAGATGGTGCCTGAAGAAGCGGATCCTCCGGATGTAGCGGTTGGTCTATCATAGTTACGCGGGGTTACCCTCGAAGGCGGCACGTCTTCTTGAGAAGAGTATCAAGGTCACCATACCGTGGAGGTCTACAAAACTCAAGATTCATACCGGTACCGGCGCAAGCCCTGATTTTCCGACATCATCGCTTGTACCGGATGTCAAGCTTCGGGTATACTGCCGTACGACGCCTGGGTTTCTGGGCGTCTTTTTTTTGGAGCACGCAACCATATCTATGGATCAGAGAACCGCATCAGAATCTCTCGTCTCAACGCCACTCGAGCCTAATGAGCGTCGGGGAGATATCCGGAATATCGCGATCATCGCCCACGTCGACCATGGCAAGACAACCCTGGTCGACGCTGTGCTCCGACAAACCCGCGTCCATCGCAAGATCGACGATATGGGCGAACGGATCATGGACTCGATGGACCAGGAACGTGAACGCGGGATCACAATCCGGGCCAAAAATGCCAGCGTGATCTACAAAGGCGTGAAGATCAATATCGTCGATACGCCGGGCCATGCCGACTTCGGCGGAGAAGTCGAACGGACCCTGGGCATGGTGGACGGCGTCCTCATCTTGATCGATGCAAAAGAAGGCCCTATGCCGCAAACGACCTTCGTGTTGCGGAAGGCCTTAGCGCTCGGCCACAAGGCCATCGTGGTCATCAACAAGATCGACAGGCCCGATGCCGTGATCGATGACGTGGTGAACCGGACCTTCGACTTGTTCGTCCATCTCGGGGCCACGGACGAACAGCTGGATTTTCCGATCGTCTACACGGCGGCGATCAAGGGCACCGCAACGCTCGATATCAATAAGCCTGGTTCGGACATCACGCCACTCCTCGACACCGTGCTGGGGAAAATTCCCGCCCCGGTCATCAATGCCGAGTCGCCGCTGCAGATCCTCGTCCTCTCCCTGATTCAAGACCTCTATAAAGGCAAGATGGGTGTGGGCAAGATTCAGTCAGGTTCTATCGCCCGCAGGCAGAACGTGGTCGTACTCGGAAAGGACGGCACACAGTTCCCTGGAAAGGTGTCGGATCTCGCGGTCTACTCAGGCCTCGAACGAACGGATATGGAACGGGCCGAGGCAGGAGAAATTGTCGCCGTGGCCGGCTTGGACGAAGTGAACATCGGCGATACGATTGCGGACGCGGAACATCCTGTCGCGCTGCCTCGAGTCGCAGTAGACGAGCCGACTGTCCAAATGACCTTTTCCGTAAACAACAGTCCGTTCGCCGGACGGGAAGGCAAGTACCTGACCTCGCGGCATTTGCGCGATCGACTCTTCAAAGAACTCGAAACCAATGTGTCGTTGCGGGTGCAAGAAACGGACAGCGCGGATAGATTCCTCGTAGCCGGCCGCGGCGAGTTGCATCTCGGCGTCTTGATCGAACAAATGCGGCGGGAGGGATACGAACTGCAAGTCTCGCAACCGGAAGTGATTGTCCACCGGGAAGGAGACAAGGTCCTCGAGCCGTATGAGGAGTTGACCATCCAGGTGCCGGAAACGTATCAGGGCGTGGTGATCGAAGAACTCGGCAAACGCCGCGGCGAGTTGCGACACATGCGCCTCATCCATTCCGATGCCGGACCGAGCGAAATGCACCTGGAGTATCATATCCCCACTCGCGGCATCATGGGTCTTAAGAATCTCTTAGTTGCCAAAACGCGGGGTACCATCCTCATGCACCATGTCTTTGTCGCGTACGAACCGGTGGAGGAACGCGATCTCGCGGTGGCGACACACGGGTCTCTGGTGGCGCACGAAGACGGCACCAGCACGGCTTACGCCATCTTCATGATCCAGGAACGAGGCACGATGTTTATCGGCCCTGTCGTGGAGGTCTATCGCGGAATGGTTGTCGGCGAGAATAGCCGGGATGAAGACATTGACGTCAACGTCTGTAAAGAGAAACACTTGTCCAACATGCGGGCATCGGGCAGCGATGAAGCGTTGGTCATCACCCCCCCACGGGAAATGGGTCTGGAGTTTGCGCTCGAATATATCGGTCCGGATGAATTGGTTGAAGTCACCCCGAAAAGCCTGCGTATCCGAAAGCGCCTCCTCAACCCGGACGACCGCCGCAAGGCCCGCAAGTCCGGCAAATAGCCTCTCGTGCAACGATGAGGATCAGAAAGAAAACTCCAAAACCTTCCGCCCGCCGTCCCCCGCTCTACTTTGTGGGCTATCGGGGAACCGCACCGGCCACAGACGAGCTGAAAATCTGGTACGAGCGGGAGTACGGTGGCCCGCTGACCATTCGTCACGAAGCAGGCTCACTGGAATCCTGGCAGGCGACTCACGGACCCTGGTCGGCCCATGTGGTTATGCCCCTGCCGATGAGTCACGTCGCCGATATCATGAAGCAGTTGGCTTGGGAGCATGATGTAATGGGTGCAGTCGCGCCGTCCCTGGTCTCCCCCAGAGACATGCCGGACACAATACTCTTCGCCACGCGCCTCGCCCGAGGTCTGACGTTCCTCACACAAGGCACGGCCCATGACATCATTACAAACCAATACGTCAACCCGTCGGATTGGCAGGATCGCCCCCTGACGCACTTTGTCGTCGGCGACCATATCCCGATCATGCAAAGCGATGATGAGCAGAACCACCGGAGTTGGTGTTATACCCTCGGTCTCAGCAAGTTCGGAGTGGATGAACTTGAAATGTTTCTCTCTCCAGGCCTCCCGGACCAGCCTGCTCGCGATCTGCTCAGAGAGACTGCAGACGAATTGACAAGAACCGGGCAGTCTCCAAAAGTCGGAAGCCGCATCCGTGCAGGGCGTTCCGGTCAGAATGTTACAATCACTAACCACCGTACCGCATCACCATCCGGGCGCACGTTAAGTTTTCGAGAAATTCGCCTGACATCATAGCTTCATAACATAATCCTATAGTTATGGGCCGCCAGGATCTCTGCTAGGTCTTTTGGGCCCGTTGACAAGAGTTCAAGCCACACGGTAAAAACAGACCCACTTGTGTCGGAGGTCAGATTAAACCCAGTGAAGGAGGTATGTAATGAGCGACGTAGCACCAGAAATCAAGGTGGGCGATACCGCACCGGATTTTAATTTAAAGGATCAGGACCAGACCGACGTGAAGCTGAGCGACTATCGCGGGAAGAAGAATGTCGTGCTCTGCTTTTATCCATTGGACTGGAGCCCTGTCTGTCAAGGCGAGAACAAGTGTTTGACCGACGACTTCCCCCAGTTTCAATCGGCGAACGCGGAGCTGTTCGGCATCAGCTGCGATAGCTTCTTCTCGCACAAAGCATGGGCTGATCACTTGGACCTGAAGCATCGGCTGCTATCGGACGTGCATCGGACCACGGCAAAGGGCTATGGGCTCTACTTTGAGCCCTTGAATTGCTCGAAGCGAGCGACCGTCATCGTCGACAAGAACGGCAAGGTCGCCTACTCGAAGGTTCAGGAGATCAAGGTGGCGCGGGAGGATAAGGACATCCTCGCAGCTCTCGCAAAGCTTAGCTGATTGTGCTGAGTGCTGGGTGCTGAGGGCCGAGTGTTCGGTCAACTCAGCACTCAGGACTCAGAACTTCCCATGAGCACCGTCCAAGACGTCAACGACGCCAACTATAAGGAGTTCACCGATGCGTCGGCATCCATCGTCGCGTATGGTTTAGCGACGTGTGAACCCTGCAAGGTATACGACCCGATTCTGGAAGAAACTGCAGCCAAGTTTCCCGAGGTGAAAGTCGGCAAGGCGAAGATGCATGTCCCGGGCCGCTGTCGTGAAATTAAGAAGAGCCACAGTTTCGAAACGTACCCTACCACGCACTTTTTCTCTAACGGCAAGCTGCTCCTCACTCGTGAGGGAGTAGTGGACCCGGCCGAACTCGCCGCCTTGATTTCGGATCATCTGCTGAAATAGCCAGGGCGGAGTCAGATTCCGATCGCCTAGCGAAGACCGATTCAAGGGTACGGACTCGACGTAAGTCACAGTCCTCGTCGACCACAATCCCTTACTTCGTTGGCCCGGGCTTCGAACAATGCTCGTGAAAGATCAGCCAGGTTGAGCCTTCCTTCCGCAGAAGTGTGGTGCATTGCCCGGAGTCTTGCCCTTCAAGTTCTCCTTTCCTGACCGCCTGAAACACATAGTCGTAGGTGGCCCAAGCCGTTGGGCCCGGTATCCGGACTTGCAGGTTCGATACGATGCTGATAAAGCGCAGAGTACTGCCCTTCTTGAGTTCGGATTCATAATCCGACAGCCATTTCTCGATGGAGTCGCGTGTTTCCGTTGCGCCGTCTTCAATGCCGACGTAGTCCTTGGTGTACAGCTTCAACACGGCTTGCCTGTCTCTCGTTTCGGAGAATGTTGCGGGCGCCATGGCTGCTTCTTTCACTGTCTTTTCGATCGTCTCCCGCTCCTCGGCGGACCAGCCCACCGCCGTCCAAGAGAGGAAGGTCATGATCATCGCACCGGCAAGGTATCTCTTCATAATCAGCGCCCCGCCACGACGACGACCGACCGGTCAACCTGCGTAATCGAATGAGAGGTCGCGAGACTGGACGACACGGACATTGGCGAGTTGACCCGCTGAAATATCGGGTGCGAGCGACGTCCAGATCCGTTCGGCTAGTTGCACGCCGGTGACAGATTCTGCGTTGAAGACTTCGCGCAGATCCTGGCGGTCGAACACCTGCACCACGCGCTCTTTCACCAAACGATCCAGTGTGCCGATATCCGTGACCATTCCGGTCACCGGATCGATCGCGCCATGGACTGTCACGTAGCAGTCCCATTCGCGACCTTGACGGTTTTCATGCAGAGCCGTAAATGAGTAGCGCCGCGTGACACTAGCGACCTCGGACCCGGCCTGCGCCGTCACGTCGGCATAGAGATCTTCATCTTCGTATAACCGAATCGCGTGAAGCGTACCGATGGATTTTTGGGTATCCAGCTTGGTCCAGAGGACACGTGCAATGTTTTCCGATGTGGGAATACGGCCCTCGAAGTACGGCATATCCAGGTTCAAATTTTTATGGTCGAATTCTTCGAGTACATTGAGCAAAGTGCGCTTCAGATCGAAAAGGTTCACGACCATGCCGGTCTTCGGATCCACTTCGCCTGAAACCGTCACCTCGAGCAGGTAGTTATGCCCGTGCGCCGGCGGATTGTAGCACGGGCCGAACACAGCTCGGTTCTTGGCCTCGTCCCATTCAGCCTTGAAATAGCGATGAGCCGCCGCAAACTCGATACGTTTTGTCAGTAAGACAGTAGACATAGTTTCCAGTTCTGGGTTCTGAGGCCTGAGTTCGAAACTTTGTCCAAACGGACAGCTCAAAACTCAGCACTCAGCACTATTGGTTAAGATCCGAAAGCCACTCTTCGCGCATGCTCCCCGAGACAGGGGCTTCGGCATGGTACTTGCCATGATGCACTGTCAACGTGACCGGAACATGCAAGTTCGCAAACGCGGCTATCATCGACGCAGTCGGCCGGAATCGGACGAAGTGCACAGCACTGATTTTCGTTTCATGACTGTGGCCGGTTTCAAACACCCCGAAGACCTGCTCAACCCCGGCACGGATTGCCACGGTGTTTCCGTGATCGAGGCCCATGAACATGTCGAGCCACTCCTTCACCCGCTCTTGTTCCGTAATCTCGATCAACAGCGTCGCACTTAACTCACCGGACACCGGCATGAGGGCATTGTAGACATCCAATTCATCCTGGACTTTTTCCGGGTCGACGATCCGCTCGACGCGGATCATTTCCTGAATCTGGAACTGCAATGTCTCGTAATTTTCAAACACCAGAGTGATCAACGGTCCGATAGATATCCGCCTCCGCTGCTTGAGCGCAATGATTCTGGACCGGTAGCCGTCGCGCTGCCGTTCATACTCCTCAAAGGGCACCACATCTTCAGCCGTGAGCATTCTCATGAATAGATCGGTCCCTTCACCCCTTCCCCATCAGCGTTTCCGACCGCAGCCCGTAGGCATCACGGATGATTTGAATCGGATGCCTCGTCAGCTTGCCGCCAGCATGGGCCATGGCGCCGGCTTGATCCAGTTGCAGTGCCGCCAGCGGGCAATCGGATGCCACGAGTTCGGCCGGAATCTGTTCAATCGCCTGAACAGCCTTCTTCGCGATCAGCATGGAGAGAGGGAAAAACTCCGTCTTAGCGGACCATGAGCCATCGTGGCCGGTGCATTTCTCGATCACCTCGACCTGAGCGCCGGCGCACTCCATAAGTTCCTTCGATTTGAATCCGATGTTCTGATCCCGCAAATGGCACGGGACCTGGTAAGCCACTCGTCCGGGTTTTTGCAGAAAGTCGGTGGCCAGGGCCCCTTCTCGCTTCAACGTCATGAGATATTCGCAGACATCGAACGTCCGTTCAGCCACACGTTTCACTTCGGGCCCCCCGACGATCTCGGGATACTCCCGCTTCCACATCAAGCTGCAACTGGGCACGGGCGCGACAATATCATACCCTTTCTTCACCCAGGGTAAAAACGACGCAACATTCGCCGAGGCTGCCTGCTGAATCGCCGCCGTATCGCCAATATCGAAAGAGGGCATTCCACAACAACGTTGCTCGGGGATCACGACATGGACGCCGTTTTTTTCGAGCACCTGAATTGCCGCTTTGCCGATGTCCGTCGCTTGATAATTGACCAGGCAGCTCCCGAAGAGGACCACTTTCCTCTGAGCGGATGAGGGCACCTGTGCGGCACCACGGCGCATCCACCAATGGACAAACGTCTCAGGAGAAAATCGCAAAACCTGTCTGTCCCTGTGCACGCCGACCCACGATTCCACCAACCCTCGAAGAAAACGACGTCTCAACACCCAATTGGTGGCGGATGCCAGCAGACTTCCGAGGGCGCCGATCATATCCGTCTTAATCAACAAGCGATCGCGCCAGCCCACCCCCCGTGTCGCAGCCAGATGCTTCTTCCAGGCAATCATTAAGCGTGGGAAATCGAGAGCATACTGATGCGGCGGCGTATACGGGCAGTGATTGTAACAGAGTTTACAGTAATAGCACTCATCCACGACCCGGTGATGGTCAGTGAGCGTAAGTTTGGCGACGTCGCCATCGTAGCGATCGATGCCGTCGAGAAGCGTGTTGAATGACGGACACAGATTGAAGCAGCGCCGGCAGCCATCGCAGATTTCGTAGATGCGCTGCGTGTCTTTTAAGAGCTGCGCGGGATCGATGGGGTTGATGAGGGTCAGACCATTCACGTTTCACCGATCAGAAAGCAGTCAGCGGCCAGCAATCTTTGTCACGTTCTCGGGTTGTCTGGTTTATTTTGTTTCTGTGGTTTGAATCGAACAAACCATATAGACAAAACAAACGAGACGGACCAGATGAACTATGAACTGATCACTGACCGCTGAACGCCGACTGCTGTCAGCGCAATTAGCCTTGTTTCAGGCTCTCGAGACCCTTCGTAAAGCGATTCGCATGGGATCGCTCCGCTTTGGCGAGCGTCTCGAACCATTCGGCCAATTCAGCGAATCCTTCATCTCGAGCGGTCTTAGCCATGCCAGGGTACATCTGGGTGTACTCGTAGGTTTCTCCTTCGACCGCCGACTTCAGGTTGGCCTCAGTATTTCCGATCGGCACCCCGGTCGCCGGATCCCCGACTTCCTTCAAGAAATCCAGGTGTCCGAACGCATGGCCCGTTTCTGCTTCGGACGTATCGCGGAACAATCCTCCGATATCTGGAAACCCTTCGATGTCCGCTCGCCTGGCAAAATACAGGTAGCGCCGATTCGCCTGGGATTCGCCGGCAAATGCGCCCTTGAGATTGTCGTGGCTCTTGGTCCCTTTCAGACTTTTTCCCATTGTGCCCTCCTCCCTGTGCTAGAGAACCATGCCATAATCGTCGACGGGATCTTACCACCATGCGCTCGCTGATTAACATAGCCTTCTTCTGGGAATCAATGGGCCTTAGAAGCCTCATCCCATCGGTCGGTATCGTGGCAACTCCGATTCCATCTCGGCTAAGGATTTGTAGATACGGTCCTTGGCTGACAAGATGGGTGCAGCAACCGGCCAGGGAATGGCAAGCGCCGGATCGTTCCAGGCAATGCCTCGCTCTTCGCCCGGCGCATAATAGTCCGTACACTTATACAGGAACGAGGCGCGGTCGCTAGTGACACAAAAGCCATGCGCACAACCTGGCGGTACATAGACTTGGAGCCGATTCTCTGCCGAGAGTTCGGTTCCATACCAACGACCGAAGCTCGGTGACCCCTTTCTGATATCCACCACGACGTCGTAAACGGCTCCATCGGTTACCATCACAATCTTCCCCTGGGCGTGAGGTTCTTGATAGTGGAGTCCGCGTAACGTACCCCGCGGAGATTGCGAATAGTTATCTTGAACGAAGGGGCCGTGAATCCCGGCATCCGCGTAACGGCGCGCATGGTAGGTTTCGAAAAAGAGTCCCCGTGGATCACGGAAGATATCGGGCTCAATCACCACTACACCAGGGATATCGGTCCTTGTAACCCGCACGACGCGCCTCTTCGTCCGCTCATCTATTTCTTATGGGCGGGACAGTTATGTTGCGAGGTTCTAAGTTCAGGGTTGGAAGTTCCGAAAACCTCGATCTTCGATCCCTCACCCGTCTCGCTCCGCTAACCAGCCGCCGGGTTTTTCGGATCGACGATTTCGGGCGGTTCGGGGTACAATTGCCCGAGCCGATCGATCAACGGTTTCGCCGCCGGCGTGCTCTCGTGGGTCGGTTCACTCACCGGATGATCCCAGGTGAGGGTACGAATCCCTGCATCCGTAAGCAACGATCGAATGGTCGACAGACAGGCCTCCAGTGTCAGATCCGTGCCCTGTCGAAGATCGAGCACTCGGTCCTTGGGGTTGGTTGGCGGCGCCTCGGTATGGATGAGCGCCCAACAGCGATCGAAAATAGTGGCTCGGAGTTCCGGTGAAACGTTGATGGTCACAACATCGGCCGTACAGAGAGCAGACACGAATAGGACGAATTGCAAATCCGGCATTCCGGGATTCTGAATATCCAACGACGGCATGGGCGAGCATTATCGACGGCGACCGGCGAGGAGTCAACGGGTGTGGTACGCGTCTATGCCGGGTTAACGTCAGGGCTGCAGTTCAGCAATACCTGAACATGATTACCATTTCATTGATGGGCCAGCTTCAGACTGCCGATGGCGAACGGGATCTGGCCTGCGAAGTTCCCTCCCCGATGTCCGTCCGCCAGGTGATCCAGCGACAGGGCGTTCAGTTGCGCCATCTTCTCGAGCTCATTCGCGCGAAAAAAGTGTTGGTGACCATCAATAAGAAGATCGCCAGCGAGGACTCATTGGTTCAAGACGGCGATGCGATCAGGCTGGTAGGACACGACGGCATGGGTGGAACCGGACTTGGTCCCTCGATGTAACGCGATCATAAGAGCACAGGGCCGGTCTCCTTCTCCCGGAGCCGGCCCTGTGGTTCTTCGTACGGGGTGAACGAGGGTACAAGAAGGCGCGATACGTACAGTCTGCGCCGGACGATCCCCGCCTACTTCTTTCCGAGAATTGCGTCCTTGGCTGCCTTAGCCACGCGGAACTTGACCACACGCTTGGCTGGGATCTTGATCGCCTCCCCAGTTTGTGGATTCCGTCCCATACGGGCCTTGCGGTTCGCCAATACAAGCTTCCCGATTCCAGGTATCACGAAGACATTCTTCGCTTCCTTATAGGCCAAGGTAGCAAAGTCATCCATGAGCTGGACGGATGCTTTCTTGGTCAACCCGGACTTCTGGGACACATAATCGGCGATCTGCGACTTCGTCATTGATTTAGCCATCGAGCAACCTCCTTAAAATAGAATAACGATGATGGTGAAATGTTGTGAACTCGCCTCTCTTCACTCCGTTCAGACTCAAAGAGTGTTTATGAATGAGTAGTCCTGTCGTTGGAAGCGGCGAAAACCTGCGGGAGTCTATCCAAGCGCTCTGAAGCTGTCAACCAGAAAAACGCAGTCCAGGCGTAGGGAAACGCCTTCACGGCTTCTTGCAGTTTCGAGACCAGCCGGCGTAGAGTACGCAATAGTAACGTATTTATGCGTTGACTTTGACCATACTCCTGAGTCGCTAGCATGGCAAAAGATCTACCCATTCTGCCGTCGACCACCCAATCGGTCGATGCGTCACAGGCAGAGCAATTTCAGTACTCCCGTGTGTTTTGTCAGAAAGAAAATTCTCCACCGCTCCGTTTGCTTTTAGAGTTTCTCACATCACGCGGTCAGACTCCGATCACTCCGCCGGACATGGATGACACCAAGTTGGATGAATGGGCCTGGGTGCAGGTGGCGCTTGGGTACGATCGCAACAGAAAACCGATTCAGGTGTTTTGTGCCCGGGATCGAGGCTCGTATCGTGACGTGTTCGACAAGGAAAAGCAGCTGTTTTTAGACCTCCTCTCCGCTCATGACGATGTCGAGGCAGGACTCGTACGGGCATACCTGGAGCGCGCGCGGTTCGTGCTCACGACCCGGTTCGCTCAGACTGAGATGACCGACGAAGGCTATGATTTCAACGGATGGATCTTGGAATTCTATCAAGATCAGTGCAACGGAATCGTCCAGATCGACAACCAGGGCTTCTACTCGCCCAAAGGCGATCTCATCGTCGATCTTTCCACCAAATTGGAATGAGCCGCCGTGTCAGACAGGCTCCTAGATCCTGCGCCACCCGATCCCGCTTCGCTATATCGAAAAACCGATCACTGGTTCCGGCGGGCTGCCACTGCCCTGCTCGGTGAAGTGCCCTGCCGAGTCGGTTGTACCAACTGTTGCATCGGCCCCTTTCCGATCACGCTACTCGACGTTCACATCCTTCAACAGGGACTTGCCGCCCTCACACCGGATCACCGCCGTCGCATCGAACGACGTGCCATCGAGCATACCGTTGCAATGGAGGCCGCATTCCCACAATTGACCCACACCGACCTGCTCGACAATTGGTCCGATCGAGAGGTCGATAGAGTAGTCACAGAGTTTCATCATCATCCCTGTCCAGCCCTGGAGGCGGATGGACGGTGTGGTCTGTACGATCACCGTCCTCTAGCCTGCCGATCGATGGGCATCCCGACAGAAGATCGCGGTTTGGCACAGGGGGCGTGCGAGGTTCAAACCTTCATCCCGATCCTGCGTCTCCCCTCCGCATTCCGAGAAGAAGAAGATCGTTTGGCGCAGGAGGAAGCCACCTTCCTGGACGCACATCGTCGGGCCACCGGATCGACAGGTGAAGAGGTATTTTTGCCCTACGGGTTCTTACGCCGCGAATCTCGCGAGACATGCGAGAAAAGCGGGACAGGTGAGACGAGCTGAAGGTGGACGGCTGATGTGTTCGGACCTTCATGCCGTGTCCCACCCATATCGCTTGTCTTAGGGGAACATCGCAGGATGCTCAAAAAGTTCGTCCGGCAAGGCCGCAGCGAGAGATGAGGCGAGGCGTACTCTGTCTCGTACGTTGAGCCTCTGAACGATGCGAGAACGCCGCTGGCGGACTTTTTCAGCGTCCTGCGCTAGACAGAGGATAAAATCCTGTGCTACTGTGACGCCCCTTGGTTACGGGAGCGCCTGTAGCTCAGCTGGATAGAGCATCAGCCTCCGGAGCTGAGGGCCACAGGTTCAAATCCTGTCAGGCGCACCAAACAACAAAAAGGTTGAGGCTGAGGTTAAGGTTGAGCATCCGAGGTGGGTAGCCTTAGCCTGAACCTCAGCCTGATCCTTCCTGTCCACGGTGGGCCGTTAGCTCAGTTGGTAGAGCAGCTGACTCTTAATCAGCGGGCCGTAGGTTCGACCCCTACACGGCCCACCAAATTCTTTAACCACTTACAGTCTGCAGCCCAGCCGGTGATCCCCCCGTGGAGTGACCCCCTAGATTGAGACACGGCGAATTGGCACACTTGACACACGAAGGGGGTGGCAGGTGACCAAGAAACGCGTGGGGAAATTTCCAAAGGCCTTTCGGCAGATGGCCGTCGACC